>Ga0207433_10012229_pt1 | contig 12867 bp, 12 predicted proteins | sample YelNatPaOPGAMG01_FD_187559 | JGI IMG/M metagenome (GOLD analysis project Ga0207433, IMG submission 187559) | Hot spring thermophilic microbial communities from Obsidian Pool, Yellowstone National Park, USA - OP-RAMG-01 (SPAdes) (version 3) | ecosystem: Environmental > Aquatic > Thermal springs... | reverse complement strand
TGGTGGCTCTCACATAATGAAGCTAGTAATGCTTGGTGTTTGTGGTAAATCGTCAAGTGGCGAAAAACCACTTTTAGTCTTAGATCCCGTTTATACAAATTATGTATCAATAGGTGAAGAACTAGGTATAGGTGTTATATCTGTAAATAGAAACTTAACACCAGATGGAATCTTTAGCGAAGTCAGCATAGATTATTTAGAAAATCTCATAGAAATGTATAAACCAGGCGGTATGCTTATAATTCCATACGATAACCCGTCTGGCACATTAACCACACAAAAACAAATTAATGAATATGCAAAAGTTTGCATGAAGCACAATATGTTTTTGATTAGTGATGAAGCCTACCGTGGCCTTTATTATGTTGATGGGATTGATTATGCACCTTCGATATGGAATATCTCAGAACAAGATGTGAAAGGTATTGAAAGCGCAGGTATAAGAATAAGCATAGAAACGCTATCTAAAGTTTTTAATGCATGCGGCTTAAGAATGGGTGCTTTAGTTACGGATAACAAATTATTTTTTGAACAGGCGCGCGCTGCAAATACAACATACATTTGCCCGTCTGCAATAGACCAGTATATTGGAGGAGCATTAGCACATGAGTCTGCAAGCGACCTTCAAAATTGGGTTAAAAGTTTAAGAGATTACTATAAAAAAATACTAAAAAATCTATATACAAATTTTAAAAAACTTGACTCAAATATTATAGTAACTCAGCCTCAAGCTTCTATCTACTCTATTGTTGATGTAAGAAATATTGTAAAGCCCGGTTTTGATATGGATGATTTTGTAATGTATTGCGCTAGTGAAGGTTTTATTGAAGTGTCTGGTCAGAAATTGACACTTTTAGTTGCTCCTGTGAGAGGTTTTTATAAAAATCAAAATATATACGCCAATACACAAGCAAGGATTGCCTGTGTGGTTAGCGAAAGCGAGATGGAGCTTATACCTTATTTGTTTGTTGAATTGATAAGAAAATATGAGCAAAAAAGTCAATCTCGTTCAAAAGTTTCAAATCTCTAAAGCTTAGGCTTTAATATGCTTTGTAATAATTCCGCCAGTTGCCTGAGAAATGGGGTGCACTATAATAAAGGCACCCTCGTCCATATCAAAAATTAATTTTTTTAATTTTATCATTTCTAATCGCGTAACGACACATGAGAGAGATTCTTGTTCTGAACCAGTGAAACCTCCATATGTTTTATAAACCGTTACACCTTTTTTGAATTCGTGTATAATCATATCTTTAATTTCTTGGCTTTTGTCCGATATAATAATCATATTATTGTATTCTTCTATGCCGTATATAACAAAGTCCATTGTTTTGTAAGCACTAAAGTAAGCCAAAATTGAGTATAGCGCTTTATCAATACCTAAAAAAAATGAAGCACTGATAAATATTAGTATATTTAAAAATAGTATAATATTGCCCACCGTTACAGATAATTGTTTGCCTAAAACTACAGCCATTAATTCAGTGCCATCCGATATACCACCATTTTTTACAACCAAGCCAACTCCAGCACCCAAAAAAAATCCGCCAAATGCAGCACTTAGTAATTTATCATGCGTAATAGTTGGGAAATTGATAAAAAATACAAAAAAACCTAGCAATAAAATAGCAAAAATACTTTTTATCATAAATAACCTTGAGATGCTAAAATAGCCGAATATCAAAAACGGTACGTTAAGGATAATTATTAGCAAGCCTAAATCAATATGTGCTGTAAAATGAATCAACATTGAAATACCAGTTATACCACCATCTATAAACTCATTAGGCAATAAAAAACTTTTTATACCAAAGCTTTCTACTAATACACCAAAGGTGATTAAAGAAAAACTACCTAAAATGTTAAGAAGGTTGTTTTTGCTCAACTAATCCTCTGTTTGGCTCAATTTTTTGGTTTGATCTGCAATTAATAGTGCTTCAATGAGTTCATCAAGCTCTCCCTCAAGCATCTGGTCAAGTTTGTATAAAGTCAGATTTATCCTGTGGTCTGTTACGCGTCCTTGTGGGAAATTGTATGTTCTAATACGCTCTGACCTATCCCCGCTGCCAACTTGGGCTTTCCTTGCTTGTGCAATTTGTGATTCTTGTTGGCTTCTGTAAAAATCAGAGAGTCTTGCATATAAAATTTTCATTGCTTTGTCTTTATTTTTGTATTGAGATTTTTCGTCTTGGCAGGTAACTACAATACCAGTCGGTATATGGGTTATTCTTACCGCAGAATCAGTAGTATTTACATGTTGACCACCAGATCCTGATGATCTATATACGTCAATTCTCAAATCATCAGGGTTAATATTTACCTCAACATCATCAGCTTCTGGCAACACTGCAACTGTTGCTGCTGATGTATGAATTCTGCCTTGAGATTCAGTAATAGGTACCCTTTGAACCCTATGTGTGCCACTTTCAAATTTAAATTTAGAGTAAACCCCTTTTCCTCTAACATTTGCTATTATTTCTTTTATCCCACCGGTATCTGATAAACTTTTTTCTAAAATTTCTACCTTAAAATTTTTATTTTCTGCATATCTAGTATACATCCTAAATAAATCCTGAGCGAAAAGTGCCGCTTCTTCGCCACCAGTACCCGCTCTGATCTCTAATATTATATCTTTTTCGTCTAAGGGATCTTTAGGCAATAACATAAATTTAAGCTCATCCATTAACTGAGAGCTTTTTATTTCAAGCTCTTTTATTTCTTCTTTAGCCAATTCTTTGAGTTCGCTGTCTTTTAAGAGTTCTTCATTTTGCTTTATCTGATTTTGAAGTTTAGTGTATAACCGATATTTTTCAACAACTGGTGCAATTTTTTTTAGTTCTTCATTTAGAGTTTTTAGTTTTTCATAGTTGTTTAATACCTCTTGAGAACTCATTTGTTCTTGGATTTCATTGTATTTTTTTTCCAAAGCTTCTAACTTGTCTATCATCTATCCCTCTACCCTTAACTCCATTAATTTATTCTCTTCTATTAACTCAAGATCTTCAAATAACTGACAATTACCATTTGAAAAACACAAAACGCTTTTTGCTTTTTTAGAATATCTTAAAACAATTTTTGATGCAAGCATTTTTTCATTTTGCGTAGATTGTTTTAGAAAGATAGCGCAAGTTCCAGGAGAATCTTTTGTTTCAAAAAAATCAAAAATATTTTTGTAACTGGCAATTATATCAAATTCATTTTGTTGACGGGCAACAATAAGCAAATTATCATTAATTTTAAAGTGTCTTCCGATATGGGCTAGTTTATAATGTTCTAGTAAATCTAAATCTAGGAAATTTCTAAGCCTATTTGCAAAGTACGGTTCAGTTAGCAAGCATCCACCAGATGGTGTTTCAAAGCGCTCAATATTAAAAAGTTTAGCAAGCGCAAGCTGTGGTTTCCTGGATCTGCCAGATATTGCATATAGTTTGCTTCTATCAACAATGCCTTCTATCTCAGCTAATGTAGGAGGGAGTAATTTAGCAGATAGTGGTCTTAATACGAGATTTTCAAGCTGTGATTTTTTTTCAATAAGAAGTATATTTGCTTTATTTCTTTGACTAAATGGGCGTTGGCTCAATACTTCTCCTGTTATGATAAAAGAAGCACCTAAGTTTTCCATAAGTTTTTTGGCCTCGCTAAACATCATAATTCGACAATCAAGGCATGGGTTTAAATTTTTGCCAAAGCCATAAGTGGGGTTTTTTAAAATGTTTAAATATGCATTATCAATTTCTGCTACATATAGTTTTATATTAAGTTTTTCTAGGTTATCCCGTAAGGATTTTATATCTTTTTTATAAAATGGTGTCTTTATAAAAAGCGCTGACACTTCAAGACCAAGCCTTAGTGCTATATGCAAAGCAAGTAAACTATCTAAACCGCCTGAGTATAAAACTATAGCTTTATTGTTCATCAGATAGTATTCTTTCGACCTCTTGATCAGTTAGTTGATGAAAATCTTCATAATACATACCAACGCTGAAAAAGGGATCATTGGAAATAATTAAAGCGATAACTGTTGTCATTTTATTTAGTTTTTTAAAAGTATCCTGTGCTACTACACCTGTTGCCACTAGAATTTTTTTGGGATGAAATTGTTGTATATCTTTGATGGCTGCCATCATTGAAAGGCCTGTGGCTATGCCATCATCTACTAAAATAACGATTTTTGATTCAAGGTTTGGTAGTGGTTTTTTCCTGTATTTATTTATATAAAAATTAATTTTGCCCTTAATGTTCTCGATTGTAGCTTTTGTAATTAGACTTGAAAAAGAAGGATTAACTAAAATTTCACCAAATTCACCAATAGCCCCAATAGCAAATTCTTCGTCTTGCGGGTGTGGTATTTTTTTTGAAATGTAAATATTAAATTCTAGATTGAGTGTTTTTGCTACAATCGAAGCTATTGGTACACCACCGCGGGGTAGGCCAAGTACGATAGCAGGTTCTTTCTTTATCGCATCTTTTAATTTTTCTGCTAATTCTATGCCTGCTTGTTCTCTGTTTTTAAAGCGCAATTTCATAAATATCTTCCAAATCTCTGTATTGTTCATTATAGTCCATACCAAAACCAACTAAAAAGCCTTTTTTAACATCAAACAATTTAAAATCAGGTTCAATATTGATTATTCTACTTTCTTTTTTATCTATTGCTACGCATATATAAACGATTTTTGCGCCCATTCCTAAAATGTAATCCTTGACTTTAGATATTGTTTGACCTGTGTCTAGAATATCGTCAATTAATAAACACACTTTGCCTCTAACATCTAAAGTTGGCTTTTTAAGCCATTTTAATTGTTCGCTTTTATTATACTCATAACTTTTTACACCAATTGATTCGTAATTATATTCAAACTCAAAATACTTAGATAGTTTATCAAAAAATGGTTTTGCGCCTTTTTCTATATAAAATACAGCTATTTGTTTATTTTTAAACGCATTATTGATTTGGTTAGAAACTTCATCTATGCGACGATCTATATCGTTTTTATCTATAATTTTTTTAAGGTTCATAACACTCCAGCAACCTCTGCATTGCACTTTGGACACTTGTTGCCTAAAATAGCATTTTTTATTATAGCAAAACCGCTGCGTTCAATCAACAACTCTCCGCAATTGTAGCAGTATGTATTTTCAAGATTGCTTTTTGGCATATTGCCACCATAAACATACCTTAAACCAACAGACTTTCCAATTTCACAGGCTTTTTGAATGGTTTTAATGCTTGTTGGAGGTATGTTTGTTAATTTGTATGTGGGATAAAATGCGCTTATGTGCCACGGTATGTTTATGTCTATAGATTTGATAAATTTAGCTATTTTCTCAATTTCATCATCGTCTGTATTTAGTGTAGGTATAATCAGTGTAGTTATCTCAACCCAAATACCTTTTTCTTTTGATTGTTCAATAGAGTTCAAAACAGGTTTTAGTCTGCCACCTGCGATTGTTTTGTAAAAAGATTCATCCATAGACTTTAAATCGATATTAACTGCATCGATTAAACCTGCCATTTTGTCCAAGGCTTGTTTGGTGAAAAATCCGTTAGTAACGAAAACATTTTTCAAGCCCTTTAATTTAGCATTATGTGCACAATCTATGGCATATTCAAAAAAAACAGTAGGTTCTGTGTATGTGTATGAAATTGAGCTACAATCTAAAAACATAGCATCAGATACCACATTGTTTACAGAATAATACTTTCCAGCTGGCTCATCATAATAATACATATATTGACTGATTTCGTAATTTTGACAATTTAGACATGTAAAATTACAACCAACCGTGGCAATAGAATAGCTTTTAGAGCCAGGCAAAAAGTGGTATAGAGGCTTTTTTTCAATTGGGTCAACTGCTTGAGCTATGACTTTTTCATAAACCAAACTGTAGAGTTTACCGTTGATATTTTTCCTTACTCTACAAATTCCCACCTGATTTTCTTCAATTACGCACCTGTGAGCACATAGATCGCATCGCACCCTTTTATTATTTAATTGTTTATATAGATACGCTTCTTTCATATTTGACTCCTTATAAAATTGGTAAACTTATTTTAAATATAGTACCATTTTCGTCGCTTTCAACATCAACAGTTCCACCATGCAGGTTTATTATATTTTTTACAACAGGCAAAGCTATACCTTTTTTGGTAGAGCCACCAGAAACGAATGGCTCAAATATGTTGTTTAAAATGGCCTGAGGGATCACATGCTGTCTGTTTGAAATTTCTATAATAAGTATTTTCTTGTTAGAAATTGTTTTTTCGTATGATTGTATATAAATTATCGTTGGTTCTTTTCGTGCTTCAATTAGACTATCTATAACATTGTTAATTGCCACTGTAAATTTTTTTTTATCCAGTTTGACAAATTTTACATGCTCATCCATGTTAACGCTGAAATTTAAATTTCTTATTCTTTTTTTAAAATCTGCAATTATTTCATTAAACAAGGCTATAATGTTAACATCTTCAAATACCATTTTCCCGTCTGATATTTGCAGCACATTGTTTAGCACAACATTGAGCTTTTTGCTTTCATTTTTAATTTTTTCGATATATTTATCAATATCTTCGATTTTGCCTTCTTTGATTTTTCTATCAAGAATATCTGCTATACCACCAATAGACATTAATGGATTTTTTAACACATGCGACATATCTTCTGTGAAGGTTTCTAATATTTTTCTTTTTTCCTGCTCTATTAATTGTTTTTGGAGTGAGTCTATTTCCTTAATGTATTTTGTGAGCTGTAGATTTTTTTCTTCGAGTTCATTTTTTAAGTTTTCTCTGATAATAGAATAATATGCCACATACTCGCTAATAACACCAGAAGGCAAAGCTATTATAAAAAGTGGTATAATTTTATAAACTAAATCTAATGTGTTAAAAGATACACTTATGCCAAGGTACAATATAAAGACACTAGAAGCTAAAGCAAGAAAAAGCCCGTAGTAAAGGCCAAGCAGTATTGAGGCTATAGAGATTATAACGAAGTATCCGCTGTAGAACACGCTGTAGATGCCACCTGTATTATACATAAAGTATGTAATAACAAACTGATCTACAAAAAAAGTAAAAAAACAAAATAGATGGCAGTATTTACTATCGATTGTTATTCTAATTATGTAAAAAAGAATGTAAATATAAATCAAGCCCAAAAAGATATAATAAATTAAATCATTGCTTTTTGCATTATACATGCACCAAAACACAGCGGCAACAGTAGATATTATTCTAATAAATAGTATTATAAAGTTTAAGTATACAGGTGGTATCATGCGGTCAATGTATTCTATTCTCATTTTCCTTGCAAATTCACCTAAAAAAAGTAATATAATGATAGCATTATTTGAAGAAAGTGTCAACGAGGGTTGTAGCAGTGTTTTTCAAAAAAGAAAGTAATCTATCTTATATAGATAGCCTTAAAAATATAGCAATAAATCTCTTAAAGTTATTGAAAACAGATGATGCTAGTCTAAACGATGCTATTGAGAAATACATAAATCTTATAAAGAGCATAAAAGATGAAGATAGCATGAATAAAATACGCGAATCAATCGTGAATTTTTCTATAAAATACGGTGACTACTTAGATAACAAGAAAAAACAAAATGACTACCTAATAAAGACTATCATAAATTCTCTATCGCAAATTGCAAAAGACTATGATCCATCAAAGCACTGGCAAGAGAGTTTTCAAAATATCAAAGAGTTGTTAAAATCCGAAATTACATACTCTGTGCTTGAAAATATCAATACTATCCTAAAAAATCTCTTATTTTCAACAAAAGACACAAAGGAGCTTGTTTATAAAGAATTGTCAGAAATAATATTTTCTATGCTGGATGTAGTTATAGAACATGAAAAAGCTTCAGAATACAAAAAGGAGCTTTTGGCACTTAAGAAAGAAATATACTTTAACAGTTCACTTTTAAATACATATTCAGTAAGAGAAAGTATAAAAAAACTAATAGAAAAGAAAGAAAAACTAGAAGACGAATACTTTAATCAGCTCCAAGAAAAGTTAAAACAAGCGGTAAAAGCCCTAACATATGTTATGAATACATTTACAAAAGATATAAACAATTATGGTGATATTTTTCAAACACACATTGACCAAATTGACAGCCTTGTTAATGTAGAAAATATAGATGTAGATGAAATGAGTAAAAAGCTCATAGGTGTAGCAATAAAAATTAAAGAAAGTACAGTTTCTATGAATAACAAGATTAAAATACTAAGCGAAACCATCCAAAAATCAAAACAAACAATAGAGGAATTACAGAACAAGCTAAAAGAGGCACAAGAAAACTTAATTATTGACCCGCTTACAAAAGTTTATAACAGAAGGGGTTTGTGGCATTTTCTTGGGTATGAAATAGAAAAAGCTAGACGCTATGGTAAGAATTTATCGATTATAATGTGCGATTTGGATAAGTTTAGCGATATTAATAATACTTACGGTCATCAAGTTGGTGACAAAGTTTTGGAAGCTTTTGCAGGTACTGCTAAATCTTTATCTAGGGGTTCTGATATTATAACACGATATGGTGGTGAAGAGTTTTTAATACTTGTTCCTGAAGCCAATTTAGAGCAAGCCTATCAGTTTGCTGAAAAAATCAGGACAGAAACAGAAAAACTAAAATTTAAATACAAAGATAAAGAGTTTCATATCACTGTTAGTTTAGGTGTTTCGCAGTTTAGACCAAAAGATACCACAGAATTATTTATTGAGAGAGCAGATAAAGCGCTTTATGAAGCAAAAAAAACAAGAAATACCACAGCAAAGGAGACTGTATGACAAGACTAGAGAAAATTTTTAATCGAGTAAATGAGATTGGTGCTGATTGTTTTGTATCGTTTGACAAATCTGACTTGCTTTATTTTACGCAGGTAGACGGCGATGGTATTTTGTTGATTATCGAGAAAAAACCTATCATATTTGCAAATAAACTTTCATATGAAGCAATAGTAAATCAAAAACCTCATGCAGAAGTAATACAAGCTTCAAATGGAGTACAAGAGATTCAAGAGTATTTAATAGAAAACAAAATCCATTCAATTGCTCTAGATTTAAAAAGTACAAGCGCTCGTAATTTTGAAACATTAAGAAAAAATTTTGAGATAAAAGACGCAACAGACTTTTCTAAGCAAATCAGAATGATTAAAGAGCAAAGTGAGATAAACTCGATAAAAAGGGCTGCTTTAATTGCGCGTAATGCCTTTACAAAAGTTTATTCATTGATTAAAATAGGTATTAGCGAAAAAGAGCTTCAAATTGAGCTAGACTATCAAATGCTTAAACATGGAGCCCAAAAGAACGCTTTTGAAACAATTGTTGCAAGCGGGGTCAATACATCATTTCCCCATCATAGACCAACAGATAAAAAAATAGAAGATGGGGATTTTTTAATGATAGATTTTGGTGCTTGTGTCGATGGGTATAACAGCGATTGCACATATACATTTCTAATAGGTGATCGCACAGATGAAGAAAGAGATTTTTACAATGCGCTTTTTTATGCTCAGACTTTCGCAAGGGAGTTTGTTGCTCCCAACAGAACAAAAGCTAAAGATATTGACAAAAGGGCACGCGATGAACTTGCAAAATACGGTCTTGATAAATACTTTATTCACTCAACAGGTCATGGTGTAGGGCTTGATATTCATGAGCTGCCCAATATTGATCCGTCAAACGATACGCTTATTGTCCCAAATATGGTTTTTACAATTGAGCCAGGCATATACATACCTGGCAAATACGGCGTTAGAATTGAGCAAACAATTTTAGTTAAAGAAAACGATGTTGAAATATTAGGTTATGCACCATTTATGGAAATTATCTAAAGGAGGAGTTGATGCTTAGCACAAATGAATTTAAAAAAGGCTCTAAAGTTGAGATAGATGATGAGCCATACGAGATTGTAAGCTATGAACACATTAAACCAGGCAAGGGTCAGGCGTTTGTTAGGGTAAAACTAAAAAATTTAAAAACTTTAAATGTTGTTGAAAAAACTTTCAAATCAGGAGTTAAAATACCAAAAGCTGATGTAGAAGAAAAGCCTATGCAATTCCTCTACCAAGACGAACATGGCTATCACTTTATGGATAATTCAAACTATGAAGAATATGTAATACCAAAAGATGTGATTGAAGAAGAAGCCAAATTTTTGCAAGAAAACAAAGATGTTTTTGTTTTACTTTATAAAAACTTACCAATTGGTATATCTTTGCCAAATTTTGTTGAGTTAAAAGTTATAGAGACAGAGCCCGGTTTTAAAGGAGATACCGTTAGCCAGGGTACAAAACCAGCTGTGCTTGAAACAAATACAACCATTCAGGTTCCTTTCTTTATAAAAGAAGGCGATATACTAAGAATTGATACACGCACAGGGGAGTATGTTGAAAGAGTAAACAAATAAATGACAAGGCCAATTCGTACACTAACAATTATTAGTCTATCGCATTTAGTTAATGATTGGTACTCGCTTTTAATACCGCCAGCTGTTCCTTTATTAAAAGCTGTTTATCATCTTAGTTATGTTCAAAGTGGTGTGCTTGTTAGCACACCTTATATTGTTAGTGCAGTTTTGCAGACATACATTGCTTATATGGCAGAAAAAAAGGCAAAAAGGGTGTTAGCTCTAAAATTAGGATTTTTAATACTGAGTTTGTCTTTTATTGTTTTTTACTTTTCTAATTCGTTTTTATTTATGGTGTTATCAGCTTTGCTTATCGGTATAGGGCTTAGTATTTACCACCCGCAAGGTATGGGACTGCTTGCAAATGTATTTAAAACACAAAAAGGTATGGCATTAGGTGTAAACGGTATAGGTGGTGCTATTGGTTTTTTTTTAGCGCCAGTTAGTATGGGCTATTTATTATCAAGATTTGGTTTAAAAGCTTTTCTTATTGTTGCTGTACCGGGTTTTTTGATTGTAGCTATATTAATGCTTTGCAAGCAAGAAGAAAAGCCTCTTTCTATTACTCTAAAGCATGCTTTTTCAAAAGAGCTTATCTTGGTGGGTTTTGTTGCAATGGTATCACCTTTTTTTTCAAGAGGTATTTCTGCATTTTTACCTGCTTATTTTTACAGTAAAGGCCAAAATATACTTGATGCTAACCTCATGGCTAGCGTTATGTTACTTGCAGGTATTATTGCACAGCCTCTTGGTGGTAAATTTTCTGATAAATTTGGCAGAAAAGGGGTGATATTTGTAAGTTATATATTAATGGCTTTATTTTTAGTATTATTTTTGATATTTCCAAATTTAGTGTTGCTTTTCTTGTTAGGTTTTGTAACAAGCGTATCAATACCTGTAAGGCATGCTTTAGCAGCCGAAGTGGGCGGAAAATCAATGAACACAAATATAGCTGTAAGCTATACTATGGTTATGGTAGGCGCTTCTATTGCTCCTATTTTAATAGGCTTTTTGATAGACGATTTTGGGTTTAACATTGCTTTTGGTATAAATACGGTCATTGCACTTGGGGGTGCTTTTTTATTGTTTTTTGTTAAACCAAGAAATCAAGTCTTGACAAATTGATCAAATTGAACACAATACTTAAATTACTGTTGGGCGGTTAGCTCAGTTGGGAGAGCGCATGCTTCGCACGCATGAGGTCGGGGGTTCGAATCCCCTACTGTCCACCATTATAAAGATTATTTAGCGATTTTTATTTATAATAATTGCGTATTGTGTATTTGCAAAAATTTTATTTTCAGATAATATACTATGTATGAAAAAAAGTTTTAATCTTATATTTATTGTTTTGATTATTTTATCAATGACATTTGCGCTAAGGGCAAGTAACAATATGCTCTTTACAATGGTGCCTTTGCTTGGTAAGTATGATTTGGGCTTTACTACAGCACAAATTGGGATTTTAAGTGCTTTGTTTGGTGTTTTTCCTTTTTTGGTAAGCGCTTTTTTAAATGCTAAGCTAAAAAGTTTGGCAAGAAAGAAATTTTTTATTTTTTCAGCTTTTTTATATTTTTTAAGCTTTGTAATGTTTTATTTCTCAAATAAAACAAACATTTGGTTTTTAGTTTCAATTGCGGGATTTTCTTTAGGTGCTTTAATGCCAAACATAATAACAGCAGCGGGATTATGTGAAGATAAAGCTAAAAGAGAGCGTATTCTTGCGATATACACAATAACACTTAGTACCTCGTTAATTATTGGTCCAATTATAGAATCTTTTTTGCTAAAAATTGTTAATTTAAGGGAATCTTTTTTGGTTTTTTCTATTTTACCTTTTATTGCTTTTATATATTCTTTTTTTATCCAATTTCCAGATGAATCAAAAGATGTGGATGAAAAAGTTTCAGTAATAAAAAACCCATATTTCCTATCTGCAATACTTAGTATTTTGATTTACAATATACCTTTTGCAGCGCTAATTGCTTTTGGAGGTATTTACGCTAAAGATGTGTTTGGTCTTGATATTTCTACAATTAATCTGTATTTTAGCTTATTTTTTAGCGCTTCTTTTTTGGGTAGGTTATATCTTGTTATAAAACCGCCAACAAAAATTTTTCACGATATGATAATTTCTGGTATTCTTACTATTATAGGTATAATCCTTATGATTATTTCAAACTCTGCTTTAGTTTTTGCAATTTCTTTGTTTATCTTAGGCTTTCCTCATGGTTTTACATTTGTTTTATCCCTTATTAGCCTATCAAGGGGTTTTGATATAAAATTTAGAAATAAAGCAAACAGCTACTTTTTTTCCCTTGTAAATATTATAGGTACACTCACCCCATTAATTTTTGGCTATATATTGCACTTTATCAATGTTAAAATGCTCTTTTATCTTTTACTGCCTTTTGCTGTAGTGTTTTTAAGCCTGCTCGTTAT
>Ga0207433_10012228_pt1 | contig 12869 bp, 12 predicted proteins | sample YelNatPaOPGAMG01_FD_187559 | JGI IMG/M metagenome (GOLD analysis project Ga0207433, IMG submission 187559) | Hot spring thermophilic microbial communities from Obsidian Pool, Yellowstone National Park, USA - OP-RAMG-01 (SPAdes) (version 3) | ecosystem: Environmental > Aquatic > Thermal springs... | reverse complement strand
TCGGCTGGGTGCCGAAGATCGGGTTCGATGAGCTGGTTGCCGAGATGATGCGGGAAGACCTCAAATCCGCGAAGCGCGATCAACTCGTCAGGCAGCACGGTTTCTCCGCTCACGATTACAACGAGTGATCAGATGAAATTGCAAAAAGGTGCCAAGCGGGCGTTGATTACGGGTGTTTCTGGTCCGGATGGGAGCTATCTCGCCCGGTTTCTGCTTGAAAAGGGATATGAAGTTTATGGTGCATCCAGGGATGCGCAGGCTGCGTCTTTCGTCAATCTTCACAAGCTCGGGATTCGCGACAAGGTCCATGCCGTCTCGATGTCGCTCAACGACTTCAGGAGCGTGCTCCAGACACTGGTCAACGTGAAGCCGGACGAGGTTTACAACCTCGCGGCGCAAAGCTCCGTCGGACTTTCTTTTGACCAGCCCGTCGAAACCATGGAGAGCGTCAGCATAGGCACATTGAATCTGCTCGAGGCGGTTCGCTTTTTGAATATGCCGATCAGGCTCTATAGCGCGGGATCGAGCGAATGCTTCGGGGATACTGGAGAATCCGCTGCAGATGAAACGACGCCTTTCAGGCCCAGGAGTCCCTATGCGGTGGCCAAGGCTGCCGCATTCTGGGAAGTGGCCAATTATCGCGAAGCCTACAAGATCCATGCATGCTCGGGAATCTTGTTCAATCACGAGTCTCCCCTGCGGCCCGACAGATTCGTGACCAAGAAGGTATTGAATGCCGCATCCAGGATGGCGGGTGGCGCCAAGGAGAAACTGAAGCTCGGCAATCTGGACATTCGACGCGACTGGGGCTGGGCGCCCGAATATGTCGAAGCTATGTGGCTGATGCTCCAGCAGGAGGCGCCCGACGATTACGTTATTGCGACGGGAGAATCTTATTCGCTGCGTGAATTCGTGGCCGAAGTGTTTTCGAATTTCGGTCTGGATTGGAAAAAATATGTCGTTTTCGACCCTGCCCTGATCCGCCCAAACGAGCTGCTCGTCAGCAGGGCCGATCCCGGCAAGGCCTACCGGGAATTGGGATGGCGCGCAAAATGCAAGATGAAGGATGTGGCGAGCATGCTGGTCGATTGGGTGAAAACGCAGAAATGCAAATGAGCCGCTTGCCGTGTATTAGGGCAGGTTGAAAGAATGGAGCCTTAATGATTCTGCAAGATGCAGGGATCGAAAGTACGAAATAGAGTGAGTGCCCAATGGATTATGCTATCTGAATAGAAGCAAAACGGAGGAATCGGTACGTTGAGATTTCTATGATTGGCAACGGAAGCAGGATTGCCTTTACTACTTGTCGCCGATCGAATCGGCCAAGAGGCCGAGAAGATGGATTGCGTCGGCATTGTTCGGGGAGGTGGCGAGTACTTCCCTGTAACAGGACTCGGCTTCGGCATATTGCCTGTTTTTGTGGGATTCGATTCCGCGTTGAAGCAGTTCCCCGATCCGGTTGTTTTCCATGGATTGATTTAGCTGTCGTTAATTTGCCGCTGGTTGCGGCAATATTTGCCTATGCTTTATTGCAAACCTCGGTTGAACCGCGCTCAATAAACGCATAATGCTCGATATAGCAGTTATCATGCCAATCTAAGTGATCTCTGCCTTTTTCGAAGGTGAAGCGACGAGGACGCGGTTCTTGCCTGCCTTTTTGGCCTGGTACATGGCTTCGTCGGCCCGCTTGATCAGATTGTGCTGGGTTTCGGTCGCTTCCATCAAGGCGACCCCTGCGCTGAAAGTGATGACCCGCTTTTCTTGCTTGTGCAGGAAGATCTTCTTGGTCAGCTCGCGCTGCAGGCGCGTGATCGCCTGAACCGCTTCGTCAAGATCGGAATCGGGCAGGATGATCAGGAATTCCTCTCCGCCGAAGCGCGCCACCACGTCGTTGGGCCTGACCGTTTCCTTGATGACTTTCGAAAGATGCACGAGCGCATCGTCCCCTGCCTGGTGGCCCAGGGTGTCGTTGAGCTGCTTGAAGTTGTCGATGTCTAGCACGGCGATGCAAAGCGGCGAGTTTCGTCTCCTGGATCGGGAAGCCTCGCGCTCGAAGGCTTGTTCCATGCCGCGCCGGTTGAGCGTCCTGGTGAGCTGGTCTTCCCTGACGAGATCGGAAAGCTTCTCGAGTTCCGCTTCCAGCTCGATGATGCGCTGGTTGGCTTCGTTCACGCTGCTTTGCGCGCTCAGTATGCCTTCCCGCGATCGCAACGTGTCGAGCTGGATGGCGCGGGTTTCCCTCAGCACTTCGTCGAGGATGGCGGTGAACTGAGCGACGTCGTCGCATTGCTTCAGTTTTTCGGAGTAGGCGCCGATCTTGCTGTGGTAGTCTCCGGTGCTTTCGGAAAACTCCCCCAGCCTGTCGATGAAGCTGGTGATCAGGTTCTTGAGGCTGGATTTGGCCTCGTTGATGCTGTGCTTCAGCGCGCTCTGCTTGTAGATCACCGCCTTGATGCTGCGCTCCGCGTCGTCCAGGACGCCGAGCCGGATGGGATTGGAGATGATTTCCTTCACCACCCCGATCTGGCCCTGCAGGTACTGGTCTTCGACCACGATCTCGCTGATGTTGTCGACGACTAGGCGCAGGAGCCTCAGGAGTCCTTCGTGAATTTCCGCCTCGTCCCCGGACCTGATTTCGAGCTTGAACCAGAACTGCTTGAGGCTGGTCGTCAACGCGCTGATCGCATTGGCATCGAACGCTTCCCGCGTCCTCCTGGAAAGCCGGGTTGCCTCTTCGGAAAGATCGGGCGCGCGGGAGAGCAGCGATGCCAGTCCGATGGACAAAGCCTGGGCAAGGAGTTCGCGCATGACGTCCGCGACGGCTTCCTTGGTCTGCAGTTCGCTGGCCTTCCTGAGAATCGGCTTTCCATCGGTCCCGGCTGCCTCGCCCTCGGTCAGCTCGCCGCTGGATACTGCGCTGGCCGACCATGACTTGAACAGGGACTGCAGCTTGGAATAAAGCGCATCGGGATTCGAGCCGAACTTGCCGAGCACGGTCTCCAGGCCGTCGCGCTTTTGCGCTGTCGTCCAGTTCACATGCTTCGTTTCCCATGCGCGCAAGAATTCCCGGATCAGGCTGTTCCAGGCGAGCGGCTGCGCTTCTTGCCCTTGAATCAGCCGAGCCAGCGAGGATTCTACGTTTTTCCAGTCCTTTCCGGCCAGCGACTTTCTGAAGAGATCGGCTGCTTCCGCGATTTCGGGAGAGGATTGTGACGAGGATTTGAGCACCCTGGCGAGGATCTCTTCGACTTCCCCGTTCTCGGGCCTGGCAGGGGTGCCGGCGATTTCGTCGTAGATCGTCTGGTAGTTGTCGGGCGTCGGCGCGATGCGTCGGGCGGCGAGGAGCTTGAGCGCTTCGCGGGCGATTTCTGACGGATTGCTGAGCTTTTTCGTCATGGTGTGAAGCCGTTAAACTGTCCAGGCTGAGTCTTTCTAGGGTAACAGAAAGGACACGCCCAGTCAGCAGGTTCGTGGTTGTGCGACATTTTGCTGGAGGTGTAGAATAGCCGCAATCGGCCCAGTGGCGAATGCCAGTTCGGAGAAAACAAGATGCGGAAAGCTGAAGCAGCATTCGGGAGCAAGCCATGAACGACGAAGTCGAAGCATCCAACCTGAAATCCCGGTTGCTGATGAGGATACTCATCGCCGTTGCGCTCATCGTCGCGGCCGTGGTGATCCTGACTCTGGTGCAGCATTTCAATTCGACCGAGGAAGCGCCGCAGAAATCCGCCCCCCCCGCCGTGCCCAAGCCGCTGCCGAAGCCCGTGCTTGCGCCGCCGCTTCCTGTCACCCCCGCATCGAGCCCGGCGCCGCAGCCTGCATCCGCTCCCCAGCCCGCCCAACCTGCGCCCGCATCGGCGCCGGTGGCGCCGCCGATCGCACCGGCTGTGACCGAAGCTCCGCCGGCGGTCGAGACGCCTCCGCCGCCCGCTGTCAGCAATGTGGCGCCTTCGGTAAAAGCATCCGCAAAGCGCCACGAACGCAGACAGCAGAACAAGCTGGAGAAGAAATCGAAGCGGATCGAGAAAGCCGGGAAGGCGCCGGCCGAAGGCGTCTATGCCTTGCAGTTCGGCGTTTTTTCGTCCGAGTCGAATGGCGGGAAGATGGTTGAAATGCTGAAGCAGAAGGGGTTCAGGCCGGTGATCGATGTTCGCGTTCTGGCTGGCCCCTATCCTGACAAGGAGAGCGCCGAGAAGGACAGCAAGAAGCTCAACGGGAATCCGGTTCCCTTGGCAAAGGGTTACGCGCTGCAGGTCGGGGACTTCCAGTCAATGAAGCATGCGCAGGCGCTTTCGGAAAAGCTCAGGGCGCAGAAGGTTCCCGTGCTGGTTCAAACCAGGGTCAGGGCGGGAAGGTACGCGAGCCGCAAGGCCGCCCTCGAGGCCGCGAAAAAGGCCGGGATTTCGGCGATCGCCGTCAGGCTCTGACGGCATCCGCCCAGTTGTTGGGCGTCTCGAATAGCCTCACCCGTTCCAGTCTGAGCCCCGCTTTCGCATAGGCGGCATCGAGGGTTTCGAATGCGGCGAGCGCCAGATTTTCCGCGGTAGGCGGGGCGTCGAGCACGACTGTCTTGTGTCCGGGAATGGATTCCAGGAAATTCAGCACGTCGTGGTCGTTCCGGTATACCAGGAAAGCATGGTCCCAGCGATCGACGAGCTCGCTTTTCGCGATGGCCTTGACGTCGGAATAATCCATCACCATGCCCTGATCGGAGGCACCCTCCGTCTCGACGATCTTTCCCGAGATCGTGACTTCGAGCGCATAGCGATGGCCGTGGAGATGCCTGCACTGGCTTTTGTGATTGGGAATCCTGTGTCCGGAATCGAATTCCAGGCGTCTTGTGATCAGCATGTTCGGCTTGCATTTGAGTGTGCGGTGCGCAATTATACCATTGCAAGCAACCATTATTTCCGGTGAACCATGCCGCAATCCCTGAACATCCACGATCACAGCAGAGGCAGCGCCGGGTTGACCTATGTCTACCCTGTAGTGTCGCGCCGCTCGGGCGGCGTCTCGGTCGGGATCAATCTCAACCCCAACAATGCCTGCAACTGGCGCTGCGTCTATTGCCAGGTTCCGGACCTGAAGCTGGGGTCGGCGCCCGAAATCGATCTGGACCTGCTCGAGAGCGAGCTGGCCGAATTCCTGAACGAACTGCTTCACGGCAATTTCATGAACGAGCGCGTCCCAGAAGACTTGAGGCGCATCAGCGACATAGCGATTTCCGGGAACGGCGAGCCGACGAGCGCAGCGGGGTTCGACGGCATCATCGAGGCGGTAGGGGAGGTGATCTCCGATTCGGAGCTGTCGCTGGATGTCAAGCTGGTCCTGATCACCAACGGCAGCCTGATCCACAGGCAGCCCGTCAGGGAAGGGTTGAGGAAAATGGCGGCCTTGAACGGGGAGGTCTGGTTCAAGCTCGACAGCGCGACAGCCGAGGGCAGAAAACGGATCAACGATTCGGCGATGGAGAGCGAAAAGGTCATCGAGAACCTGGGCATCGCCGCATCGCTTTGTCCGACCTGGCTGCAGACCTGCGTTTTCCAGTTCGACGGCGCCTCGCCTTCGAAAGCGGAAAGGGAGGCTTATATCGAACTGATTTCTCCCCTGGCGAAGGAGCTGAAGGGCGTGCTGCTTTATGGCCTCGCCCGCAAATCCTGTCAGCCGGAGGCGGAAAGATTGTCTCCCGCGCCGCGGGAATGGATGGAGGCTTTCGGGGAAGACATCGGGAAAACGGGCCTTGCCGTCAAAATCTTCTTCTGAAATGCGCTTTTTCGGGTAAAATCTCCAGTTTTCAAGCACAAGCATGGCACTCATCGTTCAAAAATACGGCGGCACTTCGGTCGGCAGTCCTGAGCGCATCAGGAACGTCGCGAAGCGCGTCGCCAAATTCAGGGCCCAGGGGCATCAGGTCGTGGTGGTCGTCTCGGCCATGAGCGGAGAAACCAACCGCCTCATTGCGCTCGCCAGGGAAATCCAGGCGAGTCCGGACCCCAGGGAACTCGACGTGATGGTCTCCACCGGAGAACAGGTCACCATCGCGCTGCTTTCCATGGCGCTGATGGAAATCGGGATCAAGGCGAAAAGCTATACCGGCTCGCAGGTTAGAGTGCTCACCGACAGTGCGTTCACCAAGGCGAGAATAGTCTCGATCGATGAAGAGAAGATGCGGGCGGATCTCGATTCGGGCCATGTCGTCGTCGTCGCCGGATTCCAGGGGGTCGATGCGGAAGGCAACATCACCACCCTGGGGCGCGGGGGCTCGGACACCACCGGGGTCGCTCTTGCCGCCGCATTGAAGGCGGACGAGTGCCAGATCTACACCGATGTCGACGGCGTTTATACTACCGATCCGCGCATCGTGCCCAAGGCGAGAAGGCTGAAATCGATCACCTTCGAGGAAATGCTGGAAATGGCGAGCCTGGGATCGAAAGTGCTGCAGATCCGCTCCGTCGAATTCGCCGGCAAATACAAGGTCAAACTTCGCGTGCTCTCTTCCTTCGAGGAGGAAGGGGAGGGCACGCTGATTACTTTCGAGGAAGAGGGCAAAATGGAACAGCCGATCATTTCCGGTATCGCATTCAATCGCGACGAAGCGAAAATCACCGTGCGCGGCGTGCCGGACAAGCCGGGAATCGCCTACCAGATACTGGGGCCCGTGGCGGACGCCAATATCGAGGTGGACATGATCATCCAGAACGTCGGCGCAGAAGGCGCGACCGACTTCTCCTTCACCGTGCACAAGAACGATTTTGACAAGGCGATGGGCATCCTCAGGGGAGTTCAGTCCCATCTTGAGGCGAGAGAGGTGCTGGGAGACGACAGGATCGCAAAGGTTTCGGTGGTCGGCGTAGGCATGCGCTCCCACGTCGGAGTGGCGAGCCAGATGTTCAGGACGCTTGCCGAGGAAGGGATCAATATCCAGATGATCTCCACTTCCGAAATCAAGATATCGGTCGTGATCGACGAGAAGTACCTGGAACTCGCGGTGAGGGTGCTGCACAAGGCCTTCCAGCTCGACCAGGAAGTTTGACCTTTTAAATTGGGCGCGCTATGCTAGCGCGCTCTGGAGAGATGGCCGAGTGGTCGAAGGTACTCCCCTGCTAAGGGAGCGTAGGGTTTATAGCCTTACCGAGGGTTCGAATCCCTCTCTCTCCGCCAAGTAACGCAAAGCAAGCCCCTGAATCCAGGGGCTTTTTTGTTGCCTACCGAAGATATAACGCTATATTAATCAATGTGTTGTGAATTTGTCCGAATCCGTTCCGGTTTGCGTTGGTCCGTTGTAATCCGTGCATTGCGTGGGTATCATGGTGGGTATCGAGCACTTTCAAAAGGTGGGTATCGACATGGCGGAGAGCAAATTGACGGATGCGGCAATCAAGCGGTTGCCCGTGACGGACAAGGATGTGCGGCATAGCGACGGCGGCGGCTTGTTCCTGCTGGTGCGCCCGAACGGGGTGAAGCGGTGGGTATTCCGTTCCCGCAAGGGCGGCAAGGAAGTCATGCTCGGGTTCGGGAACTACCCGGAAGTTGAATTGGCGGAAGCGCGCCGCCGCGCACTCGATGCCAGGAATCTACTGCGCGATGGCGTCGATCCCGTCGAGCACAAGCGGAGCGAAGCTGCGCGCAAGGAAGCCGAATCGATCACCTTCGAGCAAGTGGCCAGGCAGCTGTTCGACAGCAAGAAGGGGCGGTGCACGGATCAGTATGTCAAGGACCTGACACGGTCCATGGAACTGCACGTTTTCCCAGGCTGGGGAGGTCGGGAGATTTCAGGCATCCAGCCGCGCGAGGTGATCAGTCTGGTCACCGCGATCCAGAAGCGGGGCAAATACCTTGCGCATAAAATGACGGCGAGGCTGAACGAGATTTTTGAATACGCCGTCAGTCTCGGCTACATCCAGTATTCCCCGGTCAATCGGGCGACCCACAAAAGCCTGAAGCATCATGAACGGCAAAACATGGCGGCCTTCGGGTTCGATGAGCTGCCGGAATTCTTTCGCCGGTTCGAGTATTACCGCGGGTACCGGATCACGAAACTGGCGATACGATTCTTGTTGCTGACCTTCATCCGAACCGGAGAGCTGCGCAAGCTGGAATGGAAATGGGTCGATTGGGAGAACACGCTTGTCCGGATTCCTGCGGCAGCGATGAAAGCCCGTCGCGATCATGTGGTTCCGTTGTCGAGTCAGGCGATCTCGTTACTCGACCAGGCGCGAGAGCTGACCGGGAAATACAAGCTGATATTTCCCAACCATGCCGATTACGAGAAGCAGGCGAGCGAGAATGTCATATTGCAGGCGCTGGATGGCATGGGTTACAAGGGAACGATGACCGGTCATGGGTTCCGGTCGCTTGCCCGATCCAGGCTGGCCGAGGAAGGATTCAGTCGGGATGCGCTGGAACTGCAGCTGGCGCATTCGATCAGCAAAGACAGCACCGAGGCCGCCTACAATCGGGCGGAGTACATGGATGAGCGTCGGCGGATGATGCAGGCGTGGGCGGATCTGGTGGACGGGTGCGAAATGCGCCATCGGTGAACCGGGGCAGGCGTATTGCCAGTGCGCATATCCCGATGATGTATACTCAGAGATGAGCGCGAAAGAGTGATGCATGAGTTCCGGCCAGTGCGCATATCCCGATGATGTATACTCTGCGCGATGACGGAACTGAAGAACCGTGGCCTACAGGACATCTTCATCGCCTGCGTCGATGGCTTGAAAGGCTTTCCGGAAGCCATCGAAACCGTGTTTCCGAAGACCGACGTGCAGCTTTGCATCGTCCACCTGGTCCGGTATTCCCTGAACTATGTGAGTTGGAAACTGCGCAAGGAGGTGGCTGCCGATCTGAAGCGCATCTATCAGTGCGCGACCGCCGACGAGGCGGAACAGAAACTGGCCGAATTCGAGGAAACCTGGGGAGAAGTCTATCCGGCCATCGGGCAATCCTGGCGCAGGAACTGGAGCCGGATCATTCCTTTCTTCGATTATCCGTCCGAAATCAGGAAGGTCATTTACACTACCAACGCCATCGAATCGGTGAACATGAGCCTGCGGAAAATCACCAAGAACCGGGGCTCGTTCCCCAGTGACGAGGCGCTCGTCAAACTGTTCTATCTGGCACTCAACAACATCAGCAAAAAATGGAGCATGCCGATCAAGGACTGTTAGCAACAAATAGAAGTGTCCGGTTTTGTAGCAAATGAATTGTCCGCTTTTGACAGCCTGATCGTTGCATCTGGATTCAGGCTGATGCGGTGCGGCGGACAGGCGCACCTGCTGTAATGGTTTCATTTCTGATTTCCTTGCCATAGGGGTCGTAGACAGCCAGCTTTCTGGGGCCATGGAAGATGGCAAGGCATCCGTCCGGGTAGCGGTTTACCCGAACCCTGGCTTTCACGTAATGGCAGCGGTGCATATCCTGAGGGATCTGCAGGATCATGCCCTCGAATCGGACGCAGTTGTCGTTGCCCACCACGCGCTCGAACTGCTCGCAGAGAATGTCCCCCAGGTTGCCGCCGATCCAGGGCACGAAGGCGCTGCCTTGCTCCATGGCCGGTTGCATGAATTCGGCATTGAAGTTTGCCTTGTAGGCATCCAGGTAACGGTTGGCCGATGCCATGTCGGTGATGCCTGCAAGAGCCAGTTCCTTTGGCAGTCTCTCCTGATGCGTGCGGAACATCCGCTCGCTGCGCCCTCTGGCTTCAGGAGAATAGGCGGCAATCATCTCGATGCCCAATTGCGTCAGGGCTCGTCCGAACTGAGTGAGATTGTCCCTGTCCACCTTGCCGCCCGCCGCTGGCGTGGTCCAGTAATGACTTCCCCGATCCGAATAGAAGGAGCTGAACAGGCCATGCTGCTCAATGACCTCGGCCACGCCCCTCAAACTGCTCAGCGTGCCTTCCTGCTCGACGAAGAACATCGAGTAATGCTCGCTGGTGGCATCATCCAGGGTGACGATCAAGTCCCACTTCTGTCCTGATACCCATTCATGCGTACTGCCGTCCTGATGGATCATCATGCCGGGCAAGGGGGCGCGTTCACGGCGTTTCCTGTGTTTGCCGCGGCCAGGTGCCTTGGCGACCACCACTTGTTGCTGCAGTGCGTTCTTCACCCAGGTATAGCTGCGCGTGCCGCCATGCTCCCGGCGATACCAGGCATAAAAGTGATTGACGTTCCAGCCTGTGTAACGCCTGCTGTATAACTCCGTGACCGACAGCACTTCGTCGACAGGGGCTCGGCGGTGCGAAACCTGCTCCAGCCGCTTGTCGATCAATCCATCTAGCCCAGCTTCTTCATACCGATTCAGATACCGCCGGAACGATCGCTCGCACACCCCAAGCAACCTGGCCGCCTCTTCCTGGGTCAGCTTGCCTGCCCGCCAACCCGATAATGCTTCTTCAAACCTCATCTTCCGTGTCTCCTGTAGCCATTCTGCCGGTCTCATATCCACCCCCTTACGGGCTTGGATAAAACCGGACAGATTACGTGCTACTACTCCGGACAGTTTATTTGCTCTCTACAGCATGCCGATCAAGGACTGGAAAGCTGCCCTAAACCGGTTTACCATCCAGTTCGAGGACAGGATGCCTCAGCGTTGAACGAAATCCCGTTTACACAAAATTCCGGACACCCTCTCGTTCAGACAGAATTTTCTTGGCTTCACGAAGATCAATTTTCGCATGATATCCATGCTTTTGAAGAAGGTGCAGCAAGTTTCCACCATTGAGGAGGGTTAGCGGCTTTCCTTTGGCAAACTCGTAGGCATCAGGTCCATAATCGGCAGTTGATACCAGTATTCCTTTGGTAGCACCTTCATTCAGGGTTGTTCCATAGAGATCTCGTACGGCAGAAACTCCCACAGTATTAGTATACCTTTTTGCCTGAATGACGATCTTTCCACCCCGAATGGGGTCCGGATCAAAGGCAACAGCATCGACTCCGCCGTCACGGCTTGCTTGCGTGATTTTGACCTCGCCACCATTTACTTGAAACTCTTTCTCAAATATTTCTCTAATCAGATGTTCAAAGTCTTCCCAGTCCATGGCCGCCAAGTTTGTTGAAGTATCAATTGAGTTAACAACCTCGTGAGCATCGACGAATCTTTTGTCAACCTTGCTAATTTGCAGGATAGGCTGGACTGGCGTAATCGAACTTAACTTACTACTTGCTATTCCCTTGAGATTCTTGAAACAAACTTTCGGATCAACGTTAGCAAGGTCAATTTCCTCGAACTCGGTTTTCTTGGCCTGAATTGTCAGAATACAGTTATTTTCCTCTTTACCATTTGCCTTGTTGATTGCCTTTATCCAGCCATTAAACGAAACTGCGTCAATTGCATCCGCTTTGTCAGCTTCGAAAAGTTCATGGATCGTTCTAAGAGCAATCTTGTAGGTCGCATCATCAAACATTTTTGTTTGCTGGCTTCCCGGGAGAAATGATTCCTTCAGTTCTTTTCGTGATGCAATATACTTCACCTCTTTCACGGAAGGAAAAGCACTTGGGGGCGGAAGTTGATACTCAACCACCAGAATTCTTGTGTCGGGCACATATTCGATCTCGAAACTTTTCGGAAAGGTGGTTGGATATTCCGAGTTGTTCAAGACCATGTCGCAGTATTCGACGACAGCTTCCTGGTCTCGATTGTGATAGCTGATTTTCATTGAATCGATTCTTTGGTTGTAGGCTGATCTCGCCAACAAGAACTCCTGTTTTCTACTTTCCCAGGACTCGACTTCTCGCTTCCAGCTAGTTATTTGCGTGTCGTACTCATTTCTTAAATTGACGTTTTTACCATCAATTGTCTGCTTCTCATTCTCCCAATCTTGGATACGTTCTTGGTATCTTTTCTCATTTTCCGCAATCCGTTTCTCTCGCTTTGATTTGAACAGTTTTTCGAAGAACGTGAAGTCGGGATCGTACTTCTTTGGTTCAGCCGGATATTCTATCGCCGTTTTTTTTGTCGGTTCGGTGGGAATCGGCTCAAGAAACTCGTCAGTCCTTTTCAATTTTTCCCAGTCAACGGTATCATCAATACCCAGAGTGTGGATAAGTAAATCTTCAATATTGGTAACTGCATTCTCTGCTTCTTCAGTCAGTAAAGCGGCTTGCTCGATGCTGGCCTCTTTCATTTCGTTACTGATTCGCTTCTCCTCAAGAAGCCCCCATGTCTCATCCCATTTCTGAGCTTGTAGGTTTGCCTTGTTTTGAAGGATCCCCATATCAGGAGCGGAAATGACTTTGTGCTCATTCAGACCCTTGTGAAACATTTCAACGGTGTACTTTAGAATTCTCGTACCAGCGACATTCCAAGATACTTGGGCCTGGCCGACCTGAAGAAGATTATTTGCCATTTCCGTCTCCTTTTTCTCGATAAATCTCAATTCATTCTAACGTGGAGGTCACCGGCCTTGCGCGGCTTTTCGCGCAAGGTCCGTGTGCACCGCAGGGTTAGATTTCATTTGGCCAAGAGGAACAGTAGGCCGGCGAAAACCGCACCGGCCACAAGCTGCCCCTTAACTTTGTTTGCCTTCACTTGGGCAGCCAATTGAGAAACTTGAAGGCTGATGTTTTCCATGGTGGCGCCCGCGAGCACAAGCCCTTGGTAGTCGCTTACCCACCGAGGTAGATCGTTTGGCTGTACGTCCCACATAATTGGAACGAGCTTCTTCTTTCCAAAGATTGCTCCACCCATCTCTTGCTGTACGTTCGGGGAAGCGAGAGCGTTCTTACTCGCGAGAAGAAACACCCATTCCGATCCTCTCAGAGCTTTGAGGTCGGACGGAATTCATGGAGTCCAACGGGTTAAGCGGCGACCAGGTTTTCATAGTAACGCCGCATGAAGGCAGCAGGTGACAGGTAGCCAAGGCG
>Ga0207433_10012224_pt1 | contig 12872 bp, 14 predicted proteins | sample YelNatPaOPGAMG01_FD_187559 | JGI IMG/M metagenome (GOLD analysis project Ga0207433, IMG submission 187559) | Hot spring thermophilic microbial communities from Obsidian Pool, Yellowstone National Park, USA - OP-RAMG-01 (SPAdes) (version 3) | ecosystem: Environmental > Aquatic > Thermal springs... | reverse complement strand
AATGAAATTGGAGATGATGTATCGATAAACTCATTTGTCCATATCTGGGGCCATGGTGGTGTGAAGATTGGAAATAGAGTATTGACAGCAACACATGTAGCAATTACTTCCTTGACCCATGACTATACTTATGAAAATATGCGATATGCCCCAATAATTGCTAAACCAGTGGTCATTGAAGACGACGTCTGAATTGGATCAAACGCGGTCGTAAACCCAGGCGTAACTGTTGGGAAAGGTGCGGTCGTAGGTGCAGGTGCTGTTGTAACCAAGGATGTTCCACCAGAAGCGATTGTTGTGGGTGTGCCAGCAAAGATTTTGAGATATAGAGAAATAAAGCATCCAAGTAGTGAAAAAAATATTAGTTAAGAACTCAATCTTTGGATTAGTCCAAGGGGTCCTAAACCTCTTGTTGGTTTTCTGGGCTGTTCCTGTGTTTATAAGAAAGCTGGGTAGTGAGTCCTACGGGGTTTTTGCTATAGTCATGGTGATCGGCAATCTAAATACATTTACGAATCTAGGCTTAACTAGTGCACTCGTGAAATTTATTTCTGAACAAGGAAGAACAGAGGAATCTAATATAGATATTGTGGTAAACCTTATGATGCTGGTGGGGCTAACGTTACCACTTGTGTTCATCATTTTGGCTTTAAGCAGATTTGTGTTAACAGATATACTGAACATTCCACCAAAAATTTACGGAGAAGCAAAATGGCTTTTCTTGTGGGTAGTTTTAGCAAATTTTTTCCTACTCATTGGACAAGTCTTTAAATCCATTCTCGATGCTCTTCAGAAAATTTACATTACGAGTTTGCAGCAACTAATCTATAATCTTCTATATTGGGGTCTGATATTAACGTTTCTTTATATGGGATTGAGTTTACCTGCCATAGGACTGGCGGTCTTTATGTCTGCTTTTATCTGGCTGGTAATTACAATAATAAGCTCGCTCAGAGAATGGGGTAAAATTTCATTTAGCGGGGTAAGGAATAATATTAAAGACTCGATGAGAAAGCAGCTAAGATATGGGATTAAAATTTATGCGAGCGGGCTTATAGGTTTTTTCTATGAGCCACTTTCGAAAATATTAGTGTCTAATTTTATCGGAGTTACTCAGGTTGGTTTTTTTGATATTGCACTGAGGTTAAGAAGTCAACTTTGGGGCTTTATTGCCAAAATCTTTTATCCTTTGTTTCCATTCATCTCAGAGCAAAAGGATAAATCGATAGTTCGTAAATATGTCCACGATCTTGAGCAAAAAACGTTTCTTGTTGTAGCACCTGTAGTAGGGATTGTAATCTTGTTAATGCATCCCTTCATACAAATCTGGATCGGTAAAGACGTTGAGATCATTTCGATAACAGCAATTTTTATAATCTCATTTCACCTCATCGGTAGTAGTACAGTTATACCCAACTATCAATTTTTGATGGCAAAAGATTTGGCTCAGAAAACAATAATATTGCAGCTGTCGAACGTAGTTTTTAATTCAGCCTTGTTCTTGTTAACTGTTCATTTCATTGGTTATTATGCACTGATTGTTGGAAACGTCGCGGCGATTGTTAGCTCATTTAGTCTTTCTCTTTACTACCAGAAGAAGTTCTTGAACAGCTTGATTTTTGATTCGTTTTCACAAGTGTTAAGGCTTTTTGCGTCACTTGCTCTAATGCTCGTTATCGGTTCTCTTGTCAAAGAACTCTTAGATGGTCACAATACCTTAATAATGCTCGTCCTACCTACAGTGTTATTTCCTATGACGATATTTTTGTATAAAGTGCTCGGGCTCGTGAGGGTTGAGGATGTTTATCGTTATTTCGGTACCAACAACAAGATTTCGAAGGTGCTGGCGAATATATATAGCACATAATGAGCGGACTTATGTTTTTAAACAAGCTTAAGAGAATTCTTGAATATGCAAGTAATAAGGAACTATTGGTTGCACGCTTGAGAAAGCTGCCACTATCGTTCGTGGAGGATTTACTTGAACTAAAAGGAGTCATTCCATCGGTTGATAATATTTTTGATGTCGGTGCTAACGATGGTGAATTTACCATAGCAGCTAGTTATGTTTGGCCGAAATCAAAAATTTATTGTTTCGAACCTTTACCAGAAAAAAGAAAAAGGCTGCAAGAAGTATTCGCTACCAATAGAATAATGGGGGGGTGTATGGAATTGCTCTTTCTTCTTCAAAAGGGGAGGCAAAATTTCGCCGATACAATTATGACCGGTTGAGCTCCTTTCTGGAACCAGACGCAAAATTAACCCTACTTTTTGAAGAGAGAGCTCAATTCAATGAGATCACTGTCCAGCAAGACTTATTTGATAATATCTTTGAATTGAAGCCAGGTGAAACAAACCTGGTGAAAATTGATACGCAGGGTTATGAGCTAGAAGTCCTAAAAGGAATGGTAAATAATCTGAAACACGTCAATGCGGTTTTGTGCGAGGTTAATTTTGATAATTTATACAAAGGTCAACCGAGCTATAGAGATCTGGTTTCGCTTCTCTATGAATATGAGTTTAGAAGGTTTTACCAGGTTGACAAGGCAGTTGTAAATGGCAATGTCTCTTGGTGTGACCTCGTGTTCTTGAAATAAAGCTCTGATCTCTCATGAAGAAGTTAAAAGTAGCCTATGTAACCACTTACAATGCTCTCGATGTTAACAGCTGGTCAGGGTTGGGCTATTACATTGCAAAGACGGTTCAGAAACATTTAGGTGAGGTAACTTATATTGGAGACTTGAAGACCAGAAGATATATTACCCATATCATGAAGAGCATCTGGTACAAGAAAATTCTTGGCAAAGGTTATGACAAAGCAAGGAGCGAGCTTATCGGCAAGGAGTATGCAAGAATGGTAGAAAAGGAATTAAAAAAGGGACAATTCGATCTGATACTTAGTCCGGGTACAATACCAATTGCATATCTAGATACGAATATTCCAATTGTATTTTGGACAGATGCTAATTTTAGCGGCATGATTAATTACTATTTCGAGAACTTATCTGACGAGACCATTAGAGATGGGAATAAGATGGAAAAAAGGGCGTTAGATAACTGCTCGTTAGCTATATACTCTTCCGAATGGGCGGCAACTGGTGCAATTGAGCTTTATGGGATAAATCCTATCAAAGTAAAAGTAATCCCATTTGGTGCTAATATCGATAATATACCTTCTAAAGATGAGCTACATCACAAAATAGGCAGCTCGTTGAAATTACTTTTTGTAGGGAAAGACTGGAAAAGGAAAGGCGGAGAAATTGCTTTTGATACAATGAAACTTTTAAATGAGGAAGGAATCGAAGCCCATCTAACTGTTGTTGGCTGCGTGCCACCTGTATCAGATCAGAGGATGAAGGTAGTTTCGTTCCTCAATAAGAACAAAAAGGAAGATGCAGAGATTTTACGAAGCTTATACATTGATTCTAATTTTTTTATTATGCCCTCAAGAAAGGAATGCTATGGTGTGGTATTTTGTGAAGCTGCGGCGTTTGGATTACCTGTCCTTTCATCAGTTACAGGAGGAATACCAACTATTGTTAAAGATGGTGTGAATGGTTATTTGCTTCCTTTAAGTGCGGGAGGAAAGGATTATGCAGAAAAAATTATCGAAATCATTAATTCCGGAACATATGAACACCTTTGTAGTTCTTCGCGCCAGCGATATGAAGAAGTCTTGAATTGGGATACAGCCGGCAAAAAACTTAGAGAAGAAGTTGAAAGAACATTGAAGTAGAAAGAGTCTAAATTTAATTTTATAATTGTAATTCTAACTTGATAAATTATCACCAACATGATTCCTGAAATTGGACTAATAATAACGATAATATTTATGTGTTGGATTTTTTTTAATAGTGGGAAAAAGCCAGAATATCTAATTATAATACCGTTTATAGTGTCAACTAATCTTTTTGGTTTTGCCTCTTCAAACTTTCTTTATACAAAAGGCTTATTAGATACAATTGATTATGGTACATTAATAACACTATTCATATCTATTTCCTATAGAAGCCAAAGGAAATATCAATTAACTCAAAAGTTTAGTAATTATAACAAATTTTTTAAATATTTTTTTCTTTTATTAACTATCATACTAGTCTATTCCATTTTATTCTATTTTGATATTAAAGCTCCTATGAAAAATTTTAAGCGCTACTTAAACTATATAGATTATTTTTTTCTTCTCAATTTTTTTTCTTATCTAACGGAATATCAGATAAGGCGATTGATAAATTTTATTGAAGTTATAACCTTAAGCTTATCTTTTTTTTACATTCTTAATTACGGACTAGGTATAACAATATTTAAAATAAAGCCTTATTGGGAAGGAAATTTTTTAAATATTGTTGCCTATCGTACTTTTGATACACTTCCGTATTTTATTCTTTTTATAATCGCTAAAAATGTCTTTGAAAGAGAAATATCTTATAGGACAATTTTAAAGCTATTTATTCTCTTGTTCGCAATTTTTTTAACTTATACAAGGTCATTGTACTTAATAGCTGTGATCTTGTTAGTGTCACCCATTATCTTGAGGCCCTTTTCTACTAGTCAACAAAAATTATCTTCCTTAAACTATCTCTTCAAAATTTCCTTTTTTTTTATAGCATTTATCCTGTTCGTCACTATTCGTTTTACTGCTAATTTGGAATTTTTTATGAGTAGATTGGAAGGTATTAATAGTATTTCTTCTGCCATTGAGACAAGCAATGCAGAATTAAGGCAAAACATAATTATCGATAGGATTAATATGGTTCAAAAAACAAACCCCATTATTGGGTTGGGATTTTTTGAGGGAAAGGCTGTCCCAGAATATTCTGGTGCTTTGTATGATAATTCTGGCAGGAGAGGATATTTATTTTCTGGTGATCAATCTATTGGGAATATAATAGCGAACCTAGGTTTCTTTGGTACGGCAATATTCTTTTATTTCCTTTTATTCCCCCCATTGTATTCAATTAAACGGATTTTTATTTCGAAGGAAAGAGACTATGCGCTAGACGATATTTTAATTGCTGCATCATTTTCTTTAATAATTGAGGTGTTAGTTATTTCTTATGTAAGTACGAATCTAGTAGGAAACACTGATAAAATTAGTTTCTATATGGCTTTAATTGTATCATTAGCATCTCGCAAGTATTCATGCAAGCGTTCGGCGGCAGATGAATAAAATATTATCAATAATCACTCCAACATTCAATTGTAGTAAATTTTTAGAACAATCAATTAACAGCGTTATTGCCCAACAATCAAAAGATGAATTCGAATATATAATTATAGACGGTAATTCAGATGACGGAACAGTTGACATTATTAAAAAATACGAATCTGAAATTGATTACTGGATCAGTGAACCTGATAGGGGGCAGGCAAGTGCTCTAAATAAAGCAATTAAAATTTCTTCTGGCAAATATATTTTGTGGCTAAATGGAGATGATTATTTATGTGATGGTATAGTACCTTGTATAATTGACAGCCTTAAAAAATTGAACGAATATGAAACTATTTATGGAGATATTATTTCAATAGATCAGTTTGGTAACAGATATTTGACAACATATGAGCCAGATAGATTAAATTTTGAGTACCTACTAAATATTAACTCTAGTATCCTAACTAATTCTACAGTATATCCCAAGAGTATATTTTATGATACTGGATTTTTCTTAGAGAGTCTGCATTATGCTTTTGATTATGAATTATATCTGCGTTTAGTTAAAAATTATCGACTTATTCATTTAGAAAAACCTGTGGTAACTTTCAGACTACATGAAAATTCCAAGACAGCAAAATATCCATATAAGTTTGACCTGGAAGTTCTTAAAATAAGTCGTTCGTACGGAGGCAGATTTTTTTCCGCAAATACATCCTATAGGATTTACAGATTACTTTCCTATTTGAGGAAAAGCATATTAGGTTGAGATGAGAATATTACTCTTAACGAACCAAATGGATACACCCATAAGCCGGCTTGGAGGCGCATTTAATATTCCTCGGTTAAAAGCTCTGAAAAATATTGGTTATGATGTAACTGTTATTGCTCTAGTTGGTGTGACCTTACCACTTCGTTTCTTGCTCCCCTATCCAAAGTTAAAATTGATAGTCGATTTTTATCGCCAAGTTTTCGATATCCCAGACTATATAGTGCTAGATGGTATAACGGTTTATTATGCTAAGTGGTTTTGGCTGCCGAGAACTTTATTCTGGTATCATGAAGTAAATCTTCTTCATCTTTCAGCAGGGAGAAAAATAATCAGTATTATTAAGAGGATTAAACCAGATGTGGTTTTCACTTCATGGCTGCATCCGTTCGCTACATACTCTAAATATTTAAAAAAACATTTCGACTTTCCGATTATAGGAATAATTGAAGGAAGCGATATCCTTGTTTATCCTAAAAAATACAGGGGGATGAAAAGAATTGCACTTGATATAAATCGGTATGTCGATCGATTAATATGTGTCTCTAACGGATTGAAAGAAGAAGCTGAAAAATATTTATCCCCCTCAAAAATAGCCGTCATTCCAAACGGATTTAACGAGGAAATATTTACGTTCTCTAAGGAACTAGTCCAAAGAAAAATCCATAATAAGTTTAATATTATTTCAGTTGGAAGTTTGTCGCAAGTTAAAGGTCACGATCTACTCTTGATGGTCGCCAAAGAGTTGGATGAGCGGTTTCATTTTAAAATAATTGGAGGGGGGGAATTGATGGAAAGATACGCAAATTATCTCAATGATAATGATTTGAATGAGAGAGTAGAATTGGTAGGCGAAATTGACCAAAGAAAGGTGAAAAATTATTTAGATCAGAGCTCAATATATTGCCAGCCAAGTCGTTCTGAAAGTTTCGGAATCGCAGTTTTAGAAGCCTTGGCTGTGGGTTTACCAGCAGTAGTATCAAATGTAGGTGGTTTACCGGAATTAATATCTCCGGGAGTAAATGGATTTTTATTCCAATGTGGTTCTTACAAAGACCTGAAGGAAAAACTGCTCTTGGCTGTTGAGACAAACTGGGACCATAGCTTAATTGCAGATAATGTTAAAAAAAATTATAGTTGGAAAATGTGGGCAAAGAGAATTGACGGAATAATAAAACAAACAATTGAAGAATTAGCTAATAAGTACCAGTTTTCATCTACAGGCAGGAGAGAGAATTTCTAAAGATCTCCCCCTTTGGAAAATTTGATATAACACTTAGTATCCATTTCAAAATAAAGAATAAAGCTCCTTGATGAAAATAATAATTATTGATTACGGTATGGGTAATCTCAAATCAGTTCAAAATCACTTGATACGTTTGGGATACCCCGCCATAATTTCATCAAATAGAAACGACATACTCAGCGCCGATAAATTGATCCTACCTGGTGTAGGTCATTTTGCCGAAGGAATGAAAAAATTGAAGGAATACGATTTAATAGAAAGCATGAACAAAAAAGTACTTGAAGATAAATGCCCGATTTTAGGGATTTGTTTAGGCATGCAGTTGTTTACTGAATTCAGCGAAGAAGGAAATACTAACGGATTGGGTTGGATTAAAGCAAAGACTAAAAAATTTGTTTTTGCGGGAATCCAAAAAGAATTAAAGATTCCCCACATGGGATGGAATACGATAAACTTTCGCTTCAAATCAAATCTTTTTATGGATATACCCGACGATTCTTCATTTTATTTTGTACATTCTTATTATGTAGAGTGCGGTCATGAAGAAGACATACTCGCTGAAACCGAATATGGTATTAAGTTTACATCAGTGATTGGAAGGGATAATATTTTTGGTACACAGTTTCATCCGGAAAAGAGTCATCAAGCGGGGATTCAGCTATTAAAAAATTTCATAGAGCTTAATAGAGATGTTTAGACCTCGTGTAATACCTGTGCTTTTGCTGAAAGGAAAGGGGCTCGTAAAAACAGTAAGATTTAAAAATCCCGTTTATATCGGCGATCCTGTTAATGCGACAAGGATATTTAACGAAAAACGTGCTGATGAATTAGTTTTTCTTGATATCGATGCAACAAGAGAAGGCAGATCTATACCTTTTGACCTGGTGGAAAAGTTATCGGATGAATGTTATATGCCGTTTTCCGTAGGTGGAGGTATCAGAACAGCATCGGATGTCAAAAGATTGATTCAAGCTGGGGCTGAGAAGATTATTGTTAATACTGCAGCAACTGAATCTCCAGACTTTGTAACGGAAGCGGCAAATATTGTAGGAAGCCAGAGTGTTGTTGTATCAATAGATGTTAGGAGGAAAATATTTGGTAATTACGAAGTTTATGCAAGGGCAGGTAAGGTTGCAACGGGTAAAGAACCAGTAGAATTTGCCCAGCTTATGCAGGAAAAAGGAGCTGGAGAAATTTTTCTTAATTCGATAGACCGGGACGGTACTTATTCAGGTTATGATTTGGAACTTATTCAGAAAGTCGCTTCAAATGTAGATATTCCTGTAATAGCATGTGGTGGCGCGGGCAGTTATGACGATTTAAAACTTGCAGTAAAAAACAGTAAGGTTTCCGCAGTTGCAGCTGGAAGTATTTTTGTTTTTCATGGAAAACATAAGGCAGTATTAATTAATTATCCCTCCGATAATGAGCTCAGATCCCTGTTAGAGTAAATGTCAATAGTTGTGGAAATTTTTTAAGCGGCATATCGTAGTTTTACGTTATTGTTTTTTTGAACGTAGATTTTCAATTGTACCTGGTATAGATAAGTAATCACGAAGGCGATTCAATCGCCGAGTACTTGTCTTGAGGATCTGGAGGACAAGGCAGACAGTTGAGATGCGGGTTCGCAGCCTCCGTGCTGGCCGAGTTCTTAATTTCACAGTAGAAAACAATGATTCTATTGGATTGGTTGTTTTAATGCTTTTCCAGTGAGCCTTCGGAAACCTGAAATAAGCAAAAAGAGCATCGCCCCCTTCTTCAATTAATCGCACTGCTTTCGGATACAAATAACGATAACGTTGGATAAATTCACGTTTGAGCCGTTTTGCTTCTGGAAGTGTATGAGCATTGTAGATCTCTCTCAGTGCTTCAAGCACTTCAGCCTGAGCTTTCCTGGGTTCCTTATCAATGACGTTCCTCATCTTATGTGCCCAGCATCGCTGGAAAAATGCAGATGGGTAAACCATTCGCAATGCCTTCTGAAATGCCGTATTCCCATCAGTAACTACTAAACCAATCCATTCAACACCTCGTTTCTTAATGTCTCTAAGAAGGTCCGCCCATGACTGTTCGCTCTCCCTGTATCCTTTCTCCAATGCTAAAAGCTCCTTTCGCCCCTCTCTATTTACACCTAAAACAACTAAAACAGAGAGCGTCTCATCGACAGGACCTCCTTTTCGGATATATCTTAAATCTAAAGACTCTGTAGGATTAAAATGAATAAGGAAAGAACTATATGCAAAAGATGTGTACTTGATGACGGAATACCCAACATCCGTTTTGATGAAAACGGGATATGTAATTATTGTAAATTATTTGATGAGCTGACTGCGAGATTTCCAAATGACAGTAGAGGTGATAATATTGTTGCTGGTATGATTGAAAGAATCAGGAAGAACGGGAAAGGTAAAGAGTATGATTGTGTTGTCGGTATAAGCGGAGGGGTTGATAGTACTTATTTACTTTATAAGATTTTACAGTTCGGCCTAAGACCTTTAGCCGTTCATTTCGATAATGGTTGGGATTCCGAATTAGCAGTGAATAATATTAATAATTTGCTAAAAAAAAATAATGTCGAACTCTTTACTTATGTGGTGGATTGGGAAGAGTTTAAGAATCTCCAGCTTGCATTTTTCGAAGCCTCGGTACCAGATATCGAGATGCTCACGGATCATGCGATAATAGCTGTGCTATATAAAACGGCTGTTAAATACAAATTAAAGTATATATTAGTTGGAAATAATTTCAGAACAGAAGGCGTCATTCCCAGAGGATGGACTTACTGGGACAACAAATATTTTTATGATATTGTTAACAAATTTAGTAAGGTAAGAGTGAAGTCATATCCTATACTTTCATCTTTTAAGAAATTCTATTATAAGAGGATTAAAAAAATAGAATTCATCTCGCTTCTGAATTATATGAACTATCAGAAGTCGGATGTTATAAACCTATTGGAGGAAAAAATGGATTGGCGAAACTACGGAGGTAAGCATTATGAATCAATTTTTACTAGATGGTTCCAATCACATTATCTTCCGCAGAAATTTAATATCGACAAAAGGAAAGTTCATCTTTCAGCTTTGATTTGTTCGGGTCAAAAATCGAGGGAAGATGCCTTGAATGAGTTAAGGAATGAGCCGTATCCATTGGAGGCAATAGAAAAAGATACTATCTATATAAAGAAAAAGCTCGAACTGAGTGACCATCGTTATGAAGAATTGTGGTCAAAAAAACCGTTGACATTTCGAAACTATTCTACATACTACCCTTTGAAACGAGCAATTAACAACATCTTACAGTTAATTGGGATTAACGTTCAGAAACGTCCATAGGTCTATCTGTTATCTAAGGAACACGATTAATGAAAATACTTTTTTTTGGTAGATTATGCGAAGAAAGTATTGTTTGGTTGCAAAATTTATCTTCGTTGAATTATTCTATTAGTTTTATAAATACCCATCAAAATTATTTTGATGATGAGTATTATAGGAATAATCTAAAAATCGATAAATTTGATTTATTTAAAAATCACAAATTTCCATACGGCATAAAAAATCTAATGGAACTTTATCTGTATGATAAAAGGATTTTAAATTATAGCCCAGGGTACCTAAGAACAACTAAAGATCTCTTACAGCGGTATTTCTGCGAAAACAGTTTCGACTTGATATTTACCTGGTGGGGTAGCGATGTATTTTATGAATTATATATTCTTCTGGTTGAGTTAAAACTTAACATCCCAGTTATACACATTATTAATACCTACCCAGCAATGCCCATTCGTTCTGTATATGGATTTTTTGAGGATCAGTTTTATAAAAGATTCATAGACAAAATTGACGGTATTGTTTATTATTCCGGCGAGATGAAAAATTATTTCACAAATAAGATTCGTTCCGAGGAAATTACCTCGATAACTATTATTGATCCGCCCTATTCAATGAAAAGTTATTATCAAGAGCGAATTACCCTTAAGAAAAATCATGTTCTGGATAGGCAAGATGATTCACCTTATCTAATTTTCTTGGGAAGAACGGACTTCTCCAATGATTTTCGGAGGAAAAAGGATAACGTGAAAAGTGAGTTATTAAATATTTCTAAACATAAAATACATATCTTCCTAAGACAAACCTCCTCCATTAAAGAGAGCGATTATATACATTTTTATCCTTCTTTTTCATCAGAAGAACTTTTGAACGGTTACTTCGCAACGTACGTCCATCAGTTTGATGCTTCTTTAACTATTTATAATGAATTCGGCAATACACGTAGGTATATGAACGGCCTTTCGACGAGATTCGCGTACAGTTTAACGGCTGGTATTCCAATAATCACTAGAGGAAGTTCAATATTTGCAAAAAAAATTTTTCAGAAACATAATAACGGTTTCACCTACAGTACAATTGCAGAATTAAAAAGACAACTTCTTAATACCGATCAGTTAGCTAAAATGAAAAGGAGCGCTGAAAAAAACATAGATTTTTTTTCATTTGAAAGCTACGCCGAAGAATTCAAATGCTTTCTTGAAAGTGTGATAAACAAGAAAACTTAAAAAAGTAAAAATATTCATATGAGTGCCGAGATAAATTGCTCGTTAAACTATCTGGATGAGAGTAGGAAGAGGCGTTGTCCCTCCCAGTTTCAGAGATGGTAAAACTCTGTAGCCATATAGCGAGGAGTCGGTATAAGACGGGAAACGGTTTTATACTAAGCGACTCGGCAAAGTAGTCTGAAAGGACGCGACGCAAATGACCAGGTTACAACATGAGTGAACGCAAAGGTAGCCTCGTAAGTAGTAATAAGATGGACGAGCCTCTATTTTATAGGTGAAGTCAGATCTGTTCTACTTCTAATGGAATTGGACTTTCTTCAGAGTAAATAAAGAGAGAAAGGAGACAATCAAAGGAGCAAAATAGCACTGGCAGACGTACACGGAAGGATTACAGTTTTGTTGAGAATGTAAAGATACAAAGAGAGAACACCTGGAGAATCAGATACCGCTGAGTCAGCTGTCGGAAAGATACGAGATAAATATGAATGAACTGTACAAATGGAAGAAGCAGCTTTTTGAGGGAGCTGTAGATGTTTTTACGAAAAAGCAAAATGGTCCAGTTTCAATGAGTGAAAAAGAGAATGATCGACTGAAAGAGCGTCTGGTATCAGGGCTTGCTCAGGGGAACATCATTCTTAAAAAACTTAAATGGCGAGATTTGAATGATCGCTAGGCTCATGCCAGGTGTCAGGGATGAGATATTGAGCTATATGAGAGCTATAGAAGAAAGGACAGAGATAAGAACTACGACGCTTCTCGACACGTATTCGGAGACTTTGCTGAGTTTTTACGTATGGCTGGTCTTCAGCACACAAGGACGTCTATTCACTACCCGCAGAGCAACGGTAAGATCGAGAGGTTCTGTGAATCCCTTAACTACGAGTGTCTCAGAAAGAGAAGCCTTGTTGACCTTGAAGATGCACGAAGACAAATTGCTGAGTACATCGATTACTACAATACCAAACGACTTCACAGCTCCCTATACTATCTTACACCTGAAGATTTTCTAAATGGGAGAATCGATGAAAGGCTTAAGATACGTGACGAGAAGTTGTATCGAGCAAGACTTAATCGTATCGAGGCTAAAAATGCAGCGTGATTATTCACCTTATTCAATTAACCAAAAAGTCTAATTTCCGTTGAACCAGGA
>Ga0207433_10012222_pt1 | contig 12873 bp, 10 predicted proteins | sample YelNatPaOPGAMG01_FD_187559 | JGI IMG/M metagenome (GOLD analysis project Ga0207433, IMG submission 187559) | Hot spring thermophilic microbial communities from Obsidian Pool, Yellowstone National Park, USA - OP-RAMG-01 (SPAdes) (version 3) | ecosystem: Environmental > Aquatic > Thermal springs... | reverse complement strand
GACGCATTTGAGTATATTGAAAGGACAAAATCAAGGGCTCTGGTTGATATGCTTTCTTCAGCAACGGATACTATCAATTCAGAAATTATATCTGTTGATGATCTTCAAAATATAAAAGCAATGAAAGGCAGATTAGACCTTTTAAGAAATAAACTTGCAAGTTTGCATTCATCACTTAGTAATTCAGCAGAAGATAAGAGAAAAGAAGACATTTATGAATCTACGAAGGAGGAATTAAGAGAAATAGAGAACAAATATAAAAAAGCTTTTGAGGACATTAAGCTTAAAGATCCCAACTGGGCATCTCTGGTATCTGTAGATATTGTTCCCTTAAGCGAGTTTCAGGAGATATTGGATCATGATACATTATGTCTTAATTTCTATTACTCGGAAACAGAGGTTATCGTTATTGTCGTACAGAAAAACAAATCACCTGTCCTTATTAGAATACCGTTTGATGAGAAACTGGATTTAGATAAACTTGAAAGTCTTCTCAACGCATTGGCAAATAACAGCAATACCGATATAAGATCTCATGAGTATATAAGGGATGTAAAGCAGCCGCTTTCTTATTTCTATGAATTACTTATTCAACCCCTTTCAGATGTGCTAAAGGGAATAAAACATATCATTATAATTCCGCATTATTTTTTGCATTACCTTCCTTTTCATGCCCTTTATGATGGTGTGAACAAAGAATATCTGATAGATAAATTCAGTATATCTTATGCCCCGAGCGCAACTGCTCTTTATTTTTCCTGCAAAAAGAACCGCAGGCAATATGAAAACGCCCTTATACTTGCCAATCCATCCAATGATCTGCCTTATGCGGAAGAAGAGGCCGAAAAGATTAAAGCTATATTTAAAGAGAGAGGTTATCTGTTTACAAAAGATCAGGCTTCCTTCGATAATTTACGTAGTTTTCAACAAGCAGATATCATTCATCTTGCCTGTCATGGTTATTTCAGAGAAGATGAGCCAATTTTTTCATTTATTATACTTTCAGGTCCTGATGCCAAAGGGCTTCCTTTCTTTTTGCCTGACTTCTTTAATTTAAAACTTCAAACATCTCTTGTTACGCTGAGCGCTTGCGAAAGCGGTTTAAGTCAGTTTACCACAGGGGACGAGCTTATCGGTATGTCAAGAGCATTCTTTTATGCAGGTGCATCTACGTTACTAACAAGCTTATGGAAGGTTAATGATAAATCAACGGCAGTTTTAATGGGAAAATTTTATAATGAGCTTGTTCATAATAAGGCGTCTAAATCAGAATCTTTAAAAAACGCTATGCAGGAGCTTAAAGCTGTGCCGGAATATAAACACCCATATTTCTGGGCACCATTTTTTCTGTCAGGGGATTGGCGATGACTCAACAAAACATAATTTTTCATCGTCTACATAAATTGAAGTTTCTGGTAAAAATTGATTTCATAAAAAAATAAAAGGAGAAAAAAATGAGTGAAGACTTGAACGAAACATTATATCAAGCGGCAAAGGAAGGTAACCTTCTTGTTTTACAAACAGCTATAAATAAAGGTGCAGATGTTAATGCAAAGGATAACGATGGAGTTACTGCTTTAATGGCTGCTTCTACCAACGGGAATGTAGACATAGTAGATCTTCTAATATCCAAAGGTGCAGATGTTAATGCAAAGACTAAGGATAGAATTACTGCTTTAATGCTTGCTTCTTTCAAGGGGCATGCAGACATAGTAGATCTTCTAATATCCAAGGGTGCAGATGTTAATGTAAAGAATAAAGCTGGAGGTACTGCTTTAATGGCTGCTTCTGGCAAGGGGCATGCAGACATAGTAGATCTTCTAATATCCAAGGGTGCAGATGTTAATGCAAAGGATAACGATGGAGGTACTGCTTTAATGTCTGCTTCTGAGGGAGGGCATGCAGACATAGTAGATCTTCTAATATCCAAGGGTGCAGATGTTAATGCAAAGAATAACGCTGGAGGTACTGCTTTAATGACTGCTTCTACCAACGGGCATGCAAATATAGTAGATCTTCTAATATCCAAGGGTGCAGATGTTAATGCAAAGACTAACGATGGAGGTACTGCTTTAATGACTGCTTCTTTCAACGGGCATGCAAATATAGTAGATCTTCTAATATCCAAAGGTGCAGATGTTAATGCAAAGACTAACGATAGATCTACTGCTTTAATGCTTGCTTCTACCAAAGGGCATGCAGACATAGTAGATCTTTTAATATCTAAAGGTGCAGATGTTAATGCAAAGACTAACGATGGAGGTACTGCTTTAATGGTTACTTCTGAGGTAGGGTATGCAAATATAGTAGATCTCTTAATATCCAAAGGTGCAGATGTTAATGCAAAGGATAACAATGGAGCTACTGCTTTAATGTTTGCTTCTTTCAATGGGCATGCAGACATAGTAGATCTTCTAATATCCAAGGGTGCAAATGTTAATGCTAAAAGTAAGGATGGAAATAATGCTATAGCGTTTGCTATTAGCAGAGGACATACCGACATCGCAGAGTTATTAATAAAGGCTGATAGTAAAGGAGCTAAACATTCCGTTGCTAAATCTGTATATGTAAAAGCAGATAATAAATCTACGCCGAAGACGGGTTGTAAATATCATCCAGATGCTAAGGTTGTAGGTGTTTGTAGTAAATGTGGCAGGGAATTTTGTGAAGATTGTGCAAACACCATAATTGGGGAAAAGGTTGAAAATTTCTGCCTTGATTGTGCTGCCGAGCTTGCAAAGAAAAAAATAATACGATCGTATATTGCAGCGGGAATAGGCTTTGTCTTAGGAATTGGGGTAGCGACAAGTTCTAAAGAAAACTGGGGAGTGACAGGTGTATTTTTACCTTTTGTATACGCATACGTGTTTTGGGCAGCATATTTCGGATGGTCATACGGTGGAAGGATATTTTCAAAATTATTCAGTATACAAGAAGATAGTTTCATAGGGAATTATTTAATTTTAAGTATAAGACTTGTTGTTGCTGCATTGGTAGGAGTTTTCGGTGGAGGCATTTCTCAATATATGGCATGGAGGAATATACTTAAGAAGCAACAAAGCTTAAGTGCAGTAGCATCTGCAACTAACTAATTAAAATATAAAATAAAGGGGGTGAGATAATATGGGTGACAATACAAAATACTGCGGTGGGTGTATACATTGGACAGGTTATAAATGCAGAGCTGGTTATCCGACACCGAAAGGTTCGAGTACACAAGCATATGCAGAGTATAAGCCTAAAAAATAAAAATAGAGGAGTTACTACACGGTATATATAAGTAGTAACCCCATTTTATCAAAAAACTATATATGATAAGATATAGAAAAGCTAAAAAAAATGATATTCTGTTTTTGTTCAGATGTCACAGTGAGAAGGCTGTTGCAGAAAGAGCATCCCTTATACAAGAAAATATTTATGATGTTTTTTACAAAGATTACATTTCCATTATGAATAATGATTCATTTCATGTTTATATCTTAGAAGATAATCATGATAGAGTTGGATTTATCAAGTTACATGAAACTAATAAAAGAAGTAAAGAAATTGAAGGAAGTATTTGGATATGCAAAAAACGTGGACAAGGTTATGGTCTAAATGCTGTTTATTTACTTCTCTACATCTCTTTTGAAAAACTAAAATACCGGAAAATTTGGGGATGGGTAAGAGAAAATAATAAGCCTATGCATGCTATGTGTAAAAAATTGGGCATAAGAGTTAAAGAAACCTCTATGAGGCCTGCATGGAAAGAAGATGTTGAAAATCATCTCGAAAAGATATTTTATTATGAAATAAGTTTGGAAGAGTATATACTAAAAAAAGATTTTATTATGCAGAACAGTTTAAGAAATATACAAAACAATAATAAGGTGGTTTTGGTAGATGAGTAAGTGTTGCTTGTTAGGTTATTAATAGATTTTGATAAGGAGGTAAGAGTATGGACTTAAACGAAACATTATATCAAGCGGCAAAGGAAGGTAACCTTCTTGTTTTACAAACAGCTATAAATAAAGGTGCAGATGTTAATGCAAAGGATAAGAGTGGGGTTACTGCTTTAATCTATGCTTCTTTCAACGGGCATGCAGACATAGTAGGTCTTCTAATATCCAAAGGTGCAGATGTTAATGCAAAGAATAACGATAGAGTTACTGCTTTAATGGCTGCTTCTGAGGGAGGGCATGCAAATATAGTAGATCTTCTAATATCCAAAGGTGCAGATGTTAATGCAAAGGATAACGATGGAGGTACTGCTTTAATGGCTGCTTCTTTCAACGGGCATGCAAATATAGTAGATCTCTTAATATCCAAAGGTGCAGATGTTAATGCAAAGGATAACGATGGAGGTACTGCTTTAATGACTGCTTCTTTCAACGGGCATGCAGACATAGTAGATCTTCTAATATCCAAAGGTGCAGATGTTAATGCAAAGAATAACGATGGATTTACTGCTTTAATGACTGCTTCTTTCAACGGGCATGCAGACATAGTAGATCTTCTAATATCCAAAGGTGCAGATGTTAATGCAAAGAATAACAATGGAGTTACTGCTTTAATGTCTGCTTCTCAGGGAGGGCATGCAGACATAGTAGATCTTCTAATATCCAAGGGTGCAGATGTTAATGCAAAGAATAACGATGGAGCTACTGCTTTAATGGTTGCTTCTTTCAAGGGGCATGCAGACATAGTAGATCTTTTAATATCCAAAGGTGCAGATGTTAATGCAAAGGCTAACGATGGAGGTACTGCTTTAATGGTTGCTTCTTTCAAGGGGCATGCAGACATAGTAGATCTTCTAATATCCAAAGGTGCAGATGTTAATGCAAAGGATAAGTATGGGAATAATGCTGTAGTGTATGCTATTAACGAAGGACATACCGACATCGCAGCTTTATTAAAAGCTCATGGAGCAGTATGATAAATATAGTAGTTAAAGTTCAAGAAGTTATTTAATAAAAGGAGGTGAAGTAATATGGCAACTTGCAAGGAATGCCATGGTACAGGATCAGTGAAATGTCCTCACTATTTACTCGTAATATGTAAGGGAATTTAAATTTATGGATCAGCATAAAGAAGAAGAAAAAAAGCAAGGACAAATTAAGCAGGATGCTTTACAGGAAGAAAAAGAAGGAAAGGTATGTCCTCATTGTAACTATTTAAATGAGCCTGAAGCGAGGTTTTGTTCAGAGTGTGGATATGACTTTCATAATGAAAGAATATGCCCATATTGTGGTATGAAGGTTCAGCCTGGTATTGATATATGTAATTATTGTGGAGAATGGTTATTAGAAGGAGTATGCAAATTCTGTGGTGCTGAGGTAGAGGATGGGCAAATATTTTGCGGACAATGTGGCAGTCTCTTAAAGGGTATAGTTTGCCCTCAATGTGGACAATTGAGTAATTTTGATTTTTGTCCCAGGTGTAATATACCACTTACACCAAAGGCAAAAAGTGTGTATGAAGAAATAAAAGAAGTAATAGAAACAACAGAAGGAACAAAGCTTTTTGAGAAATCTTTATTTGAGCAAAAAGAAAAAATTTCTTCAGAAAAAGAAGAACTATTAAAATTGAAAGCATATCTTGAAAAAGCAAACAAAAAAGAGAAAAAAAAGAAGGCTTTTACACCACTATTTTCAGAAAGGCAGAAAGAGAGTATCAAATCAATGGCAGAGATAGCTGATAAGGAATTAAAGAGGCAAGAGGAAGAAAGGCAAAAAAGAGAGGAAGAGGAAAAGAAAAAACTATTTGCAAGATCCGAAGGCACTATTTATATCGCAAAAGAAAAAATACAGATTATCATTAAAAACGAAGATGGGATAATTGACGATAGTTACTGGTTGTATATTAATGATATAAAGATCGGTTATGTCGAATATCCAATAGGTGGTGGTGTTTCTTTGGGTGTGGTTTTACATAAGGGGATCAATAAAGTTGAATTAAAATTGGCTCGTTGTGGTGGGGCTGGAACAGTTGCATCCATAAACTTTCAAGGAAGTAAATATCTGTTTGGTGGCAGTACTGATCATATATGGATGGTAATTAATAAATAATGTAAGAAAATGATAATAATAAAATAACGGGTGATATATATGAACGATCAAGATAAAAAAGAAAAAGCAAGAGAAGAAAAAAGAATATCTATTTCTGAAGAAGAAAATAAAGTTAAAGAATGTCCTCATTGTCATACTGTGAATGAATCTGACGCAAGATTCTGTGCGGAATGTGGGTATGATTTTGCTGGTGCAAGGCGTTGCCCTAAATGCGGGGCAAAAATAGTCTCACCGAATGCAGATATTTGCGAGGAATGCGGAGAGTGGCTGTTAGAAGGAAAATGCAAGTTTTGCTACGCAGATATAGAAGAAGGTCAAACATATTGTCCTGAATGCGGCAATCCCGTAGCAGGAATAGTTTGTCCCCAGTGCGGCAGATTAAGTTATTTTGATTTTTGTAAATACTGCAATATTCCATTAACAGCAACTGCAAAGAAAATGCAAGAGGAAATAAAAAACAATCCGGCAGAACAAGAGCTATTGAATTTACTTGAGAGCTATACACCTGTAAAATCAAAAGGGATTTCTCCTGATGAGGATGAACTTTTGAAAATGAAAGAATATATTGAAAAAGTGAATAAAAAAGAAAAGAAGAAAAAGGTATCTACACCTTTGTTCTCGGAAAAGCAAAAAGAAAATATCAAGGCACTGGATCAAAAAGCAAACGATGAAATTCAACGGCGGGAAGAAGAAAAACGAAGGCGAGAAGAGGAACAGCGAAAGCAAGAGGAGGAGCAGAAAAAACTACAGCTACTTTTAACGCAGATGAGAAATGTTAAATTTACTACAAATCAGGATGCGAGAAGATATTTTAGCGTACGTAGGCCACGAGGGGCAAAAGGCTGGCTTTGTAATTGTTGCTCAGTTTTACATGATTCACCATCTGATTGTGGTGATCCATCACAAGGAGGTACATGGATTATTTAAAAGGAGGGCATATTAATGGATGACAAATCTAACAAGACAACACGTGCTGATGGGCGAATAATTTCATCCGGGGTTACAGCCTCAGATGTAGAGAAAATAAAGGGTAAAGATGAAGTAATTTCGTCAGGGGTAGCACCTTCTGTTTCGCAGCCGCAAGTATCACAGATTATCTCTGCTGGCATAGAAAGTAAACCTGGCAGCGAAATAATTCTTAACAATCAAAAGTATAATGTAGTAAAAGTCATTGCTAAATCCACAGGCGAAGCAGAAATTTATTTGTTAGAAAAAGATAGCCAAAAGTATGCATTCAAATATTATTACCCTAATTTTAAACCAAAGGAAGCTGTTTTAGCGCAATTAAAAGGATTACATCATGAAGATATCGTAGTTCTTGTAGATTATGGTTATTACTGTGATAGATTTTTTGAAATAATGGAATACGCAGAGGGCGGAAATTTGATGGATAAAAAGGATAACGGAGACTATAAATATCTGCCCATTAACGATATTAATATTATAAAACAAATAGTAAAAGAAACAGTTAATGCGCTTAATTTTTGTCATTCAAAAGGCATAATTCATAGAGATATAAAGCCTGAAAACATCTTTTTCAAGAATGCAAATGGTACAGATATATTAATTGGTGATTTTGGTATTTCATCTATGCTTGACGAAGGAATATCAAAGCATATGACTGGACAAGCAAGAACTGCTGTATATGCGGCTCCGGAACTTTACCAGAATATAAATGGTAAGACTATTATTAGCAAAGAAGTAGATTATTATGCTTTAGGCATAGCAATAATACATATATGGTCTGGAGAAGAACCATTTAAAGAATTAAATGAACTTTCAATAATGAGAGTAAAGTTAGAAGGTAGAATAGATATACCTGATGATATGCCAGAAGAATTAAAAAATTTAGTCAAAGGACTAATAACAGTAGAACCTTCAAAGAGGTGGGGTTATGCAGAGGTAGAGAAATGGTTAAAAGGGGAGTATGTCCCTGTATATTACAAAACAGTAGAAATTAAATATGGAGATTTTCACTTTGGGTTTATAGATGGAGAAGAAGTAGTAGTAAATGATCCAGTTGAATTAGCAAAATTATTAGAAAAATATCCTCAGCAAGGGAAAAGACACCTTTACAAAGGTACCATACAGAAATGGGCAGAAAGTGTGCAATCACTCCATATAGCAATAAGAAGTATTGTTGAAGACGAATATCCAAAGGATGAAGATGCAGGGTTAATTAAGGCAATTTACATCCTGGACCCAAATAAGAATTTCACTACATTCACCGGTGTTGAATGTAAAAATGCTGAAGAGATAGGAGATAACATAGAAAAAGAATCATCTTACTACAGATCTGAGTTAACAAAAAATCAGAATGCTGATTTGTACCTTTTTTTAGAAGCGAGAGAGCATAAGGATATAGCTGACATATTGAGAAAGTATGCAAAAACCTTTAATACTGATAAAGCATTCAATACAATAGTTTTAGAGTTGCAGGGAAAAGATAAATTTAAGATCGATAATATCGTTTTTTATAAGCCTGAAGATTTAATTTTGGCTGATGAAACTATTAAAACAAAACTTGTTAACTTACTTACTAATTCAGATTCAAAATTATCTATATGGTTGGAACAATTCCCTGAGATAAAAAATAATATTGATAAATGGAGAAAACTCAAAAGATGTAATAATATAACTTTATCTTATGCACTTGAAGAAAAAAATCCATTCCATTTTTTAATCGAAGCAGCAGATTTAAATCAGTTTAAAACTCAATTTGAGGCAAAGCTATCAGATAAAGATTTTCTTAAAGAAGCATCAAGTGATACTGTATTTGTAGAGGAAGCAGCTTTTTGGTTGAAAAATTATCAAAATTCCGATTATTTAGATGTTATAAAGGAATATATACATAAGAACTTAAACAACATAGATAAAGAAGTTTTTACATCACTTATAGAATATACAATGCAGGCAAACGCGGATCCAGATTACCACTGGAGCAATTTTAAATCGTATATAGATACTGGATATAAAGATGGGCATTTATCAAAAGAGCTATATGAGAAATATAAAATATTTCTAATAAAAAGTTATAAGAATGTTATTAATAATAGTGATTATAGTAAGCAAAAGAATATACTTGATAAAATAAGGACTCTTCACTCATCTGATGAATTAATAATACAGTACGATAGCGTAGTAAAAGGGATTAAAAAAGATATAGAAAAGGAAAACAGTAGAAGAAAAAATATCAATAACTTGTATAATATTTTCTATTATCTAATCTTATCTGTCTGTATAATAGCCATAACATCTACGTTATTTATTCATAATTTTTTATATTTTATAGGCAATGATCAATGGGTTGACAGCCACACAAATACCATCGCGCTTATAATAATTATTTCAGGCATTGTTGGATCTGTATTGGGCGGGATTATAGGAAGTCGTAAGCATCACATATTGATTGGAGCCAGCATTGGCTATTTTGCCATTTCTTTTTTATCGACATTAATATTATACCTTTTGCCTGTATTTGTTGGGAATATTATACTGGCATTAGTTTTTGCTGTTTGCAGTTTCTTCTTAATGCGATATATACACAAAAAGTGGAGTATTACAGGTTACTTTCCTGCTTCTTTTCTTGAATATGACGACACATTTGATCAAGAAGCTTTAAAATCTACCATAACAAATCATCCCGTGGTATTAGAGTTAAAAAAGATTAAAGGGAGTGTAAAAAAATAAATTTTGTAAGTGCAAATAGGGAAATTAAAAGAGTAATTATATAATGTCTATAAAGTGTGAAAAATGTAATAGAGATAACAGAGATACTGCAAAATATTGCAAGTTTTGTGGTGCAAAACTTAGTGGCACTTCTTTTAACTTAGAAGATTTTGTTGGAATGGATAATATTAAATTGGAGATTCAGAAAGTTATAAACATTGTACAAACGATGAAGAAAAAAAGCGGAAATGCCCAATCAGTACAAAAAATGAATCTTCACACTATTTTAATAGGTAACACTGGAACAGGTAAAACTAGAATCGGCGAAATATTATCCAGAATTTTCTATAAATACGGGGTTACAACTAAAGAGGACGCTGTAATGATAGATGCAGTTGATTACTCAAAATTTGCCAAAGATTTTGAGCAAAATTTTCAAAAAGTAAAAGGTGGGGTTTTATTTATTGATAATGTTCAGAAATTAGTACCTGCGGGATACTCTAATGAACTAAATCCATTAGATAAACTATTTATTGAAATGGATAGGTCTAAATACGACCCAATTGTTATCCTCGCAGGATTACCAAAGGGTTTAAAGGAATATCTTAATGAAAATCCTGCTGCAAAAGCGCGGTTCCAATATATATTTGAAATACCAGATTTTACAGCTGAGCAGATGTATCAAATAGCAGAAAAAGAATTGGAGAAGCAAAATTATACTTTGGATGAAGAAACAAAAAAACGGCTTAAAAAGTTATTCAAACATTTAGTGAAGACAAAAGATGAAACTTTCAGTAATGCCCGTGTGATAATAAAGCAAGTAGAGAAGATAATAAGCCATTACTGTTGGCGTATAGGAACAGGTGCTCCGGATAATAATATTATACTGCCAGATGATATTGAAGATGAAATTCCAGAAGAAAAGACAGTAGATGAGATCTTTACCGAACTCAATTCTTTAGTGGGAATGGAGAATATAAAACAAGAGATAAAAAACTTGATAAACACTATAAAAATTCAGAAGGAAAGAGCAGAACAATTGGGAGAAACTTATAAACTTGGTATTCATATTGTTATGACCGGAAATCCAGGAACGGGTAAAACCACGGTTGCGAGAGAACTTGGTGAAATATTTCAGGCGATTGGTTTATTAGATAGAGGTCATGTGGTCGAGGTTGACCGTAGTAAAATGGTTGCGCAGTATGTTGGTCAAACGGCCCCTTTAGTAAACAAACTCTGCGACAGTGCAATGGGCGGGATTTTATTTATAGACGAAGCATATACTTTAGCACCGGAAGGAATTAATGATTCTTTTGGTAAGGAGGCGATTGATACTCTTCTTAAGAGAATGGAAGACGATAGGGGGAAGTTTGTGGTAATTGTAGCTGGTTATCCGAAAGAAATGAAGAATTTTATAAATGCCAATCCTGGCCTACCATCGAGATTCAACACATACTTTAATCTTAATGATTATACACCTGAAGAATTACTTGGAATATTTAAAATGATGGCTAAAAAAACGCAATATGAAATTGAAAATGAAGCAGAGAAAAAATTGATGGATATTTTCACTGCGATGTATGAAAGGCGGGACAAAAATTTTGCCAATGGAAGAGAAGTCAGGAAGCTGTTTGATCAATGCATTGCGAAACTATCAAATAGGCTTGCCTCACAAATAAACTATGACAAGAAGGAGTTATCACTTATAAAAGTTGAAGACATTCCACAGACCTATGAAGAAGAAAGGAAAATCACGTTAGAAGATGCGATGAAGAAATTGGACAATCTTGTTGGGCTTAATGCTGTTAAGAATAAAGTAAAGCAGCTAATAAATTATATTGCTGTTGACAAAGAAAGAACAGCAGAAGGTGGGAAAGAAACCATTTTAAATTTACATTTTGTTTTCAAAGGTAACCCTGGAACAGGCAAAACTACTGTAGCAAGGATTTTAGCTGATATTTTCAAAGCAATGGGACTTTTGTCTAAAGGGCATCTTATTGAAGTAGATAGAGCAGGACTCGTAGGAGAGTTTGTAGGACATACAGCACCTAAGACCGACAAAGTAATAGACAGTGCTTTGGGTGGAGTGCTGTTTATTGATGAAGCATATACCCTTGCTCCTAAAGGAGGAGGAACAGATTTCGGTAAAGAGGCGATAGAGAAATTGCTCAAAAGGATGGAAGACGATAGAGGTAAATTTATCGTTATTGCTGCAGGGTACAGTAAAGAAATGGACGATTTTATAAATACAAATCCCGGACTGCAGTCAAGGTTCACTAACTATATAGATTTTGAAGATTATACTCCACAGGAAATGAAAGCAATTTTTATTTCTATGATAAATTCAAAGGGTATGAAATTAGGGGAAAATGTAGAGCCTTTTCTTGATAGTATGTTTACTAAAATATATGAGAAAAGAGATAAGAATTTTGCCAATGGAAGAACTGTAAGAAACTTGTTTGAAACAGTGATTCAGAATCAGGCTACAAGAATTGCGGAGCTAATGCAAAAAGAAAAAATAAGCTCCGAGGTTCGTGACACAATTCAACAAGATGATTTTAAGACAATAACTATATAGGATGGAGCTATGGACCTAAATGAAGTTTTATTAGAAGCTGCAGGAGAAGGTAATATGCTTATATTAGAAACTGCTATAAAAAAGGTGCGAATATTAATGCGAAGAATAATGATGGGAGTACTGCTTTAATGGTTGCTTCTAATGAGGGGTATACAGAGGTTATAAATTTATTAAAAGCTCATGGATCAAGCAGTATGATACAAATAATATCATTTAAAAATACTTATGATTTGTGCATTTTGTAAGAGTGATATAGAAGATGATTCAATATACTGCGATCAGTGCGGTAAGGAGATTTTAATTTGTCCCAAGTGTGGCAAACCTGGAAAGGGAAAAGTCTGTACATTTGACGGAACAGCATTGGTTTCTGTGCGAGATAAAGGAAGTAATACTAAGCAGCCGCTGTCAACCGATGGTAGTGTGCCGCTCATTAGTCCATCCATGGTAAACCCGGTCTCTGCTCCTTTAGTAAATCCATCTGTTTCACCAACTATAAATGCTAATGATTTGCATTTAATAAATAAAAATCTTGGATTGGATTTAAAAATAGAAAACGGTGATATAATTGGACGGACGACA
>Ga0207433_10012221_pt1 | contig 12875 bp, 10 predicted proteins | sample YelNatPaOPGAMG01_FD_187559 | JGI IMG/M metagenome (GOLD analysis project Ga0207433, IMG submission 187559) | Hot spring thermophilic microbial communities from Obsidian Pool, Yellowstone National Park, USA - OP-RAMG-01 (SPAdes) (version 3) | ecosystem: Environmental > Aquatic > Thermal springs... | reverse complement strand
TGATTGGCAACACACTGGTTAACGCGGCAGCCGCTTCGGTAGCTACTTCCATTTTTGTCAGCTTTTATCCCAACGACAACCAGGCTGTAATCCTGGCCACGCTTTTTACCACCCTGCTGCTTTTAATTTTCGGAGAAATAAACCCGAAAATTCTGGCCGCCCACCGCCCGGTAAAAATCTCTTTTATGAGCATTTATTTCATCCGGGCCGTCTATTTTCTTTTCTATCCGCTGATTAAGTTTTTCGGCCTGCTGCCCAAAATTTTTCTGCCTGAAGAAGAAATTGGCGGGAACATTTTTGGCCACCGTCTGAGCGAAGAAGAAGTCAGGCTGGTCATCAGCTCAGGAGTGAAGGGGCTTTCCCGCCTGAGAAAAAAAATGCTGGCCGGTGTGCTGGACCTCAGCAACCGACCGGTAAGAGAAATCATGGTTCCGAGGACCAGGGTAAAAGCCCTGGAAATCAACTCCACTCTGGAAGAAGTTATTAAAACCGTCCAGGAAAATGGCTTCTCGCGTTATCCGGTATACCGGGAAACCATTGATAACATTGAAGGACTTTTCCACGCCAAAGATATCCTGTCCTTTCTTAACTCCAGAGAGACCTTCCATCTAAGCCATTGCCTGAGAAAACCGCTTTTTGTGCCCGAGCTGGCTACCATTGAGAAAGTCCTGGTGCAGATGCAGGAACAGGCCATTCACCTGGCTTTAGTGGTGGATGAGTTCGGCAGTTTTGAAGGGATTGTTTCCTTTGAAGATATCATTGAAGAAATTGTCGGCGATATCAGGGATGAATACGACCGCCAGGCCGAAGACTGGTTCCAGAAAATCAGCGATGATGAGTTTATCATCAAAGGTTCGGCTTCCATCAAAGAAATCAACGAAAAATTAAACCTCGGTATACCGGAGAAAAAGTATTACACAACTCTGGCCGGGTTCTTTCTTTACCACTACGGGCATTTGCCGGCGGAGAAAACTTCCATTAGAATAAAGAATCTGAGTTTTTTAGTGGAAAAAATGTTTAAAAGACACGTATCCCTTATCAGAATTAAAATAAATAAACCTGAAAACCAGGCCGGGGTCAGATGAAAATAATTGCCACCAACAAGAAGGCTCACTATGACTACGAAATACTGGAAACCATGGAAGCCGGAATTGCCCTCACCGGGAGCGAAGTCAAGTCACTGCGAGAGGGAAGGATCAGCCTTAAAGACAGCTATGCTGATTTCGCTGGAGATGACCTTTACCTGGTTGATTGCCATATAAGCCCCTACCTGGCAGCCAATGTTTTCAATCACGACCCGGAACGGCGGCGAAGACTTCTTCTGCACCGCCGCGAGCTAAAGCGACTGGCCGGGAAAATCCAGGAAAAAGGTCTTACTCTTGTCCCTACCAAGGTTTACTTTAACGATCGCGGTCTGGTCAAGGTGGAGCTGGCTCTGGCCAGGGGCAAGAAAACTTACGAGAAGCGGGAAACCATCAAAAAACGGGATGTCGAAAGAGAAATTAGAAGCGAAATGAAAAAGCGCTGGCGGTAAGTCAGCTTCGAGAAGTCACCAGCTGCCAGGCCAGCCAAAGGGCTCTTTTCATGCTCCTCAGGTCAGCTTTACCCTGGCCGGCCAGGTTATAGGCCGTACCGTGATCAGGGGACGTTCTTATGAAGGGCAGCCCGAGAGTCAGGTTCACCCCCTCAGAGAAAGAAACCAGTTTGAAGGGGATAAGCCCCTGGTCATGATAAAGGCTGAGCACCAGCCTCTCCGGATGGTCGAGAGCCCGCAGGAATACAGTATCTGCAGGGAAGGGCCCTGAAATCTTTAGCCGACCAGTTGATAGTTCGTTAATGGCCGGCTTAAGGTCCGTTTCTTCCGCAGTTCCAATAGTGCCATCCTCACCGGCATGCGGGTTAAGCCCGCAGACCAGGATTTCCTTTATCCCCAACGGCCATTGTTTCAGGTTCCTTTCCAGGGCCAGTATAAAATTTTTCACGTTATCTTTTCTTACTTTCTTCAGAGCTTCCTCAAGCGGCAGGTGATGGGTGAAAAGCACTACCCGGAGCCTTTCTGACCAAAAACTCATCATGCAGTTAGGGTAAAGATGTTCAAAGTATTCGGTATGCCCGCGGTAATTAATCCCGGCCATGGCCCAGGAAATTTTAGACACTGGAGCCGTAATTAGAGCGTCCAGCCCGCCTGCCCCAGCCTTAGTCACCGCTTCCCGGAAAAACTCAAAAGATACTCGCCCTCCTTCAGCCGTTGGCTTCCCCACCTGGATTTCTTCAAGAGCTGGGCCAATTTCTTCGATGGTAATTTTACCCGCTTTGACTCTTTCTTCCAGGAAAACATCGTTCAGGCCCAGCCGTCGCGCCCAGAAAGTCAATATTCTTTTCTGGCCAAAAATAATTACCTGGCCTGGTGGAAATTCATCTTTCTGCAGCAGACGAATAATAATTTCCGGACCGATGCTGGCTGGGTCGCCCAGAGTTATCCCGAGAAGGGGAGGGTTCATTTGTTCTTCTTGCCGGTCCAGGAAGCAGACGTTTCTTCGTTTTTCGCGTGTTCTTTTTCTGCCGAGGCCCCCGAAGTAGCAGCCTGTTCTACTTTATAAAGATACTTAACCTGCCTTTTGTAGACCAGGAGATTGGGAGCGTTATCACGGTTGAGCTTGAAACAATTCCGGTCATACCATTCTATGCAGCCCTCGACCTGTTCTCCATCGGCCAAGACCACAGCCATAAGGGTCCTCCTGCTCATTTGTTTAAGGTAATAATAATTTTCCGCATGAGTATCAATGGGCGGAGGAGATTTTTTCTTGGCCGCTTCTCTTTCGTTGGCTTCCTTAGTCATTTTTTCCTTGACTTCAGAAAGATTGGGACGGATAAGTCTTCGTTGCATTGAGGCCCTCACTTGAATCAGAACTGAAACTTGATTTTATGTTAACACCTAATTTTTTAAATTTCAACTATTAATTTTAGATTTGTTTCCACCCGTCTTTTTTAGTTTTGACAGAGTTCCGGGAAAAAAGTAAAATTAGCCCGAACAAATGAAGAGCTCTAAAAAAATTTTCCTTCTGGCTTTCCTGCTGACCACTCTCACCATGACCAACATAATCGTTCATGATTTCTTCTGCCACGAAGAATTACATCACTTGGTAAGCCCTCTACACCATTCTTTTAACTATAGCTCGTTTAATCCTCAGGATTTTATCCAGACCAGGTTGACAGAAAACTCGGTTCTTTCCCAGGAAAATAGAGAGCCCGGCCTGGCCAGTTTTGTCCCTTCCATCTTTCATCCTCCTGATTAATTTACTGGCTGAAATTCTTAGCCCGTTTAATCAGGAGGTAACTAATGTTTTTTCTGATGGTTCTGCTTTGTTTTAGTTCTGTGAACCTCCAGGCCACAGACCAGAAGCCGGCCCTTTCCATTTCGCTTGAACAGGCCGTAGAAATCGCCTGGCAAAGAAACCCAGCCTTGCAATCCATGGCCCAGGACATAAACTCCGCCCGGGCGCAGGCGATGATTGATACTTCTCTGCCAGAGTCCGAAATCGGTCTTGAGCTTGAAGGTCTCAGGTTATGGGATAAAACTAACCTGGAACAGGAATACAGCTTTGGACTAAGCCAGTCTTTGCCCTTTCCCGGCAAGCTTAGGCTTAAAGGAAAAATAGGTTCAGTCAACCAGCAAGAAGCTGCCCTGCGCTTTGAACAACAAAAACTCCTGCTGGCAACCGAAGTAAAGAAGGCCTACTATCTTTGTTTGCTCAACCAGAAAACCAGGGAAACCTGGGAGAAAAACCTGGCCCTGCTAACTGATACCCAGGAAGGGGCCATTTCTCTTTATGCTCTGGGCAAAGTCTCTTATGATGATGTTCTGAGAATCAAAATTGAAACCGCCCGGGCCAAAAACGAGCTCTTCCAAGCTAGCCGGGACTTTCAGGCCAGTCTGGTGGAACTCAGACGATTGCTCGGCTTGGGACCCGAGGTTGAACTCAACCTCACGGCATCTCTGGCTTATCACCCGCTGACCACCTCACCTGAAGAAATGCTCGGGAAAGCCCGTCTTTCGAGCAGAGCCCTAAAAATAGCCGAGGTGCAAAAAGAAAGAGCTCGCCTTCTGGTTCAATTAGCCGGAAAGAGCAAATTCCCTGATTTTGTGCTTGGCTTGTATGCTCCAAGCCACCGTTTCGGAGCAGTTGGGTTCAGCGCCGGTGTTTCTTTTCCTTTATTTTCCAGAAAAAAAATATCGGGAGAAATGTTACTGGCCGAAACCGAGAAGCAAAAAGCCAATTATTACTTTGAGACCATTACCAGGTTTTTCGAAAGCCGGAAAAAACAGGCTCTGGAAAACATCTTGAGCGCCGAGCAACAGGTTAAGATTTTCTCCGAACAATTGCTTACCGAAACAGAAGCCCTGTTGACCAAGGCCCGGGCCGACTTCCGGCTCGGCCGGATAGATTCCCTGAACCTGCTTGACATTTTCCGGAATGCCGGTCTGGTCAATTTTGAATATCACCGGGCAGTTTATTTTTACCTTGTTTCTCTGGCTGAGTTTGATAGTGCTGGAGAAGATTATCTGTAGAACATTTAGGAGAATGAGCATGATTAAATCTCTAAACCAGATTATTAATAAAGACAAAAAATTGATCCGCTGGACGCCGGTTCTAAGCCTGCTCGTCTTTGCTTTATCATTTGTTTTATTCAACTCCTGTCGCCAAAAAGCCCAGGCTCCAGACCTCCATACTGATCAAGAACACACCCGGGTGGAGGAAATCACTCTTTCTGCTGAAGCTATAAAAACGGGCGGTATCGAAGTCCAGGAACTGCAGATTGTAAAACTCAGGCCGAGGCTCAAGGTGCCCGGCGAAATAACCTTCAACCCGAAGCTCTACCATCGTGTAACTTCCAGGATCGCCGGACGGGTTGAACAGCTGCTGGCTTTTGAAGGTGACCGGGTTAAAAAAGGTCAGTGTCTGGCCCGACTGTTCAGCCTTTCCTACTTAGAAGGAATTACTGAACTAAGACTGGCCTATGAACGTTGGCAACGCCTCGACCAGTTAAATCGGGAAGAAAAACAGACTGCCTGGTCTATCCTTGAGTCAGCAAGAGGAAAGCTCAAGTTGCTCGGATTAAACGATCAAGAGCTCGATGAACTTCTTCATCAGTCAGCCGAAGACCAGCTCTATAGCCTGAAAGCTCCCCTTTCCGGCCAGGTTATTTCCCGACAGGTGTTAACGGGCGAGCAAGTAGAAGCCGGGACCCTGTTAATGGAAATAGCCAGCCTCGAATCTCTGTGGGCAGAAATATACGTCCAGGAAAAAGATGTGGCTAAAATCTCCGCCGGAACGGACGCCCTGGTCCGGGTGCAAGCTTATCCTGGCCTGGACTTTAAAGGTACGCTAAGCTACCTCGGGTCAACGGTTGATGAATCTACTCGATTGATCAAGGGCCGGCTTGAATTAAAGAACCCATCCGGTCTCCTTAAACCAGGCATGTATGCTGAGGTCTTTCTGCCTACAGCAGATAAAACAACTCTGGCCGTTCCTGAAGAAGCGGTTCAGGAACTTTCAGGCCAGAAAATTGTTTTTGTGCCAGAAGAAGGCGGAAAGTTTAAACTGAGACAAATCGAAGTTGGAGAAGAAATTGACGGCTGGTTACCTGTTCTTCGAGGTTTATCCGCCGGCGAACAATACGTGAGCCGTGGGGCCTTTATTATCAAGTCCGAGCTGCTAAAAGGCACTTTCGAAGAGGATGAACACCACCATGATTGACCGGATAATTAAATTTTCTCTTAAAGAAAGGCTGCTGGTCGGCATTCTCATAGTCCTGATCATCTTAGCCGGAATATATTCTTTTATTAAATTGCCCATAGATGCTTTCCCGGACGTGACTGGTGTTCAGGTAGAAATACTCGCTTATGCTCCCGGCTATTCTCCTTTTGAAGTAGAAAAGTTCGTCACCTTTCCGATAGAAAACACCATGCGCGGCCTGCCGAAGCTCGCCCAGCTCCGCTCCATTTCTCGCTTCGGTCTTTCGGTTATTACTGTTGTTTTTGAAGACCGCACAGATACTTACTTTGCCAGGCAACAGGTTTTCGAGCGGCTTTATGAAGCACGGGAAAAAGTCCCGCCTGAAGTCGAGATAAGCCTCGGGCCAATTGCCACTGCTATGGGCGAAATCTACCAGTACACCCTCGAAGGACCTGAACCTGCTAACCCGGAAGCGATGGTCTCTTACCTGACTGAACTCAGGACCGTCCAAGACTGGCTGCTCAGCCCGATTTTAAAAAGTGTTCCCGGTGTCAGCGACATCAATTCTTTTGGCGGCTACATCAGGCAATACTTGGTGCTGGTCAACCCTGACCGCCTGCTTATGTATGACCTAACTCTTGAAGAAGTGCTGGCCGCAGTGGAGCAAAACAACCTCAACGTGGGTGGCAACATAATAGAAAAAGGGGACCAGCAATTCATAGTCCGCGGCACAGGACTTTACCGTAACCTCGAAGACATCAAGAAAACTGTGCTTAAAGTAAACCGGGGCGTGCCGGTGATACTCGAGGATGTAGCTGAAGTGAAGGCCGGACAGGCTATAAGGCAGGGAGCCGCGGTGAAAAACGGAGAAAAAGAAACCGTGGGCGGCATCGTGCTGATGTTAAAAGGGGAGAACAGCCGCGAAGTGACCAGACGTGTGGAGAAGAAGGTGGAAGAAATAAACGCCTCTGGTCTGCTTCCTGGCGGGATAAAAATTGTACCCTTCTACAGGAGAACTGATATTGTCGAACGGAGCGTGCGGAGCCTGACGGAATCTATGCTCGTCGGCGCCCTCTTGGTCATCATCATTCTATTTTTATTCCTTGGACAGGTCAGAGGGGCTTTGGTGGTCGTCATGTCTTTGCCGCTGGCTGCCCTGCTAACTTTCACGGTAATGAAGCAAGTCGGTCTGACCGCTAACCTGATGACCCTGGGCGGGCTGGCCATCTCCATTGGTATGATTGTTGATGCTGCCATTATTCAGGTTGAGAATATTCATCGGCACCTGGAGGAAAACCCAGAGAAAGACTTGCTGACTTTTTTTAAAGCTATCGTTGAAGTCAGAAAACCGAGTATTTTTGGCGAGTTGATTATCGTCCTGACCTTTGTCCCTCTGCTGAGCCTCCAGGGAATAGAAGGCAAGATGTTCTCGCCTCTGGCCATCACCATTTCCATCGCCCTGTTCTGCTCTCTGGTCATTTCCTTGGTCATCATTCCCGGGCTGGCCTTTCTAATCTTAAAGCCAGGCCCCAAAAAAAACAGAATGAGTCTTGCTGATAAGCTGAGCCGGTATTACTCGAACACCTTGAAACAGGTACTCGACCACGGCGGTTTGCTGGTTGGAGCCATGGTTGTTCTTCTGTTCCTGGCTTTTTTGCTTCTGCCGCGTCTTGGCCGAGAATTTATGCCGATTATGGATGAGGGCGCCTTTGATATGGATATTCAGATGCTGCCGGGCATTTCTCTTGACAAAGCAATGTCCTTAAGCCTCGAAGTCGAAAAGAGGCTGAAGCAGTTCCCAGAACTCGAAACCATCGTCTCGAGGACCGGTCAGACCGGTCTGGCCCTGGAAGCCCGCGGAGTAGAAAAAACCGGTTTTGTCGGTTCTTTAAAACCGCGCTCACAATGGACTTCAGCCAGAACTCGAGAGGAATTAACCCAAAAGATGAGGCAGGCAATTGCTGATATCCCTGGCATCAGCTATTCGTTCAGCCAGCCTATCGCCTGTCGTATTGATGAGCTGGTAGCCGGAACCAGGGCCCAGCTCATCATCAAACTTTTTGGCGAAGACCTGGATGTACTTCAAGCCCGAGCAGAAGAAATTGCTTCTGTTGTCCGAAACCTTCGGGGAGCTACGGACTTAGTCCTGGAAAAGATTTCGGGCCAGCCCTACTTAGTAGTGAACATCAACCGGGAAGCAATCAACCGGTATGGCCTGAGGACGGCTGAAGTTTTATCTCTGGTAGAAGCGGCCATTGGCGGTAAAGCAGTGACCAGGTTCTTTGAAGGTGAGCGAGCGTTTGATGTGATTGTCAGGTTCCCTGAAGAAAAAAGGCGTTCTATCACCAATCTGAAAGAAATGTTGATTAATACTCCGCAGGGATTTCGCGTTCCTCTAAGTCAGTTAGCTTCGGTCGAACAGGTGGTAGGACCATCCCAGATTTCCCGGGAAGGTGGTTTCCGAAGAATTGGACTTGAAGTTAACCTGAGCGGCCGCGACCTGGGTAGTTTCGTTGCCGAAGCCAGGAAAGAAATTGCCCGAAAAGTTAATCTCCCGCCAGGCTATCACCTGCAATGGGGAGGTCAGTTTGAAAACCAGCAGCGAGCCATGCGCCGGCTAATGCTTATCGTGCCCATGGCCCTTCTGCTTATCTTCTTCCTTTTATTCACTACTTTTGATTCCCTAAAACTGGCCCTGCTGGTGCTCCTGAACCTGCCTTTTGCTTTGATCGGTGGAGTACTGGCTCTCTGGATTTCTGGCCTTTATCTTTCGGTCCCGGCTTCCGTAGGGTTTATTAGCCTGCTGGGCATTGCCGTCTTAAACGGAGTAGTTCTCGTCAGCAGTTTTCAACAACTTGTAGAAGAGGGGAAACCGGTAACTGAAGCTATTTTAACCGGAGCCAGAAACAGGTTAAGACCGGTTCTGATGACCGCCAGCACCACTCTTCTGGGGCTGCTACCCCTGCTCTTTGCTCAGGGGCCGGGTTCTGAAGTGCAGCGCCCGCTGGCCGTGGTGGTCACGGGCGGCCTGCTAACTTCCACCATCCTGACTCTGTTTATCCTGCCGATATTTTTTAAATTAACAGTTAGAGGTTCAGTGAAATCTTAATGGGAAGTAATGGAGTCAAAAAAATAACTTTGCCAGATAAAAAAAGGCCGGGCGTTTAAGGCCCGGCCCGCTGTTTATGGGCTTAAATTCTGGGGTCAATTATTATTTAGAAAGGAAATCCACCACTTTCATGTTTCGGTTCTTAAGGCTTAAGCCCAGGGCTCTTTCCAGGTTTGCCCTGGAAACGTTGTAATCAATAATAGCTTTAAGCTCAGCTGAGCGCGCGTTGGCCAGGTCTCTCTGGTACATCAAGACCGTATAGTTGGTGCTCTGACCAACCTTTAATTTTTCTTCCTCAGCAGCTAGCTTTTGTTCTTGCAATTCCCTGGCCGCCCGATAAGCTTGTACTCTTTTCAGGTTAGCCTGCAAATTTCTTAGAGCTGTTTTTACTTCCAGGATGGCCTGTTGTTCCTGCTGTTTCAGGCTTAACTGGGCTTGCTCCAGGTTCAGCCTGGCCTGGGCCAGACTAGCTCTGGAAATCATGTTGCTGAGCGGAACATTCAAAGTCAGGCCAACTGACCAGTTGCTGAAATTAAAGCCGAAGGCATCCTTCAGGGATTTGCTGCGTGGGCCTGGGATGACATTAACTACCACACCAGTAAGAGGATTATTATTTAGGTAAACAAGTCGGTCTCCCGACAGGCCCGGGCTGTAATAAGAAGCCGTGAGGTTGAGAGCTGGAAGTGTCTGGTTTTTAGCTACGGTCAGGTTGAACTCCTGGGTCTTCATGTTAATCTGCAGGTTACGCAAATCAGGGCGATTGTCCAGCGCAATAGACAGAGCTTCCTCCAGGGACAGGTCTTTAAGGTCATAAGAAGGCTTATCAACAGGGATAATTGTGGTGAATTTTTTCTGTTCTTCTTCACTCAAATTCATCAGGGTCCTAAGCTGGTCATCAGCGTTCTTTACTGCCACTTCAGCCTGAATGATGTCCGCCTCCCGGGTGGCCACTTCTGAACTGGCGCTCAGGACATCAAGCGGAGCCAGGGTACCGATTTCCACGGACCTTTTATTCTTTTCCAGCAATTCTTGAGCCAGCTTCAACGACTGTTGCTTAACTTTTAAATCTTCTGTGACGTAAACCAGGTTCCAGTAAGCTTGCTCGGCCGAGTAAATCGTATCCATCAGGGACTTTTCCAGCTGAGCCTCAGAAGCAGCCAGGTTATTTCTGGCCACAATAATTTCTTTCTGGCTGATATTCCAGCCGAAGTTCTGGAGCAATGGCTGAGAGAAATCGAACCTCAAGGTGCTGTAGTAGCGCGGGTTCCAGGTCTGGAAATTCTGGGTGGTAAAATTTTTGTAAGTATCAAGGGAAACATTTAGGTTGCCACCAAAGGGAAGGACCTGGGAAATCTGCCCGTTAAGGTCGTTGTACTTGGTAATGGTACTCTCGATAGATTCCAGACCAGAAAATGACGGGGTATTATTACGGCGTTGAGTGTAGCCGAACTGCATGGTCGGGTAAAATTTTTCTTTGGCCTTGGATAAAGCCGCAGCCTGAATTTCCGGAGTCAATTCCTGTATGGAAACGCCGAGATTGTTTTTTATGGTTCTGAGGATACAATCCTCAAGAGTCAGTCTTAAAACATTCGTTTCCTGCTGTTCCTGGGCTACAAGCAGCCCCGAAGTTATCAAAATCAAGCCAATTAAACTGATTAATCTTAATCTTTTCATTTCATCCTCCTCATCTTTCGGCTCGGTTGTACGTGGGTAGATAAATTTAAATCTTTCATGTCCGTCTAACCTTAACCATTATTCATAGCGCAGAGCTTCTATTGGGTCGAGCCGGCTGGCTTTTCTGGCTGGATAATAACCAAAGAAAATCCCCACGGAAGCCGAGAAAAGGAAGGCCAGCAGTATGGAACCTGGGGTAACCACCGTCGTAATGCCCTGAAAAACAGAAACGTATTTCATCAGTCGCGAGGCGCCGACGCCAATAATTATTCCGATGATTCCACCGCCCACGCTTAGCACCACAGCTTCAATCAAAAATTGCAGCAGAATATCTTTTTCTCTGGCTCCCACCGCCAGTCTTACTCCGATTTCCCTGATTCTTTCGGTCACAGACACCAGCATGATGTTCATGATGCCGATGCCTCCGACAATCAGTGAAATTGAGGCAATCGAGCCGAGTAAAATGGTCATAATCTGGGTAGATTCAGCCGCGCTCTGGGCTACGTCGGCTATGTTTCGGACCTGAAAATCATCGTCCGCACCTGGAGCAATGCGGTGTCTTTCTCTCATGAGTTCTTCTATCTGGGCCTGGGCTTCAGCCGTCTTGTCAGATGAAATGGCCGAGACATCTATAGACGAGATGTAATCCACACCCATTAACCTCTTCATTACCGTGGTGTAGGGCACAGCGATCATGTCATCCCGGTTAAAAAACCCACCCTGCTCACCTTTGGATTCCAGCACGCCAATTACCTTGAACGGTATCTTTTTAATCCGGATGGTTTTACCTACTGCTTCTTCGTCTTCAAAAAGATTCTGCCTGACCTGATAACCAAGCACACAAACTTTAGCCGAAGAGTTTACATGAGTCTCGTCAAAATAGGTGCCTTCAACAACTTTCCAGTTCCTGATTTCCGGGAAATTTTCGCCGGTACCCTGAATCTGAGTGTTCCAGTTCTTGTTGGCGTAAACGACCTGAGCTCTCGTGTTAATGGAAGGAGAAGTAGCCTGGACGGCTTCGCAGCGCTCTTCTATGGCTTTAGCATCCTCAGGTTTCAGAGTGTTAAAGCCACCAAAACCAGTAGCCACCCCACGAAAATTCCTGCTCCCGGGATAAACAAAAAGCAGGTTGGTGCCCATGGACTGGAATCTTTCCTGAATGCCTTTTTTGGCACCTTCACCCACGCTGACCATAGCAATGACGGCAGCCACGCCGATAATGATGCCCAGAATAGTCAGGAAGGACCTCATTTTGTTCCGGGTAAGGGCCCGGATAGAAACCTGCAATATTCTGAATACTTTCATCTTCAACCTCCTGAAACCGAGGCCTCGGTTTCTGAGCCTTCGCTGACCTCTTCCCTGATTATCACACCATCCTTGAGGAACAACCTTCTTCTGGCATAGGAAGCAATGACCGGGTCGTGAGTAACCATGATCAGGGTAATTTTCCTCTCCTGGTTTAAACGGCAGAAAATGTCCATTATTTCGGCACCAGTTCTGGAATCCAGGTTGCCGGTTGGTTCATCAGCCAGGATGATGGATGGATCGTTGACCAGGGCTCTGGCAATGGCCACTCTCTGCATCTGACCACCGGAAAGCTGATTGGTGCGGTGGTGTTCGCGACCTTTTAACCCAACGATGGCCAATGCTTCCATGGCCCTCTCCCGGGCTTCCTTGCTGCTGACGTTGGCATAGAGCATCGGCAATTCTACATTTTCCAGAGCCGTGGTTCGCGAAAGCAAATTGAAATTCTGGAAAACAAAACCTATCCTTTTATTCCGGATGGCCGCCATCTCGTCTTTCGAAAGCTGTGAAACGTCCACACCTTCAAGGTAATATTTGCCCGAAGTCGGGCGGTCGAGCAAACCGAGAAGGTTCATCAGGGTTGACTTCCCCGAACCTGATGGCCCCATGATCGCCAGGAATTCAGAATAGTCCAGACTGTAGGTAATACCCTGGAGGGCCTGGACCTCCACTTCACCGATTTGATAAATTCTCGTTATGTTCTCTAATCTTATGATTTTTTCGCTCATCTTCACTCCCTGAGGAATTACCTTCTGATCATGAACATACCACCGCCTGGAGGCATAGTTTGCGTTCTGGTGGTGTTGTTAGTGGCGGTCATCAACCCCACAATTATTTCATCACCTTCTTTTAAGTTTCCGCTGATAACTTCTGTATACTGACCATCAGTCACTCCTGTGCGAAGGAAAACCACTTTAAGGTTACCTCTTTCGTCCAGCATCCAGACTCTAGAAGGCCCGCGTCTCTGACCTGCCTGACCTGAACCCGTTCCCATCTGACCCATCTGGGCGAAGTTAAAAGCTCTCTGGCCGCTCTGCGCTGAAGCAGCT
>Ga0207433_10012220_pt1 | contig 12878 bp, 9 predicted proteins | sample YelNatPaOPGAMG01_FD_187559 | JGI IMG/M metagenome (GOLD analysis project Ga0207433, IMG submission 187559) | Hot spring thermophilic microbial communities from Obsidian Pool, Yellowstone National Park, USA - OP-RAMG-01 (SPAdes) (version 3) | ecosystem: Environmental > Aquatic > Thermal springs >... | reverse complement strand
AACACGGGTGCTGGGCAGAGATCGACAGGCTCCGCTGCTCCGGAGTGCCCTATGATGTTCTGCTCGCCCAACGAACGGTCGGCAGTGCGTGGGGCGCGCACCGGAACCGCACCTCATCCAAGCACTTGCTCGTGCTCGCCAGTTGTTTGTGCGAGCAACTGGACCATCTTCACGTGCAGTATCGACGTTCGACCGTGATCGGGGGCAGTATCCGGCCTTCGGAGATTCATAAAGCCGCCGGCGCGGGCTCCCACATCAGTCTGATCGCCGTTAACCGTGCCAAGCGTCCTGTTTTTGGCGTGGCGTTCTCGATCGCTCGGGACGGCGGCACCGCAAGGAAGAATGGCGGCCGGCTCATCGCGGCAGTAAAGACGGCCCGCTTGCCCGTGGCCCTCGTGGTCGGCGGCGCTGGATGGTCCGCCAGAAACGAAACAGCCGAACTGGCCGTGGCTTTTGCCGGGCAGATCTATTCGGAGGGCACCATCGAAGCGTTGGCACAGACCATTTGCCAGTCGGCAACTGGTCGGACAGGAGGCAAGAACTAACAATGCCCGTCATTTCCGAGGAAGCGCGCAAAGCGCGTATCGACAAGGCGCTTCGCGCTCTGCAAAGGGACTCAGAACGCATACCGCTGCCGTGGCAGGATGGCGATCGGACTTTCCCAGTTATAAAAGTCCCGCTGGATGCCGTGCTCCTCAATCCCAAGAGTCACCGCATCCGCGCCCAGCTCGAGTCCCATCTCCGGCGCAAGGTCGTGAGAGATGCCCCTTATAGCGACGAGGCGCAGGAGATCATTACGGATATCCTGCGCAATACGGAGGGCTTCGAACGGCTCAAGATCAACCTCGGTGAAGAAGGCCAGCGCGATGCTGGCGTGGTCACGCCGTCCGGGCTTCTGGTCAATGGCAATACTCGGGCCGCGGCGCTGCGGGACATCGGGAAGCAGTACATCCGCGTCGCGGTTCTCCCGGCGGACGCGACGCAGCAGGAGATCGACGAGCTTGAACTCCGGCTTCAGATGAAACGCGACCTGAAGCAGGATTACACCTTCACCAATGAACTCCTCTTCGTCGACGAGCTCATCACGCGGTACAACCGCACACACGAGGGAATCGCGCTCGTTTTGCGCTGGGCGGCGAGCCGGGCCCCGAAGGAACTGAGCAAAGGCAAGGAGCGGGTCTGCCAGTCGGTCCGGATGCTGAGCCTCATTCGGCAGATTCAGGAGCTTGGCGGAGGCAAGCTGCCCCTTACCGACTTCGACGAAAAGAATCAGGCCCTGATCGAAATTGACAACGAATACCAACAGCTACGACAAGTGGATGCCGAGAAAGCGGCGAGGGTGCGCGACACCCGGATGATCGGCGTATTGGTCGGTCTCGGATATCGCGAGTTGCGCCAGATTGACGAGCGCTTCTTGGACGATTACTTCGTCCCGGCGCTTGCCGATAATGAAGTGCTCGGTAAGCACACCGAAGCCCTAACTTCGGAAGCGCCCAGCGACGACGCATTACCGGGCCTGGACGTTCTTCCGCCGCAGAACGGCGACTCTGGGCGGTCGCCAACCCCGCTGCTCCGGTTGCTCGCGTCCACACGTGCCGACGAGCCCGTACAGGTGCCAACCGATGCCGAGCCTGTGGTGCTGCCGCGCGAGCAGATAGTCGACATCATCCGCGACACGATGGAGGAAGCCGCCGACACCGCCCGGCTCAACCGGCGGGCCAGCAACCAGCGCGGAGCCCCCCTGCTCCGGATGCAAAACGCCGAACGCGAGCTGCGCATTGCTTTGGACGCGTACCGGGCGGTTAGGGACGACGCATCATTCGACGACACGCGGCTCAGGCGCCTCTTTGCCAAGCTGAAGAGAACCGTGGATGCATTTGCGGACGAGTTGCAGTGAACTGCGCTGAGCGGCCCCGATTCCCGAAGCTGTATTTGGGCGTGCGCCAGTCGCCGCCCGTTGTCGAGGTGCGCCGCGAAGACGGCGTTTCGGACAACTTCTGGCTTCAGGCCCGCGCGGAGTGGGGCTCGGCTGGCCGCGTCTCCGCTCGCGCGATAAACGTGCCGCTCGAGCAGTTCCTCGCCAACCTTGCGTGGCTCGGCCCCGCGTGCCGGCGCTCTCGTGTCGAGATTGAGTGGGATGCTTCGCTGAAGGCACTGGTCGTCGCCGCCAATGAGGAGCGTCGCACTCTCGACCAAGCCCTTGCCCTCACCCTGGAGATGCCTCCTGCTTCTCCGGGTGGTCGCTACTATCGGGGCCTTCGCTCATTCCAGGAACGCGATCTTGCCCATCTGCTACGGCTTACGCACGGCGCGAATTTCTCGGTGCCCGGTGCTGGTAAGACCGCAGTGGCGTACGCGACCTATGAGGCGGAGCGGCAGCGGGGCAGAGTCGTTCAGATGCTCGTCGTGGCACCACTGTCGGCGTTTGAATCGTGGATGAAGGAGGCGGCGGCTTGCATGAAGCCGCGGCCCATCGTTGAGCGTTTCGAAGGCGGTCGCATCGAGGACAGCACGGAAGTCCTCCTCATCAATTACCAGCGCTTGGGAGTGAGCTACGACCGCATCTCCGCCTGGGTATGCGCGAGGCCGACTTTGGTTCTCCTCGACGAGGCGCACCGGATGAAGCGCGGTCGGGATGGCCAGTGGGGTACGAACTGCCTGAATCTGGCTTACCTCGCCGCCCGGCGTGATATCCTCTCCGGAACGCCCGCACCTCAGTCGCCGGCGGACCTCAGGGCGCTACTCGACTTTCTATGGCCAAACCAGGCGAAGCGCATTCTGCCCGCTGCAGCCTTGGTCGCTACGCCTCCCCCCGGAGCGATTCAGCGCGTCGCTGAGGCGATCCGACCGCTGTTTGTGCGCACGACAAAGAAGGAACTCGGTCTGCGACCGCCCGATTACACCGTCCTTGAGTTGCCGCTCGACGGCCTGCAGGCCGAAATCTATCACGCACTGCGCGACCAGTATGCGGGTCGCTTTGCGCTTTCCCGCCCGGACCGCGTCAACTTCGCGCAGATGGGCCAGGTCACAATGTACCTGCTTGAGGCGGCGACCAATCCCGCTCTGCTAACCGTCGGCGGCTCGCGCCACGACGTCGTCGAATTCCAGCACCCGCCGCTTCCCGTGCCCGCCGGCTCCCGGCTCGCGGATCTGCTCGGAGAATACGGTAAGTACGAAACGCCGAAGAAGTTCGTCCAGTTGCTTCAACTCGTAGAACGAAACGTCCAAGCTGATCGAAAGACCCTGATCTGGTCAAACTTCGTCCGCAATCTCGAAACACTGGAACGGATGCTCCGGCGTTACCATCCGGCGCTGATTCACGGCGGCATTCCTTCCGAGATCACCGATCGCGCCGCACCGAGGACACGGGAAGCCGAACTCTCGCGTTTCCGCGAAGACCCGAACTGCCGCGTGCTCCTGGCCAATCCCGCCGTGACGAGCGAAGGCGTGAGTCTCCACGACGTTTGCCATGATGCCATTTACCTCGAAAGAACGTTCAATGCAGGGCAGTACCTTCAGAGCATCGACAGAATCCATAGGCTCGGGATGGATCCTGATCAGGACACTCAGATCACGTTTCTGGTGACCGCCGGGACAATCGACGAAGTCGTCGACGGCCGCGTTAGGGACAAGGCAGAGCGCCTCGGCGATATGCTAAACGACGCCGATATCGTGACGATGGCGCTCCCGGACGACGAGGATTACGGCCCGGCCATCGACTCGGTCCAGGATATTGCGGCGCTATTTGCCCACCTCCGAGGTGAGGGTGATGAATCCGGTCGGCGCTGAATCCGATGTTGGATTGCCGAGCGCCCACCTGATCCGGTCGGCTGTCCTGGCCGGTTCCGTGCTCGACGGCGAAGGTGTCCCGCGCAGCACCGCTCGTCAATCGTACGCGAAACTGCCGACCGGCGGCATTTACCACTCTGAGGACCTCGCCCGCGGCGAGCGCCTACTTGTGCGCTGTGGACTAGTGAAGGAACGAGATGACATCCTCTATCCTTCCGACCAGTTGCGGTGCCTTTGCCTACTCCCGGCGGCGGAGGCTGCGCTCCTGGTGCTTGCACTGGCAGTGGAAAAGGCTCCACCGTTATGGCTGGCGTCCGCCGTCCGTGACGACGCTCTTTGGCCTGAGTTCATCTCGGACGACGATTCGGTCGTGCTTACCGAGATCCTGCCCGACCCCGCACAGCGCGAAGCATTTCTGCTTTCACTAGGGAACAGGTTCGACGCGGACGCGGCGAAGGAAAAAGGTGCCTTGGGTGAAGAGGCGGTCGCGAAACACGCCCGCGCGGAACTTGAGGCTGTGGGTCGTAACGACCTAGCTGATCGCGTGCAGCGAGTAAGTCTCCTCTCCGACCAGCTTGGGTACGACGTTGTTGCCCCGACGATCTCTGGGCCGCTGCGGCGCATGGAAGTTAAGACGTGCGCCGGCTCCCAGACGCGCTTCGAGGTTTTTCTCACCCGCAACGAAACGAGCGTAGGCTTGCGCGATTCGTGTTGGGCGCTGGTCATCTGCCGCACCCCAGAGGACGGAAACCCCGTTATCCTAGGCTGGTGTCGGGCGGAAGCCTTCCGCGATTTGCTTCCGCAGGATATCGATTCGCGCGCAAGTTGGGCCACCGTAAAGCTGACTGTTTGCGCGGACATGCTCCGGCCTGGACTGCCGTCTTATGAGTAAGCCGAAAGCCAATTCGGGCACGCAATCCCGTCCGCGGGCGGACAACGGCCGTCTGCCGTCTGGAAGTGTGCTTGAGCGGCTTGACGCTGAAAAGATCAGCGAATCTGCCGTCCGCGAGGTACGAAACCGCGAGATCCATCTCCCTCCAGTGAGCATCTACCGCTGGTGGGCCCGCCGTACGGATTCGGTATTCGGTGGCATCTTGGACGCCTTTGCCGCGGATTATGACGGTCGACCGCTTATTGTTGACCCTTTTTCTGGCGGCGGAGTGATTCCACTGGCGGCGGTCCTGCGGGGCCACCAGGTCTACGCCCAGGACCTCAACCCTTGGGCGACTCTGGGACTTGCCGCCATGCTGCGGCTACCTGACTCAAGCCAAATACTTCGGCTCAAGAATGCCCTGCACACCGCAGCGGCCGAGATCTTGGAATCTGCGTACACAACGATCTTCTCTGATGGCAAGCCGGCGACGATTGCGCACACAATTCGCGTCGCGACCGCACCCTGCTCTAAATGCGGTACCCGGCAGCGGCTGTTCCCACACGCGTTGGTTTCGTTGCTGCACCGCAAAGAGCGCGGGCGGCCGGAGGCTATCCTAAGCTGTCCGCAGGGTCATCTATTCTTCGCCCGCTCCGACAAGCGAGCACGCTGCCCTGAATGCAACTCCCTAACCGACCCCGGAAGAGAGTACACGCCTGATCGCAAGGCCACGTGTTGGGAGTGTGGCCACACCGAGAAACTCCAAGTTCGGGCGCAAGGTGGCGCGTGGGCATGGGAAGTCGTGTTGGTTGAGCGCTGTGATCATTCCAGGCGCGAACTTGACTTCGCATCTCAGGCAGAGATTGAGCAGGCTGATGGTGCACGCTGGACGCCAACGGTCAGCCTCGGTGAGATTCCGGATGGACAGGAGACCAAGGTTCTCCTCCGTCACGGCTTCGGGAAATGGGAGGACCTCTATCCCCGCCGGCAGCGCGCAGTTATGGAAGCGCTACTTGCCCGCTGCTCCGACGCCGCAGGCGACGAGCAGCTTGCGGCAGTGCTGAAGATCGCTGTCTGTGGGACCGCCGAAATGGCGGGGCTGCTTTCGCGCTGGGATCGCTGGTACCTGAAGAGCTATGAAGCGATGGCCGGGCATCGTTTCAACTTCACGACGCTTGCGGTTGAGCCCAACGTTTGGGGTGCGTCGCGAAGTGGGCGCGGCACGGTCGAACGGCGCCTGAAGCTTTTCGTCAAGGCGTCAAAATGGTTGCACCAACGGCTCGGACGGGACCTTAGTGTCCTTGGCCCCTTGCGAACCATCGGGACGGATCTGCCATTGCCGGGCGAGATGGACGCCTGCGTCATCGAAGGCAGCTCAGAGCGGATGCGGCTGTGCCCGCAGACTGCCGACCTCGTCCTGACCGACCCACCCTACCACGACGACGTGCAGTACGATGAGCTGTCGTTGCCGCTTCGGGCTTGGTCGCAGCTCTCTTTGGCGAAGCTTCGGAATGAGGCTGTGGTTAGCAACGGGAATGGCAAGTCCTCGGGCGTGTCCGATGGGTATCGGACGCTTCTCACCCGGCTTTTCACCGAATGTCATCGCGTGCTCAAGCCCACCGGTCGGCTCATCTTCAGCTACGCGAACCGAGAGCCAAACGCATGGTGCGATTTGTTTTCCGCCTTGCAACTGGCGGGCTTTTTCGGGCTCAATTACGCCATCGTTCACAGCGAGAACGAGACCGACCACGCCAAGCGCGGCGTACGCGCCTGCACTCTCGACCTGATGATGGAGCTTACCCCACAGCCAGCCGCTGAAGCCATTCCGGCGCGCATGAACGGGCCTATCGCGGGTACCGAAGCGGAATTCCTGATGATAGTCGGCGACACCTTCCGCCGTGTTGGTCATCTCAAAAGTGGGTGGGAGGACGATTTCGCCCGGCAGCTAAAGGACTCCAAATTCCTGACGCCGCCTGGTGATCGCGGCCGCGAGGACGCAAATGCGAAAGGCCAGACAGTCAGTGCAGGTCTGGCAGAGACTCCAAGAAGGTCACACCTGCGGGTTTCCAGACGCGGTCGAGTCCCCGCCGTGCGTCGACTTCCCAAACACGACGCTTAAACTCGGCAACGACATCGCGCCGCAACAGGACCGTGCGGATCCTCGACGTTGATAGCAGCACCGACCGGCGGTCCTCCCAATACTGGCCCGCCACGTATTTCAACAGGCAAAAGATGCGTGCGAGGATAGCGTCGGCTGGAAGATCGTCGCCCTTACCGGCCTTCACGGCGCTACCACGCATGTCCCCGGTCACCATGAAATCCCGGAGCTCTGGCAACTGCAAAATCCGCCTGCACGTTGCCGGTTCCAAAGAGCCGTATCGGCGCGCCAAAACATGGGACGCAACCTCAAGCAGCACTTCTTTCATGTTCGCCATCAGCCGCCAAGTCTGATATGTGAGATTGTCGGCAAGGAACTGGTTCTGAACCGACGGCGGACTCGTGATGCTGCCGCTTGATTTCTGCAGCTTGCCCGCGCGCACCCCCTCCTGTAGCCCTTCATCGCGGTACCGCTGGGCCGAGGGCACGAAACTCCGGATGAACTGGAACAGGCTGTAGGCCAGCATAAGCTGAACCGCCTCGCTTTGGCCGGTCCGTAGCGTCTGTCGCCGCCCTTCGTCGAAGTCAACGTTGCTTGCGAACAATTCCCAGTGCCGCTCGGTTGGCCTCATCGTGAACGCAAGTTGATACACGTCGGCGTCTGAGAAGTAATGAGTGACGCGGTCGCCGGCCAGGTCCGCAAAACCGATGAAGGCGAGCCATGCTTTGGCCGCTTCCTGGTTATCGATCACACGCCCTTTCTTGCGCTGGGGTTCCGCCCTGAACTCGGCCGGATTGAACCCGACGACCTGCTTGAAGAATCGACCACTCTCGTCGGTTAAAGATTCCCACTCCCCCTCTTTCACCTGCAAGAACCAGCGGGGTGTGAGGGATGCGAAGCCAGCGCGCAACGTCTTCTGTTCCCGACCATTCGCCTTGAGGTTTCGAGCGAGCATCGGGTTTTGATTATTGGTCGCCTGGACGACCTTGGCAACGAACTCAGCGTCGTTGGTATTGATCACCTTGACTTGGAGCAGGCACTCCCTTTCGAGTTGCTCACGGGTGACGTCGTCCGCTTTGACGGCGTTGTAAATGGACTTGACCGTCTGGAGGCCGTTAACGATCTGCGGGCCCCTCAGATGAATGCAGTTTTGCTGCGGCCGAATCGCGTAGCTCCGGGCAACGACGATCAGACCGTTGTTGTAATGATGAAACTGCTTTCGGGTCTTCTGATGCTGAAGAGAGCGCAATATATCTCCGTTGATCGGAGAGTTTCTCACTTCGTATCGCAGGTTCAGATCGAACAAGCGCCAGCCGTATTTCTCAAACCCATCCAGGAGGTCGGCGGCATTCGCCAGGAAATAGCAGTATTCGTGCGCCCGAAGGATTCCTACCTCACCGGCGTATCGGACATTCATCTGGATCTCGCCGGTATCGTGGGCACACCCCACGAGATACTCATCGGCGAGATCGTGTACCTGCTGAAGCAGGACGCGAACCCCGGAGCACTCATAGTCGTGCTTCAGTTGCGAAAATGCAGCCACTGCTCGGTCATTGAGCCGTCCGTAAACGATCAGGAAAAACACGAGTTCAAATTCTTCTTGGTCGCGGTCCGTGCGGACTAGCTGACGCAGGTCCTCCAGCGGCTCGTTGCCGCAGCCCAACCCGTCCATGAGAAACTCCAACGCGCGTCGCGCCTCCTGCACTACGGTGGGGCCGAAGAACCGGATCTTCCCGGTATTGGCCTCAAGCCAATCCTGCTCGGGAACCTCGCAGTGTACAACGTGATGAGTTCGCTCCCGACTGGAATAGAACGTGATCCCGTGGTCGTTCTTGCCGACGGTGCTGATCGTGGTCGCCGAACTGCCGAGCGAGTACCTGCTCATGCAATACACGCGGAAGCCCTCACGGAAATCGCCGATCTCCGGATTTTCGTCAAGCAACTCTTCAATTTGGTGCTCCAGGACCTCGATGCCTTGGGCACCTTCCAGCACTGCTGCTTGCATCGTTAGCAGATTATCACCGCGACGGTCTCCGCGCAGCCCTTGACGGTCGCAAGCCGTTGGTACCCCGAGACGTTACCGATCAGGCTGGCCTCGAGTAGCGTGGCGTTCTACAGAATGCCCCCGCGCGCGTATATAACCAGTAGGGGCAGTTAACAGCCTGCCCTTGAACACCAGACAGCGGGACGACCGCGGGGCGGAGATCGTTGTGGGTTCCGGAAGGCCTGCCAACAGGCGGCCGGCGGGTGCACCACGATGATCGGTCCCGCCGACTCGCGGCGTTCCGTCACCCACCTTCATCCATGCCCTCCGGCTTCCCGCGGCGGAGTATCGCATGGAAGACCGACAGGACCCGCCCGCCGACGTGATCGACGAGATCGCCTCCATTCTCGCGGCCGGCTATCTCCGGATGCGCAACGCCCGAACCCTCCAAGGACCTGGCGCTGGAAATCCCGGAGAAGACCTTGATAGTGCGCCGAACCCGAGCCTTCATAGGGCTGGCAGTTAACGCCACGCGAGAAGGAGAAACGATTGAATCGCACGTTGAAAGCGGAAATCGAAGGCCTACGCCGGATGACCGTGGGCCAGCTCCGGGCGAAGCACCTGGAGCTCTTCGGCGAGGAGTGCCGGTCCAACCACAAGGATTTTCTTTTCAAACGGATCGCCTGGCGGATGCAGGCTGTCGCTGAGGGCGGGTTGAGCGAGCGCGCCCGCCAGCGAGCCATGGAACTGGCCAATGACGCCGATCTCCGGATACGCGCCCCGAAGGACGCGCTCGCCAACGGCGAAACCGTCGAACCCGCACACACCATGGAAGCGGCGGTTGACGGTGGCAACGATCCGCGCCTGCCCATGCCAGGCACAATCCTGACGCGGGAGTACAAGGGCCGGATCATCAGCGTCGAGGTGCGCGAGAACGGATTCGAGTTCGACGGCAAGATCTATAAATCGCTGAGCTCAATCGCGCGGGCGGTCACGGGCACCAGATGGAATGGCTTCCTCTTTTTCGGCATTGCTGGCGGAAAGGATGCCGCCGGTGCGTAACGGACGGCGATCACTCGCGCCCGTTGAGGAGTCGGCCGCGCCCGCGTTCGCCAAGGCCATCCACTGCGCAATCTACACACGGAAATCAACGGACGAAGGCCTGGAGCAGGATTTCAATTCCCTGGACGCGCAGCGGGAATCCGCCGAGGCCTACATCCTGAGCCAGCGCGGACAGGGAATGATCGCGCTGCCGGACCGCTACGACGACGGCGGCTTCAGCGGCGGAAACCTGGAGCGGCCCGCCCTGAAGCGCCTTCTGAGCGATGTCGAAGCCGGAAAGATCCAGTGCGTCGTCGTGTACAAGGTGGATCGGCTGAGCCGGTCCCTGTTGGACTTCGCCCGCATCATCGAGACCTTCGAAAAGCATAGCGTCAGCTTCGTTTCGGTGACGCAGCAGTTCAACACGACCAACTCCCTCGGGCGGCTGACGCTGAATATCTTGCTGTCATTTGCCCAGTTTGAACGGGAGATCATCGCCGAGCGAACCCGCGACAAGATGTCGGCCGCGCGCCGGAAGGGTAAATGGACCGGCGGCCATCCGATGCTGGGGTACGACATCGATCCGCGCGGCGGGCGACTCGTTGTCAACCCGGACGAAGCGCAGCAGGTCCGCACGATCTTTGACCTCTATCTCGATTACCAGGCATTGCTGCCGGTGGTTCAGGAGATCGACCGCCGCGGCTGGCGAACGAAGCAGTGGGTCACCAGGCGCGGTGAGCGGCACGGCGGCAAGCCATTTACGAAGGGCCGCCTCTTCAAGCTGCTGACCAACACCGTCTACACCGGGAAGATCGAGTTTCAAGGGCAGGTCTACGAGGGCGAGCACGAGGGCATCGTGGAGCCGGTGACCTGGGAACGGGTCCAGCAGATCCTGCAAAGAAATGGCCGGAACGGCGGCGCCGACGTCCGGAACAACTATGGCGCCCTGCTGAAGGGCCTGATCCGGTGCGGGTCCTGCGGCACCGGAATGATCCACACCTACACCGCGAAAGGTCCGAGGCGGTATCGGTATTACGTCTGCTCCCGCGCGCAGCAAAACGGATGGGACAATTGCGCGACGAAGTCCATTTCCGCCCCGGCCATCGAGGCGGCGGTCGTCAAGCAGATTCGCGCCATCGGCGCCGACCCGCGGATCGCCGCGCGCGCTTTGCAGAAAGCCGAACGACAGCGGCTCAGCGGGATCGGGGAATTGACGGCTGAGCGTGATTCGGCCATGCGTGAATTCGCGGCGCTGGCCACGGAGTTGCGGCAACTGGCGCCCCTGGCCGGTGAGGGAGAGCAGGCCGTCACGGATCGTATGGCCGACATCCAGGAGCGCATCGGCCGGACCCAACACAGGTTGGCTGAGATCAAACAGGAGTTGGAGAGCCTGGAGGCGGGGCGAGTGGATGAGCGGGACTTCCGCGCCGCCCTCGCCCAGCTCGGACCCGTTTGGGAATACCTGAATACACGCGAACACGGTCGGATCATTCACGCTCTCATTGAACGCGTGACCTATGACGGCCGGACGAAGAAGGTGACGGTTGCCTTCCGCTCGGCGGGCATCCGGGCGATGTGCCGTGGCACAGTCGAGAAGCTATGAATATCCCAAGCATCGAAATCGAATTCGAATTGGATGTGCCGGGGCGGAGTTCTCGTGGCACAGCGGACAAGCCCGCGACGCCACCGGGTCGAATACCACGCCTGTCGCGGCTGATGGCCCTGGCGATCAAGTGCGATGCATTGGTAGCGCGCGGTGAAGTGCGGGACTTCGCCGACCTGGCCAGAGTCGGCCATGTGACGCGCGCCCGCATGTCGCAGGTCATGAATCTGGTGAATCTTGCGCCCGATATCCAGGAGGAGATTCTGTTCCTACCTCCAACGACGAAGGGGAGAGCGCCGGTCACGGAAGCCGCGGTCCGCAGGATCGCCTGCCAGCCCCTGTGGAACCGCCAACGCACCCAGTGGAAGGCGTTGCGCCAGGAGGCATTCAGGAAATTAGGGGCTGAATCTTCGTCGTCTGTTCGCCTCGTGATAAAATCGGATGGTTGAGTCTCAGTCGGCCTCAGGGCGCCGTTTCCCAGAGTTCCCTGCTTTGACCCAAGCGCAATTTTGAGAACCGGCTGCCACAAATGTCGCGGCCTTCGTACCTGGTGGCTGTCGGGCGTCACGGACGAACAGTAATGCCAGGATCCTTCCCTCGCCGCTTTTTCAGCCCCGAATCGTTGAAGACCATCTCTCCCGCGATTCTCGTCGCGATGCTTCTGCCGTACAAGGATTACCTCGCCGGGCGAGGCCTCGAAGTTCCTCCGCCGGACGGGGCCGAGATCGATTACGACCTGCTGGTTGAAATCCTGATGGACCCGGACGCGGCGATGCCGCGCGAGATGCTGGAGTGCTTTTATCATGTGCACGAAACCAGCACGCCGGAAATCATGCTCGAGCTGCTTGACGAGATGCCGCCGGGAGTACTCGCTCAGGGTGCGGACCTGAGTCCGGCGGACGTCGCGGCGCAGGTTTGGTTGAAAGATCGCGATCTGCTCGAGCGGAAGCATTCCGAGCAATACCTGATACGCCCCAAGTCGTTCACCTCGTATAAAGGCGCCAAGGGGGAGTCGAAGGCGCCGCCTCCGGTTGCCCCGGAAGTGATCCGTTGCATAGAGGCGGAGATCGACGAGTGGAACCTGGCGCATAAGCGCAGCCGGGGATGCCGAGTGTTCGTCCACCCGCGGGACAGCGAGCTCTGGTGCCTGATTCGCCGTAGCGATCCATTCCGCCGCGATGGCGCCCTCGAAGACGGCAAGTCGTCGGGCGTCTACTACTATCCCGAGAGGTTCGACATCGTGATTTACAGCCCCGGACCGGACACCCTCCAGGTGACCAGGGGAGGCAAGGGGCAGCAGCAGCTTTACCGGGAGGTATTGGGCAAGCATCTGTTCGGCGCGGCGGACTACTTCGGCGTCGCCGGCCGCTATTCGCTCGATCCGTTGCGCGAGCGCGGCGTGGAGGTGCTGAACTGCTCGGCGGTCCCCGGCATCCAGTGGATTCGGCTTACGCAGGTGGAGATCTTCAAGGGGAACCGTCTCACTATAGAT
>Ga0207433_10012218_pt1 | contig 12879 bp, 11 predicted proteins | sample YelNatPaOPGAMG01_FD_187559 | JGI IMG/M metagenome (GOLD analysis project Ga0207433, IMG submission 187559) | Hot spring thermophilic microbial communities from Obsidian Pool, Yellowstone National Park, USA - OP-RAMG-01 (SPAdes) (version 3) | ecosystem: Environmental > Aquatic > Thermal springs... | reverse complement strand
CTATACTTGTTCTTATCCATGAAAGAAATGTTCTTTCATTTGCAAGATGAACTCTTCTATTACGAACTTTTGGATGAATTTTTTCCTCTTCCATCTTTTGTACCCCCTTATATAAAATTCTTTTTAATTTAGAAATATACTTTTCTTTATAAGGGTGTCAAATCTTAAATAACTTTTTATCAAAAATTTCATTGTTAAGATGTTTCTATAAAAGTAAAAATGGGTAGTGTCTCATTAATTGTATAAAGACTTGAAAAGTAAGGAAGGGCATGGTTAAACTCAAGGAGGTTAAGAGGATTTAATGAGATAGAATTGGGGAACTACCATGCCCTTCCCGGAGAAATTTTTACACAATAAAAGGGACACTATGTTCCCATACATTGTAAGTAAAGATGATGTTTATGCTTTTTTGAATTCATTTTAAAATATTATATCATGGAGTTAGCTAAACTTGAAAAATACAATTAATGAGACACTACCATTTTCTAAGCTTGGAGTCTTCTCAGGGTTAAAAAGCTTTGGAACCAAAAGTATACTTTTCTCTTCTTTCAATCTCTTTTAAGACTTCGTCGGCTAAAACTTCATAATCAATAGTTCCTCTACTATTAGGGGCATAAAACTTAACGGGCATATGGTTTTCAAAGGCTTCTACCAGTTTTATGTCTGAGCGAATACCAGAAAAAACTCGGTTAACCCCAAACTGGTTAGAAATAACCTCTATAACCTTTCGGTGTTGATGAATCCTCTGGTTTAACATCACCGGAACAAAACCCAGCAATTTTAAGGAAGTGTTTTCGGCTGTGGCTATCTTAAAAAAAACCCTAACCAAACTTTTTATTCCCTCAATAGACAAAAAATGAGGAAGAAAGGGAATTAGAACATAGTGAGAAGCAATAAGAGCATTTAGTAAAAGGCTATCAAGAGAAGGTGGAGTATCGATTAAAATAAACTCAAAATCCTCTAACAAACCTGACCTGATTAACTCATTCTTTAGTTTTCTCTTGTCTAAAACCAGCCCATGTTCAAACAGAGGGTCAGCAGGCACTAAATATAAGTTTTCCCATTGGGTCTTTAGCACCGCCTTTTCTAAAGACATATCATTTTTAGAAAACAGAGAATGAACAGTAGGTAAATTTCTGTTAGGCAAAACACCTAATCCAAGGGTAGCGTTGGCTTGGGTATCAAGGTCTATAACTAGGGTTTTTTTACCCCTTACCGCAAACTCGCAAGCCAAATTTACCGTAGTGGTAGTTTTACCAGTCCCACCCTTCCGATTAGAAACCGAAATTACCTTAGCCATTCCTGTTAAAAGAGCTCAATCTTGGGCGCCTCTTCCCTTCTCACAGAAACCTTGTTTACCGTCCTTTCGTGCACATCCCTTTGCGATTCCATAACATAGCTCTTATAAAAAGTCTCTAATAACTCCTCTACCCCCTTTGGCTTCTCTTCTGTTTCAGGGTTTGCTAACCATTTCAACAGGGCTGTATTATACTTGCTAATCGCCTTAATCTGCTCTATCACCTTCTCAAGCTTTTGCCTTACCACATCCTGAAATTGAACCCTACCCAGTAAGTCTGTCACAAGCTCAACCACCGCTACGTTTTGCTTATCAACCTGAGCAATAATCTCAGTCATGACAGAAGCAACATGTGAAAACAAAGATTCCATTTCCTTTACAGAACTCTCAATTTCTTCTAATTTATGAAGATAAGAAATATCTTCTATTAACCCCTTTACACGATTAAATTCAAGGGTTATTGTATCTAAAAGGTGAGTCAGACCTTGTGTTACCTCCTTGGAAATGTCGCCCGTAAGGTTGGCAAGCTTTCTTATCTCATCTGCGATCACCGTAAAGGACCTACCATGCTCTCCAGCCCTTGCCGCTTCAATTGCGGCGTTGATGGCGAGAATGTTTGTTTGCTCTGCTATAGCTTTAATCTTTGCTATTAAGGGTGTTAAATTTTTTACCTCCATCATTAAGCCTTCCATCCTTTGAAGATTATCTTTTAAATCTTCCTTATACATATCAATACGTTGAGTAATCCATTCTAACATCTCCATGTTATGCTTTGTTTGCCTTTCAATGACCGACACAAGCTCTTTACTTGAGCCAACGGAATTTTGAATTAATTCAGTCTGCTTTCTGCTTTCTTCATACAAATTTTGCAATTTTCCCACCAACTCCATAGTCTTTTTCTCAGTAAAATCTATGGTAAGCTTTATCTCCTCTTTAAATAGATTATAGACATCGTTTAGTTTAGCCATTTGTTTTTCAAAAAAAGCATGGTGCTCTAATGCTTTTTTATACTCTTTGAGCATTGAGACATCTAATTCTTCGGCAGCTGACTTTATGTTTTTTCTATCTAAATAGATTATCACGCAAAAGATTGATAGACAAAGGACAAAAAAGATTAAAAAAATCTTACCTTTTATCCCAAAAAAAGGGACAAACTCATATAAAGCCGTTCCGGATGTGCTCAAAACCAAAGCAAAGAATGTAACATAAAACCAAGGTGCGACCATGATTTTCTTCATGATTTTCCACATGTTTAAGCTCCTGGCAGGACTTTTTTGATAACATTTATTAAGTCAGTTCCAGAAACAGGCTTTACTAACCAACCTGTTGCTCCGAGCTTTTTTGCCTCCTCTCTCTTTTTGGCTTCGCTCTCAGTTGTAAGAATAAGGATGGGCACAAATTTTAACAAGGGGCGGACATTTTTGATGAACTCAAGACCATCCATCACCGGCATGTTAAGGTCTGTGATGATGAGGTTGGGTTTTAGACCAGATTTTATTTTATCAAGGGCTTCTTTACCGTTTGAAGCAGATTCTACTTTAAACCCGTGCAATTCAAAGGTCGCTTTAAGGCTCATAAGTACGGTGGCTGAATCGTCCACGATAAGGACAATTTTACTCATCCCTAAATCTCCCCTTTTGTTGTATTTTAAAAGCCCCCCTCTTTGCAATTATAAAAACCAACGTGCTAACTCCTTGTCTTGAGGTAAGGCTATTATCTCAGGTTTAAAAACCAGCAAAAGTTGAAGACAGGCGGTATGAAAGTGTTCAAGCTCGCTTAAATCTACCTTGGGCTTCTTCTCAAGGAAAAAATTAAAAAGTTCCTCTGCCTCTTCTATGGTTACTACACCAGTTAATTTAGCCTCTTTTTTCTTAATTTCTACCGGCATTTATCAACTCCTTTGGGTTTATTATCAATAAAACCGAACCATCTCCCATAATAGCGGTCCCTGAAAATAGTCTAAGCCCTGCTAAAAAGCCTGTAAAAGGTTTAAGGATTATGTCTGCTGTCTCATGAAACCTGTCTACTATCACCCCTATCAACTCTCCTTTTACTGAAAGAACAAGCACTGCATACTCTCCGTCTTCATTAGTAAGGTGCGGTTGGTCTATGTCAAGCAGATCGTTTAAGTAAAAGATAGGAACAACTTTGTTTCTTAGGACGGTTGTCATCTTTCCTTTGATGGTTTGGATATTTTTCTTAGATACTCTGACGGTTTCCACCACATTTTCCATAGGTATACCAAATTTTTCACCAGCAGACTCGATGATCATCACATGAGAAACCGCCATGGAAAGAGGTAGGGAAAGGGTAATAACTGTTCCTTTATCAAGGGTTGATTTCACGCTCACAGATCCGCCAAACTTTTCAACGGTCGTTTGCACCACATCCATTCCAACCCCTCTACCTGAAAGGTCTGATGCTACCTCTTTGGTAGAAAAACCTGGTAAAAAGATAAGGTTCAAGGCTTCGGTATCTTTCATTTTTTCAAACTGTTCTTCACTTATCAAACCTTTCTCATAAGCTTTAAGTTTTACTTTTTCTGGGTCAATGCCCCTTCCATCATCTATTACCTCTATTACCACCTGGTCTGCCTCTTGTTTTGCCCTTAATATAATAGTCCCAATTTCTGGTTTCCCTTTAGCAACCCTTTCCTCAGGGGGTTCTATACCGTGGTCAAGACTGTTTCTAATAATATGGATAAGCGGGTCTGCTAAGGCTTCGATCACGTTTTTATCAGCTTCAGTTTCTTCTCCCTCGATGATAAGCTTAACCTTTTTACCCAATTTCTTTGATAAATCCCTTACCAATCTCGGAAATCTCTGAAAGACAGTAGAGACAGGAACCATCCTTACTTGCATTATGGCATCTTGCATCTCCTCTGAGATACGATTTAAAACACTATATTGAGCCTTTAATTCTTTAGACAGTTCTGGCACCCCGTAGACCGCATCAGCTTTTTGAGCAAGATAGGCAAGACTATTCTTAGCCACTACAAATTCACCGACAAGGTTCATAAGCCTATCAATCTTAGACTCGTCTACCTTTAATACCCTGCTGGTTATAGGGGTAGCAGAAGGTTCTGGTTTAATTTGTTCGGGTTGCTCTGGTAATTCTGGTCTTTCTAAATATTCTGGTTGCTTGGGCTCTTCCAGTTGCTTAGAAGGCTCTGGTTGTGCTTCTCTTACTCTATCTAGCCAATCTTCTAAAGGTTTAAGATTGTTTGGAGTAGTTTTTTCTGCTATTTCCTTGATTTCATTAAGTAAATCTGTCCTTTTTAATGAGGTTAACCCGTTTTCTATGGCTAAAAAGATGGACTTAAGGATGTTAGTTTTGAGTAGCGCATCCTCTACGTTTTTTAACTTCTCAACAATAATCCTCTGAGTTTCAAGAATGTCTAAAAACTCCTTAGGTAGAGACATTTTAATGGAAATTTCTGGAGAGATACTAATTTCTTTTTTAACTTCAAAAATCGGTGGGGTTTCGGTTTCTAAGCTTTGTAAAAGGGCTTCAATGATATTTTTAGTCTTAGGTAAATAATCAACCAAAAGGTTTATCCATCTTAAGATAGATGCATGGTAAAGTTTAGGAGAAGATAGTTCAAGAAGCCCTCTTACTGCATTTTTAAAGGTTTCGAAGTTGTTTTCTTCTAAATACTTCCTTGCCTCGGAAACAAAGTCTTCGTAGACAGGACCACCATTTCTATCCCCTTCAGGAATGATTAAATCCGTAGGGTTAAGCTCAACAAACTTTACCTGGTCGAGGACATACTTAAAATGCTCCGAGAGCTCTTCATGGCTTGCAAAGCTTAAAAGTTCAAAGTTGGTTATACACCGGTAAATATCCATTAGCGATGGATCTGGCACTTCCTCTCTAAGGTAACATCTTCCCCAAATCAGTGAGGGAACTTTTCGGACTAAGTAAAAGGGATCTTCCCCTTTGTAGAAACATTCAGCCTCTGGAGTATATAGGATAAAGTAAACCTTACCTCCCTCAAGCATTTTCTTTACAGTGATCATTCGAACTTCTTCGGGAATGAGACCAGGATTAAAAGCTGATTTCTTATCTTCGGTTTTTACTTCCTCTTGGAGTTCTTTCGTATGAGAGATATTTTTAGACTCTGTAATTTTAGCTTCTATAAAACTTCTAATCTCCTTTGCTTTTTCTTCAGCAGAGCTATTGGTTTCAGAAGAAGTAGAGCCGGAAGTTTCCAATTCATCAAGCATAGTAGAAACTATATCCATAGCTGAAAGCAAGATATCTGCTATCTCAGAACTATAAGGAACCTTCCCCTCTCTCACCAAATTCATTAAATCTTCTGAAGCATGCAAAAGCTTAGTCATAGAAGGTAAGTCAAACAGGCCTGAATTGCCCTTCATAGTATGGACTAAACGGAAAAGCTCGTTTAAAAGCCCTTTATCCTCCCCTTTTTCCTCAAGGGTGATCAAAATCTCGCTAATCCTTTGTAAACCCTCTCTGCTTTCTAAGATAAATTGCTCAAGCAAGCCGCTACTCATAAGATACCCCTGTTAAAAGTTTACAGTATTTGATAAACTCAACTGGTTTAACCGGTTTGAAAAGATAAAAATTTGCACCTAAAGCAAAGGCTTTCTCTTTATCCTGTTCTTCGCTTTCTGTGCTAACCATCAAGACTGGTGTTTGTTTGAATTCTTCTGACCCTCTCAATCTTTGTAAAAAAGAATAACCATCAAGCTGAGGCATGTTTATGTCAACTATGTAAAGGTCATAATCGGTAAGCATAGCTTTTTCTAAGGCTTCTAACCCGTTTACCGCTTCGTCAACCTCAAACCCTGCTTCTTCAAGTAGTTTTCGATGATACATCCTCACCGTTCCTGCATCGTCTACTACTAAAACCTTTTTCATGGTCCTCTCCTTTGCCACACCTATTGTTTCTCCCTAATTATTTATCTTTTTCCTCCAAAGGCTTTTGATAAACTATAGCTTCTGGAAATTTTCTTACCTTAAAAATCGGGGTAATTCTACTCATAGATTCTGAATGCCCAAGGCAGATAAAACCCCCTGGGTTCATCGCATCATAAAGATTTTCCGCAGCTATCTTTCTTGATAGATCATCAAAATAGATAAGAAGATTTCTACAAAATACAATATCAAAACCTCTATACCTTTTGGTCTCCTTAGGGTCTACGATGTTAACCCTGGTAAATTCTATAGAATTTCGCAAATCCTCGCTGATTTGATACTCTCCATTACCAAAGGGAGCGAAATATTTTAGTAAAATATGGTTTGGTAAATTTTTTATTGAACGTTCAGAATAAATACCTTTTTTAGCCTCTTCCAGAACATTAGTATCGATATCAGAGGCTATAATCTCCACATCCCATCTATCGATGTCTTTCCAATATTCAAGAAGATATATAGCAATGGAATAAGGTTCTTCTCCTGTAGAACAAGGGATAGACCATATTTTAATCAACTCACCAGGCCTTTTTCTTGATACAATCTCAGGAAGCATCCTTTTTACCATGCACTGTAGTTGATATTCTTCTCTAAAAAAATAAGTCTCATTAACAGTTAATGAGTTTATTAAATTCTGTAGCTCCTTACCTGAAGCTTCAAACCTTAAAAATGTAAAATAGTTTTTAAAACTTTTATGCCCTGTAGCTTTTATCCTTTCAATAAGTCTTCGGTCAACAAAATACCTTTTGCTCTCATCAAACCTAATCCCTGTTTTTCGATAGAAAAACTCCGTAAACTTTTCAAAATCTTCATCAGTTATGATGATATCTTCCTCTTTACAGAAAGCCACCAAATTACTCCCTTGTCTAACAACTGTTTGACCCAGCATTAATCCTTCTTAAAGCTACATCTGCCGCAAACTGAATATAAGGCTCATCCTTAAACCTTTCTTTTACCTTTTTAATCGCTGGAACAGCCTCTTCTGTCCCTACTTCGGCAAGAAGATCAAGGGCAGCACCACATACATTTACATTTTCATCTTTTTCAAGCACTTCTATAAGCCATTGAATAACCTTGGGATACCTTAAAGATTCAAGAATATTAACTACAAAAATTCTTACATCAGGGTCTTCGTCTTTCAAAAGTTTTTCTATATGAGATTCCACTTTTTCAGGAATAACTTTTAAGGCCTCAATTGCTGAATTCCTTAAATGGGCATCATCACTTCTTAAACACTCTATCAAACCTTGTATAGCTATCTCATCGCCGATCTTTAAAAGAGAGCTTATTATGGCTTCTCTAACGCTGATATCTTCCTCTTTCAAAAGTTGGTCTAACAAGTGTTTAGATGCCTCTTTATAGTCAGCAAGGTCGCGGGCTGCCCATCTTCTTTCTGTAGGGGTTCCACAAGAAAGTTGCTTTAGCAAGCCTTCAAAATCTCTTTGGAATCTTCGTCTTTCTTGTTTTATCTCCACCAACTTTTCTTCTTTTTCTTCCTGTTTTTTAATGGGCATTGGCTACCCTCCTTTTTTCCTCATCCTTTGCCATCTCTTTAGCCCATTTAATCAACTGGTTGGCTATCTTTTCTGCGGGCAACACTAAGGTTGCTCCTCCTCTTTCTATCAACTCCTTTGGCATCCCAAAAACCACCGCCGATTCTTCAGATTCCGCAATGGTTTTTCCGCCTCGTCTTTTAATTTCTGCAAAGGCATCAGCTCCGTCATACCCCATCCCGGTAAGCATGACGGCGATAATTTTTTTGGAGTCACAATGCTCTAAAGCAGACCTACCAAGCAATTCTACCGAAGGATGCCATAAAAATTTAGGGTTTTCTGGTTTAGGCTGAACTATTAGCCTTCCCCCTCTCTTGGCTAACACCACATCCGTTCCCCCCTTCCCTATATAGACCATTCCATGTTCAACAGGCATTGGTTGATCAACCTCAACTACCCTTAATTGACAAATAGAATCTAACCTTTGAGCAAAGGACTTAGTAAAGGTGGGTGGCATATGTTGAGCTACGATGATAGGTAAGGGAAAATTTGCAGGCAGTTCTGGTAATATTTCCTCAAGGGTCCTTGGTCCACCAGTAGAAACGCCGATCAACACAACACCTCCATCGTAAGTTGGCTCTTTAGCGGGTAAAGGTTTAGCTATTTTTTCTTTAATCTTTTTAACTACTAACTTTGGTTTAAGCTTTGCCCGGGCAGCAGCCCTAACTTTAGCAATAAGCTCATCTCTTACCTTGTCAATATCTAAAGAGATTGTCCCACCAGGTTTGGTCACATAATCAACCGCACCAAGGTTTAAAGCCTCTAAGGTAACTACAGCACCCTCTTCGGTTAAAGAAGAAACCATGACCACCGGCACAGGACGGGTGTTCATGATATGGGCTAAGGCTGTAAGCCCGTCCATCTCCGGCATGTTGATATCAAGGGTTATCACATCAGGCTGAAAGGAAAGGTTTTTTTCTATCGCCTCTTTACCGTTTTTTGCCGTTTCGACGATAAAATCCCCTTCTTCTTCAAAGAATTGTCTCAACGCCCTTCTCATCAATGCCGAGTCATCAACTACCAAAACTTTTATCATCTATTCCTTCTTTTCCTTCCTCTGTCGATTAGAACTCTTCTTTTTCCGTCACTACGAGATTCTTTGCTTTACTCAAAATGACATCGGAATCATCTTAACTTTCCTTGGTTTTTTCTAATTCCTTTAATTCTTCTTTATTTAAAATTTCCCTTGGTTCAATAATCTGAATTATTCTTTTTTGTTTTTCAAGATTGGCTACTCTGGGGAAGATTTTAGTTCTTTCTCCTAAAATCTCAGGCGATTTTTGAATAACTGATTTGGGGATTTTAAGCACCTCACTAACTGAGTCTACGATGAACCCTATAGAAACATTATCAAACACAAAAACCAATATCCTCTGATGGTCGTCCCTTTGTTTTTCTGGCAGGTCAAACCTTTTACGAAGGTCGATAACAGGAAGCACGCTGCCTCTTAGGTTTATAACTCCCTCTACAAAATCTGGGGTTTTAGGAACGTGGGTTAACTCTTCAGGCACCCTTACTATTTCTTGCACATTTTCTATAGGGACAGCATACTCCTGGTTTTCCAGCTTAAAAATTACAAACTGCTCCTCCTCTTCAAGCATTTCTTCTTTGGTTTCTTCTAACTCTTTCTTTTCTTCCATAGAACTTAAAACCTCCTTTATGTCCTTATGTTTAAAAAGATTAGGAACAGAAATAATAGACACCAATCTTTTACCATCGTTTAGTCTACAAATCTCTGTAATCTCAAAATTTGTCTCATCTTGGACAATAATCGGAGGAACAGGCTCAATAAGAGCTTCTGGAACTCTTAAGACTTCACGCACATTGTCAACTACTATCCCTACCGATAGCTCTCCTAAGGAAAGGACTACAATCCTGCTTTGTTCAGTAAGATTTTCCTCTGGGAAACCAAACAATCTTCTTAGGCTTGCCAAGGGTAAAACCTTATTTCTTAGGTTCATTATCCCTAAGATGGTGCTCTCTGAATTAGGCACCTTGGTGATATGCTCTGGGACCGAAACTATTTCTTGCACACTTTCTATAGGGATAGCATATTCTTCTCCTGCTACAAGGAAACTTACAAACTGTCTTTCTTCTTTGGCTTCTTTGATTGCCTCTTCCTCTTCAGTTTTTTCAAAAGACCTAACTTCGTATTCTTGAGAAGAAGTTTGGATAGCTTGAGAAAACTCTTTTTCAACTACCTTTTCGAGGTCAAGCATCATCAGCATCTTAAACCTACCCACATCCTTTATAACTCCTTTAAGAAAATCGGACTTAACTATGCTTTGTATGTCTTCTGCGCTTTCTATTTTGGTCTCTTCAACCTCTATAACGCTGTAAACATTATCTACCAAAAACCCCAAGATCTGCCCAAGGTCAACCACGATCACCCGGTTGGCTTCATCAAGAGATTTATCGGTAAGTCCAAAAACTTTTCTGAGATTTACGACAGGCAAAACCTTACCTCTTAGGTTAGCAAGACCCATAAGGCTCGATGATGATTTAGGAACCTTTACGATTTCAGGAACCCTTATTATTTCCTGCACAGGAGCCATGTTTAAGGCAAATACCTCTCCTTCTAAAGCAAAGGTTACAAACTGATTACTTAAAAAAGTTTCACCAGACATTTTACCACCTCCCATTCGGGTCTAAGCTTTTAACTCATCGACTGAAGCTCATCAGCAAGAGCAGCTATCTCTTCTATAGCCTGGGCGAGCTCTTCTGCACCTTGAGCTTGCTGTTTAGCCGCGGTACCTGCCTCTTCTGTTGCCTTTTCTGCCTCTTGAGCAGCAGAAGCTATCTGTTCAATAGCCTTCTTCACCTGTCCAGCAGCTACCGCTGTTTCTTCGGCGCTTTTTAGTATTTCTTCTGAGCCTGCTTGGACCTCCTTCATAATTTTCTCTATTGCGTTTAATCCTTCTTGCACCACCTTAGCTTTTTCGGTTTCTTTTAAGGAAGAATCAAGAATTTCTTCCACATCCTTCATAACAACGGTTATTTGGTCTTGGATAGCCTTTACTAAATCTTTGATCCTATCAGCATTTACCGCAGAATCGTGAGCCAAGTTTCTTATGTCTGATGCCACTACCGCAAATCCCTTCCCATACTCACCGGCTCGTGCTGCCTCTATAGCACCGCTAACCGCAAGCATGTTGGTCTGCACAGAAACCATCGTTATGGCATCGACAATCTTATCTATCTTTCTTGAAAGAAGTTCAAGTTCCTTTATCCTTTGAAGATTTGCCTTGGCTTCTTCGGCTGACTTAATAACTCCGTTTATCAGGTCCTCAACTGCTTTTTTATTCTCGGAAAGTAAACCTTGAATAGAAACGACCTTATCTAAGGATACTTGAGCTCGTTCACGGGCTAATTCAACCCCCTTTTCAATCTGGGTTATCGCTGAGCTCAACTCTTCAGAGGCGCTGGCTTGATTTTGAGCCCCTTTTCTTATTTGTTCTAAGGCTGTAGAGATCTGAGCTGCCGCACGGTTGATTTCTTGTAAAGCACTGGCAAGCTCTTCGGCAGCTGAGGCTACTTCTTCGGCACTTTTGGCGACATCTGTAGAACTTTTAAGCTCTTCGGCAAGATCTGAAAGGTTTTTGGCAGCCTGTTCTGCCTCCTGAAGGGCTTGTGTCTGTTCAGTAATAGTTTTAACTATCTCTTCGGCAGCAGAAGCCTGTTCTTCAGCGGCTGTCGCTAAATCTTCTACCCCTTTTAAAGCCTCTTGAACCGCCCTATCAGATTCCTCAGCACCAGAGGCTATCTCTTGAGCATCTTTGACGATTTCTATCATATCGTTTTTAATTCGTTCAAGTTGGGTAAGCACAGTTTTACCTTTTTCTGCTTCCTCCTTAACTTTATTGGCTGAGGCATTTATTCCCTCAGCAATAATTTTTACAGCCTGCTGAATTTCAGAGACAAGGTCCTGAATTTGTTTTGCGCTTTTTTCAGAGGTCTCAGCTAAAGTTCGGACTTCATCAGCAACTACCGCAAAGCCTTTTCCGTGTTTTCCAGCACGGGCAGCCTCTATAGCGGCATTCAGGGCAAGTAAATTGGTTTGGTCTGCAATTTTAGCTACCGTTTTAACTATCTCTCCTATGTTTGCCGACTGCTGCTCCAGTTCTGCAACCTTTTTAACCGATTCCACCTGTCTATCCGCAGATAGAATGATGTTTTTAATCATCCCGTCAATGTTTCCGCTTACTGTATTGATGAAAGTTTGAGCATCCTCAATTTTTACTCGGGAAACCTCTGTTGCTTGCATCTGTTTTCTTACCATACCAGCCATTTGTTTAAAGGCGGAAAGACATTCTTGGGTTGCACCTGAGGCTTCTTCTGCACCAGCAGCGATCTGCTGAGCAGACCTTTTCAGTTCTTCTACCGCAGAGGAAGCTTCAGTAACTCCTGAGGCTAACTGACTGGTTGCAGCTGCTATCCTTTCTGCTATCTGTTGTTGTTTAGCCAAAGTCCTTGCCCTTTTCTTCTGAGCCTCTACTTCCTTAAGGGAAGTGGTTACAGGTTTAGTAGTGGTTTCTGTAGTTGTTGGTTGCTTTACTAATGCCATTTTTACACCTCCTGTAATTTTTAATTTTATTAATATCTAAAATTGAGGAAAATTTTGAGCTTTTACTCGAAAAGTGACATAAACCTTTTTTGGGAAAATAAAAACTAAAAAAGTCTTTAATGTTAGAATTAATATTAAAAGAAAAGGTTTTACGATAGATAGATAGATAGATAGATAGATAGATAGATAGATAGATAGATAGATAAATAAATAGATAGGAGTAAGAGGGTTTAGTTCTCATATTATATTTTATATTATATTTTATTATATTTTAAAAAAAAAGATAAAAAGTCAAGAGGGCGAATTGCCTCATTAAAAATCTAAATGAAAATATATCGTTGCCGGGAGTTGTCAATAATTTTGTGTCTCTTTCTCATAGTAAAATTTAAGGTTAAAAATTTGGTTTATTTCATAAGCTTTAGCTTTAAAAGCTGGTATTCCCTTTTTCCACTTATTCTCTTTTAAATTCTCTATCTGTAGCAAAATATTTATTTCAAGAATAGCTATAGATTGAAAATATCCTCCCA
>Ga0207433_10012214_pt1 | contig 12887 bp, 6 predicted proteins | sample YelNatPaOPGAMG01_FD_187559 | JGI IMG/M metagenome (GOLD analysis project Ga0207433, IMG submission 187559) | Hot spring thermophilic microbial communities from Obsidian Pool, Yellowstone National Park, USA - OP-RAMG-01 (SPAdes) (version 3) | ecosystem: Environmental > Aquatic > Thermal springs >... | reverse complement strand
AGCGACGCTGCATTGAGTTAGGCGCGTGAGCCGGAATGGAACCACGCACGGTCAACGCGGGCGGTCTGCTAGTCGTGCCAGTGACGGACAAGAGCAAACTTGAGGAAATCGCTGAACGGGTTGACGAGGCTGTGGATGCCGAGGGACAGACTGAAGCTTAAGGCGCCTCAGCACGGGCTGGTGTGCAGTCTACACAAGCCTTGTTGGGCAGAAGCCAGCGCTCTGCGAGGAAGCAGGCACCTTGACTGAGTTGGGCTCACACGCCAGTCGATCGACCAGTAGCCTGCCGGAGCGCTGGGTTACGAGCATAGCGCGACGTGGGAGCAGCCCTTGGCTGTCGCTCGTCTACTGTGCATGCGCCGGCTTCTTCGTGATCCTTGCGATCGAGGATAGAGTCTGGCTCGACTGGATCGCTGTCACACTGTGGGCGTTCAGCGCCTGGCTGAACTGGGAACGAGTCGGGTTCCAGCGGCTCCTGGCGCGGCGCCAGCGGGAGCTTGACGCACTCAGGATGCGGATTGGCCCTGCCGGACAAGCGAATCAAGCTGATTCGCTCACAGTTCCACGGTAGACTTCATAGCGTGAGCGCTCGCAGGTTATCCGCTGCAAGTTAGGGGTATCTGGCGCGCGTTCATGCAGCCCCCGACGAAAAGAATTGAGGCGCCGTAGCCCATGACCGATACCGATCCTCACTACCACGGTCACCGCCAGCGTCTCCGCGAACGCTTTCTGAAATCCGGGCTGGCAAGCTTCGCCGACTACGAGGTGGTCGAGCTGCTCCTGACGTTGGCGATCCCGCGGTCCGACGTGAAGCAGCCGGCCAAGGCGTTGATCGTGAGATTCGACAACCTCCGCGGCATCCTGGACGCGCCCATCGAGGAGCTGCAGTCGGTTTCCGGCATCGGCAGCGTCGCGCCGGTTGCGCTGAAGATCATCAAGGAGGCTGCGACGCTCTACCTCCAGCAGAGCGGTGAAGACCGGGACTTGCTCGCGGATCCCGCCCGTCTCTCCGAGTTCTGGCGCATGCGGATCGGTGCGCTGAAGAACGAGGTCTTCGATGTCGCTTATCTGGACTCGGGCTACCGCCTGTTGCGGGACGGCGTGGAAAGGCTGGAGGAGGGCACGATCGATCGCGCGACCGTGTACCCACGCAAGGTGATTGAATCTGCGCTGAAACGCGGAGCGGCAGCGATAGTGCTCGCGCACAACCATCCAAACGCAAGCCTGACGCCAAGCGAGCACGACAAAGTGCTTACGCGCGCCATCGTTCTGGCGGCGGAGACGGTGCATCTCAAAGTGGTCGATCACCTGGTCGTGTCGGCGGAGGGCACGTTCAGTTTTCAGAAGGCGGGCCTCTTGTGAAGATCGCGCCTGCCATCGCCAAGCACTACCCGGCGCTCAACGATGCCCAACGAACCATCGTGGGTCATCTCGACGGGCCCCTGCTCGTGATCGCAGGCCCCGGCTCGGGCAAGACGTTCAGCATCGTGCTTCGTGCGCTCAACCTTCTGCTATTGGAGATGGCGCAGCCCCGGCAGCTGGTGCTCTGCACCTTCACCGAGAAGGCCGCCTTCGAGATGCGCGACCGCCTGGCCGCCGCCGCTCGCGAGGTCGGCTACGCCGGTGATCTCTCGGATCTGACCGTTTCCACGATCCACGGTTTCTGCACTCGTATCCTCACGCAGCACCGCCACCGCACCGCCCTTGGGCACAATTTCGACACGCTGGACGAACTCACCCAGCTTCTGTTCATTTTCGATCACTTCGACGAGATCATCGGTCCGGCCGAGAACGACCGCTTCCTGCTGCGCTGGAAGACCCGCTGGACGGCGATCGAAGGCGCACGCGGCTACTTCGACAAGATCACGGAAGAGCTCGTCGATCCGGCACAGCTCATTGCCTCTGCTAACCCATTCCATGTGGCAATCGGTCATGCCTACCAGCGCTATGAGCGCACGCTCCTTGATGCCAACCGAACCGACTTCGCGCACCTGCAACGGCTCGCTTACGACTTGATGGGCGATCCCGACACCGCGGGCGCCGTGACCCGCGACCTGCGCTACGTCCTCGTCGACGAGTACCAGGACACCAACTACATCCAGGAGCAGCTTCTCCTCAAACTGACGGAGAAGACACGCAACCTGTGCGTGGTTGGGGACGAGGACCAGAGCCTCTACCGCTTCCGCGGGGCCACGGTACGAAACATCCTGGAATTCCCGGAGCGGATGCCGGGCTGCGCGGTCGTCAAACTGACGACCAACTACCGCTCCCATCGCGCCATCGTCGAGCGCTATGACCGCTGGATGGCTTCGGCCGACTGGTCCAACCCGCACGGCCCGGCCTTTCGCTACGACAAGACCATCGAGGCCGATGCGGCGGGCAATCATCCGGCCTATCCCGCAGTTATCGCGATCTGGGGTAAGGACAAACGCGACGAGGCCGCCCGCTTCGCCGACCTTGTCGCTTTCCTGAAGGAGAACGCGGTTATCGCCGACTACAGCCAGATTGCCCTCCTCCTGCACAGCGTCCGGGAGGAGCACAGCGGCCCGTATTTGGCGGCGCTGGAAGCCAGGGGCATCCCGGCGTTCTGCCCGCGCGCGCGCGCGTACTTCGAGGTACCGGAGGTTCGTGACCTGGTCGCCTGCTTTGCGGTGTTGCTTGGCTGGCATGGGAACGGGCGCGGGCAGGTCGGCGGCGCGGTCGCCGAGCTCGCGACCTACGTGGACGACGCCATCGTCCAGCTCGGCCGCCGCTTCGGCGCCCCGCATCCGCTGGCCGCCGCCCTGCAACGGTGGACGGGCGAGATCGCGGCGCTCCAGGAAGGCCAGGCGCTCGACCTACGCCCGGCCGACTACTTCTACCAGCTGCTCGCGCTCGAGCCGTTCAAGAGCGCCGTCCACAACGAGAATACCGCTCGCAACCTCGCGATTTTCTCCCAGCTGCTGAACGTCTTCCAGAGCTACTACCACTACACCGTCGTCACTCACAAGAACCGCGAGTTCCTCAGGCTGCACTTCTTCAACAGCTTCCTGCGCCTGCTCTACGACGGCGGCATCAACGAGTACGAAGACCCGGACCAGCCCTTCCCCAAGGGCCACGTGCAGGTGATGACCATCCACCAGGCCAAGGGGCTTGAGTTCCCGGTGGTCGTCGTCGGCTCGCTCTCTAACCAGCTTTCAAGCCCCAAGCAGGTCGACCGCGACCTCGGGCCCTTCTACCACCGGCCGCCCTTCGAGCCCGAGAATCGGATCACCCTGTTCGATCGGATGCGCCTGCACTACGTCGCGTTCTCGCGGCCGCAGAAGGTGCTCGTGCTCACGGCGCACGAGCAACCTAAAGATCACCTCAGGCCTATTTGGGATGGCCTGCCGCAGTGGCCTTACGTGCAGAAGGAGCTGCTGGCCGCCCAGCGCTTCGAGGTGCGCGAGCGGATGCCGGTGAAGAAGACCTACAGCTTTACCGGTGACCTCAAGATCTACGAGACCTGCCCGCGCCAGTATCAGTTCTTCCGTGAGTACGATTTCACGCCTTCGCGTTCGGCGGTGATCTTCTTCGGCTTGCTCGTGCACCAGACCATCGAGGAAATCCACCGCATCGCCCTCGACGGCATGCTCGACACGCTCGACGAGGCACGAATTCGTCACCTGTTCGACCGCACCTTCCGCTTCCTGTGCCTGAGCGACGTGCGCCCCATCGGCGACCAGGCCCGTGACGCAGCTCTTGCCCAAGTGCTCAACTACTTCCACCAGAACCGCGACGAGATGCGCCGGGTGGTCCAGACCGAAGTGGACGTCTCGCTGGAGAAGGACGGTTACATCCTCGCCGGCAAGGTGGACCTGCTGCTCGGAGGAGACGGCAAACTGGAGTTGCTCGACTTCAAGACCTCGCCCCGCCCCAAGGACAGTCCTGAGCTGGTCGCTGCCTACGAGCGCCAGCTCTGCACCTATGCTCATATTCTGGAGCGGCGCCATGGCCGGCGCGTGGACCGGCTGCTGCTCTACTGGACGTCGGAACCGCGCAAGCAGGATGCGCTGATGGTCTTGCCTTACGACCCCAAGCGCGTGGAGGAGGCTGGCCGTTACTTCGACGAGACAGTGCGCCGTATCCAGGCACACGAGTTCGCAGTGACCACGCCGCCCGAGGCGGCGATCTGCAAGGAGTGCGACCTGCGGGTGCTCTGCCACGCCGAGGGCGTGATCGGGGGGGAGGGGCACGCCTGATGGCTTCAGACTACGCAGCCATTCGCGAGGCGAACAAGACGGAGTACGGCAATGCGGGCCGCTGGGGTCGTGACGTCCTCGTGAATCGATATGACAGCAACGCTCACTTTATCTTCGAACTCCTGCAAAACGCCGAGGATGCGCTGAGGCGGCGCGACGGGTGGAATGGGTCGCGAGAGGTGCGGTTTGAGCTATCTCCGACCACTCTGCGAGTTGTCCATTACGGCAATCCATTCACGCTTGAGGACGTGAAAGCCGTGTGCGGCGTAGGAGAGACTACCAAGGATCTGACCGACATCGGTCGCTTCGGCATCGGCTTCAAGTCCGTGTATGCGATCACTGACCGCCCCGAGGTGCACTCCGGTGAAGAAGATTTCCTAATCGAAGACTTCGTGTTTCCGAAGGCGGCACCACGAACGAACCGCGCGATTGAGGAGACGGAGTTTGTTTTTCCTTTGCGCAGTGGAGATACAGACCTCTTTTCCTTGGTGGCAGACAGCTTTGGCAGGCTCGGAGTGCGGACGCTGCTCTTTCTGCGGCAGATTGACGAGATTAGCTGGTCGGTGAGCGGGAACGCGACCGGACATTGTCTCAAAGAAGTTGAGGATTTGGGTGCCGGCTGTCGGCGCGTGACGCTCATTGGAGAGCGCAAGGGAGAATCCGTCGTCGAAGAGACCTGGCTAGTCTTCTCACGGGAGGCCCGGACTGACGCAGGCGCTCCGGTCGGGTTCATCGAGATCGCTTTTCTCCTTCAAGAAGGTGAGGAGAAGGAATGGACGATCCAACGGGTAAATGACTCGCCACTCTACGCGTTCTTTCCGACGATTGTACCTACGCACCTCGGGTTTCTCGTGCAGGGGCCCTACCGCACGACGCCCAGTCGCGACAACGTGCCGCCGCTGGACCCCTGGAACGTTAAGCTCGTTCAGGAGACTGGCACGCTGCTGCTGCATGCTCTGGATGTCCTCAAGTCAAGGAATCTTCTCGATGTCACAGCGCTGGAGTGCCTGCCGATCGAGCGGGCCAAGTACCCCGAAGGCAGCATGTTCGCACCCCTGTTCGATACGGTGCGAAGCGCCTTGGCATCGGAGCCGTTGCTGCCTCGCGCCGTCGGCGGGTGGACGGCGGCCAAGAACGCTCGACTCGCACGAACTAAAGAGCTCCGGGAACTCTTCGACTCGAAGCAGTTAGCAGCGCTGCTCGATGCGCCAGAAGAAGTGCACTGGCTGAGTGGTGACATCACCAGCGACACAGCAGCGACGCTGCACAACTACCTGAGAACCGAGTTGAATGTCAGCGAGTTGGTACCAGAGAAAGTCCTGACGTGGCTCACGAAGCAGTTCCTGGAAGCTCAGCCCGACCAGTGGATTCTCAAGCTCTATGAGTTCCTGGCCGTGCAGCCGGCCATCGTACGCCAGGGACGAGTAGTTAACCATGTGCCGCTGGTGCGCATTGAGGACGGCACCCATGTACTGGCCAAGTCAAACGGACAGCCCCAGGCGTTCTTACCGACTGAGATCAGGACCGATTTCCCGACGGTCAGAAGATCGGTATGCGCCACGGAGAAGGCTCTCGAGTTTCTCAAGACACTGGGACTGACCGAGCCTAGCGCCGTCGATGACGTCGTGCGCAACATTATCCCCAAGTACACGGCGGACACTGTCGAGGCCGGCGGCAAGGAGTACGAGGCTGACTTCAGGCGAATTCTCAACGCTTTTGGCACCCAGGACCGTGCTCAGCGGGGAAAGCTCATTGATGCTCTCAAGGAAACCAGTTTCGTGATGTCTGTTGATGCTGGCGACGGGAGCCAGCACGTGTCTAAACCCGGTGACGTTTATCTCGCGACAGAACGGCTGAGAGAGTTGTTCGCCGGGGTGGCCGGCGTCATGCTCGTCGATGATTCGTATTCCTGTCTCAAAGGCGAGGACGTGCGCGAGTTGCTCGAGGCATGCGGCGCCGTGCGGTACCTCCGCCCCATTTCGGACGACTCGCTCTCGTTGAGTGATCGGTCAGCACTCCGAGCTCAAGCGGGCCACGCCGAGACCTCTGGGTACAACGACGAAGTCAGCGACTGGACCATTCTGGGGCTAGACACCCTGCTTGCCATGCTTCCACATTTAGAAGTCGAGGAGCGGCGAACCAAGGCCCGTCTACTATGGGAAGAGCTTGGCAATCTGGAGGAGCGCCGCGGCAAGAGCATCTTTACCGGTGAGTACACCTGGACTCACTATGGTACCTACCGAGCGACCTTCGACGCCGCCTTCGTTCGGAGACTGAACGAATCCGCCTGGATCCCCGATCAGAACGGGGAGCTGCAGATGCCTGAGTTGATCCTGTTCGAAGCCCTCGACTGGCACGCGGACCCATTCCTTCTCTCGAAGATCCACTTCAAGCCACCAGCTCTCGATCAGCTCGCGAAGGAAGCCGGCATCGAGCCAGGCGTGCTGAACTTCCTAAAGAAGCGTGGCGTTACCACCGTAGCCGACCTGCGTGCGCTCGGTCTCATGGAAGACACCGGCACGAGCCAAGGCGAAACGCAAGGCTCTGTCGAGGACGCATTGGAGAAGCTGGTTGGTGATGCGCCTGAGCCCGCGTCTCCGGTTGTGGATCCTGGCGGTCATGATCTAGTGATCTCGGGAAGCAGCAAGCGCGGCGACGGCCATGGTACTGGCGCTGGTTCGGGGGGTGAGAGCGGATCCGGGCGCGATGGGCACGGCAATGGGGACTTCAAGGGACGTGGCTGGCAACGGGCCAAGCGCACGCCGGGAGCTACGGGTGGGCGACCCTTCATCTCCTACGTTGGGGCCCATCCCGAAGATGAAGAACTGGATCCCGATGGTCTCGATCGGGGGGCGCGCATAGCGCTCGAAGAAAAGGCCATCGAGCTGATTCTGAACAGGGAGCCAGGATGGCGGCGTACTCCCACCCACAATCCGGGTTTTGATCTGTACGAGAGCAAAGAGCAAGGCAGCATAACACGATGGTGCGAGGTGAAAGCCATGAGCGGAACGCTTCAAGAGCGGCCGATCGGATTATCGCGCAAGCAGTTCGAGTGCGCGCGCGAGCACGGCGAAGCCTACTGGTTATACGTGGTGGAACGTGCCGGCACAGACCGAGCTCGTCTCGTGCGCATCCAGGACCCTGCCGGGAAATCTCGTACTTTTACTTTCGACCACGGCTGGCTTGATGTCGCTGAGATCGATCACGAATCAGCATCTCGAGAGGACTAGTCCGCATGCCAAAGATCGAGATCACCAAGACTGAGCTGGTTTGGCCAGGCAAGTACAACGAGGACGGCACGCTGAAAGAGGTGCCTCGCGTCAGCCTGCCGTTCCAGGTCATCGAGAGAGTCAATGAGAGCCGCGCCACGCGGGAGGCCAAGAAGGGCGGCGTACAGCAGACGCTCTTCGACGTCTGGGAGGGCAAGGAGGGCGACACCTTTGAGGAGGGCTGGCGCAACAAGCTCATCTGGGGCGATAACCTGCTGGTGATGGGGTCGCTCCTCGACAAGTTCGCCGGCAAGATCGACCTCATCTACATCGACCCGCCGTTCGCGACAGGGGCTGATTTTTCGTTCACGACGGAGATCGGCGAGGGGCGCGAGGAGGTCACCAAGGAGCAGTCGATCATTGAGGAGAAGGCGTACCGGGATACGTGGGGTGAGAAAGGCGAAAGGTACCTGCCTTGGCTCTATCAGCGCTTGGTTATCATGCGTGATCTACTAAGCGACAAAGGGTGCTTGTTTCTGCACTTAGATTGGCACGTTAGTCACTCAGTCAAACTGATTCTCGACGAGGTCTTTGGACCTCGCAACTTTATGAATGAGATTTCTTGGAAGCGGTACGCAGCGCATAGTCTCTCAATAAAACGTTTTGACACTATTACCGACAGGATTCTCTTCTACGTCAAGAACCCGGAGACATACCACTTTACCATGCAGTATGAGCAGCTCGCTCCCGAGGAATTAGCCCGCCGGTTCCCGCATGTTGAGCCTGAAACGGGCCGCCGCTTCCAACATGTTGCTTTGGAACAGACGTCAAACGCTAGCAGCAGAGGCGAGGAACGGGTGATCCAAGGGCGACGCGTTAGAAGCGACATCGGATGGCGTTGGACGCAGGAGACATTTGACCAGAGGCTGTCAGAAAATCCATATGTCATCTACTGGACGTCAGCTGGACGACCACGGTACAAGATTTACGCGGACGAATATGAGGGACGGCCCCTAGGAGACATTTGGACCGATGTCCTCTACCTGTCGGCAGGCGATTCTGAACGCTTCGGCTACGGAACGCAAAAACCCGAAGTACTTCTGCGCAGAATTGTTGAAGCGGCGTCCAACCCTGGCGACCTCGTCGCCGACTTCTTCTGCGGCTCCGGCACCACGCTCGCTGTCGCCGAGAAGCTCGGCCGCCGTTGGATCGGCTGCGACCTGGGCCGCTGGGCGATCCACGTCACCCGCAAGCGCCTACTCGGCATCGAGAACTGCAAGCCCTTCGAGGTGCTGAACCTCGGCAAGTACGAGCGCCAGTACTGGCAGGGGGTGACCTTCGGCGAGGCGAAGGACAAGCCGCTCGCCGAGCGGGCGCTCTACGAGTACCTCGCCTTCATCCTCAAGCTCTACGGCGCACAGCCGGTGGCGGGCATGGCGCACCTGCATGGCAAGAAGGGCAAGGCCATGGTCCACATCGGCGCGGTGGACGCGCCGGTGACCATTGACGAGGTCAACCAGGCGCTCGACGAGTGCGTCGCCCTAAAGCAAACCGAGTTGCATGTGCTCGGCTGGGAGTGGGAGATGGGCCTCGCGGGCCCGAACAACGACGTCCGCAAGGGCAGCCCCATGCATGAGGTCGCCAAGCAGAAGGGCGTCAAGCTCCTGCTCCTGCAGATCCCGCACGAGGTGATGGAGCAGCAGGCCGCCGACAAGGGCGACGTGCGCTTCTTCGAGCTCGCCTACCTCGAAACCGAGATCAAGCAGCCAAAGAAGCTGACCGCGCAGGTGGCGCTGAAGGACTTCGTGATCCCCAACACCGAGCTGATCCCCGAGGACGTGCGCAGCAAGGTGAAGAAGTGGTCGGACTACATCGACTACTGGGCGGTGGACTGGGACTTCCGGAACGACACCTTCATGCAGGGCTGGGTGGCCTACCGCACGCGCAAGGAACGCAAGCTCCCGCTCGTCTCCGACCCGCACACCTACGAGAAGCCCGGCAAGTACCGCATCCTCGTCAAGGTGATCGACATCTTCGGCAACGACACCTCGCAGGCCTTCGACGTAGAGGTGAACTAGCCATGGCCAGGGCCGTCATCGCCTACGACAAGGACCTGCCGGAGATCCCGGGTCGCCAGCCTTGGGAGAAGCCGACGCAACACCTGATCAAGGATGAAGGGGCGCCTACCGGCTGGAGCGTTGCCGAAGGCCGGCGCCCCAGCGAACTCTTGCTCGTGCCGAAGATCCGCGACGCCGTGGACGCCTGGCGCGCGGGCGGCTACGAGGGCGCGTCGGACGTGACGCAGCGGCTGTTCCAGTACTGGTTCGACGAGGATCATGAGGTTCCCGGTTTCGGCGTGCCCTTCCGCTATTGGTTCTGCCAGCGTGAGGCGATCGAGACACTGGTGTGGCTGGTGGAGATCGCCGGCCATCGCGACGTGCAGAAGCTGATCCAGGCCCACGCAACCAGGTTCAAGAAGGATCTTCTCTCCGACAACATCGTCTTCCAGACCACGATGGACGGCCGGCGGCAACTACGGCGCTACGTGCCGGAGCTGGACGTCGAGGGCGTGCAGGACCTGCCGCCCGAAGACCTGCGCCGCTTCGCCTTCAAGATGGCCACCGGCTCGGGCAAGACTTGGGTGATGGCTATGGCGGTCGTCTGGGCCCGCTTCCACAAGCAGCGGGTGCCGGGCTCGGAGATGTCGACCAACTTCCTGATCGTGGCGCCGAACGTCATCGTCTACCAGCGGCTAGAGAAGGACTTCGCGGCTAACCGCATCTTCTATGAGCTGCCGCTGATCCCGCCGGAGTGGCGCGGCGCCTTCTCGCAGAAGGTGATCCTGCGCGGCGAGGCTGCGGAGCCCGACCCGTCGGGAAACCTGTTCCTCACGAATATCCAACAACTGTATGAGTCGCGCGACCAGGAGTGGACGCCGGCCAACGCCGTCGAGGCGCTGCTCGGCAAGAAGCCGGCGAAAGACCTCGCCGCCTCCGGCCAGCGCTCGATGCTGGAGCGGGTGAAGTCGCTCAAGGACCTCGTGGTGCTGAACGACGAGGCCCACCACGTCCACGACGAGGACCTTCAGTGGAGCCAGTCGTTGCTTGCGATCCACCGCGCACTGCCCAAGGGCCTTTCGCTGTGGCTCGACTTCTCGGCCACGCCCAAGGACCAGAACGGGATGTACTTTCCCTGGACCGTGTGCGATTACCCCCTCGCCCAGGCCGTGGAGGACCGTATCGTCAAGGCGCCGCTCATCGTCACCAAGGAGGACGACCCCAAGCAACCCGCGGAGGATCCGGATGGCGTCACCGCGGAGAACATCGGTGAGAAGTACGGCTACTGGCTGCGGGCCGCGGTGCAGCGCTGGAAGGAGCACCACAAGGTCTACAAGCAGCTCGGCACCCGGCCGGTGCTTTTCATCATGGCCGAGAAGAACGTCTATGCCGACGCAATCGGCAAGTACTTGTGGAAGACCAAGGAGTTCAGCTTCAAGGAGGCCGAGGTCCTAGTCATCCATACCGACGCTGCTGGTGAGATCACCAAGAAGGACCTCGATAAGGCGCGCGAGGTGGCCCGCGACATCGACAAGGCCGAGAGCAAGGTCAAGGCGATCGTCAGCGTGATGATGCTGCGCGAGGGCTGGGACGTCCGCAACGTGACCGTGGTCCTCGGACTGCGCCCGTTCACGGCCAAGGCCAAGATTCTGCCCGAGCAGGTCATCGGGCGCGGCCTGCGTTTGATGACTCAGGTGAGCCCCGACCGGACTCAGACGCTGGAGGTGCTCGGCACACGCAACCTGCTCAACGTCGTTCGCACTCAGCTCGAAGCCGAAGGCGTGGGCGTCGCCAGCACCAAGACCGATCCCCCGCCGCCGGTCATCATTTCGCCGATCCAGGAGCGGTTGGCCTACGACATAGCGATCCCGATCACGAAGCCGAGCCTGGTGCACGATATCCGCAAGCTGTCCGAGCTGAAGCTGGAGGCGCTCGACGCCATCTACGAGCAGGCAGAGCTCGCTGAGCCCTTCCGGCTGAGACTGAAGCTCGAGTTCGCCACCACCGAGACGGAGGTCCATCAGGCCGACATCGCGGCGGGCGAGCTGCCGCCCACACAGGAGTTGCTGGCCAGTATCACCAACAAGGTCATCGACCGGGCGAAGCTGCCGAACCGCTTCGCCGAACTGTACCCCACGGTGCGGGACTACGTCGCCACTCGGTGCTTCGGCAAGACCGTCAACCTTGACGACGAGGCGCTTCGCTCCCATCTTTCGCGGCTCGAGCTGCAAGAGGGGATCGCCAACTACCTGGCCCGCAAGATTGCCGAGCTCACGGTCGAGCGGCGCGCCATCGAGTTCGACAAGGCCGACTTCCGGCTGTCTGAGACGAAACCCTTCAGCTGGCGGCGCAACCTGCCACCGCTCGAAGCCCAGAAGACCGTCTTCAACTACGTTGCCACCTATAACGACTTCGAGCGCCGCTTCGCCGAGTTCCTGGACAAGGCTGGCGACGTAGTGCGGTTCGCTTCGCTCGGCACCACCGAGCAGGGCGAGTCCGGTACTCAGTTCCGGGTGGACTACCTCAAGCCGAGCGGCGCCATCGGCCTCTACCATCCGGACTGGGTCGTGGTTCAAAAGACCAACTCGGGCGAGGTCAACTGGATCATCGAGACCAAGGGGCGCGTGTGGGAAGGCACAGCGGCGAAGGACGACGCCATCGGGACGTGGTGCGAGCGCATCAGCACGGTGACCGGCTCTGCATGGCGATACGTGCGCATCAACCAGACCGACTTCGACCTAAGCCACGCGAGTGACCTGGGAGACCTCGTCGCCGACAAGTGATTGCGACCACCGCGAAGGGGCTCCTAATAACATAACGAGCAGGGGCAGCCAGAAAAGAACGGCTTCATGGGCCCCTCAGCGACTAGAGCGGCGTAGTGTGCTCAGCACGGTGTGAAGGTCGTCGCCTAGGGCAGGTTTGTGTCCAGGTATCCGCATCCGTTACGCTTTGAGATGCGCGTCAACTGCGCAACGGTTACCGTGAGCGACCCCTGGCTACCCGCACCCGCATGATTGCCGAGGCGATACTCAAGCGGACTGATGGGCCAGCACTAACTTGAGGTACCTCGCTCGCACCTCGCCCTTCTGTCCGCCACAGCGCCCTTGTATGGACTAGCAGCTCGGGCCAAAGCCAGCGTCGCTTACGGAGGAGCGCCGCATCGCCAGGCTTGCCAGCCTCGCCGCACTCAGGTTAGATTCTTGCCCGGCCAGCTTGTGCGTTTCCCGCCTAAGAAAGTGCGCGGCTGGCCTCTCTCTCGTCTCTTCGCCCTTCCGCCCGCCTGCCCCCAGGTTCTTGACCCGCCGCACAGGTTCTTGACCCTTTATCCGTCCCCGCAAGCCGTTACTATTGGGGCAATCGTCAACCGCTTATCCTCAACAGGGGGAGGAGCTTCGCAAAGG
>Ga0207433_10012211_pt1 | contig 12889 bp, 10 predicted proteins | sample YelNatPaOPGAMG01_FD_187559 | JGI IMG/M metagenome (GOLD analysis project Ga0207433, IMG submission 187559) | Hot spring thermophilic microbial communities from Obsidian Pool, Yellowstone National Park, USA - OP-RAMG-01 (SPAdes) (version 3) | ecosystem: Environmental > Aquatic > Thermal springs... | reverse complement strand
AGACAGAACAAGAAATTTATGATTTAGGTAGAAAAATACTTGCTAAATTAAAACCAGAAGCAGTTGTTATTACCCGTGGACCTGATGGTATGACACTTTTTGAAAAAGAAAGAATTTATCATATACCAACAAGAGCAAAAGAAGTTTACGATGTAACAGGTGCAGGTGATACTGTAATTGCTATATTAACACTATGTTTAGCAGCAGGAGCAGATTTTGTTTCCTCTTGTGAAATTTCAAACTTTGCAGCAGGTATTGTTGTAGGCAAAGTTGGTACTGCAACGGTTACAAAAGAAGAATTAATAGAGACGATTAAAGAATATGAATAGTAGATATTATTTTGATTTAATCACAGAACTTGTTAAAAAAGAACTAAAGGTTAGGTATAAAAATAGTGTATTAGGATATCTATGGTCTGTTTTAAGTCCGTTAGCTTCTGCTTTGGTCTTTTTTGTAGCATTTAAAATTGTTATAAGGTTAAAAATTGATAACTATGCTTTGTTTTTGATCTCAGGATTATTTTGTTGGCAATGGTTTGTCAATTCACTTTTAGCGTCATCAACTTTGTTTTTGAACAATGCTACATTGATAAAAAAAGTTAACTTTCCAAGAGATAGTTTAGTGTATTCAATGGTATTAAGTGACGCTTTGCATTTTGTATTGTCTATTCCTGTTATCATTTTATTCATTTTTATTTTTAAACAAAAGATATCAATTTATTTATTTCTTTTACCATTATTTATTTTTGTTCAATTTTTTTTAATCTCAGGGATAAGTTTAATAGTAAGTTCAATAAATCTTTTTTTTAGAGATCTTGAGAGGTTAGTATTAATTTTTACGAATTTGTTGTTTTATGTTACTCCTATAATTTATTCAGAATCAATGGTCCCAGAAAAATATAAGATATTTATTTATTTAAACCCAATGGCACACTTTGTAATTTTGTACAGAGGGATTTTCTTATACAATAAGTTTGAGTATTTAAACTTTTTATTTGTTTGTGGGTTAAGTTTTGTTGTATTTTTTATAGGATATAAAATTTATAATAGTTTGCAATGGAAATTTGCTGAGGTGGTATGAAAAATGGTACAGTTGTAGAACTTGAAAATGTTTCAAAATATTACCCTTTGTATCATACTTTTATTGGTATAAAAAATTTTTTGTTTAACTTACCAAAAGCTATAAAAGAGTTAAAAACTAAGAAATTATGTGCGTTAAATAATGTAAGTTTTAAAGTTTTGAAAGGAGAAACTTTGGGAATTATTGGAAGAAATGGCGCTGGGAAAAGTACTATATTAGGACTTATTGCTGGTGTATTAAAACCAACTTATGGAAAAATAAATGTTTATGGTAAAGTTGTTGGTCTTTTAGAATTACAGGCTGGGTTTCATCCTGACCTTACTGGTTATGAAAATATAATCCTTAATGGTGTTTTATTGGGTTTGACAAGAAAAGAAATTTTAGCAAAAGTTGACCAAATAATAGAATTTTCTGAATTAAAAAATTTTATAAATCAACCTGTAAGAACTTATTCAAGTGGTATGTTAGCAAGGTTAGGATTTTCTTGTGCGATAAATATAGATGCTGATATAATTTTAATAGATGAAGTTTTAGCAGTAGGTGATATTGAATTTCAAAAAAAATGTTATCAAAAAATTGAAGAAATAAAACAACAAAATAAAACAATAATTTTTGTGAGTCATGATCTTGATGCTGTAAAAAATTTGTGTTCTCGAGTTATAATTTTAGAAAAAGGAAAAATAATAAAAGATGGAGATCCTGAAGAGGTTGTTGAAATTTATAAAAAAAGTGTTTCATAAAGTTTATATTATTAATAAACCAAAATCAAACATACTTGTAGATGACCAACCTTTATTGTCTTCTGCAATTGAATTAACAAAAAAAGAAATACCTGAGTTTGATTTTAATTTATGGAAAGAGAAATATGGTGATGACATTTTTTATTTTTTGTTTGAACAAAAATTTCGTGGTGAGTCAAAAATAATTAAAGAATGGCAAAAAATTTATCTTGATTATGTTAAACAAGCATATTTTAAAAATATAGATAAAAAATGGTTAGATATAGGTTGTGGCAGAGGCGAGTTTTTAGAATTGCTTAAAGAAAATAATGTCCCCTCAATAGGTATTGATGTTAATCAAGTAAATATAGATATATGTAGAACAAAAAGGTTAAATGTTGAAAAAACTGATGGTATAGAATTTTTAAAGAAAACAGAAGACAACTCGTTATGTGGTATATCTGCATTACAAGTGATTGAACATTTTGATACAGAAACATTGAAAAAGTTTATTGTTTTATGTTACCAAAAAATTTCGTATAACGGAATTTTAATTTTAGAAACTGTTAACATACGAAACGAAATAGCATCAAAAAATTTTTATCTTGATATTACACATAAACAACCTATAATGCCAGAATTTTTAAAGATGTATTTAGAATATTTAGGATTTAATAAAGTGTACATTGTATATATAACTCATAAAGATTTTAATATAAAAACAACTATTATTGATTGCCCAGATTATGCAATAATTGCAAAAAAATGAAAATTATAGTTAACGCAATACCTATGTTGTCACCATTAACAGGTGTAGGACAGTATCTGAAGAACATTGTATTGAATTTAAAAAAGATCGATTCTGAAAATACTTACGAGTTTTACTACGGGATTAAAATATCAGAAAAATTTCCTGTGGAACAAGAAGAACTTATGCCCAGTTTTTATAAAAATCTGAGAGTCTATTACGATTTTTTATTAAAAAAGTTTATTCCGAGACAATTAAAATACTACGTTGGACGAAGTATTAAATTTTTGTTAAAATTTTATGTACGACAATTATTGAGTTATTATACAAGAAAAAGGTTGTATGATTTATATTTTGAACCAAATTTTATTCCTTTGGATGAAATAGAAGCAAAGAAAGTTGTTACTACAGTTCATGATTTATCTTTTTATCTTTATCCTCAATGGCATCCTAAAGATAGAGTATATTTTTTTTCAAAGTATTTTTTAAGAAATATAAAAAAAGCAGATGTTATTATTACTGTATCTCATTTTGTTAAACAACAAATGGAACAAATTTTTAATTTTAATGGCGAGAATATAAAAGTTGTGTATAATGGTTATGATAAAAATATATTTAAACATTTTGATAATGATAATAAGGCAATATTGGATGAATATCTTAGTGAAAAGAATTTTCCATCTAAATTTATTCTATTTGTAGGAAGTGTGGAACCAAGGAAAAATTTAAAAAATCTTCTTTTAGCATATTCTATTTTACCAAAAAGTTTAACTGATGAAGTAAAACTTGTCATTGCTGGATTTCGTGGATGGAAGAATGAAGAAATTATGAGTTTATTGATGAAACTTAAGAAAAATGTTTTTTATTTGGGATATATTTCTGATGAAGAACTTGCTATTTTATATAATTTAGCAGTAGTATTTATTTATCCATCTTTTTATGAAGGATTCGGTTTGCCTAATATAGAAGCAATGGCATGTGGCTGTCCTGTTATAACATCGGATATTCCTGTGATGAGAGAAATTTGTGGTGATGCAGCATGTTATGTAAATCCTTATGAAATAGAAAGTATAAAAGATGGAATAATCAAGGTATTAGAAGATGAAGATTTTAGAAACGAGTTGGTTCAAAAAGGATTTCAAAGAATAAAAAATTTTTCATGGGAAAAATCTGCGTCAGAACACCTTAAAATTTTTAAAAGTTTGGTATGAACAAGTTTTTATCTTTTTTAATTTTTGTTTTTTTGTTTATCTTTTTGATGATATCTCCTCCTGTAGGTGAAAATGATCTTAATTTTTTACTATTATTTTTTGGAATTTTATGTTTTTTATACGGGTTGTTAAAAGATTATACTGTGTTAGGATTTCTAATACCAGTAGCAAATGGATTAAATAGAATCGGTTCAACTTTTTATTCAATAGTTTCGCTATTGGCTGCTTTTTTACTTATTGGGGTTGTTTTATCTGCTAAAAAGAAAGAAAAAAAAGAAGTTGTTTTATTACCATTTTATTTTTTATTAATTTTTTTCATATCTTCAGTTTCACATATTATAGTTTTAACATATCCAAAAGCATTGTTTGTTGTAAATCGTTTAGGTTTTTTAAATACAGAAATTATATATCATATAATTGTTTATCAATTATTGCCATTGTTTGTTAGCATTACTTTTTTTTATTTTATTTATTTTAATTATGATGAAGAAAAAATTAAAAAAACTTTTATACTTTTTGCAATAGGTATAGTTATAAGTTCAATTGTTGGTATCTTACAGTTTTTAGAAATACTAAGAGGTAAATTTGGTTATATTATAGAATGGGAAAAGAGAACAAATGGACTATTTTCTCATTTTAACTCGTTTTCTTTATCACTTTCGTTACTTTTACCAATGTTTTTGTTTTATTTTAGTAAAACAGAGAAGATAGAATTAAAATTTCTGTTTTTTTTCTCGTTTGTATTAGGGCTGATAAATATTTTTTTAACAGGGACAAGGTCAGGTATTATATGTTTCTTCTTAGGCTTATTTTTTTTGTTTATTTATTTGTTTGTTAAAAAAAAGATAAAATTGGTTTATCTCTGTTATTTTCTTATTTTTTTTGTTTCAATAACACTATTTTTTAACTTTTTTAGAGATTATTATACTATAAAAAGGATAATTGAAAGTGTCAGTATAACAAAATTTTTTGATAACATCAAAACTTCAAGATATATTTTTTGGCAAGCAGGGATAAAATTGTGGAAACAAAATGTTTTGATAGGAAACGGAATAAAAAGTTTTTATAAAGAATTTCCTAATGTAACACAACAATGGTTTTCTGACAATGCATGTAATACTTATATAAATTATTTGTCAGAGATAGGTGTTTTGGGAACATCAGTGTTTTTTGTGATTATTATTTATGTAATATATTCTTTTATTAAAAGTTTTGTACTTGCTGATACATACCAATTTTTTTTAACTACGACTTTAATTTCATTTTTTATTGTAAGTTTCTTTGGCCACCATTTGGATGCAGAAGAAGTTTCTTTAATATTTTGGTTTTATTTAGCAATAGTTTTTAATAACATAAAATTTAGTTGGAATAAAATCGTAAACAAAATACTTTTGAGTATAACATTAATTTTTTTTATATTAAGTATAATAAATACAACAAAAGAGATCAAAAAAATTGATATTTTTAAATACAGAAATTATGCAGGTTTATATCATCCCGAAAATCTTTTTGGTAAAACAGCACAATGGAGTGAAAGAAAAGTTTTTATAAAACTTGAAAATTGTAAAAATAAAAACCTTGTGTTAGAATTAAATCCTGCAGATGTAGAAAACCAAAATGTTAAAATTTTTTTGAATGAAAAAGAATATAAAACTGTAAATTTGAAAAAATCTACTTGGACAGAAGTAAAAATTCATATTATTGAAGATAGGTTGATTGTAAAAATTATTCCCAAATATACATTTTGTCCTGCTGGTAAATTTAGGTATTTGTTCCCATTTCATGGTAAAGATTATAGGATACTTGGAGTTATATTAAGATTTTATTTTAGTTCACAAACATGAAAATAGCATTGGTTCATGATTGGTTGACAGGGATGCGTGGCGGAGAAAAAGTTTTGGAAGCATTGTGCGAAATTTTTCCATCCGCTGATATTTATACTTTGGTTTATATAAAAGGTTCTGTTTCAAAAATTATTGAAAGTAAAAAAATTTATACTTCGTTTTTACAAAACTTCCCTAATGTTGAAAAATACTATCGGTATTACTTACCATTTATGCCTTTTGCTATTGAACAGTTTGATTTGTCTAGTTATGATTTAGTTATAAGTTCATCACATTGTGTTGCAAAAGGTGTAAAAGTTAGCAAAAATACTTTACATATATGTTATTGTCATACACCTATGAGATATATCTGGGATATGTATGAAGTATATTTTGGTAAAGATTCAAGAGCAAATTCTGTTACAAAAATTTTAATGAAAGTTTTAAGAAAACCACTACAAAATTGGGATATAAACTCGTCAAAAAATGTAAACTATTTTATTGCTAATTCTTTTAATGTTAAAGAAAGAATAAAAAGGATCTATAATCGTGATGCAGAGGTTGTATATCCACCTGTTGATACAGATTTTTTTGTTCCTTCTTCAAAATCAAAAAAAGATTTTTATTTAACAGTTTCAGCTTTTGCACCGTATAAAAAAATTGATATTGTAATAGAAGCTTTTAATAAATTAAATCTGTCATTAAAAATAATTGGTTCTGGACAACAAGAAGATTATTTAAAATCTTTAGCAAAAAACAAAAACATAGAATTTTTAGGTTGGGTTGAAAACGAAAAATTGAGATATTACTATCAAAATGCAAAAGCATTAATTTTTCCTGCAGAAGAAGATTTTGGTATTGTACCAGTTGAAGCACAAGCATGTGGTATACCTGTTATTGCTTATAAAAAAGGTGGTGCTTTAGAAACTGTGGTTGAAGGTGAAACAGGAATTTTTTTTGAAGAACAAACACCACAAAGTATAATAAGAGCAATAGAAAAGTTTGAAATGATGAGTTTTGATAAACAAAAAATTAGAAATAACGCTTTGAAATTTAGCAGACAGGTTTTTATTGAAAGAATAAAAAATTTCATAGAGAATATTTGGCAAAGTTGTAAGAGAAGTGTTGAAACAAAATTTGGTTTATAATAAAATTTAAATTAGTAGATAGTAGAAAGTAATAAGTAATGATGGATGGAAATATAAACCTATGATATCAATAATTTTAGCAGGTGGTGCAGGGACACGGCTTTGGCCCGTTTCAAGAAAGTTTTGGCCTAAGTTTTTGATAAAACTTCCTAACGAGAAATATTCTTTACTTCAAAAAACATTTCTTCGTATAAAAAAATTTACTGATATTGAAAAAATTTTTATTGTTGTAAACAAAGAACATAAATTTTTAGTTAAAGAAAATATACAAGATTTAAACATAGAATTTCCGTTAGAAAATATTTTGTGTGAACCAGATATAAAAAATACCCTGCCTGCTATAACTTATGCTTGTTTTTATATAAAAGAAAAATATCCAAATGAAATCATAGGTGTTTTCCCATCGGATCACTTTATAAAAGAAGAAAAAAAGTTTGTAAGTTTTATAAAAAAAGCAAAAAATGTGGCAAAAAAAGGTCCAATTGTTCTTTTTGGGATAAAACCAACCAGAGTTGAAACAGGTTATGGACATATTGAATCTGATGTAAGTTTTGATAAAGATTCTTTTCGTATCAAAAGATTTATTGAAAAACCAGATTTTGAAACTGCAAAAAGTTTAACTTCTTTAGAAAATGTTTATTGGAATAGTGGAATATTTATTTTTTCTTTAAAAACATTTTTTGAAGAACTAAAAACTTACCAACCCGATATATACAAAAATTTTGAAGATAAAAATTTGGAAACAAAACTTGGGAAAATTTACTCTCAACTACCATCAGTGCCTATTGATAAAGGTTTGATTGAGAAAACAAAAAATGTCGTTGTCATACCACTTGATATTTTTTGGGATGATTTAGGTAGTTGGTCATCTTTTGAAAGAATTTATCAAAAAGATGAACAAGGAAATATAATTTTAGCAAAAAATGTTGATATTGGAAGTAACAACATAATGGTTTTTGGTAACAAAAGGTTAATAGCAACATCTGGATTAGAAAACTTAATAGTAGTAGATACAGAAGATGCTTTGTTAATTGTGAATAAAAATTTTGATCAAAAAGTTAAGGATATTGTTGAAAAAATTTCTGATGAAACTGTGTTATATCACAAGACAACACAAAGACCTTGGGGATTCTATACAGTTTTAGAAAAAGGAGAAAAATATAAAGTTAAACTAATAAATGTTTTACCAAATAAAAAATTAAGTTTACAAAAACACAAAAAACGTGCTGAACAATGGTTTGTAGTAAAAGGTGTTGCAAAAATTACTTGTGGAAAAAAAATTATGTTTTTAAAACAAGGTGAGACATTAAGAATAGAAAAAAATATACCGCATAGATTAGAAAATCCGTCAAATAAAAACGTTCTTGAAATTGTAGAAGTTGCTTATGGTAGTTATCTTGGAGAAGATGATATAATCCGGCTTGAAGACGACTTCGGAAGAAAGTGAGCAAGAATAAGTAGAAGAAAATATAGTTTTTGATAGTCACAACTTTATCTCGCAAGTAGAGACTGCTAGAAAAGTCTCCAAAAATTTACCGATGACAAAATTGTTGGTAATAAATGTTTATTTTTAAGAAAAATTTTGGATAAAAACCTACATTTTTAAATTAAGGAGTACACAGATATACAAAGAAGAAGATAAACAAATGACATTTTACGGCGAACTGATGTACAATGAATTAATTTCCAAGGTTTACTTTTTGTGTAAACTCAAAGGAACTATCGGATATTTTTAGGTTTAGATGTAGACGAACCAGCTCCTGACGCTACTACATTATATGGGGAATAAATTAAAAATAGTGAATAAAAAATTAAAAAATGAAAAAGTTAAAGACAAAGTGAACATTATTGGTCGTAAAAACTTATTTGTATGTTGTCTTTCATCATCACAAAATTGTCCATTTTTAAAAAACACCACTTTTTTAGCAGTCCCCATAACGTGATAGTTCATAGTTAAAAATCCAATAAATTTTAGTATATGTAGAGCAATGCTTTTGCATTGTGAAAAATTATTTATCCAACCTAATATTTCAATACAAATCCACTATGGCTACATTGTTGGTAGGAAACAAAATATTCAAAATTATATAGATTGAGAGGATAATTATGGATTTAGCATTTATAATTTTTGTTATTACTTATATTATTATTGCTTTAGGTCAGCCACCATTGTTTAGGATTGACCGTACAGGTGCTGCTATTATTGGCGCATCGTTGATGTTAGTATTTAAAGTTTTAACTGTAAATGATGCATATGAAGCAATTGATTATAAGACAATTGTTATTCTTTTTGGTATGATGATTTTGATTGCTAACTTAAGATTGTCAGGATTTTTTAATATTGTGCTAAATTTTATATCTAGCAGGATAAAAAATCCTGTTGTTCTTCTTTATGTTTTAGTTTTTGTCTCAGGATTACTTTCTGCATTTTTTATAAACGATACGGTGTGTTTAATTTTTACTCCGTTTATTCTTGAGTTAACTGAACGGATGAATATAAATCCAAAACCGTATCTTTTAGCACTTTGTATGTCTGCAAATATAGGAAGCAACGCAACTATTACTGGTAATCCACAAAATATCATAATTGCTACTTCTTCAGGTATAAAATATGGAACTTTTTTTACAAAGATGTTTCCAGTATCAGTTGTAAGTCTCATTATATGTGCTGTTCTTTTACATTTGGTTTATAAAAAAGATATAACTTTGAAAGAAACAAAAGTTCTTCAAACAAGATATAGATACAACAAACCTCTTGTTATAAAATCTTCGTTGATGGCGTTGTTAACAATGATTCTTTTTTTCTTAAACTTTCCAATGGAGTTAGTAGCAGTTGGTGTTGGTTCTTTTTTGTTAATCACAAGACGAGTCAAACCTGACAAAGTTTATCGGTTAATTGATTTCAGGTTGCTTATACTTTTCATTGGATTATTCATTGTTATAAAAGGTTTTGAGAGTTCAGTAGTTTTTAATAGATTAGTTGACTATTTTAAAACAAATATTTCAACACCATTATCTTTGGTAGTAATATCTACTTTACTTTCAAACATTGTAAGCAATGTCCCTGCTGTAATGATTTTGAAACCTTTAGTAGGAAGTTTGTTTAATAACGAAACAGCATGGCTTTATCTTGCGATGAGTTCTACACTTGCTGGAAATTTAACTATACTTGGTTCTATTGCTAACATTATTGTAATAGAAGGTGCATCAACAAAAGTAAAAATAAGTTTTTGGGAATATCTAAAAGTTGGCTTCCCTTTGACACTACTTTCTATTTTAACAGGATTTTTTATTTTAAAATTTTTTTAGAAAAATTTTACTAATTTATATTTCTTCCGTCATAAAAATAATTTTAAAAATTTTTTTGCTACTACTTGGCAGAAATTTATAAAATTTTTTATTCATCAAATAAAAGTGTTTTTATCTTCTCCTAAAACTTTTGTGATTAACACTTAATCCAATTCTATTTATTCATCTCTCTGCCCTTGTAAATAATTTTTTATTAATGTGTTATTACGAGGAGTTCCTCAATTTTGAGCCTGCTTAAAAAGTTTTCAAAAATTTACCGATTATAAAATTGTTGGTAATAAATGTTTATTTTTAAGAATAATTTTGTTGCTGATGAATAATTTTGTTTTTGTCTCCATGAATGATTAAATGAACCAAATATGGAAAATAAATTAAAAATTTAGATAATAGCCAATAAAAACTGACAAAAATTTTGTAGAATATATTTCTATGATACGGTGATGTCCGAAAAAAGTAGTTCTTATTGGGCATGGGAATGCAAAGATGACAGATTTAAGTGTCGCAAATGTAGAATACATATACTTTTAAAAGTTTTTAGTATTCTTTTAGTTAGAATATCTGAAAAAGACAAAAGAAAGAGTATACTGAACCATTTACTGGGGAAATAGAATATGAGTAAACTACATCTAACACAAAAAGTTCATATTTACATATGGGAATAATAGATTAGCATAAAAATTGTAATCAATAAAATTCTTATAAATTTTTTTCCATTGAATTTTAAATTTATTAAATTAGTTATGAGATTTTTATTAAATTATACACAATTCTTTACAAATTATATATAAAATATACAACTTTTTATATTTTGTAATTGTTCAAAAAATGAAGATTATAAACAAATATATTATTAAAAATTTCATAAACAATTTTTTTGTTTATTTTGTTATAAGCACTATTTTATTATTGTTGAATTATTTATACCAAATTATAAATTCTTTGATTGTTCATAAAACTGACTTAATTATTGCAGTAAAACTTTGTTTGTTTCTAATACCTTCAGTTTTTTCTCTTACTATACCAATAGCTATACTGACCTCTGTTTTACTTACATTTTCTACTTTGAATGAAACAAGAGAACTTGTCACTATACAAACAATGGGTGTTAGAAAAAGTTTTTATACTATTAATTTTGTATTTTTATCAATTTTGTTGACAATAATAGTTTTTTATTTTAACACGACTTTTGTTCCCAAAAGTTATAGAACATTTAGAAAAACTTTTATAAACTATGTTATTGCAAAACCTACTATAAATTTTAATAACAATCTTATTTCTATAAAGAACAAAAAAATTGTATATAAAAAAATTGTTGAACAAAAAGAAAATAAATTTAGTTTAACAAATATATATATTTATAGTCCTATAGAAAACACTAATATAATACAAACAATATATGCTGAACGTGCTGATGTCTGTTCTGATATAAATAGTAATATTATATTCAATTTGCAAAATGGTAAAATTATAATTTTTGAAAAAACATTACCAACACAGATAACATATCTTGATTTTAACGAATATAAGTTTATTATTTATAGTGACCAAATTAACAAAATTGTATCTGAATCTACAAATTTACGTGAACTAACAAACAAAGAACTTAAGTATGAATTTGAAAAAACAAGTATTTTAAATTATAAAAAATATATTTTGTCAGAGTATTTTTTACGTTATACAATATCTTTAAGTATAATTGTTTTTATGATTATAGGAATTCTCATAGGGACAAAAATTAAAAAGAATGCGAAACCATTAAGTTTTATTTTCACAATTGTTTTTGTTCTAGTGTACTATTTCTTACTTATAGGCAGTATTTCGGTTATAGAAAACGCAAATTTTAACCCAAAATTTACAACAGCTGCAATAATTATGCAGATACCTAATATATTTTCGTTAATTTTAGCTTATGTTTTATATATTATGATATAAAAAATGAGAATACTACAAAAATACTTTTTAAAAGAATTTTTATCAATTTTTTTGCCAATAGAAGTGTTTTTTATATTTATTTTTGCACTATCAGAATTTTTTTGGCGTTTCAGCGATATTATTATACACAGGCCACAAGTTGTAGATGTGTTACATTTTTTGTCACTACATATACCATTGTGGTCTACACAAACGCTTCCTATATCATTGATGTTGTCTACTTTGTTGTCTATATCTACTTTTGTTTATGACAGAGAAATAATTGCAGTTAAAACTTTAGGTGTTAACACAAAAAAATTTTTTATAAGTTGGCTATTTATAGGTTTATTATTTAGCATAATTTCATTTTTTGTAAATGATAAAGTTGCAACACGTTTTTTTAGTAAAGCACAAGAAGTGTTTTACACTAAAATAAAAAAAGAAAAATATAATAAAGACACACTTGAAAATTTGTTTTATTATATTTCAGCAAAAGATGAGACAACTTACATTTTTATAGAAAAATATAATAGTGTTGAGAAAGAAATAAATTCTTTTCTTTTGCAAAAGTATACTTCTGATGGTAGTATAAAATTACAAATTTATTCACCATATGGTAAAAAACAAAATTTATCTTTATTACTTTTTGATACAGTGATACAAAAGTTTAACAATAACAAACTTGTTTCAGAAACAAAATTATATAAATATGATTTTACATTTCCAGTAGATATTGAAAATTTTCAGTATGATTTTTCATCAATGCAACTTGACCAGTTTAGTATACAACAATTGAAGCAGGGTATAAAAATTTCTTTACTTAAAGGTGAAACCGAATCTATTAACAGAATTGTTACAGAAATGAGTTATAGATATGCAATTGCATTTCTTAATTTTATTTTAGTTCTATTATCAATTTCTATTGTACAAAATTTTGCTT
>Ga0207433_10012210_pt1 | contig 12891 bp, 15 predicted proteins | sample YelNatPaOPGAMG01_FD_187559 | JGI IMG/M metagenome (GOLD analysis project Ga0207433, IMG submission 187559) | Hot spring thermophilic microbial communities from Obsidian Pool, Yellowstone National Park, USA - OP-RAMG-01 (SPAdes) (version 3) | ecosystem: Environmental > Aquatic > Thermal springs... | reverse complement strand
CTCACCATGTCAAGTATCTGCTTCTTCCTAAGCTCCTCAGAGCTTGCCATGCGTGGGAAGAACTCCACCCTCGCGTATTTGGCTCTGAGTTCTTCAACTTTAGTCTTATCGTAGTATGCGTCTTGGCTCCCAGGTAGAATATGACCCATCAGGAACTCTTGATCCTTAATGTCTAATCCACTATTTCTGAGAGCGGATTCAAACGCCTTCCTTAAACAGTGTGGGTAAACATCCCTCCACCTCTTCACACCAGCCTTTTTAGCAGCTCTTTTCACAAGCTCCGTCAACGTCCTCCTCTTAACTGGAGTGAATCTCTTCACTTCAAGCGGCACGTTTGTGGACGTTGAAATGAATAGTGGCTCATCGGGGTTAATTCCCCCAAACTTTTGCCTCCTCCAATCAAGGTATTCCCTTAGTGCTTGCACAGCCTCCTTTGAGAGGAAGGAGTAGTAGGGGATATTCCCCTTGCACGCACCGGGATCGATTCTCTTCATCTCAGGGTAGACTGGAACCTTTATAATCTCCAGCCCGGCCTCCAGCTCCTCCTTCACATCGCCGTAGAGTAGTGCTCTAAGCGTCGAATTTCTCAACCCGCTTGTGTAGAGTGCGAGTATCATCGCTCTGTTCCTAAGAGAACCGGAAGCATAAGACATCGCGAGAATCTCCTCAGGAGTTGGCACGTATTCAGGCTTCTTCCTATACCTAGCTGGCTGATGGTAGCGCTCAACCTCAAGCTCCCTATTGCCTTTAAACCCATTAACCCTGAAGAAGGTCTTCAAATACGCCAAGGTAACGTTGATAGTCCTTATGCTATAACCTTTAGAGCCAAGACTATCAATATAAGATTGCAGGAGCCTTGAAGCCTCACCCTTTTCCAAGCTGACAAGCCTATCCGGATCCATCCCAGCAAACTTACAAAAGTTCATCAAAGCATAACACGCATGCTCCTTCGTCCTCTCACTCTTGACCTTGCGCATAAAATGCCTCAAAAACCTGCTCACACTCTGATATTCACTACTCCAATCCTTAACCTTCAAAAACTCATAACAAACCTTCACGCCACCACTACTATAAAGTCAAAGCGAGGAAAAATAAAAATGTTATGGTTCCCCTCTAAAGGGAACAATACCAGACTAGGTGACCCCGGCATGATTTTTCCCGACCCCGTACAATTTAAAGGTTTCTCCATTCATTTGCGTTTACGGAAGAGTGGAGGCTCATCTTTTTCACATAAGTATTCGAAGCCGACTTCCAATAGAGCTTTAATTTCTTCTGTGCTTGAAGCAGCCTTAACGTGGAACTCTTGTTCTGCATCATTTCCGGAGGCGGCCCTTTCGATGTTTATGTAAATTTTCAGTGTTCTTAAACTTTTTGTGTTCGAGTAGGTTTTCACGTAGAGAACGTCTTTGATTTTATGGTGTTCAATCGTCGCCTCCTAATGGTGGATTGTGTGAAACCTCATGCATAGCAACCTCGGGTTTTAAAATTTATGGGCTAGACGCATCTTCGTCTCAGCAAACGTGTTCTCTAAACTCGCAGTATTTGCACTTCCATGAAGGCTCGGGTTTTAGAGCCTTATCTTCCGTCAGGGCTTCGTCAAGCATTACGGCTCTTTTAACCATTTTTCTCGAAAACGTTTGAGTTGAAGGATACTTCGAATATGCGCCAAGATGAGCCCATCTTTTTCAAGGTAGACGAGTATGGTCTTCTCTTTTTCCTACACTTGTTTGTATGGAAAATTGTATGGATGTTACTATGGATGTTCGACTCCCCTCTAGGTCTCCTCTGAAGTCTATCCTTTACCAGTCCTTCTGATTTCAAAGAGGGCCTTAATATTTTTTCATTTAATTTATGGGCTCATTCTGATGAAATTCATCATATTAAACTTTGAATTATTCGGTTTTCTCTTCAATTATTTTTGCTCCCTCACGAGTTAATGGCATAAATACTCCACGTATTAAATCAGAAAGCTTATTCCATCCTGAACAATTAAGGAGAAATCGACAATCGCTTTCCTATGAAAGAACCTACGTTATATATAACAGAAATAGGAGTTAACCGAAAAACATGTAAAATAGCAAAGAGGATAGTATTGAGTGGTGTAGAAGACTTATGAAGAGGAGGGGCTTACGTTTCCTCCCAGGTGGGAGAAGCGGATACGTTGATACGCTTATGAAGTGTTTAGCTTTCGTGAGGGATGAGAAACCAAGTAGGGAGAGGTTGAGGCAATGGTTTTATGACACTTTCCCCAAAGTGAAGAGTGGAAAAGCTGTGGATGGATACATCTACGTGGTTGAAAGACAACTCGGTCTGATTGGAGAAGTAGAGGGGGGATTCTTATTAACAGAGAATGGGGAAAGGCTTCTTAAAACACGGGATTTAAACCTCCTTTTCCAAATAATGGCTGAAAGAATTGATGGATTGTACGATATCCTTCAAATCCTTGCCGTAAAGCCCTGCCCTCTCTCGGAGATCGATTCAGCTCTAAGAAAACGCTTCGGCTGGAGGAGGCATTATCAAACCTATTGTAGGCTTGGATGGCTTATAAGCTTAGGCTACATTACCAAGACTGGGAAGATGTACAGCTTAACAGATATGGGAAGAAGAGCAGTCGACACGTCTGAAGCGGAAGCCAAAGTAGAATCGATTAAGCCGTCAGAGGAGGCGGTTGAAGAAGCCCAGACAGCTCCATCCCATAGCGAGGTCAGAGATATGATATTTGAAATAGGCAGACTTGAGGATAAGGTAAGCGAAGTCGAATATCCCATAGATAGAATGCGGCTGGATGTCGTCTGGAAAAGGATTAAAGCAGGCAACCCAAGCCACGTTTTTGAGGTTCAGATCGGCGGAAACTTCTACGAAGCTTTAACGAAGCTGAAGCACGCATGGGATAAGTGGAACAGTAAACTATTCCTAGTAACCACGGATAAGTATGAAGATGAGGCTAAACATCTTCTAGAAGGCTCATTCCACGAAATAGAACAGGTCATAAAAATCATAAACTGGAGGAAGATAAAAGAACTCTACGAAGCAGAGAAGAAGGCATGGAACCTAAAAAACGAAATCGGACTAAAATAGGCAACCCTTCCATCTTTAAGAAAGACTTAAAGAGGATATCGAAATACGGCTATGAAAGACTAAGACAAGATGATATGGCGAAACGCAAAACTGGAGAAAAATAAGGAGAGTTGATGCGAGGAATTTCTGATGATGAAAGTTTTAATGTAAACTTTAAAAATTTCTATTAGAGGTATGGGCTTTTTAAACGACTTGGTAAAAGGGGTTGTTGAAAACTTAGAGATTTTGAGGAAGAACGGGGTCATTAATGCGAAAGTTATCAGCGACTATTCGGAAATGGTGAGGAAAAATCTTCACAGCTGGCTACAATATTCAGTAATCGATGCTGTGAGAGGGTTGAACCTAATCTGCATTCCGGAAGCTAAACTACATTTCTCACAGCCTTTAAACCCGTTAGATTTCGGCAAGACCGATAGGAAACGTAATTTCATCAGAGTCGATCTAGCCGTCTACGAACGGTTCAACAGGAATAGCCTTCTAGGCTTCGCCGAATGCATAACTCTAGACGAAGCGCACGAATGTTTCTCAACGAAAGAAGTCGATTATAAATGGCTAACCATTAGAGATAAGCTTCCCTACGCCATAAAACATTTAGAAGTCAAACCACAGTTTATCATAATTGTACTGACTCTACCAATATATGTAAGGCAAATACCCTGGAAGGTTGGAAAGAAGGAAATCGATGAAATACTTGAAACTAAAAAATACTTTGAAAAACTAAGCCCTAAATGGAAAGAACTGATAGACATAATTAGGAAAGACAGCGATGCAAAACTCATCATCATAAATGAAAACTACACTTCAATCTACCCACAATAGCTACATACTATGGTATAAATAGAAAGATACATCTCCTCTAAACCCTCCATACACCTAGCTTCTCACCTTTACTCTTAGCGTAGAAGCACTTTTTATTATGGTAGCTCTCGGCTAGGTTACAAGTCTAGGTTAAAGTAAAGCTTCCACCGTCTATCCCAACCTTCACGGGTGCTAAGACTATAGACTCATGTTCATACTCAATACCGCTGTCGATGAAGTAGTCGTATATCTGTAAAATGTTGAAGGAAAAAAATAGGGTATACATGCGTAGAGTTAACTGAAAACAATGATAATTAAAGAGAGAATGGAAGGACTATAGCCTTATGATTGAGATGATTCTAAATTACTGAAAATAACCAGGATTACCGCTCATCTATAACTATTAGAGATTCCCCGCAAAATTCCCTCTTTTCGTAAAATAGAGATTCTTAGATGGGTTTCTGATTTAATTCATCCCAAACGCCGTCTAAAATCAGTTCAACTACGAAGCCGTTTACAATTTTAACTTCAGCTCTATGTTCAGTTAAAACTTGAAGTACAATTTTCCCAGTCCTATCACCGTAACCTGAATGTCTACATGTAAAGCTGATTATGACAAGCCAAGTGTTCTCATCGATTCTAGAACAATTCACTACTTTTAAAGTCTCCTCCATACCATCCCATTTAAAAGTCGGCGAATCCTTCACAGCTTTTAAAGCCGTTTCCTCAGGATTCAAGTTATCGGCAGGATTACGTGAATACGCTAGTATAAGGGAGAACATCCCTAAGCAAATCATCGTCAGAAGGATGGGCTTACCGTTTAACATCCACTCACCAAGTAAATGGGTAGATTAGACGCTAATAATTCTAAACTTTAGAACGCCATATGATACGGTTTTAATTCAAGCCTTTTCGCATCATCACTGTATGTCAACAAAAATTTCAATACAATCAATATTGGATAGTAGTTTTAGAGTACTAGCCTTTTTCACATTGTGAATATACTTTCCTAAGCCTTCGGTAGTTACAGTTTCATAAACCCTTTCATCCCCAGTAAAGACCATGTAGCCTTCACTATTTTTGCTTAAGCTATTTGCCCCCTCATCTCTCAAGGTCCTCACGAAAAACGCTTACAAGACCAGTCCTAGGCTTCATAGGTTCAAAAACCATCTCATAACTTTCAGCTTCTCCCATTCCTTCGAGAGCCGCATCAAACATCTCCTCAAAAGCTCTTCCCTAATAAGCCCCTCAATAGCTTGACTAACTTCTAAGCCTCTTCCAGCCACCCTCAACTTAAACTTCTCCCATAACTCTTTATCCACATATACACTCGTCTTAATCTTTAGATTTCATTCCAATTTGAACAATCAAGAGACTTTTCACGTAAGTTCTGAGCCCAAGAAGTGGCGGGTCCGCCGGGATTTGAACCCGGGATCACCTGCTCCGGAGGCAGGTGCCTTATCCTGGCTAGGCCACGGACCCTATTTTAAATTTGTTAGATGCTTTACCTTAAGCTTTTATGTAAATTGATGTGAAGCTGTATGGTTGATCTAAGTTTAGTTGAAAGGTATAGGTTTGTTAGGGTTGCAGATGTTGTAGATGCATTGGATAGGTATGGGTTTCATGAAAGACCAGTACTATCGCTTGAAATAAGACCTGAAGATGTGAATACTCCAGTGTCTATAGGAGGTGTAACTGTAAATCCGTATGATTTGACCGTGGAGGATGATGGACTGACAGTAGTTCCGAGGAGCATAGCGTCTCAAGCGTTAGAGAGCTGAGAAACAGTTGATAGCGGAAGGAGGAGCCCAAAAACCCTACCTCGATATGTTTAAATTAACTTTCCCATAAATTGGAGGATGGGGAAAATGGGTTTTAGACAAGCCGTTCAAATTGGAATCGTCGTAAAAGACATAGAGAATGCTAGGAAGCTTTGGGCTAAACTGTTAAACTTAGAAGAACCGCCGATAATCGAAACCGAAGATTGGGAGTCCACCCATATGAGCTTCAGAGGAAAACCATCGAGAGGACGTGCTAAGCTAACCTTCTTCAAACTGGAAAACATAACCATAGAGCTTATCCAGCCCTTAGGAGGACCAAGTACATGGCAGGATTTCCTAGAAAAACACGGAGAGGGAATCCACCACATAGCATTCACGACCGAAAACGTCAGCGAAGCCATTCAAAGGCTTTCAGAGCTTAACGGTCAAATCGAGCAGAGTGGACAATTCAAAGGCGGCGGCTACGTATACATAGATTCCAGGAAGGGATTAGGAGCAATATTAGAGCTACTCTACTACAATATAGATCAGTCTCCAAATTCATAACTTAACTAGTTGGGATTTTACCATGGCGCAAAATGGGAATGTTGTAAACAGTGCGTTTTGGACGCTTTGTATGATGGGATTCTTCGCAATTTTAAGCTCAACTATGTCTAAGAGCCCTGTTTTAAAGCCTTTCTCGCTAAGCCTTGGGACGCCGACCGATTGGACGGGAGTTGTTGCTTCTGCCTCAACGATTCCCGGTATTTTAGTTAGTTTGCCCGCTGCCTCGTTTTCTGACATCTATGGTAGGAAGAAGTTCATGTTAATTGCCGGTTTCATCTTTGCTTCCGCTCCCTTCCTTTATCTTCTGATAACTGTTTGGTGGCAACTTATTCTTGTCAGATTTTACCATGGATTCGCAACTGCGATTTTTGTGCCAGTTGCTGAGGCTACAATAGCTGAACTATTTCCAACTAAGCGTGGGGAGCGAATTTCCCTTTTCTCTTCAGCGACATACGTTGGAAGAGTTATCGCACCAGCTTTAGGTGGCTATATACTTTTTGTAACGGCGAACAATTTTCACACGCTTTACTTCTGCGTAGCTATAGCGGGCGTGACAGCGCTGATCATGGCTCTTCCATTTTTAAAGGAAAGAAAACAGATCATAAGCACTCGGCAAAATGATGCTAGAGAAACTATTAAGAAAATTTTTCATGGATGGCGAAGTGTCATACATACTCGTGGAGTATTGACCGTTAGTTTCGTCCAAGCAAGCCTATACTATGTTTACGGCTCTGCAGAGTTCTTTTTAGCTGGTTATTTGCCGGAGGTCGCTGGGTTAAATGAGTTTTTAACCGGTATTGTTATCACAAGCATAATTGGCATTGCAATTTTCGCAAAACCTTACATGGGAAGACTATCGGACAGAATTGGAAGGCGGACGCCTATAATATTGGGTTGCATAATCTCAGCGGCACCCATGCTGGTAATTCCTTTCGTCACTAGTTTCTGGGCTCTACTTTTGCTGGCCCTAATTTATGGGTTCGGTTTCGCCAGTGTAACGTCCTCAACGCCAGCCCTAATAAGCGAGTTAACGCCTAAGGAACTTGTTGGGACGTCCATGGGGTTCCTTGACACCATAATGGATGTGGGACAAACGCTTGGACCCATAATCAGCGGTTTGGTACTTGCAACAAGCCTACAATATGTTGGAGTCTTCCTCTCCCTGAGCATTTTGCTTCTATTAGCATGTTTATCGTTTGCCTTATCCAAAGTTCCAAAAGAAAAGTAATGAAGAATATAATAGACTGTTAGAAAAACTATGTTATAAATCAGTTGTTCAGCACCCGCTTGACAATTGAATAATAAAAAGGGCGGATTAATATTTAACGTAGTGGTTCTTGCATTTTCTTTCGCAAGAACTCACGCTGCTGTTTTGGGCTCATCCCCTCCAACTCTTTTTTATGCTTTTCACGTAGCAATTTATATTTGCAATAACTATAAAGCGCCTCATAGACGTATGCGGCTTTTTCTACAGTCTCAAAATCGTCTTTAGCATTTAATCTTGCGCCAGTCATTATTGCACTTAACCCTACTCCTTCAGGTGCCAATTCAGTGTCACCTGTATCTGCTGAATGAACGATTTTCGCGAGTTCTTGAAGCACAGGGTCTTTTAACTTGTATTCTTCCATTATAGTCTCGAAGCTACATTTTCCATATCTATGACCAAGCTTAACTCCTGGAGCGTCAAAAGGAATTGCACCCTTGCTTTTTGAAATTTCTTCTATTTTCTCTACAGGCACAAAGATAAACTCTGCTTCTGGATCTATGAACTTTTTGATAAGCCATGGACACGCTGTCCTATCAACATGCACATATTCACGTGTAACCCACCTCATTTATAATCACAATTACTCTTTTGCCCTCTCAATCCCTTTAACATTACTGAATTTTCTGTTAGTGTCCCTAACAGAATTGAACATGCAATAAGCGCAATTTACCTCGGAAGATATTTATTCGGTGATTTTTAATTTACAGCTCGAAGTGTTTTATGCAAATGAGAGGTTTCCATTCAACCCCTATTCTTCTCCAGAATGAAGTCTGCGGATACGCGCTTCCCCTTATACAGCCCCTCCTCACATTCCTTGATGTTGAAGAGGTTAGACCAGCCACTAGGAAAGCTTGGGTTAAGCAGGGGTTGCCGGAGGATCTAGACGCTAAGAACTGTAGCATCAGGCTGGTTAACATAACGTCTTTCCCAAGCGAAGGCTTCGAATGGGAGCCCAGCCCCTCAGCCATAAACTTAGGGCCAATCCCACCATTCGAGTATAAGATAATAAGGGAGGATGAGAGATACAGGATTTAGGTTGACAGCCTCGGCATAACGTAGACGGGTTTTCAGAAAGATTGGAGGGTGGGGCGTAGTTAATGGTAATGGCATAGAAAACGTTAATAGGTCTTTAGAGAAATTCTTAGAAATCGTAGATCCAAATTGAGCAGTTTAAATATCGGTTTAATCGGTTGTGGAGGAATAATGGATGCTCATCTAGCCGGTTATAAAGCGCTATACACGGCCGGGTTGAAAGTCTTCAATATAAGGGCTGTCTGCGATACGTATGAGGAGAATGCTAGGAGGAAAGCCGAAGCCGTTGAATCGATTCAGGGTAGAAGACCTAACATCTACCTGAATTTTGAGGAGATGATTAAACGTGAAAGCTTAGATGCCGTAGACATAGCACTACCCCACAATATACACCACACTGTTGCATGTAGATGCCTTGAAGAGGGTTTACACGTTATAATAGAGAAGCCTCTTGGAATAACTATGAGAGCTGCTAGGTTGATAATAGATGCCGCTGAGAAGTATAGTAAAACGCTGGCTGTAGCTGAAAATTACAGAAGAAGCCCTGAGAATAGAGCAATTTGGTGGGCTATAAGGCAAAACTACATAGGTGATCCTAGAATGATCGTATGGATAGCGGCCGGGTGGAATCCAAACCCCTGGGGTTGGAGGGAAGACCGCTTTATAGCTGGGGGAAGCTGGGTTTTCGATGGGGGAGTACACCTTGCAGATTTAGACCGTTATCAGCTTGGAAGAGAAGCGGTAGACGTATACGCTGTAACCGAAACCTTCGACCCTATCAAGAAGGGTGTAAGAGTCACGGTAGATGATATGACAATGGCCATCATACGGTTTGAGGGACACGTATATGCTCAATGGCTGTGGACGAGGGCTGCTCCGGGAAGAGATTTAAACATTAGAATCATCTACGGCTCACGTGGCGCTTTAAACGGTGAAGGCTTAAGGGTTCAGAAAGAAGATAGCGTAGAAGTCCATCGAATGCACGTGTTAGTCGACAAGATGATGAAGAGTCTAAAGCCTGAAGAGAGGGAGAGGATGTTTCCAAGAGGTGTAACGGATACTTTCGCAACGGAGCTCTACGACTTCTATAGCGCAGTAGTTGAGAAGCGTAAACCCGAGGTTGACGGTTGGGAGGCTTACAAAGACATGGCAATACCTTTAGGCTTCTATGAATCTGCGGTTTTAGGGAAACCCGTAAAAATCAAGGATATAGAAGAGCTTAAAATTGAAGAATACCAGGGCGAGATAAACGAGAAGAATGGCATACGTTGAAGATTAAATACGCCCCTCCCTTTTTATCCATAGAGGGGATTGATTGAGCAGAGATTTTGAAGAAATCATAAAACGCATATGGGAGTCTGAAATTAAAAGAATAAATGAACATTTAGTTAAAGAGAGTAAACCCATCTCTGATCTTCTAAACTGTGAAACACCTCAAATTACTACGAGAGACGGGGGCCAGTATACGATTGATAGGGATGCCCTTATGAGGCTGGCGTCATACGTTCCTAAGAGCCTTCACAGTAAAATCCGAGTGCCAATCATATTCATCAGGAGGATTGACATGGGTAGAGGAGTTTACACCGTTACAGGAGACTTCTATTCGAGACTTTTAGTCAAAAACCTGATAGAGGGTTTTAAGCAGTTTAGAGAAGACTTGAAGCCTGAAGAACCATTATACCTCTATACGCCTCAAGTTTCAGACCTAATAATGCGGTTTAGGTCTATTTTCCAAGTAGGCTTTCAGGTAGAGCTATAGGGCTTATTCAACTCCCCACTCTGTATGGTTGATGCTCTCAATTTCGCCTCTTCTAGAGCTTTTAAAGCACTTGAGAAAATGGGCTCCTGTACAACCCCCTTCTCGTAAAACTCCTCAAGCTCATCCATATCGAGCACTTTAGGCTCCTCGCCAGGTTTAGCTGAAACATCAACTGCTAAATCAACGTAACGCACTAGCCCTTTAACGACTTCTACGGGGGTGTTTATGTTCACGTAAACTCCTTTAAACTCACCACGGCTGGAGAAGTACATATGCTCTATAAGCCAACCGCCAGGTTTAAACCGGGTTAACGCGTAATCCCCGGGTTCTTTAGCAACCCCTAATCCATCGTAAAAACCTGAACCGGAAATCCTCCTCCTCACCGTTAAAAAGTCTGAGTCTACTGCTTCAACAACCCCAGGGTTGAGGTTTAAAATAGTCCCATCCAATTTCCTGTGTTCAAACTCCAACCTGCTACCGACTTCTATACTCTTAAACCCAATAAACCTATCCAAGCAATCTTCAACAAAAGACTTATCAGCACCCCTAGCCAACATGAGCTCTGCCAAGTCTACAGCCGCTCCGAACTCTCTAAAACACCTGTAAACATGATGACCTTTAACTGTTGGAACCACCGTAGACCTCAACTCATCTAGAAGGTTTTTGCATGGAAAGTCTAATCTATAGACTGATTCACCCTCCAATAATGGCTCAGACGATTGCAGGGAATCTTTCCTTACAAGTTTAACCTTCCCTTTAAGCTCTTCAAATTCTCCTATGAGTTCCTCCAAGGGTGCTTTAGCCGCTGTACTTTTCCACCGTATACCCCATCCATCCCTATGGAGTATAGATGATAGGTTTAGAATCTCTCTAAAACGGGGGCTTTTTCTTAAAGAGTCGTCAAACGTCACCGTGCCATTTTGAGTCAAACCCATGTAAAAACCATCAATAACTATGTTGCTCCTGAGCGGAGCCAATTCATCAGCTTTCCAAATCGGTTGAACCGTTTGAACTAAAACTTCATCTCCATTTTTTAAATTTCCAATATTTCGAAGTAGACCTTTAAAGGAGCCGAGGTTTATTAAAGCATTACCGTTCACGTTTCCCACGATAAGCCCCTTATAAACGGATCCAACGGCTACAATGGACTTCCTTAAAATGACATACTTCAACCTTTCTACGATTACTCTCACCAACTTCTCGGCTTTTTCAGACGGCCCCTTAACCAAGACACCCTGCTTATCTGAAGTTTCAATGATCACAGCATCTGGTTTAACGTTCAAATTTCTAACCTTAAACCTGGCGATAATCGGATTACTTGGATAAGATATTTCAAAGCCTTCATCTAGTAGAATCTTGGTAAGCGCCGTAGAGTATATACCCCTCAAGTAGACTTTCAACGGCACACCTTGTCAAGCTAATCTCTAATACCTTCTAAGAAAGATATTGCCTGCCAAATTTTAGTTCTAGTATAAACTGGCACATTAGGGTCTTGAGTTATCTCATCCAATATGTCTATAACGTTCGAAGCCCTAGCCGCTAGTGAAATTTTATCTGATTGAAGCTGGTCTATACTTTCCTTAGCAGCCCTCCTAATATTCCTCGGAGTAGTTGGATCTGAGGTTATCGACTGAAGTATTTGAATGGCTTTATTCACCCTATCCATGTACTCCTCAACCTTTTTAGAAGACTTCTTACTCTTAGAAGACAAACGGCATCCCCCCAGTTTTCATTAAATGAAAGCCTTTAACTTAGCGTTATGATTTAATACCAGTTGAAGTATAATTTTAAGTTTGCTGAGGCGATTTCAGTGAGCGACGATTACGTGAAGAAAGCCGCCGAATATATGAAAATGGGAGCTAGAATGCTCTCCGAATCATGCCCAATATGTAAATTGCCTCTCTTCAAGCTCGGCGAAGACGTAGTCTGCCTCAACTGCGGTAAAAAAATAATACTGGTTAAAGAAGATAAGGAGGCCGTAGCGGCTAAAACACCTCTAATACTAACGGATATTGAAGAAAGCCTAGTCACAAAAATACTTGAAGTAAAGAGAAAACTCATGCTTGCAGAAGACCTAGACGATATGAAGAAAGCTGGAGACGTTTTAAACACTCTACTAGAAGCACTATCAACGATCAGAAAGCTTAGAAAAAGCTGAAAACTCAAATGGGGTCGGTAAATGGGGCCGGCCGGATTTGAACCGGCGATCACGTGGGCCCAAGCCACGTAGCCTAGACCAAACTAGCCGACGGCCCCTAATTTAAACATGAAAACCTCTGATATAAAACTGTTTTTAATATAGTTAATCAACGTTTTGATCAGCGAATACAGTAAAGTTAAAAATCGACCTACAACTCACTAATTGTAGGCGGGGGTAGCCAAGTCTGGTCTAAGGCGCAGGGCTTAGGACCCTGTGGGGTAGCCCTTCGTGGGTTCAAATCCCACCCCCCGCACCATCATATGCATTTTCCTAGTACATTATATCAAACTCCGAGAACTTAAGATCTACCGATGAAATGATTGCTAGAGGTTCAATTATCAATAATCAATATATAGGCTCTGTAGTTATGGGGGTTCTCTAGACCTCTAATGTCCAGAAGTGTGGAATCTTTAGAATAGATGAGGGGTTT
>Ga0207433_10012198_pt1 | contig 12903 bp, 8 predicted proteins | sample YelNatPaOPGAMG01_FD_187559 | JGI IMG/M metagenome (GOLD analysis project Ga0207433, IMG submission 187559) | Hot spring thermophilic microbial communities from Obsidian Pool, Yellowstone National Park, USA - OP-RAMG-01 (SPAdes) (version 3) | ecosystem: Environmental > Aquatic > Thermal springs >... | reverse complement strand
TATCGCCATGATTGGGACTCCTGGGCGGTTGGCTGGGGGAGGGTGACGTCGCGCCGGCACACCGGTGGTGGCCCGCGTCCGACTGATACACTAGCGTTCTTCGTGCATTGTAATGATGAATTCCCGACCTATGGACGTTAACGAGCGAATCAAGGTGGTGTTGGCCGAGCACCCCATCGTGCTCTTCATGAAAGGCACGCCGCAGTTTCCGATGTGCGGCTTTTCCAGTCGTGCCGTGCAGGCGCTGAAGGACGCGGGCGCGACGTTCCATGCGGTCAATGTGCTGGCCGACCCCGAGCTGCGCGCCGCCTTGCCGCACTACGCGAACTGGCCGACGTTCCCCCAGCTTTTCATCGAGGGCGAGCTGATCGGCGGCTGCGACATCGTCGAGGACCTGAAGGCCTCCGGCGAGCTGGCGCGCATCGTGCGTGACGTGAGCGGCGCGGAGAACGCATGATGCTGCCGACCGCCCGGCTTCCGGAGAACTGGATTCCGCTGACCGGTGGCGCACTGGACGGTCGGGTGGTGCTGGTGACCGGTGCCTATGGTGGTCTTGGCAGCGCCGTGGCACGTGCCGCCGCCCGCGCGGGTGCTACGGTGGTGATCACCGGCAGGCGCAAGCGTCCGCTCGAACAGCTTTACGATGCGATGCTCGCCGAGGGGCTGAACGAACCGGTGATCCATCCGCTGGATCTCGAAGTGGCCACGCCTGCCGACTACGAGGCGCTGGCCGATGGCCTGCAGCGCGACCTGGGACGGCTCGACGGGATCGTGCATGCCGCGACCAGTTTCAGCGGACTCACGCCGGTGTCGATGTACAAGCCCGATGCCTGGCTGCGGGCGCTGCACGTGAATGTGTCGGCGCCGTTCGCGCTGACCCAGGCCTGCCTGCCACTGCTTGCGGCGGCTCCTGACAGCGCGGCGGTGTTCGTGCTGGACAACCCGGAGCTGCTGGCCCGGGCGCACTGGGGCGGCTACGGCGTCTCGAAGGCCGCGCTGGAGCGCTTCGTCGCGATCCTTCACCAGGAGCACGACGAGGGAGCGTTGCGGGTGCACGCGCTGCTTCCGGCGCCGATGCGCACGGCGCTGCGCCGTCTCGCCTATTTCGGCGAGGACACCATGCAGGTACCGACTCCGCAGGCGGCCGCCGAGGCGGCTGTCTGGCTGTTGGGGCCACAGGCCGCCATCGCGCGAGGTGCGATGCTCGACCTGCGACCGGCATGATCGCAGCAGGCACGACGTTCCCATACATCGCGCGACCGCGCCCGCACTACCGACACAGGGGAGTTTCATGGAAGCGCAGATGACTACGCTGTCGGCGGCGATCCTGCTGTTCCTGATCATGGATCCGCTGGGCAACATCCCGCTGTTCCTCAGCCTGCTCAAGGACGTGGCCCCGCGTCGCCGTCGCGTGGTGATGGTGCGCGAGTTGCTGATCGCGCTCGGCGTGCTGCTGGCGTTCCTGATCGGCGGCCAGCACATCCTCGACCTGCTGCAGCTGAAGCCGGACTCGATCAGTATCGCCGGCGGCATCGTGCTGTTCCTGATCGGTATCCGCATGGTCTTCCCGCCGGCCGACGGGGGCGGCATCTTCGGCAAGCCGGGCGAGGGCGAGCCGTTCATCGTGCCGATGGCAATTCCCGGTGTAGCCGGCCCTTCTGCCATGGCCGCGCTGCTGCTGCTCACCAACACCCAGCCAGGGCGGACCGCCGACTGGGCGATCGCACTGGTCGGCGCTTGGCTGGCCACGGCGGTGATCCTGCTGTGCTCGACCTATCTCTTCCGCTGGCTGGGCGAAAGCGTGCTGACCGCGCTCGAGCGGGTCATGGGCATGCTGCTCATCGCGTTGTCGGTGCAGATGTTCCTTGGCGGCCTGGCCTCCTACCTGCACGGCAGCGGCTTCTGAGACGACGGTTCTGCCGAGGCATGTGTGCGGCTAGCCACGGTACGGGCACTTCGCGTCGAGGCTGCTGCGGCCGCGACTGCGGGTAGCGATCCGCGGCAGGGCGTCATGGTGAAAGTTCTTTCGATTTGCGGGCACACGCGAGGCCGCTCGCCGCGGCTTTCGATTCTTCCTGCGATAGTTAACAAACTGTCACAAAATCTTTGTAAAATTAGCATTAACCAACATTAGGGTGGGAGCCTTCGCCATAGAAGGCTCCCGATTTGCACACGGTCGTCGTGCCGTTCGTGCCCGAGTTGTCAAACGTTGCGAAACTGGGATCAAACAAGATGATGAACCGAATTCGAGCAAAAGTGCTGCCGCTCGCGATCGCCTCGCTTCTGGCGGCCACGCCGGTGCTTGCACAGAACGTCACCTCGTCCTCGCTGGGCGGTACGGTGCTGAATGCACAGGGGCAGCCGGTCGCCGGCGCGACGGTCGAGATCGTGCATGTGCCGTCGGGCACCACCAAGATCGTGACGACCGATGCACAGGGCCACTACAGCGCGCAGGGCCTGCGCGTGGGCGGTCCGTTCGAGGTGATCGTCTCCAAGTCCGGTCTGCAGAAGGCCGAGCGCGACGACGTCTACCTGCAGCTGGGCCAGAAGGGCGATATCAGCCTGAAGATGAGCCCGGAAGCCGCCGTGACCAGCGCGAAGAACCTGTCGGCGGTGACGGTCTCCGCCAACGCGCTGGCGCAGTACTTCACGCCTGACAACAAGGGCATGTCGACCTACATCTCGCAGGCGCAGATCGAAGCGACGCCGCAGGCCAACCGCTCGATCGACGACATCGCCCGGCTGGATCCGCGCATCAACGTGACCAACCAGGGTGACGGCTCGATCTCGGCGATGGGCCTGCCCAACCGCTACAACAGCATCAACGTCGACGGCCTCTCCGTGGGCGACCCGTTTGGCCTGAACGCCAACGGCCTGCCGTACCAGAACTCGCCGATTTCGATGGACACCATCGCCGGCTACAACGTGTCCACGGCGAACTACGACGTCACCTCCGACACGGTCGGTGCGGACATCAACGCGGTGACCAAGTCGGGCACGAACCAGTTCCATGGTTCGGTGTACTACGTGTTCCAGAACGCTTCCTCGATGGTGGGCAAGGCGGGCTGGCTGAACTCGAGCGACCCGGGCTACAAGTACAAGGGCTTCAAGAAGAACTGGACCGGCGGTTTCACCCTGGGTGGCCCGATCGTCAAGGACAAGCTGTTCTTCTTCGTGGCGGGCGAGAAGCAGGACGTCACCGATATCGGTGCCGATTCGGTGAACGGCCTGGACAGCAGCCTGGGTAGTGGCCCGTCCACCTCCAACAAGCTGTCCCCGGGTGACCTGCAGCGTGTCCTCAACATCGCCAACGGCTATGGCATCAATACGGGCGGCTTCGGCGGCAGCACCGGCGTGACGCTGCAGGACAAGCGCTACCTGGCCAAGCTGGACTGGAACATCTCCGACAACCACCGTGCCACGCTGACCTACAGCCACACCACCGAAAACCATCCGGTGCTGCTGGGCAATTCGTCGAACTCGGTAGGCGTGAGCAATTACCGCTACGTGCAGGCGATCAAGAACAACAACCTGTCGCTGGAACTGTACGACGACTGGAACGACAGCTTCTCGACCGAGACCAAGATCGGCTACCAGCACTTCTCGCAGGCGACCAACGTACCCACCCAGGCGCCGCAGATCGCGGTGTCGGTGGCGGGCTACGGCTCGCCGACCGTGTACCTGGGCGAGGAACAGTACCGCGACTACAACAGCGTCGACACCAAGAATCTCAACGTATTCTTTGCTGGTACGTACTACGCGGGTGACCACACCATCAAGGGTGGTATCTACGCCGAACGCACGAAGATCTACAACCTGTTCGGTCGTACCGAGTTCGGCGCCTACGCTTTCAATACGATCAACGACTTCGCCTCCGGCAACTACTACAGCTACAACCTTTATCAGCCGGCGCCGGGCTACACCATCAACAACGTCGCAGCGCAGTGGACGTACAAGCAGTACAGCCCGTTCATCCAGGACACCTGGCAGGTCAACAACAACCTGTCCGTGCAGTACGGCGTGCGTGTCGACATTCCTGATTCGAACCGCGCGCCTTACTACAACGCTGCGTTCCAGAAGGCCTTCGGCTACCCGAACAACACGGCGCTGACGCCGAGCCACAAGGTGGTCGAGCCGCGCCTGTCGTTCAACTACACCTTCGACACCCAGCGCATGATGCAGCTGCGCGGCGGTGCCGGCCTGTTCCAGACCTCGCCGCCGACGGTATGGATGACCAATCCTTACCAGAACAACGGTCTGACCGTGGCGACCTATCGTTCCTACGATCCGAGCACGGCGGCGTTCAGCCCGAGTGCCCAGGGCCAGAACATCCCGCCGGGTGCCGCCAACATCATCGGCGACGTCGATACGATCTCGCCGAACTTCCAGCTGCCGACCTACTGGAAGATGAGCCTCGGGCTGGACCGCGAGCTGCCGTGGTGGGGCATGATCGGTACGGTCGAGGCGCAGGAAGTGCGTGCACGCGACGCGATCCTGTACCAGGCGGTCAATATCGGTACGCCGACCGGCGTGCTGCCGGACGGACGTCTTGAATACTGGACCATGCCGGGCGCGAGCCCGTACGCGAAGGGCCAGAAGCCCAACGCAGGCGCGAATCCGAACTTCTCGACGTACTCCACGCTGCTGACCAACACCAGCCGCGGCAAGACGGACGCCCTGACGCTGGCCCTGCGCAAGCCGTTCTCGAACGATTCCGACTGGTCGTTCAGCGCGGCGTTCACCTACTCGCACGCCACCGAGGTCAACCCGGGCAACAGCTCGCAGGCATCCTCCGGCTACGAGTACGTGGCTCGCCTGAATCCGAACGCCAACGTGGCGAGCATCGCGGACCGCAACATCCCCCGCTCGCTCAAGCTCTCGGTGGACTGGCGGCACAAGTTCTTCGGCAACTACTACACGACCGTGTCGGCCTTCTACAACGGCCAGGACGGCCTGCCGTACACCTGGATCTTCACCGGCGACGTGAACGGCGATGGCATCACGTATGAGGATCCCGCCTACATCCCGACGATGAACGACCCGAAGGTGTTCTTCGCCAACTCGAAGGGCAGTGCGGCCAGTGCGCAGTTGGTGCAGCAGTTCCAGGACTACGTCTCACGCAATGGCTACCTGAACTCGCATCGTGGCCAGATCGCCGGTCGCAACGCCACGCGTGCGCCCTGGATCAACCTGCTGAACGTCAGTGTCTCGCAGGAGGTGCCGGGTCTGTTCAAGGGCAACAAGGGCATCCTGCGCCTGGACATCTACAACTTCCTCAACCTGCTGGACAACAACTGGGGCCAGGACAAGTACCTGACCTACAACACCCGCAACCTCGCCGGTTACGGTGGCGTCAACAGCAATGGGCAGTACATCTACGAGCTGCTGACCGACAAGAACGGCAACTACCAGCCGGAGCAGTACTCCACGCAGGACGCCGGCAGCAATCCGACCCGTCTGATTTCGCGCTGGTCGGCCATGCTGACGCTCAAGTACACGTTCTAACCGCCAGTGGCGTCCGCGCCGCTTCGTAATCGGGGCTGCGCAATCAAAAAGACCGGCGTCCACTGGACGCCGGTCTTTTTTTTGCGGGTCTGGCCATGGGCCGATGGCAGCATTGTCGGCAGCATCCGGACGAGTGAGGCACCGTCGACTGAAAGGTCGAGACGTAGGGGCAATCGTGCTTCGCGTGCAGCCGAGTGGGCGATGCTTGTCCTGCGGTGATCGGCCCGGCGGCGATGCCGCGCTTGTGGGGCCCGGGCGCACGCCTGCATCGACGGGGCCTCGCTGGCGGCATGCAGGCTTGACCGTGCCGGCTTGCATGGAGGAAGCTGGCGGGTCGTTATGCGCCGATCGACATCGGCGCCATGTGCATGCAGGAGCTTCAATGAGTCGCAACGATATCAACCCGCCGAATTCGCAAGCGAAGAAGACCGTCAGTGCGCGCATTTCACCCGCGGGCGGGCTGGACGTGCTCTCCCGCAACGAGGTGGCGCGGCTGCGCGACGCCAGTGGTGCAGGTCTGCATGGGCTGCTGCGTCGATGCGCGCTGGCGGTGCTTACCTCGGGAAGCATGAGCGACGACCCGGGCTCGATGTTCGAGCAGTTTCCCGACTTCGACATCCAGGTGCTCCAGCAGGATCGCGGCATCAAGGTCGAACTGGTGCACGCGCCGGCGCAGGCTTTCGTCGACGGGCAGATCATCCGCGGCATCAACGAGCTGTTGATGGCGGTGATGCGCGACATCGTGTATGTGTCGAACCAGCTGGAGCAGGGAAGTTTCGATCTCGACGATTCGGTGGGCATCACCCACGCGGTCTTCGAGATCCTGCGCAACGCGCGTACCCTCAAGCCGCATGTCGATCCGAACCTGACGGTTTGCTGGGGAGGTCACTCGATTTCGCGCGACGAGTACGAGTACACCAAGCAGGTTGGCTACCAGCTCGGCCTGCGCGGCATGGATATCTGTACCGGCTGCGGGCCGGGCGCAATGAAAGGGCCGATGAAGGGGGCCGCCATCGCCCACGCCAAGCAGCGGCGACGCCAGAACCGCTATATCGGGGTGACGGAGCCGGGCATCATCGCGGCCGAGTCACCGAACCCGATCGTCAACCAGCTGGTGATCATGCCGGACATCGAGAAGCGCCTCGAGGCCTTCGTGCGGATGGGGCACGGCATCATCGTGTTTCCGGGAGGCGTAGGTACCGCGGAGGAGATCCTCTACCTGCTCGGCATCCTGCTTCACCCGGACAATGCCGGCATTCCGTTCCCGCTGATCTTCACCGGTCCGGAGCAGTCCGCGGGCTACTTCGAACAGATCGACCGCTTCCTGCGCCTGACGCTGGGCGAGGAGGTGGCCAGGTACTACCAGATCATCGTCGATGACCCCACGGCGGTGGCCCGGGCGATGGTGCGGGGCATCGACAAGGTGCGCAATCACCGGCTGGACAACAAGGATGCGTTCTTCTTCAACTGGGCGTTGAATGTTCCGCTGGCGTTCCAGCAGCCGTTCCGGCCGACCCACGACGCGATGCGCGGGCTGGTGATCCGCCATGGCCGTCCGCGGCATGAACTGGCGGCCGATCTGCGTCGCGCGTTTTCCGGCATCGTCGCGGGCAACGTGAAGGACGAGGGCGTGCGCGCGATCCGCGAGGGCGGTCCGTTCGACATCGACGGCGATCGCGACATCATGCAGGCGCTCGATGCCTTGCTGCAGGCGTTCGTGGTCCAGCACCGCATGAAGCTGCCGGGCGGTACGGCTTATGAGCCTTGCTATCGGGTGATGGGCGGCTGAACGTCCCTCGCTATCGGAACGAACAGGCCCGGCGTCATGCCGGGCTTTTTGTTTGGTTCATCGCGGAATGCCGGGGAAGGCGGCACGGATCTTCAGGAAGAAATAGTCCTGATCGCGGTAGCCGTAGGCCCGGCGCTTGATGACCTTGATGGTGTTGTTGATGCCTTCAACGACGCTGGTGTTGAGCGGATGCCTGCATCGGGAAAGAATCCCGTGCAGGTAGGCCCTGAGCCGTTGCGCGAATAGCGCCAGCGCCGCGATGCCGCTGCCTTGGGCCTGCGCGAGCCAATGCTCCCACGCCTGCTTGGCCCAGTTGGGCCGGCGGTAATACCACAACCGTTTCAGCTCGTCGCGCATGAGATAGGCGGTGAGCAGGGGTTGGTTAGCCTGAAGCAACTCATTGAGCTGCACCGCTTGAGCAGGTTCCAGGTTGCGACGGTTGCGCAGCAGCAGCCACCGGCTGGACTTGATCACACGACGCGCCGGCCGGTCATGGCGGAGCTTGTTCGCCTGGTCGACACGGACACGGTCGATGACTTCGCGGCCGTACTTGGCCACGACGTGGAACAGGTCGAAAACCACCTCGGCGTTGGGGCAGTGAGCCTTGATCTCGAGCTCGTAGGCCGTCGTCATGTCGATCGCCACCGCCCGGATCTGCTCGGCCACACCTGCGGGCAGCTGTTCAAAGAAGATCCGGGCGGTCTCCCGTGATCGGCCCTGGCCGACCCAGAGGACCTGGCGGCTGATCGGATCCACCACGACCGTGGCATAACGGTGGCCCTTGTGCAGTGCGAACTCATCCATGGCCAGATAGCGAATCTGGCTCCAGTCCGGTTCCCGCACGTTGTCCTGCAAGGCGGCCTTATCCAGCGACTTGACGGTGTGCCAGCCCAGTTGGAAGAAACGGGCCACCGCCAGGATGTTGCTGGAAAGAAGCAGCTGGCTCACCGCTTCGGCCAGGCGGTTGGTCACCCGTTGATAGCGGCCCAGCCAGCTCAGCTTCTCAAGACGAGGACCGCCGCAGTGCTCGCACCACACCCGCCGGCGGGGCACCACCAACACGACTCGAAGTGCGAACAGCGGAAGATCGCGGACCCGGCGAACAGTGGTCTCGTGCACCTGCTGGCATCGGCTGCCGCAATGCTCGCAATGCATTGCTTTGGCCGACGGCCTCAGGTGAATCATCACCGTGCGGCTGTCGCCCTCGGGCCACACCACCTGCTCCACCTGGTATCCCTTCCAGCCACCCAGCGCCTCGATCGTCTTCCGGTCCAGCATGGAACGTTCCTTAGACCCGCCCGAAAACGTCTAAGGTATCGATGCACGAGAGGAGGCTCCACGGAAACCCGCGAAGAACCAAAAAAATGCCCCCGCCGGGGCGGGGGCAAGCGGGCAGCAGGAACGCGTATGGCCGGGGGAGTGCTGCGGACACTTGGAGGGGAGGGGGTCTCCGCGGTGTCGTGACGGCCGTTGCGCGTACCCGCTACGCGGGTCGTGGCATCAGAACCAGATGCCGAGATTCACGCCGTAGGTGCGCGGCGGCAGGTACTGCGAGACGTAGACGAAGCTGCCGTTGGGCGCCACGAAGCGGCCGGCATTGGTGCGCACCTTGTCGTTGGTGATGTTCTGCACGTACATGCCGACCCACCAGCGATCCTGCGGCTCGTGGTAGCGCAGGGTGAAGTCGCTGCGGGTATAGGCCTTCTGCATGTCGCCGGCGCCGAGGTTGAGCGGGCTGAGCCAGCTCGAGCTCTCGTGGTGCACGGTCAGTCGCGGCGTCAGGCGGCCGCCGTTGCCAAGGATGAAGTCGTGCTCGTACACCGCGGTGAGCGAGACGTCCGGGGCATGCGCAAGGTCGTTGCCGGTGATGTTGATGCAGTTGCTGATGCCCGACTGCGGTGCGCAGGCCGGCAGGCCAGCGTAGTCGTTGCTGCCGGCATAGAGCAGGGTGCCGAGCTTCTTCTTCGGGATGGCGGAGAAGATCAGGTCGAAGCGGTCGTTGTTGCCGATGCGCGCATTCAACTCCGATTCCAGGCCGATCACCTTGGTCACGCCCTGCACGTTGGAGAAGCCCAGGCCGTGGTTGCCGTCGGGGTAGATGATCGGCGCGGACAGCTGGAAGTTCTTGAAGCGCTCGTAGTAGATCGCGCTGTTCCAGGTCATGTGGCCGTCGAGGAACGAGAACTTCGAACCGACCTCGTAGTTGGTCAGCGTCTCGGCCTTGTAGGGCGTGCCGCCGTCCTGCAGGCCGCCCGACTTGTAGCCGGTGGACACGCTGGCATACAGCAGGCCGTGCTGGCCCACGTCGGTATCGACTCGCGCCAGCCAGGTCACGTGGTTGCTGCTGTACTTGCCGTCGTTGTGCTGCGAGATCGCCCAGGCCGGCGGCGCCGGGGTCTGGTCGGTGGAAATCGGCTGTTGCGGCACGTTCGGGTCGTACGCCCAGCCCCAGTTGATACCGCCGTCGTTTTCCTTCTTGTCCTTGCTGTAGCGTGCGCCGGCGGTGAAGCGCCAATGGTCGCTGATGTGCCAGGTCGCCTGGCCGAAGATCGCATCCGAATGCACTGTCTCCTTCGGCTGGATGAACGAGCCCTGCCAGTTGACGCTGCCCAGCTGGGTGCCGTTCATGATGGGGATGTCGAAGCGGATGTCGTTGTTCTCCTGTGCGTAGTACAGGCCCAGGATCCAGTCGATGGTGTGCTCGCCGCGCGACTTCAGGTCGAGTTCGTGGCTGCTGTTGCGGTAATTGGAGTAATTGGTGCGGTCTTCCTGGGACACGCCGCCGGTGCTGAAGCTGGTCGGCACGATCGCACCGTCGTCCTGGGCGAAGTCGCTCTTGCCGCTGTAGTGGCTGAAGCCGGCCACGTAGCTCAGCGAGAGGTAGTCGCTGAGGTTCCAGTCGATCCGGCTGCGCACCGCGTTCGAGGTGCGGTCGAGGTAGGGTGCAGTCTGGATCAGGGCCGACCAGAACTTCTGCCCGGGACGCGGGTTCTGCATCAGGTTCATGTCCGGCGTTCCGCGGTCGCGGAAATACTCGTAGGACAGGTTCCAGGTGAAGTCGGCGTTCGGCTGCCACAGCGCGCTGACCCGCGCCGCGGACTGGTTCTGCGCGTTGTATTTCGCACCGCGGGTCACGAACAGGTTGGTATCGATCGGCCGGAAGGTGGCAGCGCTGCCGCCGGCGGCGATGTAGTTCGCTTCCTGCTGCGCCACCGAGGGAATCTGGCCGACCGGGTTCTGGTAGTCGACGTAACCGTCGTGCTGCTCCTGCGCCACCGCCACGCGCATGGCGAAGGTGCTGCTCATCGGCAGGTTCACGGCGGCGCGCGTGCCGATCTGGTTGTAGCTGCCGTAGCTCATCTGCGCGTTGCCGTAGAAACCGCCCCCGATGTCCGGCTTGGTGGTGACGTAGTTGATCGCGCCCACGGTGGAGTTGCGTCCCCACAGGGTGCCCTGCGGGCCGCGCATCACGTCGATCCGGTCGATGTCGAGCAGCAGGCTGGCGGCGGCTTCGGCGCGCGGCGCATAGACGCCGTCGACGAAGGTGGCCACCTCGGGATCGGCGTATTCGGTCTTGGCACTGTCGTTGCCGATGCCGCGCAGGGTCAGGGTGATTACCCCGTGGTCGCCCTCGGTGGTGGCGGCCAGGCCGGGCACCAGCTTGGCAATGTCCTGGACCGTCATCACGCGATCCTGGCTCAGCGTATTGGCGCTGATCGCACTGATCGCGATGGGGGTCTTCTCGAGCGGGGTCTTGCGCTTGGTGGCGGTGACCTGGATGGTGTCGAGGTTCTTGATGCTTTTCTTGCCGGCCGGTGCTGTCGTGGCCTGGCCGGATACCGCAGCCTGCCCGTCGGCAAACGCGTTGCCGGAGGCGAGCACGGCGAGGATCGCGCCGCAAAGCGCCGAGTAGCGATACTTCATTTCAGGTCTCTCCCCATGGAATGAATATTCTTGTGCCTGACGTGCTGGCACGTCGGATTCGATTGCCGACAGTATCGATTTACCTCATGATGACAGCGCTGTCAATCCAAAATTGATAGCGCTGTCATAAAACCAGCCAGCGCTGCTATGCAGCATCGTCGGCAATCGCGGGAGATTCATGAGGATACGCATCGAGGACGTGGCGAGGCAGGCGGACGTCTCGCCTAAGACGGTGTCGCGGGTACTGAACAACGAGCCGAATGTGCGCGCGGCGTTGCGCGAGCGGGTCTTGCGGGCGGTGAAGGCAATGGGCTACCGGCCGCATCTCTCGGCACGCAGCCTGGCGAGCAACCGCTCGTTCCTGGTTGCGCTGCTGTATGACAACCCGTCGCCGTACTACGTGATGGAGGTGCAGAACGGCGTTCTGGATGCCTGCGATGCCCATCGTTACAGCATGATGGTGCGGCCGCTGCATTCGGGCGCACCGGATTTCCTGGTGCGGGTCGATGCGCTGCTCTCGCATTTCCGGCCCGATGGCCTGGTGCTGACTCCGCCGATCGCCGACCACGCAGAACTGATCGGCCGCCTGCGCGCGCGGGGCATGCCGCACGCGCGCATCTCGCCGGAGCGCCACGACGAAGGCATCGGAGCCACCCTGGACGAACGCGATGCCGCTCGCGAAATGGTGCGCCATCTGGTGTCGCTGGGTCATCGACGCATCGGGCACATCACCGGACACCACGCCCACGGTGCCAGCGGCTGGCGACTGCTGGGCTACCGCGACGGGCTGCAGCGGGCGCGACTGGCCTACGACGAAGCATTGGTGGTCGAAGGCCTGTTCTCGTTCGACTCCGGCGTCGCCGCAGCGCGCCAGTTGCTGTCGCTCAAGCGGCCGCCCACGGCGATATTCGCCGGCAACGACGATACCGCCGCGGGCGTGCTGTGGACGGCGGCGGCGATGGGTCTTGCGGTACCCGATGACCTCTCGGTGTGCGGATTCGACGACACGCCGCTGTCGCGACAGGTGTGGCCGTCACTGACCACCGTGCGCCAGCCGAGCCAGGACATGGGACGCATTGCCACGCAGCAACTGCTGCATGCGATCGATGGCCGTACGGAGGCGTGCATGGTGTCCGTGCCGTATGCCTTGCGCCTGCGCGAATCGACGGGTCCGGCACCGTCGCGCGGGCGGGCCGGCCGGCGATGAATGGGTGCCGGGCAGACCTGGCGGCGGAACGACGCCGCTTCCAGACGGGCCACGCATGGCGGACGGTGGCCTGGCCGCGCACGAGGGAAGCGCCAGCGAACGGACATCGCCGCACAAATTTGACAGCGCTGTCATTTTCTGCGGATACTCGATCGAAACATCCTGGTCGACGCTGCATGCGCCGCTGCGACCTACCGAATGCGAGGAGAAGGCCGTGCGGTTTGTGGTTCGAGGAAAGGGCGCGCTTTGCGGTGCCTGGGTATTGTTCGCCGTGCTCTCCGTGGGGGCGTTCGGGCTGGCCCGGGCGGATGTCGCACACGTGCCGCTGGCTGCGGTCGTGCATCCGGCGCTGTGGCCCAGGGGCCATTGGCCATTACCGCCCGATGCCGCGCTGGAACGGCGCGTGCGGGCGCTGATGGCGAAGATGACCCTGCGCGACAAGGTGGGCCAGGTGATCCAGGCCGACATCGGCAGCGTC
>Ga0207433_10012196_pt1 | contig 12907 bp, 14 predicted proteins | sample YelNatPaOPGAMG01_FD_187559 | JGI IMG/M metagenome (GOLD analysis project Ga0207433, IMG submission 187559) | Hot spring thermophilic microbial communities from Obsidian Pool, Yellowstone National Park, USA - OP-RAMG-01 (SPAdes) (version 3) | ecosystem: Environmental > Aquatic > Thermal springs... | reverse complement strand
ATACCAGCGGTCAGTTTCTCTTTTGATAGTACAAGTTTTAATTTTCCCTTGAATAGGACGGAATGTTTTTAGCTTTATATCCCCAATTTTAGAAAGGCTTATTCTATCCCCTTTCAGCTTGAAGCCTCCTTGAGGGTAAGTAAAACTATCATATCTGTCGTAGCCCTTGTATCTTGGGAAGCCAGGCTTTTCGTGGTTTTTTAATCTTCTGAAGAAAGACTTAAAATTGGTATCTAACCTTTTCAAAGTATTCTGAAGCACTTGTGCATAGACTAGTTCATACTCAGGGAGATCTTTCTTAAGGACTGGTAGTTCATTAGCTTGATTTATATAGCTCAAAGAGATTCTGTTCTTCTTATAGGCTTCAATTCTTTCCTGCAAGGCGGAATTGTAAAGATCTCTGCATAGGTCTAAGGTGTTTTGAAGCTTATGCCTCTGGTTCTTAGTTGGATATAACCTAAATTTATAAGCTCTTTTTAATATCATCTTCCTTTCTTTTTCTTATAGGTTCTACATCCCAGTAAGGACTTCTACATTTAGGACAGATTCTAACATTTTCAACCCGAGCAATCCATTCATGGCCACATCTCTTACATTTAAGTTTTGGTAAACTTGTATTAATATTCATGTGTTACCCCCATAAACATATCTTATAGCCTCTACATTTAATTAGTAAAAATCTTTAAAAAATCCTAAAAGTTGGCACCTTCTTTGTTATCAACCTGCCTAATGTTATTTTATTTCCCTGACTTTAAAACCTCCTCTATATAAAATATTTAAGTCCGACAACTTGGTCTATTTATCAATTAAAACAAAACCCCCGTACCTACTCTATTGATGGTTATTTCTACATATTCTGGACTTATATCTATTCCTATATAATGTCTGTGCAAAAGTTTGGCAGCATAACAAGTAGTTCCAGAACCACAAAACGGATCAAGAATTATATTATCTTGGTAAGAATAAAATTTTATTAATCTACTAGGTAATTCTACTGGAAATGGAGCGGGATGATCTCTTTTTCTTTCAGGGGGAAACATATATACATTAGTTGAATATAATAAAAATTCCCGAGTAGTAATATCTATCTTATTTTTATCCCCCTCTAACTTGTGAGTTTCTTTATCTGCAATAACTATAAATTCACTAGCATCTCTTAAAGCAGGATTAGATGGACTACGCCATGATCCCCAAGAAGTTGATTTACCCACTACTCTCCCCCCCGCTTTTATCCATGTTATTATTTCTCTATCTTGAAATCCTATTTCTCTTAACATTAAGACTACATCTATAAGCAAAAAAGCAATACGAGACCCCTTATGTTGCATTATACAAGATGGTACATTTATAGCTAATCTACCACCTTTTACCAATATTCTATAACATTGAGAAAAAATATCTTTTAGCTTATTTAAGTATTCTTTTTTATCCATTTGATCATTATGGTTATGATAGTTTATTCCTACATTATATGGAGGAGATGTAATAATCAGATGAATACTATTATCTGGTATCTCTCTAAGAACATTAGAGGCATCTCCTTCTATTATTTTATCTATAAAATCGTTTATGGTTTTCATGACTTCGTTATTTATAAGATGTAGTTTATCCACACACTTTCTGTTCTGGGTTGTTTTAACAAAGCCATTCCATTACCCTGTAAACCACTATTTCGTGTTTTACCCACTGCATAACAGGCTGTCTTATAGTCTATCCTATGCCAGCCGTCCCTACCGTCAAGATAACTTTTGTAGAGTTCATTATCGTATCCTGACAGCATGACTTTGCCTCTGATATTGACTATCAACTTCAACAGGTCTTCATGGTCTTCTATAGTCATTTCATGCTTATAACCGCCATTTCTACGTGTAGAGGGGACATAAGGGGGATCTAAATAAAAAAATGTATTAACACTATCTAGTTGGGGAATAACTACTCTAAAATCTTTTTCTAGTATTTTTACATTAGTTAATCTATTAGATAAATCAGGAATACTTAATAAAGTATTTAGGTATGAAGAGATGTGATTAGCCATACCCCTTCGAGAGGTTGTTAATGAAGTTCCCCAAGCACCCATTGATCCACTAAAACTTTGTCTTGATATTATAAACAATGTATATGCTTTATCTAATAAATTATTACAATTATCTAAATTTTCTTTACAGAAAGAAAATTCCTCCCTAGAGTAGGGGGTTAAAGTTGCTAATAGTTGAAATTTGTTTGCTAAATTAATATCTTTTATTACTTTAAATAAAGATACTATATTTTGATCAATCTCATTATATATTTCTATTTTTGAAGGTTCTTTTGCAAATAATAAAGAGGCCCCTCCACCAAATACTTCAACATAAACATCATGGGGTGGAATTAGTCTTAGTAGCTTCGTTACCATATTACCTTTACCACCAAAATAAATAATAGGGTTACGGAGTCTCATATGGGTATATTTGTTTAGCTTTATAATTTAAAGGAACTTCAATCTTAACTTTATTTTTTATAATATCTGGTATTGTGAGTAAAATATCATGTGCTATATTTAGAACTGTATCTTTTTCTTCGTTTAGAATATCAAATGTAATAGAGTCATGAATAATATTTACTATTTTAGATTGAAGGTTTAGTTCTTTCATCTTATTATCTATTCTTATAGCATTCATTAGTGTAAGGTCTGAACTAGTAGCTTGAGAATCAAAATTTATAGCTTGGGTTATAATTTTACTTTTTAGCTTGTTAGGGATTGAATACTTAATTATATCAAGTTCAGGAAATCTTCTATATCTACCAATGGTAGAAATAAGAACTTTATCTTTTAATACTTTTTCTGATATATGATTTATATATTCTTTAAACTTAGGAAATGCTAAAAAGAATGTTTTCTGTATTTTTGCTGCCTCTTCCTTAGAGACTTTTAAGGATATTGATAAGCCATAAGGTGTAATACCATATATACTTGCAAGTGCAACTATTTTAAATTTAGTTCTCTCTTCGTCTGTAATATCTGATTCATTTTTATTTAATGCCTTAGCGGCTATAGCCTTATATAAATCTTTACTATTTTTTATTACATCCAAGATGTTTACTTCTCCTGTAATCATAGCAAACATTCTTAATTCTGCTTGACTATAATCTATCTCCCATATTGATCCCCTATCCCCAAATCTGCTATTAATTACATTTATAAATATTTCCTTTGGAAATTGTTGCATATTAGGATCATTAGAAGAAACTCTACCAGTAACAGTTTTAACAAGAGAATAATTACCGTGAAGGAAATTATTTTTAGTTTTTTCTAATACTATCTCTACAAAACTTAAAGATTTTTGAGTTTTTCTATACTCAGAAAGTAGATTAAATATTCTTATCAATTCTGGTTCTTGTATAATATTAGGAGTTTCTTTATATTTCTGCAGTGCATCATCAGATAATGAAACTCTTCTTGTATCTGTATATTGAAAATCTTTTCTTAAATAATCATATTTTTTTAATATAATTTTTTCTATTTCTTGGTTAGATAACCAGTTTATATTCGCTATTTTAGATAATTCTACTTGTATTTGTTTTAATGTATTGTTTTGTTCTTCATATAACTTTTTGGCTTTCTCCATATCTATAGAAATACCCCTCATCTTAAGTTTAGTGAGGAATAGTAAAGCATCATGTATATATTTTAGAAATTCTTTTGAGTATAATTGTGTAACAATATTTACATATTTTTGATATAACTTTTTTGTATAAAAAACATCTTTTGCATTATAAAGGTCTAATTGAGGAAAAACTTTTTGATATTTATCCTTTGCCATATTTAAAAGAACTCTGTATTTTTCTTTTGCTACCTCTGTTTTTAGAGTGTTAATTTTTTTCTCAAGTGATAAAATTTCTTTTTGTAAGTCATCTATATCTTTTAGGGGTTCATAATATTCAGATAATCCAAACTCTGCAATAGCTAATCCTTTTAAATTGTTTCCTGTTGATAGATGTCTGTTCTCGTTAATCAAGTAAGATAATAGCATTACATCTCTTAATACAACTTGATCAATCAAATTTTCTCTTTTAGAGAAAACTAATAAAGCCACTATATCCCATGCAGTATTAAAACCTATCACGAGTTTATTGGTGGGATCAAATTTTTTGATTAGATCAGCATCCTTTACAAGAAATATAGTATCATCTTGAAACGTACCTATTCCTAAATGGGAAATAAAAAAATCTGGGTCATATTGATTTAATATGTTATTAGATTCTATATCTATAATAACTTTATCTAATTTATTAATTCTTTCTATATCTTCTTCAGTAGCTTCTTTATAATTTACAGAAACTTCGTCTACACCTTGAGGTAAGACTAGAGCATTCTTAAAATATTCTATATTAGAGTTAAGGTCATTAATGAATAAATAATAAGAAGGGAAAGCATATACAGTAATGTTAGTTCCTAACAAACTTTCTTGTATTTTATAGCTTTTATAAAATCTTATTGGTTTAGGTAGATTGAAGATTTCTCCAACTTCTGATCCAAAAAAGTAAATAGTCTTATTAGAAAAATCTAAATATTTTTGTCTATCTTGTAAACAATATTTTATATCTTTTAAAAATTTATTATGCTTTACCCAACTAGTACATTGAGTAAGAAATACTACTGGTATATTTTTTGTACCAAGTGCAGATTTAATTCTATTAAAGAAAATAGAATAATTGAAATTAAACTTAATATATTCTGGAAAAACTATAACAGAATCTACTCTCGTTATATCTGTGAGTTGACTATTAAAATTATAAGCTTCTGGTCTACGGGATATTTCTCTTTTATAAAAATCACATTCTTTGCATTTTTTTAACATAATCTTCTATCCTGTTCAGCTCTTGTCTTATAAGGCCCTTTACCTTTACTTCTCCATTTTCTCTAAAATGTTTAGGAAAGAATAAAACTTTAGCCTCAATAAGTTTCTGCATTTCTGCATAAATCTCATCTACAGAGAGACCTTTTCTCTTTTTTGATAATAACCAATCTCTCCAAGAGTAATACCTACCATTTGATACTTTTTTTATTTTATTTACCTTATGCCAAGCAACAGTAAAATTTAGTCTTAAATCTTTAACCTTAAGTAATGAGGGATTTTTAACTAATTCATCTAATAACAGTTCATAAATCTCGTTTCTAGATAATCCTTGCTCTAATTTCTCTGCAATAAATTTTCTTAAAAATCCCCAATTTTCTTTTCTTCTAAAGAGAGAAAATCTAACAGAGTTTGAAAACCAATCAGGAGTTCCAAACTCATGTTTAGGTCTAGGTCCCCTTTTAAGGTTAGGATGGTTTTCATAAAAGGCTTTTAACCCTTCTGTTATTTTTTTCTTCACTTCTTCGGGCCATTTTTTTCCTGTTCTATAATTTGAGATCTTCTTTCTTGCTTCTTCTGTTTGAGGGTGTCCTTTAAAGTTAACCATCTTTAAGAGCTAAAAAGGATCTACAGAAGTATCCGCTGGTTGTGATTTAAGATTTTTAGCCTTTATCTTTATTTCTTCTTCAGAAATAAGTTTTTGAATAGTTGAAGCAATAATAGAAACAGTTGGTTTATCATTATATTCACCATAAGAAATTGAACCTTCAATAAAAACCATATCCCCTTTCTTAATAGTTTTCGCTACATCCATTAATTTATTAAATGCTACTATCTGATGCCAATCTGGTTTCTTAGTAAGAGGATTAGAAGTGGCAATTGATAATCTTACAGCTTTTTCTAAAACTTTTGCATCCCCCCCTGCAAACCCAATTAAAAGAACCTTATTTAATTGCATATTTTTTATCTCCTTCTTTTATTTTGTTTACACTTTTTATTGTTCAAAAAAAAGATTGGGGGAGAGTTGATCCCCCCCTAACTGATAAACGCTAATACTTCAGTGATAAGAAGTAGCAATCACTTTGTTCTAGCATACTTTGCTACAATTCTCTCATAGGGTGAAGTAAACAGTACATTTGTAGGCACTTTAAATAGGTGAGCTATCTCCTGAATATACTTAGAAGGAGTAGAAATTCCTCTCTCAATTTTAGAAACAAATGATCTGTCTACATCAAGAACTTCTGCCACATCTTCTTGTGTATAACCTTTTGCTAGCCTTAAGGCTCTTACCTTTTTACCTACTTCCCTTTTCCACTTTACCATCTTAAACCTCCTTTAAAAGTTTTTGTCTTATATTAATATAATACCGAAGGGTGTTAACTTTTTACAAACTCCTTAAACTTGATTAAATAAATTTTTACTCATCTCATAATTCATCCAGACAATCTCTATTCTGAAATTTTCTTCAAAAGTATCTTCCTCTTCTTCTCTCTTTCTTAAAGGAACTGATGTAGAGACTTTAAAATTAATTTTATGCCAGCTCTTTAAATAGTTTTGATATAATTCGTTATCATATCCTGATAGAAGAACTTTACCTTTAACATTAGTTATTAACTTTAACAAATCTTCATGATCTTGTGTAGTCATTTCATGTTTATACCCCCCATCTCTTCTAGTATCTGGCAAGTAAGGGGGATCAAGATAAAAGAATGTTCTTTCTGTATCATATCTTGGAATAATTTTTCTGAAATCATCATGTTCAATCTGAACTCTTAATATTCTATCAGCTATTTCAGGAAGTCTTTTTACAACAGAGAGATAACTTAATACATTAGTTGGTAAAACATTTCTATAGGATTTAACGCTAAACCCCCAATTTTCTCCCATACCAGAAAAACTCTGTCTCATAACTACAAAAAATTTGTAAGCTCTTTCTACCTTATTAGTTGTATTAAGTAAAGTATCTCTGCAATAATAAAAGTTTTCCCTAGAATAGGGGGTTAAATCAGCTAATCTTTGAAATTCTTTAAAATCTTCCTCATTTCTAAGAACTCTAAAGAGATTTACTATATCGCTGTCTATGTCGTTATATACTTCTATTTTTGACGGTTCTTTAGCAAACAACAATGAAGCTGCCCCCCCAAATACTTCTACATAAGTTAAATGATCTGGTATTAAGTTTAAAAGTTTATTTGTCATAAGCCCTTTCCCTCCAAAATATTTAATAATACTTCTCATCAGATAACCTTTTCAAGGTTGATAATTGTTGACGGGATGTCATAATTTAACCATATACTTTCAATTCTTTGTTGTTTTAATTTCAAAATACCGACACCTGTTAACTTTGATCCTCTAACACCACCAGTTGCAGTGCATACCGTTTTAAAATCAATTCTTTTCCAATTATGTAAATATTTGTCATAAAAGGAATTATTATATCCTGAAATCATTACTTTTCCTTTTAAAGTTAGGATTAATTCTAATAAATCCTTATGATCTTCATCTCCCATTTCATACTTATACCATCCACTTCTTCTTGTTTCATGTAAGTAAGGGGGATCAAGGTAAAAAAAAGTATCTTCTGTATCATACTTAGGAATAAGTTTTCTAAAATCCTCGTTTTCAATAATTACATTTTTTAATCTATTATGAATAGATGGAAATTTTAATATACTATTTATATATCTACTTACATTTTCTGCTATTTCATGACCAGTTGTTACGCTGTAAGACCACGCCTCCCCTGTTTTCCCTGAAAATGTTTGCTTATTTAATATCCAAAAATTATATGCTATATCTAAATCATTAGCCCCTTCAAAAGACATATTATAAAAAAATTCTTCTCTTGAATAAGGGGTTAAGCTAGCTAATTTTTCAAACAATGAAAATTTAATTGGATCTTTAATTACTTTAAAGAAAACATATAATCTCTTATCTATATCATTATAGACTTCTATTTCAGAAGGCTTTTTAGCAAATAAAAAACTTCCACTTCCACCAAAAACTTCCACAAATGTTTTATGTCTTGGTATAAACTCTATAAACTTTTTAGAAAGTTTTGATTTTCCTCCAAAATATGTAATAGGACTGTTCATCAGTAGTTAATTTATTTTATTATTTCCAGTACTTATAATTTGTTCAGACATAAGATTTTTTAGTTTATTGTTAGCCCAATTTGGTATCTGATAGATAGAAACTATAGATATTACTTGAATTATTCCTTTAAATGGGTATAAATAAATATTTTCTTTTTCATCTTTAATCCATTCATAAATTTCTCCATCTATATCTTTTTCTTTGATCCAGATTTTTTCTTTTATTTTATTCAATAAGTCTTCTAGATCTTCACTTTCAATAAAAAAAGACATAGTCTGTCCATTAGACAGATCAACCTTAAACATAGTCTCACAAACATCTTTTAGAGATTTTTTTCCCATGTTTCATGAAAGAATAAATTAGCTAAAAACTCTATATGAGAAACATAATATATAGTTTGTTTAGAATTATTTTCTCCAGTTATTTCTGGTAAAAACTTAATTATGTTATCCCATCTATATGGGTTTAATTTTACTTCTTTTGCTTTTTGTTGAGCTTGTAATATCCATTTAATTCCTGCATTATAAGCACCTAACATAAATCTTATTCTATCTATCCCTAATTCTTTTTTAAAAACATTATAATTCTTGAAGTCTAAAAATATACCTGCTCTAATACTTTGTTCTGGATCAAAAGGATCTGTTATCTTACAATATTCAAAATTAGCAGGCATTATTTGGAATAGCCCTGAAGCTCCAGTTTGTTCGTTTTTAGATTTAGGATCTGGATATAGAACCCCATCTTTTTCTATAAGTTTACTTTCTGTAAACATTTGAGCCTTAAACCATACCCAATTAACTGAAGTTTTAAATATATTATATTCTTCTTTCAATTGATCTAAAATCAATGGGTTATTATCTAAATTCTTCTTAATTAGATCATCATAAATATTAGAATACTTCATTTTATCTCCTTATAGTTCTTTATAAAGACCAAAATCCCACTAATATATTTATATAAAATTTATGCAACCAGAATACCCTTTTTTATAATAAACACATCCTAATTGAAAACCGAATTGAGGAAATTCCTTTGGGGTTTCTAAACACCATATTTCTTTTATCCCAAATCCCATATCTTTTATATCTTTTAATCTTGCTTTATAAAAGGTTGCATTTATAAGCTGTAAAAATACTATATTATCTGCAACCTCCATAGCATGTCTCAAAAATAATCTATATTTTGAATATGGGGGATTTGTTATTATCCAATCCCAATGTCCTGTTGTTGTTAAAAAATCCCTGCCTTTATTTATTTCACACCAATCTGTTGTACTGGGAAGAATTTTTAAAAAATTACCGTCTCCTATACAGGGTTCTAAAATTTTACCTTCTGGTTTATAATGGTCTACTATCTTTTTAGCTAAATACAAAGGAGTATTAATATTATCATTTCCATTTTTAGCTGAGATACTCCTACCCATAATTTCATCCTTAGCATTTAGCATAAGAGCAATTTAGACACTTAAAGCACCCACCCTCGCTTATTAATGCTTTCTCATGACATACTGGACACTCCATTGCCAATGAAATATCTTTTGTATGAGAATATACACTATCATAAATCTCACTAAATATCATTTCTACCAAACTAGAGTAAACTTTAGAACCAGTATTTATTCTATCAAAAGATTTTAAATTCATCATTTTTGAAAACATTTTATTTAAGGGTAAATTATATTTAAATTGTACACTTACAAAATAACCTAAAGCCCATAATAAGCTCTGCAGTTCACCAGCACCTGGATCACCACAACTTAAAAAACACTCTATTGGTTCATTCTTTTTTGTGTAATTTATAGTAATATAAATCTTTTTACCATGATAATCTAATTTCCTAGTTTCTCCTTCTACTATATTTCCTCTCTCTATAACTCCAGAAACTTTCTTTTTAGATGAACTCGTTAAAGTTGGTTTTAGAACACTAGCCTTTTCTGCATAAGGATTAAATATTGTAAGTCCTTTTACTATTCTTTCCTCCCAAGCTTTCCATATCAAATTATTTACAGTGTCAACTGTATCTGATTGAGATAAATTAATAGTTTTACTGATCGCTAAATCTACATACTTAGAAACAGCTTTTTGAATTGCATAATGATCCTCAACTGTTAAATCCTTTGTTGTAACAAAATAATCAGGAAGATCTTCGTTGGGATGTTTTTTAATATAATTAGCATATTCAGGGACTATAACTTCAATATCTTTTCCTCTAACATTTCTACTATACTTAAACATAAATATAGGCTCTAGTCCCCCTGCATTAACCCCCATAAGAAGACCAGTAGCACCAGTAGGAGCAACAGATAGTAAAGCACTGTTGGAGATGCCCTTTTCTTGATATTTTGTGTATAAAGCCAATGATTTATATTCAGGAAATCCTTGAAATATTGTATCTTCATTTAAGTACTCTTTTTTTACTTTAGGAAAGTAATCTGTTGCTTCAATACTACTCTCTATTGCATTTAATCTGATAGCTTTAAATAGATTTTCTGTATACTGAATAGACTTAGGATTATCACCATATCTAATTTCATCTCTAATCATACATGTTGCTAAATCCATAATTCCAATACCAATAGGTCTAAACTTTTTTACAGAATTAGCTACTTTATCTAGTATAAAGTTAGATTTTTCTATAACAGAATTTGCAACTAAAACAGCGGCCCTTACATAAGGAAGTAGAGCATTTTTTAGTTCATCAACTGATTTATTAAAAGTACCAATTTCCTCATAAATTCTAGGAAGGTTTAATGCAACTAAATTACATACTTGATAAGTATCAGAATTAACTGGTAATAAAACTTCACCACATGGATTAGAAGATCTAATTCTTCCTACTGAAGGAAGGGGATTTTTAGAATTAATTATATCATCAAAAAAGAAGCCTGGATCACCATAATAATAAGCATTGTTTATCATTGTCTCTAATAGTTTTTTAGCTTTTACAGTTTTAATAACTTTACCAGTAGCTGGACTTATTAGATTAAAATCTTTATTCTCTTTAGCGGCCATCATAAATTCATCACTTATCATAACTGATATATTCATATTCTTAAATGGTTTTAAAGAAGCCCAATTTTCTTTTACAATATTAATATCAATACCAGTTCGTCTAGAAAAGGACTCGGGGGTTTTAGCATTTACAAAATCTTCTATATCTGGATGATTTACTGGTAGAGCCAATAGTAATGCACCTCTTCTTCTACCACCTTGCTTTATCCCTTCAATCATAGCATTAAATTGTTCCATCCATGCAATTATACCAGAACTTGTTCCACCGGTTGAATTAATTACTTCTCCTCTTCCTCTTAATTTGGAGAGAGATAACCCAACACCAGCTCCATGTTTTTGAATAATAGCCGCCTCTTCTAATGAGTTAAAAATACTCTTTACAGAGTCATCTACATCAATAATAAAGCATGCACTTCCAACATTAGATTTTCCAGCATTCATGAGAAGAGGAGAATTAACAGAAATATATTTATTATGTAACGCTTCTGATATAAAATCCTTATCCTTTTTAGGAAGGGGATTATCTTTGAATAAAAATTTAACAACCCTATCAACAACATCATCAAATGTTTTCTCATTATCTATAACATATTGATCTTTTAGCAATTCCCAGTTATCCATTTTGTTCTCCTTTCTGCTGTTTAATAGTTGAATTTTCATTACATTGAAATTTATATGGACAATATGCACAGCTGTCTTTTACTAAAAATTCCGTTGGCGTTTTGTTATTCAAATAACAATCTCTAATATAATTTATCTTTTTTCTTATCTCTGCTATCATTGCTAAGAGCTTTTGATTTTGATATATATCTTTATATTCAAATTGTTTTACATCACTTTCATACCTTTTAAAATTTCTATTTATATAAATAATACATATATTTTTAACATTAGGAAATGCAATAGTATAGACTAAGGTTTGTAGTAAATGTTTGGGTAGGGGTTCTTGTAAAGAAAAGAAAGTTTTTGTATCTGCGGTCTTTATTTCGTAAATAGTGTCTGCGTCTTTTGCATCTATTCTACCCTTCATAAGAAGTTCTTCCAATATAAAGTTTCTCTCATGTATAATGAGTTCATTAGCTTCTAATTGGAAGTGTTCATGAAAGGTATTCCCTAAATCACCTAATAGCTTTACCTCTGGATAAAAAATTTTATAATCAGAATCAATAGGGTAATGCTTTAGTTTAAACCATATTAATCTGCTACAATCATTAATCTCAGAAGGGAAAATATAGTTCTTATTATTTATGTCTTTCTTTAACTGTTCTAACAATTCACTACTTATTTTTTGTTTCAGAAGATTTATATCTATCATCTGTTTCTCCATTTCCTTTAAAGAAATTTTGTATACTTCGTTTAATTTTACTTAAACTTCCATAAATAGAATTACTTTTATGATAGCTCTCTAATAATGATAAAAGTTCTTCTACCTTATTTTTTAAATCCAAAATATCTCTTTTCAGAATTTCTTGTCTTATTTTTAAGTATTTTATTTCTTGCTCTACAGAAGGATAATTTTCCCTTTTATATAATTTTCTTGTTTTTCGTTTTCTATAGGTCATTTCATTTCTCCTTATTTATACTTCAAAATTTGCAAGTAAGGGCTTACATAATAAAGAGTTAAATCTGGAATATGTTTTTTAACTTCTTTTAAAATATTTGGATCATTTTCTATAAAATACATAGGCTTCCCATATTTTTCAATAATATATTTTATTCTTCTTACCTTGTCTCCATAATTATATTTAGTTAGAGAATAAATTTTTGTAATAGGAAGTTTATATTTCTTTACTATGTTTTTAAGCTGTTCTTTTGTGATTTCATTAGCTTCTCTTTTTCTATTCGTTACAATTATTACTTGATCTGGTTTGTCTTTCAAAAGAGCATTAATTATTTCAGGTTGCTCTCTTGTTGCATCATCTGTCATAAGAACTCCATCAATATCAGAAATTATGTATTTCATAA
>Ga0207433_10012183_pt1 | contig 12917 bp, 8 predicted proteins | sample YelNatPaOPGAMG01_FD_187559 | JGI IMG/M metagenome (GOLD analysis project Ga0207433, IMG submission 187559) | Hot spring thermophilic microbial communities from Obsidian Pool, Yellowstone National Park, USA - OP-RAMG-01 (SPAdes) (version 3) | ecosystem: Environmental > Aquatic > Thermal springs >... | reverse complement strand
GAGCTACTGATTGCTTGACTGGCAGGAATCCTATCACTGTGTTCGTGATGTAATTTATGTAGCCGTCGGTCATAAGGTATTCAAGAAACTTCTTTGCTAAATCTATGTTCTTACTGAATTTGAATACAAAATAATTTGGATTGACTGTGAAAGCTGCTCTAGTCACTCGTTTAGGCACTAATGCCACGCCAAACTTTTCGAATAGGCCAGCTCTACCTATGGCGAGAAGTATATCATTTATAAATGAGGAGCTAGTCACCATCATGCCTGCTTTATCATTAAGGAGTTGCACTCTTGCTGTTCCAGTTGTGTTTGTGAGGCTTTCAGGGGTTGTGTAGGGCCATAGTTGCTTGATGAAGTCTATGGCCTCCACTGTTTGTGGGTTATCAAAGATCACGTTGTACTTTTCATCAAAGATCCTGCCACCATTTGCTGCTATAAAGCCCCACGGATGCTTATCTCCATCTCTATTTAAAGCGTATGTGCCTGCAATTCCGTAGACACCCTTGCTCTTGTCGGTCAAAGCCTTAGCCGCTTCAAGATACTCATCCCATGTAGTTGGAACCTTCAAACCCTTTTCCTTGAACCAGTCCTTCCGATACCAAAGGACGTCAGGAGTAAATTCTTCCGTCACTCCCCAGAATTTACCTTTCCACTGATGAAGGTTGACATCAAATTTGTAAATGTCTTTGATATTTATCCTATCAACCAAGTCATCCACTGGTTCAACTCCACCTAAGGCAGCGTAGAGGATATGAGAATAGTTCCATCCAATACCTATGTCAGGACTACTCTTTGCAGCAATCGCCGCCTTAATCTTCGGAATCGATGGGTCCCATCCTATAACATCCTTCTTTATGGTAACATTAGGATTTTTCTCTAAGAAGCCTCTAATTACTATGTCTAAGGCTCGAATCCAGTCAGGCCTGTCATCATTGTGCCACCAAGTTAGTTGCGTAAGTGTAGGAGTTGTTGGTGTCGGTGTTGTAGGTGTTGGCGTGGTTGGTGTCGGTGTTGGTGTAGGTGTTGGTTTAGGTTGTGTTGCATAGTATCCTGCTCCAGCAGCTGCAGCAACTACAACGACTCCAGCCCCAGCGTACTTTATCCAGCCTCTTCTAGAAACCTTCTTCTCCTCAGTCAAAACAAGAACCCTTCCTTTACGTGTATAAAAAGAAGGTTTTCGTTTATATATAAAACTTATCATCATAGACAATTCATGGTTTAGCTTAAAACCGTGGGGACGCCGATACTGATAAGACGATGCTTTTGTAGGCTCCCCTATCTCCTCTCTAAAGGCCCGGTGATCCAGCGTGTAGATACCTTTAGGAGACTATTGGAGGAGGTTCGAAGGGGCTGTTTTCAGACAGCTTTTAACAATCATTTAGGAATTAATGAGCAGTTTCAGCTTGAAAAATCCTGAAAATATCGAGTTAAGCATAGAAAGGGAGAATTTACATTTTATCTTCGTAGTAAAAACATAGTTTGTATGGGCCGTATTTACCATCTCTCAGATTGAGCGGGGCCTCAAAACCATTGCTACGAATTTTGTTGAGACGATGGAGTCTAGGAGAGATGCTAAAAGAGATGCCTTAAAGAGCCTTCTTGGCAATGGTTAGAAGTATCATTAAAAACCATTGCTAGCAAACGTATGTATTATGACAATAATGAATTGACAGAACAGAGACTGAAGATCATCAGGAGACAAGCTAAATTAGCACAGATTCCTTTTACTATAGACTGGCTCAGCCTGTGACTGTATTTTGAGATCTGCAATCTTCATAGGTGGGAAGAAGTTCACCGAGGTTGAGGTTACCACAGAGTAGGATTTCAAGAAGATCGTAAGAGAGGACTCGAGACAATGTCCCGTACACAGACGGATTACTTTAAACTTAAGAGCAGGAGTTTAGTCCAGAACATCTATTCATGATGAGCCTACCATCCATCTAACATATGTTGTCGGATTTCGCTTCGGAAGACGCCATACAATCGGTTCCCTATAGCCACATTCGTGGAAGATCTCAACTTCAGATTCGTTTTTTCTTTAGCTCAAACGAACTTGATGCCCAAACTTTCGCTCGCTAGCAATCTTATTCACATATGGAAGATTCTTCCGTTTTATACCGAATTCGATGTTTTCGGGATGTTTTAAATATGAATCGTCGAATAGGCCTTGAAAACTGTTTAAACATGTGTCTGGAAAGCAGGCTTCCCTAGGAGACATTACACACACTATGTTTTCCCCTGCTTCTCTAGACACTTCAAGCAGTTGATATAACGATATGAAAGATTCAGTAAGATGTTATGTTTAGGATTTCTATGGCGGCTATTTCGCCTTTTTCACTGTAGTGTATGATCGCTTGCCCATCTTCTGTTGGTTCTCCACGGGTTTTCTTTGCGTGTTTAAATCTTATGAATAGGTCTCCTACATCGTCTCCATAATCTATGGTGATAACTTTTCTAGGTAGCTTCAATCTATATTTCTTCTCGAACTTTTCGAGGACCTCTCTAGCGTCAATATCTAGGAGGGTTTTAACTTTTTGAATTTTTTATACCTCCTGGCCTTCCTTCCATAACTTGTGTAGAAGGCGGTTCTTATATAGGCTTCCCCATTCTGTTTGCAGTAGATCACAACTAGATAGTCGGATACCCCGCCATGCAACCTCTTTGATGCGTGGAACGCTCCTGCAGGGTCTATGTATACCTCATCTGGGTTTGCTACGGTGTCAAAAACATTAAAACTTCTTGGTCCTGGAATTTCGCTTACAGAATATGTGTGGAAGAACTCTTTAACTTATAATTTCAATACTGAGCATTGGAAAGATTATTTGAAGTGCATGATAGATTAAACTCACCAGATTAAGTAAATATTTTGCTATCGAATAAAAATAATTTTCCCAATCTTGACTAGCTAAGATCAGAGCTGACTTGGTTATATATGTGGCTGTTAGAAATAATGCGGCTGTCGCCTTAGCATTATTCTCTTGAGCAAGAGGAAGGCTCCTTTCTTTTATGTTTGAAAATAGATTTTTAATCTCGATTGGAACTTTATTATACAAAGATTCAATGCAATTACTTTCAAGAATATACTTAATTTTTATCCGTATCGACACCATTTACTTGCAAAAAGGTAAGATGTTTTTTAATTAGTTCTTCTTTATAAAAGCCAGGAACGCCTTAATCTATAAAAAATGGAAGCTTAAGATAGTGGATTCTCAGGAGCCTTAGATATATTAACCAACTATCTTCTGTAAATTATATAGTTAGAAGGGAAGAATACAGGTGAAGTAATAGTAAAAGGATCAATGAGATAAATAGAAGAACCTTTAGGTATCCCACATAAACCACCAACTTCATCTGCAAGATTATCTATTGATTTGAATGGGCCTCTCTTAATGCCAGAAACATCAAGAACATACCAATTTCCTTTATCTGAGTAACCACATACATTATGTCCTATTGGTGTATCGATTGCTATACCTATATTCCAAGCATCGTAACCATTAGCTTTAAGACAATATGCTTGAAATGTTGCAAATCCGTCACAATCATCGTATTTTCTTTCATATACGATCCATGCAGGGACATATTCATTAACAGTCTCTGACTTGTAACGTATGTTGTAGCCCGTAAATATGCTAACTAAATTAGGTGAGTTCAACCTATCAACAACTTCATCAAAATTTTTCCATCTTTCTGAAGCATAGTTTTTTGATTCTGACGAGTATCTCCAGGCATATTCAACAAGCTCTATTGGATTGGAGATTATGTTTTTTAATGTTGGATCATCTGGCTCTTTATCGTAGAGTATCCATAGTAAAGCTTCGAGGGGTGTGCAATATTTTCTCTTTTCAGGTATTCCTTCCTTGAGCATGGCTATGAAGGCCTCTTTATATTTGGGTTCGCTCGCCAAGGTGATTATGTCCTCGACCGCTTCAATATCTTTCTCATCTATTGTCTTCAGGTCCGGTAGCTTCATTATCTCTCTACTTAACCCAGGATAGATTTCGCCCCCTTCTTTTGCATATGTGTCAAGAAGTGTTTTGGAATATTTCTCAAACTCTTTGATAAACTTGGTCTCGAGCTCAGTCAGCTTCTTATCCTGTATACAGAGCATGTTGTTGACAGCATATTCAGCGAATTTTTTATCTTGCAAAGATGACGTGAAGAGCAAGTATTTTATGACGTCTCCATCTAGGCCTAGATCTATGTATCTTTGATTTGTAGGAAGTGGGTATTTGCTGAGATATTTCAACGTCTCAGATTCTTCTGAAGAGACTTTTTCGTCGGCTAAAATCTGTTCAACAGTCTTTGACTGATACTCTGGGCTTAAACTGGGTAGATAGTCAACTAAGCTTTTCTCATTCTCATCCATCTCTCCATCCTTGTCGAGGGCAAGCAGTTTAATAGAGACATCCGGAGGAATATTCTTGCTCAAGGCATAAGCAATGTTTGGGTTTGGTTTAGAAGGGTCTGTTTGAAGCTTTGAGACTTCTAATCCATCCGGCAGCCCATCCCCATCCGTATCGGCGATAAGCGGATTTGTCTTATAAGTTGAGACCTCTGAGCCATCCCATAATCCGTCCCCATCCGTATCGGGATTCCTTGGATCTGTGTGATGGACATTAACCTCATCCCAATCCGATAAACCATCCTTATCCGAGTCGCTATGCTGCGGGAGAAAAATGTTAAAGTAATAATGAGAACCGGCGAGAGCGACAGATACTATCCCTGCCAGCGCCACAACCTTAACCCAAAGAGGAACCTTTCCATAAGTTTCATTGGACATAATTCTTCTAACATATTTCAAATAACATGATAAATAAAAATTTTGATTTAAGAACTCACTCTACTATCTAAATGCAATCTCGAGAATGAATTTAGATTCTTGAGAATTCATTGAATCTGGATGTTGAGGTCTCCTACCGTTCCTGGCTAGGAGTTTGAATGGGTTATAAGGATAGCTTCTCCCTGGGGAGCAGAGGTTCTATGATGCCTCATAGATTTCCCTTTAAAGGCATTCTGCGACGTCACAGGTAAACCTGTCCAGAAGATTATTGAGGAGCATGACGAATCCTTGACTGGTTTAATGTTGGATGCATGGCCCAGCCTTATAGGTGTAGATAGAGAGGAGATCAATCTTAAAGCTTAAATTTTAGATGCGAAGATTATCGAAAATTCTTTTTTTTCAGGAATCCAGAGAGGATTTTGAAGGGATTTGAGGGGGACGGAATAGGTGGAAAATATAGAAGTTCGACATATAGGCTTATATTAATGGAGAAAAGCAAGATTAAGGTGGAGATACTGTTCTTAGTTTGAAAAGGAGGTGAGAATTGAAGTGGGAAAGGAAAGGAAGGAAAAGAGAAAGAAGGTGGAACATGACAGACCAACTGTTGGCTTCTCTGCTGCCGGCTTCGCTTTTCTAGGATTGATCACAGGTGCGGGGCTTTTAATGCGGTTCCTGGGAAATCTTGATAAGGTTGAGCCTTGGCATTGGCTTTATTTCCTCATCCCTATGTTCCTATTCTTTACTGCATGGAGATTCCGTTGAAACATGTTTAGAGGGGGGTGCCTAGAAACGGCACGTAGGCGGAGTTTTCATGCATATTACCTCCTTTCTCCGCCTTTTGCCCAAGGATCACCTCCTTATTGTGCCGATGTGTAGTATACGTGCCAATTGGGCAAAATCCCCCTCCAAATGCTCAGATGCTCAGAAATATATGTGGGGACCCCATGATGCCCCTTTTCCAAACACCTAAATAAACAGTTTTTGAAGTTTAATAAGCATTCTAGACCTAAAACATTCCGAAAACAGCAAATTCAGAATAGAATGGAACAGCCCAGACGTCTGCTCACGTAACCCATACATATTGATTATGTCTACGTTTAGTGAAGTGGGGTATATGGTATTTAGAGTTAAGAGCTTTGGTCTAGTTTTGGTTACTACCTCCAAAAAATTGGAGGCTACATATGTGTATGCAGGCTATCCCAATATGTGGTTCAGACTTTTAAGAAATAGTGGGTTCTAAGCCCACCGTTCCGATTCCTCGTTTTCTGGATAGAATGGGGGAAGCTGAACTGGTTGAAGCAAAATTCTCTCCTCATGCTCTCATGCTCTTAACACAATACATTGTTGAAAATGCTGTCGGCAAAGTCTTCGATGAAATTCTTGAGGATGCAAGGAAGGCCATCAAGAATGAGGACCTGGAATCTGCGAAAAGACTAGCTGAACATTTTACTTCAGTGAGGGTGTTAGACCCTGCTTGTGGCTCAGGATCATTCCTGATAAAAGCGATACAGCTCATATGGAACAAGTATCTTCAGTTTGATAGTCTCCTCAAGGAACTCGAGACAAAGTACAACGAATCATCCAAAGGCAGTCTACATAGACCGAAAGAGATAGAGGATAAGGTTGAGAAGCTTAATGAGGTCAGGAGAATTCTTGGAGACGAGACTATTAGAGAGGTCATCCCTAAGATAGTAGTGAGACATATTTATGGCAACGACTTAGACCGAAGAGCTATAGAAGTTGCAAAAGTGAACATATGGCTCGGATCTATAAAACTGGCACCAACGGAATTCAGATTCGACAGACTACCAAAAGACATCAACCACATACTACCATATCTGGAGATGAACCTCAGCAACGGTGATGCGGTAGTTGGACTACCACATGAGAGGTGCATCTCTTACCTTGCGGCCAACCACAAACAGGAACTGGTTGAACTCCATAAACTGCGGGAACAGTACCTTCAGAATCCCACATCACCTGAATTGGTCAAGGAGATCGTAAGTATAAAAGACAAGCTACGGAGAGAACTTGATGTAGAATTCAAAAACTATCTTGAAAATGAAGGATTATCCATAAAGATTCTTGAACAGACAAAACCTCTCCATTGGGCACTGGAATTCTGGTTTCAGTATTTCAATGATGATGGAGATCCTCTGCCACAAGGTAAGAGTGGGTTCGATGTAGTCATAGGCAATCCGCCTTACGAAAGAATTCAGGTGTTGAACAAGAAGGCTCCAACATATGTAGAGTTTCTGAATGATACATGCAAGGTAGCATTTCAAAACTACGATCTATCAATCATCTTTGTAGAGAAAGGAGTCGACGTGCTAAGGCAAGGGGGGCGGTTTGGGTACATTTTACCCAACAAATTTATGCAGCAAGAGTACGGAATGAAATTCAGACAGCTTCTTGTTTCCAATGCGGTTATTTCATCTATAGTGAACTTCCACTCCCTCCAAGTCTTTGGGGATGCAACTACCTATACATGTCTTCTTTTCATTGAGCAAAATAGACGTAAAAATTTCGATTATTATGAAGTTGTATCCCTAGAAGGCGTTCTAGACTCCGAGAGCTTCAAGAAACAGTTACATCTTGTGAACACGTTCGAAATCTCCAATCTATCCTCAGATCCCTTCGTTCTCCACAGCAAAGATGAGGAGAATTTGATGCAGAGACTTTCGCAACTTGATAAACTCGAATCTGTCGCAGAACATATCTTTGTCGGTTTACAGACCAGCGCCGATGACGTATACATAATGGACTATCGGCGAAATGTACCAGCTGGGAAAGAGCTCACTTCAAGAGCAGATGGAAAAAACTACGTGCTTGAAGAGGATTTGATAAGACCACTGCTCAGCGGAACCGACGTAAAACGCTACAGAGTACCGTCCAAACATCAATACGTGATATTTCCTTATGAGATTGTTGAGGGGAAAGCCAAACTTATCCCTATCGATAGAATCAAGAAAGATTATCCGCTGACTTATGCGTATCTTATGGCTAATAAGAAGACTCTCGAGAACCGAGAGAGAGGTGTGATGAAGGGCCCGAATTGGCATGGCTACATTTACCTGAAGAACATGGACAAACAGGGCCTACGCAAACTGTGTGTTCCTCGTTTAGTGATGCGCATACAATCGTTCTATGATTCAAAAGGCGAATTCTACCTAGACAACGTAGATGTGGGAGGTATAACACTTAAGGAGGGAAATGACCAGAATTATTGGTACATCTGTACTCTGCTAAATAGTGCTCTATTGTCTTTCTATCTTCGTAAAACCAGCACGCAATTTCGTGGTGGATGGCTTTCCTGCAACAAACAATATCTAAGTCAACTCCCCATCAAGATGTCCGAGGACAAGACCCGTAGCAGCTTGGCAAGTTTGGCGCAAAGAATTACACGATTGACATCCGCTAAAGAGAAGTTTCTCGGCATCTGGTGTGAGTGGTCGACCAAGCTCAAGAACAGTGAACGGACCCTGCTCAAGCTACTGATAGATGATGTGAACAAAATCAGAAGTGGAAACTCCTCGAATCTGTGGACCTCCAGCGCATCCTTCTATCCCAATGGGGCACACGAGCTACTGGATAAGAAGTTCCACGACTTCGCCATTAGAGGGGCACCTGACAAGTCTGCTCTAGAAATATACGGGATTAGCGAGGACAACCGAGAAGAACTAATCTACGAGATGGAGTTCACCAAAAGGGAGTTGATGTTACATGTGTACCTCTCCATTCTGACTTTGTTGGAGTCTAGAGCAAGGGTAGAAACTCTCAGGCAACTGTTGGAGAAAACAATCATAACTGTAATCCAGCCTGATATTGCGGAGAACACTGGAAACATCATGCATAAGGTTGAGCAGGTTTTCAAAGAGTGGTTGAAAGGTCAGAAGCTAGGCGATGCTACGATTCCATCAGATGTAATAGGAATCGACAACGAGATAGAGAATACGGAGGCACTTATAGATGCGTTGGTATTCCGTCTCTACGGCTTAGATAGAAATGAATGTATAACCGTCCTAAGATCGCTGAACACTTCAGACAGCTATCAGAACAAGGTTCTCCAGCACATCTAGACACAACATCACACAAGACATGAATCCTTCGCTAGTCGAACTCAAAGACTTGTGTGGAGGTGTGACTTACGGCACCTGCTTTCCAGACACATGTTTAACCTGTTTTTAAGGTTTACTGAGCATTCTGAACCTAAAACATCCCGAAAACATCGAATTCGGTATAAAACGGATGAATCTGCAATACGGTTCACACTAGATGTGTAGACCAGGCACTTGTCTAAGCCTGATAAACAGGGTTATCAGACCCTTATCAGACCTTTATCAGACCCCTATCAGACCTATATCAGGCTTTATCAGGCTTTTATCAGACCTCACCCCACCCCCAGGGAAGGTAGAATAGATTGGTTCTAAGCCTTTTAGCCAGGTTTAGGCTTGAATCCTGCCCGATACTTCGCAGGAAAACGCCTGTTTTCAAGGCTATCAGGGGGTCTGATAGGTTTAAGCCGGGTGAAATCAGGCCTTCGGGGAAACCGTAAAATTCTATATAGGGCGGTACGTACACCCCTATCTGAATGACGTTCTATTTTATATGTAACGACATAAACTGTTAAAACTTTGAAAATCACAATGATCTAGATTAGAACAACAATATTCCACTACCTTTCAGCCTGCGCAGAGTCTAGCGGGCATGTTCAAAGATTTTTCGGCTGTACGGTTAAATAGTGATTTCAATGCTTCTCTTATTCTTTCTTTAGTTAATTCCAGCAATAAAGATGTGTCTGTACGTACATTTTTGGATTTATAGGCCTATCTCGGTTCTTATCGAGACAGTCTTACATATAGCTGAACCAGCCCTTCTCCATTTCATGGTAGACAGAAACCTCCACGACATACGAGTCTCTTTCAGCTCATTCCTAGCGTCCTTGTAGAATAAAGTTACAGGTCCGCAGGCATGCACCATACTCCATGCCCCTCGGGAGCCAGCACTTGGGTTCATTCTATACCTAATTCAATGTTTTCGTGAAATTTTAAAGTCTAAATGACTAAAAATCGTGAAAAGTAGAGAATCTCATATCTGGATAGCAGATTCAACAGAGATAGCACCTTCAATGTCGCCTTTTGCTTTGAGTCTCTGCTTCTACTCCCCCCTACGGAGAGGAGTTTACAGATGCTTGAAATTTGTAAGCATTATTTACTGGTATGATTTTAAAGTTGAAGGTGCGGAGGCTGAAAATTGACATGTTTATTGGTGTTGCGGAACGCAACACCCCCTCATGGGGTAAGGTTGATGAAAGGTGTGAGCCCCCTTTGGATATTGCGACTCACTCTCCAGCAGGCTCCAGGCTCTGAACCCCCTCAAAATAAGAGTGGAAACTTAACTATTTCAACCGGAGAGACCAAGATTAGAAGGGTGAAAAATTTTAACTAAAATGAATTTCTCACTCCAACAATTCCCTTTTCACTTCTGCATTGATGATGTAAAGTTTCAAGAGTTTTCCATCATATGCCAAGAGGACGCCTCTAAGATTCTAGGCGGCATAGTCATGTTAAGAAAACCTACTCAACACATAATCATTAAACTGCACCAGTTTCATTCCCCAATTATTCACATGAGAACTGCTGTTAGGGAAAGGAGATGGATAAATGTAGATTGTGGGGTTGAACATAGCTTGCTTTGAACCATTTAAGTTTACCAGCCTTCTCGGCAAGTTTAGGCTCATCGAAGGGGCTACCCATCAGCCAGTTCTTAATGATCCAACCGTAAACCATAGGCTTAGTGATTGGGTGCCCCTTCTTACGCATGGCGTAGCAGAACTTGTCGAACGCTTCATCAACCTCTTTCGGCAAGTTGATCCGTTGCTTAGTCCCAACAACCTTTTCATACTGTTCAGGCTGAAAAGCCAATAGACCGAACTGCAGAGCCTCAAGGAACCGCTTATCAATATCCAGCAGAGCCACAGTATCTTTACGGGTCTCCTCAGACACCTTTACCCCTCAACATAAAAATGGGACAGAGGTACATGTACCTCTGTGTCGGCGGGACATGTACCTGCGTACCAGAGTTTTGGCACAAAAGTAGAACAAAACCCCAAAAACGCTAATATATAAAGTTTTGGCACATTTGTGCCAAAACCCCAAAAAGCAATTGTATATAAACTTCGCTAAGTAGATTTGGTTGAATGGTTTAGAGGGATTAATAAATTGTTGTTTAAGGAAATATTCTTGCATTTTTAAACTTAATTAAGAAAAAAACATGTAATATGCGTTATTCTCTTTTAAATAGTAAGAATATACTTGAAATGGCCGTACTTAATGCGGCTCAGGCCATGGAGATCCACCTCTTACCTTCCATTTTTATGTTGATGAGAATTGGATATATTAAAAATCTTTGAAAGAAAACTTGCTACGTTGCCTAGACCAGACAATGCAATACAATATGTCGCAACATTGCCGAAAAAGTTCAGAAGCACAAGAGAGAAAAGGGCAACGAGCTTCTGGACAGTATTCAATGATGCTCCCCAACTTCTTCCATCGAATTCCGTTATAGAAGAAGACATACCGACGTTTCTGAAGGCCCATCAAGAGCCCAAGAAGATACCTGCCAAAGAAGCAGGTGTTAGGAAGATGGGAGAGGCGAAGGAGGTGCCCTGAAATATCCGATTCTAAAACAGGCAAAGGGTACCCCTCTATAGATGTTCAATTTACCAAGACTATTGATGGTCTGATAGGGGTCAGTATAGGCTGCAGTGATATACTACTCGCCGCAGAGAATGATGGGAAACGATGGAGATTCAGACTGAGAAGTCTACACAGCGACTATGAGTGGCTCACAGGATGGATCAGCCTCAAAGAACCTGGAGATCTGAGGACGTCACGAGAAGCCAAGAATATACGGAAAATATTGAAATCGAATTTTAACAATGAATTTGATTTTGTTCTAGAGAGAGCGATAAGCATACTTCAAGACAATGCTGGAGAGTTTGAAGGTAGGAGCCACGAAATATTTGATGCAAACAAAGATAACGGAAACAGCTTATTCACCTCTCACAACTATGGTAAACCAGATCTGAATTCAGATTATGACGTTGAAATTCTTGAAGAGGCTAAGAAGATCCTGAACTCTCCAGACCCGCTGGCAATGATCGAGAAACATCTGGATAATATCGTTGCCGGTGAGTCTGAGAATAAGAGGCTTGTCTTCTTACTGCTGTTGTCAGGTAAGATGTCTAAACCAGCCTATAAACAAATAATACTTCTAAAGGGCGAACCTGGTTCTGGAAAATCCCAGATTATGAAGCTTGCAGACTTCTTCAAGGTTAAGGATGTTGGACGTTTCACAGCCCACGCATTGGATTACACAGACCTTCAAGGCTACGAGGTTCTCCGTCTAAAAGAGATAGGCACCATGGACCAGGAGAATCAAGGCATCTCCACCCTGAAGTTCCTCGGCGGTGACGACAAAGGGTACACTGTCGAATTTACGGTTAGAAATGAGAAGACTGGCCGTTTAACTACAGAGCAACGTAGAATCCCACCTATAACCATCATAACCTCGACAATACGGGTAATTCTAGATCCCCAGTTTGAAAGGAGAGCTTGGGTGATCAATCTCGATGAATCTGAGGAACAAACCAGAAGGATTCTTTATTTCAAAGCTAAGAAGATTGAGGAGGAGAACCTTAAAGACTTAGGGTTACTCAAGGAAACTAGTGAAGAACACAGCGTAAGAGTGTTGCGTTGCCTAGTGAGTATGCTCGAACCAGTGAAAGTGCTCATTCCCTTTCCGAGAACGCTTGGAGACATCTTCACTAATCCAGTCTTAAGAGTCAGAGGGGACTACGATAAAGTTCACAGCCTGATACAACTCCACAGCCTTCTCAACCAGAATATGCTCCCCCGACTTGAGATGAACGACTCAAAAATCATAATCGCCAAACCTGAGTTAGCGGTCAAGATTCTGGCTGAGGCTAAGGCTCCGCTGACAAGTATGATGATGAATCTTGAAAGAAGAAGTTTGAGCCTTATCCCACAGATGGAGAGACTTGGAATCGTCGATAGGGACGATGAGATCGATATTGATAAGCGCCAAACGATCGCAAGAGCCATTGGCC
>Ga0207433_10012181_pt1 | contig 12919 bp, 17 predicted proteins | sample YelNatPaOPGAMG01_FD_187559 | JGI IMG/M metagenome (GOLD analysis project Ga0207433, IMG submission 187559) | Hot spring thermophilic microbial communities from Obsidian Pool, Yellowstone National Park, USA - OP-RAMG-01 (SPAdes) (version 3) | ecosystem: Environmental > Aquatic > Thermal springs... | reverse complement strand
CCCCAACGGACAAGTTCGGCAAGGAGTTAAGTTTGCGCTCACGCTTAGGTACCCGCAAGCGCTCCACAACGACGTTGAGACCGCCGTCTGGGCTTGGGTGAACTTCGGCGGTATTGGCGCTCGCACCCGCAGAGGCTGCGGGGCGCTGTTTTGCCATAACGACGGGCTCCATCCCCCCAAAGAGGAAGCCGGAGCCTGGTTCCAGGCTCAGCGCAATGCTCGCCAAATCCTAAGCACTCCAACGAACCCTCACGTGCCATGGACATGCCTGGCTCAAGCCCCTCTTTTTCAGCGTCAGAACCCTCCGGTTGACCCGATCGAGGCGTGGATGAAGGCCGTTGCCTTATTGCGAGACTTCCGCCAGGCCGTGGGCTTCGCCCGTGATCCGGGCGCGCATGGGCCAGTGCCCGGCAGGTCCCGGTGGCCGGAAGCGGACTCGATCCGAGCGGTGGCGGGAAGAACTCATGGCCCCCATGCAACTCCCACCACACTGCCGGCCGCAACCATCGCAGGGCAGCCGGGGTTTCCGCGCGTTGATCTAGGATTGCCGATCGTGTTCCAGTTCAGAGGGGAGGACCTGCGAGCGACGATTGAGCCGACCGGAAGCTTCACACGTATGGCGAGCCCCGTGATCCTGCGTCCCTTCGCATATGGGAATGGCACAACGGCCATGCCCATGCTGCTGATCCTTTATGCACTGCCGGCCAGCGGTGTGGATCTCGAGTGGACCGATGACCACGGAGACGTTCTTGGCACACGTCAAGGGTTTCCACGCAACACGGTGATCGATCCGCGCTTGGCCGCTTACCCGAACTCGCCCATGAAGGGGAGAACGATAAACGGTTGGGCGCGGGAAGCTCTATTTCAGTTTGCAAGGAGTCGCGGATACGCGTGAGGAGGGGTGATGTCGAGATACTTGCTTGTCTGTTCGATTGGACCTATCCAGGGTTTCATTGCGGCAGCCCGCCGCACGCGGGACTTCTGGTTTGGTTCGTACCTGTTGTCTGAAATAAGCCGGGCGGCGGCCAAAGCCCTGCCCCAAAGCGGGCTGATCTTCCCTGCCTCCGTGCGTCCCGACTGTGCCGTGGCAAACGTGATTTTGGCTGAGATCGAAGGTGACCCGAAGTCGGCGGCGTCGCGGGCGCGCTTGGCGGCCATTCAGTGTTGGCAAAAGCAGGCGTACCAGTGCTACACACAAGTTCAAAACGTGGTGGACTGTAACGTCTGGCATGAGCAACAGGATGACGCCATCGTTGAGTTTTATTCCGCCTGGGTCCCGCTCAACAACGATTATGCGGCCGCACGTCGGCGCGTAATGCGATTGCTGGGCGCGCGAAAAACGTTACGAGATTTTCCTCCCGCCCCCAGGGCCCACCCCGGCCGGCCCAAGTCTTCCCTGGACGGGGCCAGGGAGACCGTTTGGAAGGACCCCGCAACCGAGGTGTTCTCCGGAAAGATCCAGAAACTGCTGCGGCGGGCACGCGGCGAGCAGTTGGACATCGTAGGAGTGGTGAAGCGTCTTGGCGGCGGCGTTCATGGGTTTCCTTCGGTGGCGCGCGTCGCAGCGGACCCGTGGCTGCGCGGCGTTGAGGAATCGGATCCAAGGGATTTCGAAAACTTTGTCACGGTCTGTCGCTCTCTTGACCGCGACACACTTCCGAAGCTCGGGGACTCGTGGTCTCAGTATGCAGCTTTCCCCTATGACGGGATTTGCGTCTACCGTTCACGCCATGCACAGTGGCAGGAGGAGACGGAGGACGCGGACGGAATTAAAAGGGTTACTGACGCGCTGGTCCCTCTCGTCAAAGCGCATGGGGAGCCGGAACCTTATCTGGCGGTTCTCGCCGCAGACGGGGACCGCATGGGGCGCGTCATCGATCATATTCCTACTGTGCAACAGCATCGTGAATTCTCGTCGAAGCTCGTCGACTTCGCTCGCCAGGCTGCGGATATCGTGCGAAGGCACCACGGGGCGCTTGTGTATTCCGGCGGAGATGATGTGCTGGCTCTTGTGCCGGTCGATACGTGTGTAGACTGCGCCAGGGAGTTGCACGATGCGTTCGGCGCCGCTACCGCAGAGTTCCAGGACCAGGACGGCAAGGCCCCGACCCTGTCCGTTGGCGTTGCAATCGCTCACTTCATGGAGCCCCTCGAGGATCTTTTCCGTTACGCCCGCGCAGCGGAGAGCGCCGCAAAGGACAATGGCCGCGACAGCCTTGCGGTGCACGTTCATCCGCGTTCCGGCGCACCTTTGTGCTACCGGGAGCGGTGGGACGAAGAGCCGGATCGGAGGATTATGAGTTGGGCGGAGCTGCTCCGGGATGGAATCCTGCCGGACAAGGCCGCTTATGATTTGCGCCGGCTGGCTGCCGAATACGCCGGGTGGCCGGATGGCACCCCGCAGAGCAGACAGGCACTTCAGGAGGCGATCCGCGCCGACGCCTTGCGATTGTTGCGCCGCAAACGCACACAAGCCTCCGCCGCCGCTTTTGCAAAGGTGATAACTCTCGTTAGTCAAGCCCGGACGGCGGCTGAGATGGAAAAGGTTGCCAACGAAATCTTGGTCGCCCGGCGAATCAGCAGCGCCCTCAAACAAGCTCAAGGATGACGGTCATGACTTACCTTTACATTTCACCAAGAGATCCGCTGATCGCCCGCGACGGGCGCCCGTTCGGCTCCGGACAAAGCAATCGTATGCGGTGCCTGGATTGGTTCTATCCTTCCGTGCTGGCCGGGTCCTTGCGGACGATGGTCGGAAAGAGTCTTGGCTATCAATTCGACACGAACCAGGTCGCGTTGCTGAAGAACATCGAAGTGGCCGGACCGCTTCCATGCCGCGACAACAGACTATACGCACCTGCGCCGCTCGACTGTGTGATTCAGCGGGACCCCGACCGCGCCATCGCATTGCGCCCCGCACCTTTAAAGGATGACGAAGGGACAGACCTGCCAGAACCGGGCCTACAGCCCTGCCAAATGCCGACGAACGTGGAAGAGGGCTTTAAACCCGGAACGGGACCTCCTTTCTGGTGCATGGACAGAATCGCCGACTGGCTTGCCGATACCGATGGCCGTTCCTGTTCTGTGCCGCCCCGAGTTCCACTTGATGTGGGCAACACGGACTATCTGGACCCTGTAAGAGACCAGCGCGTGCATGTGGCCTTGGATGCCGCTACGGGTGCGGCTAGAGAGCACATGCTGTTCATGTCCGAAGGCATCGTGTTGCCGGACGGGGTGGGGATCTCGGCGCGGGTAAAAGCTCCAGACGGCAATGCTGAAGCGCTCAGCGGCTTGGATGCTTTACACAGTTTTGGGGGTGAACGGCGGACAGCTCGCTTTCAGGTCACAGATCATTCGCAAATCTGGAGCTGCCCCGAGAAAGTCCGCCAAGCCTTAAAGGGCGGCAACCTTGTCCGGATGATCCTTGCAACGCCGGCAGTGTTCGCCGGCGGATGGAAACCAGGGTGGCTCGACGAACACCTTGAGGGATCACCGCCCGGCTGCCGGTTGCGCCTCAGACTGATGGGGGCCTGCGTGGACCGCTGGCGCCCTGTTTCCGGTTGGAGCCTGGAACCCCCGCGCGGGCCCAAGGCGATCCGCCGTCTGGCCCCAGCCGGCTCGGTTTATTTCTTTGAGGTCGCAGACGGGGAAGCTGCGGATTCCCTGGCTAGCCTCTGGCTCGAATCCGTCTGTGATGAGGAACAAGCCAGAAGAGATGGATTTGGCTTGACATTGTGGGGCGTATGGTCTCCCCACCAGGAGGGATAAATGCCTTTGACGAGGATGTACTGGATCCATGCACTCAGTCCTGTCCACGTTGGCGCCGGCGCCGGCGTGGGATTCGTTGACCTGCCCATCGTTCGTGAGAGCATCACCGGCTGGCCTGTAATCCCCGGCTCGGCCATTAAAGGCGTTCTTGCTGATCTGCACGGGGCTTCCGATCCTCAGAACCGTTCTGCGGAAGCCCGAGCTGCATTTGGCGTTGCGGGGGAAGACCACGCCAGCTCCGGCTCCTTGGTGTTCTCCGACGCGCGGCTTGTGTGCCTTCCGCTGCGGAGTTTCTACGGCACATTTGCCTGGGCCGGCTCCACGATGGCGCTACGGCGGCTCGCGCGAGACCTCGAAGCCTGTGGCGTCCAGGTCCCCGGCGTACCCAACACTGACTCTCACGCGCTGGTGTGCCAAGGTTCTGCGCTTGTGGGCGGGGACTATAAGGTGTATTTGCACGATCTGGATCTGCCTGCGAGAACAGAAGACCTTGCATCGAGATGGGCTATGCTCGTGTCCGAAGCCCTATTTCCTAACAACGCTGATCCCTGGCGCGAGGTTTTCTCAAAGAGGTTCGTGATCCTTCCAGAGAACGAATTCAATGCTCTGGTCGAATCGGGGGCCGAGGTTGTGGCCCGGGTGCGCCTCAACGATGAGCAGAAGACGGTGGCCAAGGGCGCTTTGTGGTACGAGGAATACCTGCCTGCCGAGTCCGTGCTTGCGGGATTGGTTTGGTGTGACCGGGTCTTTCAAGGTGGAAATGGCCTGACGCCGCAATCGTTGATGCAAACGTTCTGCTCCGGAGCCCGGCAGTTGCAGATTGGAGGGAAGGCAACGACGGGCAAAGGCTTTGTCCGTTGCGTCTTTGGAGGCAACCATGCCTAGCAGAGAAAGAACGTGGGCGAAGGCAGCTTTCGACAGCGTCAGCCAAGTGAAAGATCGGCCTTGGGCTGAGGACTACGGGCGGCAAGCAAAGCATTTGCCGGCGCTGATTCAGCAATGCGGCGCATGTCAGGCTCTCACTTTTCTCCAAGCCAAGGGAGCGGGCGAAAACGGCGAGGCCAAAAAGCAGCTTCTGGAAGATGTCGCCGCGGCTCTTCAGTTCCAGTCGGCTGACCTCCTGCTGAGGCAAGCACGGGAACTGGAAACCACTGGCTATCACCTCTTGAGCCGAAACGTGCTTCGGTGCGCTCAATGGTTCAAACGCTACGCCGAGGCGCTGCTGAAAATCGACGAACCGGAGGAGGAAGGAGGCCCGGCATGAAGCGGTCGGCCCTGGACCGTTTGACTGGCGGCTCGCATGCTGGTCTGCTGTTATCCTGCTACCTTGAGAGCGACGACGCCCGGGCCAAAGCCGCGCTGATGAGACAGGCAATTAGTGCCCTACCGCAGGCGGCAGGCCCCTACCGTTTGGCTTACCAGCGATGGCTGAACGCCACGCAGGCAGACGCTTCATCGGCCCGGGTTGAGAAATTCGTGACCGTCCGGCAGCGCATGGCGCTCGGGCTCGGCCGGGAAAGCGTCACTGAAACGGGGGTCGCGCTTCACCACACCTATGGAGTCCCGTTGCTTCCCGGTACGGCGCTGAAGGGACTGGCCGCGCACTACTGCGACCAAGTATGGGGAAGCGCCGATCCGTCCTTCCGGGCCTCAAGAAGGAATCCGGCCCAACCGGCCGGGTGTCATTATCGAGTTCTGTTTGGGGAGACCGAGGAGGCTGGCCACATTGTCTTTTATGACGCCTGGATCGATCCGGCCACGCTCAACGACTCGCTTCAGCTCGACGTGATGACGCCTCACCACACTAAGTACAACATTGACGGATCAGTCGCCCCCAGCGACTTGGATGATCCCATCCCAGTGCCCTTTCTCTCTGTTCACGGCCGGTTCCGAATCGCGCTGGAATGCGACGTCAAGAGCAACGAAGGGCATCGCTGGGCGCAACTGGCGCTGGAGATTCTGATTGGCGCCCTCAAGAATTGGGGGTTGGGCGGAAAAACAAGTTCTGGATACGGGAGGCTGATCTGAAATGAAAAACCGTTCTTCAACCTTGGCCGGCCAAGTCGCGGCAAATGTGATCGAAGTCCTTATCGGGGGGAAGCGAAGCCTCATTGTTCTTTTCGTCGTTGCCATCTTTTCGGTGGCGACAAATCTGATCAGTGGGGGGTTGACAAGTATCTTCCCGCCTGGGCAGGCCTGATCTTAGGCGTGCTGCTGTTTCTGTTTATCCTGGCCCTGGTTTATTTCGGCATCCGCCACATTGCCTCGGCGATGAAAATCCGGGTCCTTCAGGATGACAATCCACCCACCTGCAAGGTGCTGATTCTTTTCCTGTCCCCCGTTGGCGGGGACCGCACCACGGCCGAAAACATCACCAGAGGCGCAATTCCCGCGACAATCGAAAACCCGGGCGACCGCCAAAGCTTTAAGGCTTCCTGGCGCATGCCTCTGGAGGCGATTGCACACCATATGACGCGGCTGGAAAAGGTCATCGTGGTGCCTTCTGCGGACTCTCCTGGCAAAACAGATGGGACTTACCGAGACTTGGATTTGTTCGTCGGCACAGTGAAGAAGATGTGCGGGGATAACGGACCGGAACTTCTTAGCCCGAAGGATCTTGGCTTGAATTCCGAGCACGGAGTCGACTTTGAGACCGCCGAAGCGTTGGTCAGTGTACTAGAGAGCATTTATGCGCGCCTTCGAGAAAAGGGCTATCCGGATTACGAAATCCTGATTGACATTACCGGAGGACAAAAAGTTCCGACGGTGGCTGGGGCCACTGTAGCCCTGGATGTGGGCCGCCGCATACAGTATGTGAGCCTGCGCGATTATCACGTGCGGGTCTACGACTTCACCGTGAGTTCACCAAGATGAGCCAACATGCGGAACGGGTAATCGATCTGCGAACTTACTTCGGCGAAACGGCGCGCCTGGCGGACCTGCCTGCCTATCTCGAACGGGCCGTTTCCGAGGCGGGGGAAGGAAATGACGTCATCCTCACCGGAGCGGCGCCCATTTGGATGTACCTGAAAATCGCTCATGCCTTGCACGGCAAGGCGCGGCGCTTGTTGTACCGTTCGCCCGTTACGGGGGACGTGCTGATTTTTGATCATTCGCCGGATTAGAGCGAACGTGACCGGTGGAGTATATTTTCTGAATCCGCAGATTCTTCGCCGCGCCTTCCGCCGGGTCCGGGAGAACCGGGGGTGCGCGGGGTGCGACGGGGTCACGATCGAGGAGTTCCAGCGCAACCTCGACGTCCAGCTCGAAGAACTGCGGCGCGGGGTGGCGGAGGAGTCCTACTTCGCCTGGCCGCTGCGCAAGATCGAGGTCGAAAAGCGCCCGGGTTCACCGGAACGGCGCACCCTGCTGGTTCCCGCCGTCCGCGACCGCGTGCTCCAAACCGCCGCCGCGATGTACCTGGAACCCATCCTGGAGCCGGAGTTCGAGGAGTGCAGCTTCGCCTACCGGCGCGGCCGCTCGGTCCGCATGGCCGTTGAGCGGGTCTGGTCCTTCTTCCAGCAGGGTTACCGCTGGGTGCTGGACGCCGATATCGACTCGTTCTTTGATTCGGTCGACCGGGAGATCGTCCTCAGCCGCCTCGCGCCCCTCGTTCCCGATGAGACCGTGCTGCGCCTGGTCCGCCTGTGGCTGGATTACGCCGTTTGGGACGGTTTGCGCCTCAGCCGCCCGGCCCTTGGCCTGCCCCAAGGCGCGGTCGTCTCGCCCATGCTCGCCAACCTGTGCCTGGACGCCTTCGATGAGAAACTGCTCCAGGCGGGCCTGAAATTAGTGCGGTATTCCGACGATTTCGTAGTGCTCGCCAAGAGCCGGCGCGCCGCCGAGGAGGCCCGCGAACTAACCGAAGAAGCCCTCGCCGAGCTTCGCCTGCGCCTCCACCAGGGCAAAACGCGCGTGGTGCGGGCCTCGGATGGCTTCCGCTTCCTGGGAGTCATTTTCCTCAAAGACCTCCTCCTCGAGCCTTACCGCCGCGGGCCCAGACGTTCGAAGGTCTTGTTCTCCGCCCCGCCCCTGCCGGAGCCGTTCTTTCCGCACGCCGAGCGCCGCCCTCTGCGCCGTTACCGGAGCTATTGAGCCATGGCCGTCCTCTACGTGCGCGAACAGGGCAGCTCGCTTTGCAAACGCGGCGGCCGCCTGCTGGTTGAAAAGGACGGGAAACAGCTCCTGGAGATCCCGCTGCGGGAAACCGACTCCGTGGCGGTCTTCGGCAATGTGCAGGTGACCACGCAGGCGCTCTCGGAATTGCTGGAACGATCCATCCCGCTCGCTTTCTTCACCCGCAACGGGCGCATCAAGGGGCATTTGGCTCCCGAAGCCGCCAAGAACGTCCCCCTGCGTCTGGCCCAGTACAAGGCGTCTCAGGATGAGGCCCGGGCGCTGGCCCTCGCCAAAGCGTCCGTGCGGGCCAAGCTGCTCAACTGCGCGGCTCTAATCACCGATTACCGGGCCCACTACCCTTCCGCGGAGCTGGAGCAGGCAGCAGACACGTTGGCCTGTGCGGCGGACAAGGCGATGGCCGCCTCCAGCCATTCGGAGCTGTTGGGCTGCGAGGGGGCTGGCGCCGCTGCGTACTTCCGCGCTTTCGGCGCCATGAACCGCAGCGGATTGCCCTTCGAAACCCGGCGCATGCATCCCCCGCCGGATCCGGTCAACGCCCTGCTGAGCCTGGGCTACACCCTGGCCATGAACGAACTTCGAGCGGCGGCCGAGGCCCGCGGCCTGGAGCCCTACATCGGCTTCCTTCACCAGATCGATTACGGCAGGCCGTCGCTGGCGCTTGACCTGCTGGAACCCTTCCGCCCGGCGGTGGCCGACCGGCTCACCCTCCGCCTGATCAACGAACGCATTCTGAAGGCCGAAGACTTCGCCCGCCGCCTGAGCAGCCCGGGGGGCGTCATTCTGACCCCGGAGGCGTTCAAGCGCTATTTGGGGCACTATGAATCGGCAGTCACCGAGCCAAGGAAGGCCGCTCCGCGCGGCCTGCGGGAAGCCATGCGCGAGGATGTGGGCCGGCTGTCTCACGCCCTGGAAGGCGGGGGCCCGTTTCAACCTTACCTGGAGTCAGACGGATGCTGTACGTCATTTCATACGACGTAGTGGAAGATGCCGGGCGGCGGCGCGTTTACGAGGCGCTCAAAGATTATGGGCGCAGGGTCCAGTACAGCGTATTTGAGTGTGATCTGGACGGGAAGAGCTTGGACGAACTGTGTGGGAGACTACAGGAGGCGATCGATCCCGCGACCGACTCGTGCCGCATCTACCGGATTTGCGAGGCCTGCGGGAAGGAGGTTCAGATTCTGGGACGGGGAGACCGCTATGAACGCCCGGGCTACGTGGTGGTCTGAGCTTGGGCAGGAGCTTTCCGAGCGGCTGCCAAAGGGCTGGATTGTGGTCTGGGCTGGGGGCTGGATGGCGTTTGGGCGGCAACGGACTGAAACTAGGGGAGTTGGCCTAACTTGGAAAGCGGGCCTTCCGGGAGGGGACCTTGCGGAAAGCGGGCAAGCTCTTGAGGAGAAAAGCAGTTGCATCACTGCGGCGGCGCGGTTTGGACCGGTTGCGGGAGGTGCAAACGGGGTGAAAAAAGGGGGTTGCGGAAAAGCAGGTTCTATGTATAATGAATGCAAGAGCTTGGCAGGGTGGCTGTTGGAAAGGGTTCGCTGGCGAAGAAGCGATTGAGACTCCCGCTGGGCCGCGCGGGCGACCTTCCCGGCCGGCGTTGGAAAGGGTTCGCTGGCGAAGAAGCGATTGAGACACCAAGCCGACACCACGAAAGAGCCTGTGCCGCCTGTTGTTGGAAAGGGTTCGCTGGCGAAGAAGCGATTGAGACATGATCATAATAGCGACGGCCAGTACGGCCGTCGCTGTTGGAAAGGGTTCGCTGGCGAAGAAGCGATTGAGACGCCAACTGGCGGAGCAACTCCGCCATCTCTGCGAGGTGTTGGAAAGGGTTCGCTGGCGAAGAAGCGATTGAGACATAACCTCTGCGAGGTGGCCGCCCACCTCTTCGAGGGTGTTGGAAAGGGTTCGCTGGCGAAGAAGCGATTGAGACTATCGCCGAGCGTGAACACGCGCCCCGCGGCGCCGACGTTGGAAAGGGTTCGCTGGCGAAGAAGCGATTGAGACGCATGCACCGTACCTGCCGGCCGCTGCCGGTCATCATGTTGGAAAGGGTTCGCTGGCGAAGAAGCGATTGAGACGAATTCCCCCCTTCCTAACAAGAAGAGAGGGAATCGTTGGAAAGGGTTCGCTGGCGAAGAAGCGATTGAGACATTACCACCGGCGTTGCCGCCGACACCTTCACGACGGTTGGAAAGGGTTCGCTGGCGAAGAAGCGATTGAGACCAGTTGGCGGAGGAGCTCCATGACTTCGGTGAGGCTGTTGGAAAGGGTTCGCTGGCGAAGAAGCGATTGAGACGGGAGCAGTCCGCATAGGACTGTCCTTGCGCCGGAGTTGTTGGAAAGGGTTCGCTGGCGAAGAAGCGATTGAGACTGCAACCGTTACGCCAATAAGATAACCACTACACATAGTTGGAAAGGGTTCGCTGGCGAAGAAGCGATTGAGACGCCGTCTTCTATGACGGCCTCGCCGCCGTTGTTGTTGTTGGAAAGGGTTCGCTGGCGAAGAAGCGATTGAGACATGGTGATAAAGCAACCAAAATCAACATTGTCATTTTGTTGGAAAGGGTTCGCTGGCGAAGAAGCGATTGAGACACTGACACCGGGGGAGTGGCCGGAACGGCCCTCCCTGTTGGAAAGGGTTCGCTGGCGAAGAAGCGATTGAGACCAAAAACGATTTTTTCGACCAGTTGGAATGGGACAACGGTTGGAAAGGGTTCGCTGGCGAAGAAGCGATTGAGACGAGTGAGGCCGGTGGTGATGTTCTGGTCCAGGATGACGTTGGAAAGGGTTCGCTGGCGAAGAAGCGATTGAGACAACGGAAAACCGTTAGTAAAAACAACGAAAGGAAAGGTTGGAAAGGGTTCGCTGGCGAAGAAGCGATTGAGACGAGGACGCCCACCACTCGCGGGGAAGCTTGATCCGCGTCGGAAAGGGTTCGCTGGCGAAGAAGCGATTGAGACCGATGCAGTGCCGGTTTGTGGGGCACGTCAGGCGGTTGTCGGAAAGAGTTCGCTGGCGAAGAAGCGATTGAGACACCACCGGCGTACCCGAAGAAATTTTTACGATACACTGTCGGAAAGAGTTCGCTGGCGAAGAAGCGATTGAGACCTGTTGATAGTTTAACCTAGGCACTTTCCCCTCCTTGTCGGAAAGAGTTCGCTGGCGAAGAAGCGATTGAGACCAAGGCACGCCAGAAATGATTCTTGAACGAGCGGAAAGGTCGGAAAGAGTTCGCTGGCGAAGAAGCGATTGAGACTGTTTACACGTGCCATAAAGCACGACGCAAAGGCCCGGATTGCCCTGTTGGGTCGGAAAGAGTTCGCTGGCGAAGAAGCGATTGAGACTGCAAGGTGGGGTTAGCCACCGAGGAGGCGTTCCCGCGTCGGAAAGAGTTCGCTGGCGAAGAAGCGATTGAGACGCCGCCAGTGGCGGAGGCGTTCCCGCCCTGCGAAGAAGTCGGAAAGAGTTCGCTGGCGAAGAAGCGATTGAGACAGGGTGGGGCTAGCAGTAGAGTTTATACTCATACTGCGTCGGAAAGAGTTCGCTGGCGAAGAAGCGATTGAGACCACCGGCCGCGCACTACCTCCACAGCGTACAAGCAGGCGGGTCGGAAAGAGTTCGCTGGCGAAGAAGCGATTGAGACGGGCTGGTACTCGACGCTCTCCAGCCCCTGTGTCCCGTCGTCGGAAAGAGTTCGCTGGCGAAGAAGCGATTGAGACCTTGGCCGCCAGTGGCTTGGGAATTGGACTGGGCGTTCGTCGGAAAGGGTTCGCTGGCGAAGAAGCGATTGAGACGCAGAGAAACGGTCACGGACGACGCCGGAGCTGCTAGCGTCGGAAAGGGTTCGCTGGCGAAGAAGCGATTGAGACTACAGACTGGGGGATCACCAAAGATCCTAGATACAACAGTCGGAAAGGGTTCGCTGGCGAAGAAGCGATTGAGACCTCGGAAGTGATCAAGGCCCCGCCCAAGCTCTCTACCGTCGGAAAGAGTTCGCTGGCGAAGAAGCGATTGAGACACGACTCTGTTGCGAACGGAACGACGATCACGAAGATCGTCGGAAAGAGTTCGCTGGCGAAGAAGCGATCCGGCGCCAAAGAGAAACCCCAAGTCCGCACGCCAGCGCCGCCGCCCAAAATGCTTCCAGCACAAACTTGCCGCGCCTCCGCCTCAAATCCGGCCAGCCGCTCAAGCGGGGCGGACACGCCGGTCCGCGCCTACGGATGCGACGATGGGGTTGAGGAGAGGCGGCGGGTCAAGGGTAGCCAGGCCGGCTGGAAAGCCGGACGCAGGCTAGAAAGCCTGCCCCACATCAGAATGCCTGCACACCCGTACGGGCGGGGATAAGTTCACAAGCCAACCACCGGCACAGGGCTGCCGGTGTGGCACGCAGGACTGCGCGCTCCACGGCGAGGGCGGTGTGGCAAGCAAGACTGCGTGCTCCACCTCAAGCCGCTGCCCCCAGTGGAGCATGCCGCCAGGCTTGCCATGCCGGCGGTCGCGCCGGCAGAGCAACACAACCCCGGGCTGTACGGGGGTTCCAAGCGCCAACCGCCGCCAAGACTGGCGGCGTGGCACGCAGGACTGCGCGCTCCACGGCGAGGCCGGTGTGGCAAGCCTTAGGGCATGCTGGAGGAGGGGGCGGACACGCCAGTCCGCCCCTACGGATGCGACGATGGGGTTGAGGAGAGGCGGTGGGCGAAGGGCGCCAAGCCCGGCTCGAAAGCCGGACGCAGGCTAGAAAGCCTGCCCCACATCAGAATGCCTGCACCCCCGTACGGGCGGGGATAAGTTCACAAGGCAACCGCCGGCATGACTGCCGGTGTGGCACGCAAGACTGCGCGCTCCACGCGAACATCCGGTGTGGCACGCAAGACTGCGCGATCCACCTCAAGCCGCTGCCCCCAGTGGAGCATGCCGCCAGGCTTGCCATGCCGGCGGTCGCGCCGGCAGAGCAACACAACCCCGGGCTGTACGGGGGTTCCAAGCGCCAACCGCCGCCAAGACTGGC
>Ga0207433_10012173_pt1 | contig 12922 bp, 30 predicted proteins | sample YelNatPaOPGAMG01_FD_187559 | JGI IMG/M metagenome (GOLD analysis project Ga0207433, IMG submission 187559) | Hot spring thermophilic microbial communities from Obsidian Pool, Yellowstone National Park, USA - OP-RAMG-01 (SPAdes) (version 3) | ecosystem: Environmental > Aquatic > Thermal springs... | reverse complement strand
GGGCCCCTGCAAAAGAGTAGGCAATAAACGATTAAAAGACTTCCGAAAACCCTTAAAAATAACTGGCAATTAATTATTCTGGCGCTGATTAGATGGGCCGGTAGCTCAGCTTGGCTGGAGCGTTCGGCTGATAAAAGCGCAGAAACCGAAAGGTCGAGAGTTCAAATCTCTCCCGGCCCACTTTTTATTTCTTTTTCTTCTTTTCCTCTTCTCCCTTGACGCCTTTGACCAAGCCTTTTCCTATGCCTTTGGCTATTCCGAAACCCTTCCTCACTCCTTTGCCTACAACTTCACCTGTCTTCTCAGCCACTTCTTCCGCTTTGCCTTTCTCCTCCTCCTTCTTTTCTTTTTCATTCATGATAATCACCTCCATAATAATCGGCGATATTTTTAGTTCTGTTTCTGAGCAGTTAAAACTTTCTAAAGGGACATTATGATGGTAAGTGTTAAATGTGCATCAAGACATAATGGAAGTATGGTGATTATGTGCCTAAAGATGATGAAATGTTACAGGTTTTGAAGGAGATAAAGGCTTTGTTGGAGCCTAAGCCTGCTCCGCCTGCGCCGCCGCCGAAGAAGGGTATGTGGAATGAGTTCATAGACTTTATCTCTAAGTATAAGGTTTTGGGTTTGGCTGTTGCCTTCATTATGGGTGTCTACGTCGGTCAGGTTATCCAGTCGCTTGTTAAGGACTTGCTGATGCCACTAATTGGGCTTGCAATACCTGGTTTAGGAAACCTGTCTACTTTCAAAATTGCAGTTCCGCCAACTGCGTTGGATGCTGAAGGAAAACCGATAGACCTAAACTGGACTGGACAACTGTTCGGCATCGGAAACTTCATTGTAGCCATAATAACATTCATAATAGTTGCCTTCGTCATATTCTTAATTGTGAAAGTAACCAAGAAATGGGGCATAGAATAGGCTGGAAGCCTTCAAAATTCTTTTTTTATTGTTTAATAGATGTGTTTCTGCTAGAAAGAAAGTTATACGTGGAAGTTGGAGAGTGAAGGGATTGCGTATTAATGCCTAGAAGTTTAAGTGAAGTTAAAGGGTTTATGGATAGGGAGCGTTTGGCTAGTTTTGTTTCTGTCGGCGTTAATAATGAGCCTCATGTTGTTCTTGTTTTCTTTACTTACGAGAACGGTAAAGTTTACGTGCAGTCTGATAGGGGTTCGGTTAAGGTTCGTAATGTTTTGAGGAATGGTAATGTGGCTGTGGCTGTTTACAGTGGTGAAGAGGCGGTGATTGTGAGAGGGAAGGCGCGGGTTGTTGAGAGTGATGAGGAGTTTGTTAGGAGGACTTGTGACCATGTTAGGAAGTGTGGGTTGAGAATTGATGAGTATGGTGGGGATTCGCTTGGTATTCCTTTGTTTGATAAAACTGTTCGTTGTGTGATTGAGGTGGTTCCGAGGAAGGTTGTGTTCTGGTAGGGGTTGGGGTTTTCTGCTTTTCTGTTGTGTAGGTTTTTAGTCCTAGGCGTATGAGGTGTTCGATGAATGTGCTTCTTTTTTCTCTTCCGCGTAGTGTTTCGATTTGTTTGAGGAGTTGTGAGTCTAATGTTAAGCCTACGTGGTGTTTCATTTTTTGTAGTCTCCTTGTATTCTGTATATTTGGTATACAGAAAAGCTTTATTAGCTTTATCTAACAAGTTACACTTGTATCTTATGTGTTGTGGAGCGTGAATGCGTGAAGACTTTGCGTATATCGGATGATGCGCATCAGAGGCTTACGGCTTTGTTGGGTGAGTTGACGGCGCAGACTATGCGTATGCAGACTTATACTGATGCGATTGAGAGTTTGTTGTCGCAGTCTGTTATTTTGCCGCCTGAGTTGCTTGCTGAGGTTGAGGGGTTTATTGATGAGAATAGGCATTTGGGTTTTACTACGCGGGAGGAGTTTATTCGGGATGCTGTGCGTTGGCGGTTGCGTTTTTTGAAGGAGGATTATGAGTATTTGGAGGTTTCGAAGGGTGAGTATGAGCGGTTGCAGCAGGCGATTCGGGATTTGGATTTGCCTTTTTTGAATGTGAATGATTTTTTGGAGCAGCAGATTAGGAGTTTGTTGGAGAGGCATGGGGAGTGGTTGAGGCAGAGGGAAGCGTATGAAGGGAGGGGGCGTAAGAAAGAGTAGTGTTTCGTGTTGTGTTGTAGGCAAAAAGCTGAAATGTGAATTAAGTGCATAATTGTGTTCTGGTGATTGCGGGTGCCTTACTATATTTTGTTGTCGAATTTGACGGATGAGGGTTGGAAGACTGTCAGAGAAAAGCCTGAGAGAATCAAGGAAGTCAACAGGGAGCTTGAGGGTTTCGGCGTTAAAGTGCTGGGTCAGTATGCGGTTTTGGGGTCGTATGATTTTGTGAATATTGTTGAGGCTCCGAACAATGAGACTATTGCTAGGGTTTCGCTTGAGTTGGGTTCGAGGGGAACAATTAAGATTGTGAGTATGGCTGCTATTCCGATTGATGGGTTTATTGCTTCTTTGAAGAAGCGTTAGTGACGGGTTTAGTATTCTCCTTCTTTTTCTTTTTCGTTTTCGTAGTATTCGGCTGTTTCTTGGTTGGTTGTTAGTTGGTCTTCTACGCGTGTGAAGGCTTTTTTTATTATGAAGTGGATTGCTATTGTTGCGAGGAGTACCATGCCGGCTATTAGGCTGAAGGTGGCGAGGAGTGTGAATTGTTTTTTGATTGTGTCTTCTGTGGTTTGGAATGAGAGGAATGAGAAGTAGAAGGTTAGGAATAGGCATATGGTTACTGTGGCGAGGATGAGGGATTCTACTCTCATGTGTGGGACGCTCAATTTTCGGGACACGCCTAACATGCTAAGCTTGGGTTTAACCTAATTGGGCTGTTGCGAAAAAGACTTTATGAATTCAGAATCGTTAGTTAGGTTAAGCTTTTACGTTGTTATGGGAGATTGTTGATTTAGGTGGTTGTAGGGGTTATGGTTGGGTTGAAGGGTGAGAATCGTGTTGAAGTTTTTAGGAAGGCTGCTGAGCGTATGGCTTCTAAAATAGCCTCTTTTGAGGGTGTGGCTGGCGTGGTTTTTCTTGGTGGTTTGGTTAGGGGTTTTGCGGATAGGTTTAGTGATTTGGACATGACTGTGTTTTTGAGCAGGGAAGATGCTGGTTTGGTGAGGCGAATTCGTGGGGTTGTTTCTGAAGAGGAGAAGTGTTTTGGTGTTGAGGCTGATGTTATGATTCATGTTCTCAGCGATTTTAGGCGGTGGAGGTGGGATGAAACGGACAGGTGGGAGTTTTCTAGGGCGGAGATTGTTTATGACCTGAAGGGTGAGATTAAGCGGGTTTTTGGTGAAAAGCTACGATTGCCGAAGGATTTGTGGACTAGGCGAATTGCTGTTTGTGTGGAGTATCTTAAGTGGTATGCTTGTCCGCCGAGGGAAGGTGTTGGGACGGTTGCTGAGTGTTGGATTGAACGGGGCGATTTGATTAGTGCGCATTACTGTTTGCATTATGCTTTGGAATTGTTGATTAGGCTGGTTTATGCATTGAACAGGGAGTTTTTGGCACCGCCAAAATGGAGAATCCACTACTCACACAATCTAAAATGGCTGCCAGAAGATTACAAGATGCTTGTTAAAGAAGCCATGACAATTAAGAGTGTGTCAGTTAGGGATTTTAACAGAAGATTAGAAGCTATACGGAAATTATGGAGTAATATAACGCCTAAAATAAAAGAAGTTACGGGACTGGAAAGAGAACAACTCTCAAAATACTACATCGAGAAAGTGCTCAAACAAACAAGCGTTCCTTCTAATCATTAAATGCAACATGAACAAAGGAACATCGCTGTTCGCCAGATACTTTAGAAACGAAAGAAAAACACGGGTTTCAAGAATCACATCTCTAACTAGTTTTTCAAGGCATCCGTTGAAATATGTAATATGTATTCGCGCCAATGTCTTTGCCTTTTACGTAAGCCTTTTCTTTTAAATATCCTAGGATTTGCCTTGTTATACCCAAATCAAGGCCTACCTCTTTTGCGATTTCACCCGATGTAAACGCTTTGTCTTTATTATCCGAAAGAAACTTCAGAATGTTGTTTACATCCATATCTACACCACGTTCAAAATCAGTCCTACTTATTGGCAAGTTCAATGCCTCCTATTTTTTCTTGTAAGTAACTTTATTTAATGCTTTGGGTTTAAAGGGTTCAATCATATTTATGAAAGATACACTCGAACTATAGAGGGGTTTAAAAAGAATGAAATCGTAAATGTTTTTTGGTGAACGATGAAGGAGAAATTTTAAGTTTCAAGCAAGGCATATTCTTCAGAGTGAAACGAGATGGTCAATAGATACAATAAAGGGAATAGTCTAATTGTTCTAGTTATTGGGATTCTCTTAATAATTGTTGGTGGAATTGTGGAAATCTTGACGGTAAGTGGAGTATTTGAAAAAGCATTGAATTTTGAGATTATGTCCGCGTTCAATTTATATATCTTTGGAACAATAATCGCCATTGTCTTGGTAGTTATTGGAGTTTTACTTCTGTTTTTCGGGTTGAGGTAGTGATGAACGTGAGGGAGGTGAAGTAATTGGTTAAAAGAAAGCGGTCAAATAGAAACGACCCTTTTGGCTTGAAGAGTTTTTCTAAATCCCTAACGCTATCAAGTAATCGTTTTAAGGGAAGAATGGCTGAGGATAGTTTCGAATTAAGCCAAAGACTGCAAGGACATGAAGTTAAGAAGATACATAAAGGCGGAGATTTTGTTGTTCAAAAAACAGATTTATTTGGAAGAAAAACAGGTAAGCCGAAGACTTATGAAGTGAAAACAGGAGATTCGCAACTAACAAAAGCTCAACAGAAGAAGAAAAGACAATTAAAGAAGAACTATAAAGTTGTCAGATATTAGGAAGGTCTCTCCTACTTAGTTCAATTTGTCATTTCGGAAAGGCTTTTCTAAAAAGTGCAGATATCAGAATAGTGTTGGGTGGATAGACCTTACACTGACAATGTTCAGTGAACTATACATTAAGGTTTTTATTCCCATGTATAAACCGCTCAAAATTGAAACATGTAAGAAGTGCGAAAAAGGTTTAGCTGAACCGAATGAATTGATAAGATTCACTTCAGTAATATTGAAAGAACAAGTATGTTGAGAATTTAGGGTTCTATCTATTTATAAGGGGGGTATAGTCCGAGTTGAGCTTAAGTTTTCTCTGATTCGTATTGGAAGTGCAGAATTTTTTAATAGCCGCTTGCTCTCTCACTTTAGCCAAAAACCAATCATAAGAAGGAAACATTATGAAAATCCAAAACTTGTTAGGCTTAATGTTAATAGGCATAACCTTAACCAGCATCCTACTACCAGCATTCTCCGCAGACCAGCTACTCACCACAGACTTCCAACAAGAAAGCTTCCAAAAAACAATCGACTTCTTCGAATACGCAAGAGCATTCGCAACAGCCAACGGCATCCCAGAAAACATACCACAAAGCTGGCACGCCAACCTATACATGACCTACGTCAACACAAGCGGCTTACACATGCTCTACGCAGGATTAATCAACATAACATTCGGCTTAAACGCATACTTCACCATACCCATGCAAACCTTCATGATGCACTACAAAACCGAAAACCAAACCCGCGACGTCCTAATGGCATCCACCTTCCTCATGCTCCTCGCATTCAACGAAACCTCAGACTCAATCCACCAAAACTCTCCAGACATGAACGACACACTATGGGCATCCTTCAGCATGGGCTTCGACCTAAGCCAACTAGGAGCCACACTCCCAATCCTCAACAGCAAAACCGAAACCATCCCACTAACAAGCACAACAGACAAACTACAATGGACATGGGGCATGAAATACACAAACCTCACAGCCTACTGGTGGCAAACATGGATAAACCCAAACGACCCCCACTACCAACAAAACTGGCCAACAGCCATAACAGTCTACGACGAACTAACATTCACATACAACCTAACCATAAACCCAACAACCAAAACCGCAACACTAACAGAAAACCACATAATAGGCAAAATGAACCACCTACTACTCTTCACAGCACCCTTCTGGCTATACCTCAACAACACAGGAACATACCTACTCGGCAACCTCGTTCCAAACAGCCCAACCATCTACCAATTCCTACAAGAAAACCAAATCAAAATGAGCATCGTAAACTTCCAAACATCAGTCCTACTTGACCACACAACCTACAGCCAAACCACAACCGGAGAAAACGTAACAGACAACGAAAAAATAGTCAGCGACTCACAAATCTCCACATACGCAGACGACGGCGAAAAAATCTTCGACGTAGCCTTCGGCACAAAACAAACCTACAAACTCTACAACTACACCGCAGACCCAACAGAAACCCAATACGACACCTACGACTCCACAACCCGAACCGCCAAAATCAACAGCTTCGCAAACAACACAGGACTATTCACATACCACATAGGATTAATGAAATTCCTACCCTTCGTCACATACAACATGAACCCACAACTATACAACAAAGCCAAAGACACCATAACAAACATGACAAAAGCCAACTACTTCTACCTAACCGCATACCCAACATACAGCGGCTACAAAATCGAACACGACCCAACATTCACCATCTACCTAACACCATCAGCAGCAACCGCGGCAACACCGCCAAACTGGATAGGCATCATAATCCTAACCGCAATAATCATCACAACCACAGCAACCGCAATCGTAATCGTACGCAGAAGAAAACATGCACAACTCACACAAACCACACAGCCACCAACAAAAACAGCCTAAAACTTCCCATCCTTTTCTCCATAATTTTCACATTTATCCCAAAACAAGTAAACCTTCGTCTGCATCAAAACACCACAAACCTTAATCAACTTCACAAGCTTCTCAACACTCGCCCTTCTCACTTCCTCAGCATAAGCCTCCCTATTCCCAAACGCCAAACGCCCACCAAAACACTTCACAAACCGAGGATGACAATTCTCAACAAACGCTTGCTTAATCTTCTCCACATCCTCACCACTCAAACACGCTAATCTATTAAACAAATAATCTTCACAACCCAACAAACAACAACTAAACCCCAACTTCCCCAAAACCTCCACAACCCTCAACGCCTGCTTACACGGCAACTGCACAGCCACTCTTCGCATTCCCGCCTTCTCCGCAAAAGGATTATACTTAGCCATAACCGCAATCATCTCAACAAAACGCGTACCCACCAAAGGCAAAGTCTCCCGCACAAGCCTACAACCCAAACCAACCGAACGATACTTCGGATGCACAACAACACGACTAATAACACTCAAATCCCTCTGCAAACTCCCAAAATCACCCTTCCAAACCCTACTTCTACCAAAAGCCAAAGGAGACGCAAAACTATAAACAATCACCCCACACAACTCATCACCACGCCTCAAAACAAAAATCTTCCTCGGCGGCGGACAACGCCCCGACCGATAATGAAAACCACTCAAACGCTTATAATCCGCAAAAGTACCTTCCTCAATCCACATCTCCCCAGCCAAACTACACTCCTCCGCAGCTTCATTCCCATAATAATTTACGCTTATCTCCCTACCAAACCGCTTATGAACATGCACACTAGGCTTCAAATCCTCAAAAAGGTCCACATGCGTAGTCGCCAAAACCAACGCTTTGCCCATCTGCCTTGCAACCTTCTGAATATTAAACGCCACAATTTTTGCCGTATCACGGTCTAACATGCTGCAAAACTCGTCGGCAATCCACCATTGCTTGCCACTTTCCATAAGCTTCGCAATTCTGTAACGATATTTTTGTCCATCGCTTAATTCTCGAAATCGTCTAACAAACAGAAAGGCGTCGTTTAATCCAGCCTTGCTCAACAGTTCAAGCGCTTCGTTGAAGTCTTTGCCAACAGTGTCGATTATTGGCTTGTCTGGATTTGGCTCTATGTCTGTCATGTCTGCTGCTTCGTCGCCTAAATCTTGCTTTATGGCTTTTAACAAAACGCTTTTTCCTGAGCCGCTGTCGCCTGTGATGTAAACGATGTCTGTTGGGCTTATTTTGAGTTCTGCGTTGTCGTAGATTGGGAATTTTTGGGTTTGGTCTATGCCTAAGCCGAAAGCTTCTGCCACGTTGATTGTGCGTTGGGTCATTTCAGTGGCTGTTTCGTAGGCGATGTTGAAGGTGAATTTGCCCGTTTGTTTATCGTAGCGTTTTGCGTGTTTTGTGATTTTGAAGTATTCGTGTTTTCTTGTCATCTTGTTGCGCCTGTGGTTTGGTGTTTCAAAAGTTTCTTTCGCAGTTCTTTCAGTTTGAGTTTGCCTTTGCTCATTTTTGAGACGACCCAGAATTTGGGTGTTGGTTCTGTTTTTGTGGCGTAGCATGCAAGTGCTAGTGCCCAGAGGAGGTCGTCGTTGGTGTTGGGTGGGTGTGTGAATTGGAGTTTTCCGGTTTTTGTGTAGGTGTATTGTTGGTCGTTTATTTGTTGGAGGAGTTGTTTGTTGTATGGGATTGCGAGTTTTTGTTGTTCCATTAGGAGTTTTAGGTGGGTTAGGAGTTGGGTTTTGGTTTCGTTTGTGAATTTTATGCCTTGGGTGTTTGGTATGTTTTGGTTTTGGATTTCTTCGAGGATTGGTTCGCCGATGCCTGTTTGGTCGATGAGGGTTTTTTGTAGGTGGAGTTTTTGTTGTGCGTGTTTTAGGTGTCCGATTATTTGTGTGTAGGGGGTTTCTAGTGGGAATTGGTGGATGTAGACGAGTTTGATTGTGCTGTTTTCTTGTTTTTGGGTTATGGCTATGGCGGTGTGGCTTTGGAGTTTGCCGAGGTCGATTCCTGCGTAGTGGTTGCCTTGTTGGGTTGGTTGTTCGAGGTTTGTGTAGGGTTCGAGGTTGAGTTTTTGGGCGTGTTCTACGCATTTGCGGATTAGGTCTTGTGGGAAGTATGTGTTTTGTGTTTCTGTGAATTCTGCTTCGTATTCGCGTTTGTAGGCTTCGTGTGTCATGTTTTGTTGCATTTCTTGTAGGAATTGTTTTGGGATTAGTGGGTTTTCTTCTGATTTGACTTTGTATGTGGTGTAGTTTGGGTTTAGGAAGGCGTGGTGGAAGAAGTGGTTTTTGTCCCATGGTGTGCTTAGGAGGATTGCGGTTCCGTTTGTTGTGCTGAGCATTGGGAAGATTATTTCTGTTATTATGTGTTCGGGTGTGAATGCGGCTTCGTCGCAGATTGTTAGGTGTGCGGTGTATCCGCGGAGTTGGTGTTCGCTGCATGGTAGGGCGATTATTTGGGATTTGTTTGTTAGTTGGATTTGTGTTCGTGTTTTGCGGGTTACGCTTTTGTTGAGTAGTGGGTTGTTGGTGATGAATGCGAGGATTTTGTCGAACATTATTATGCTTTGGCGGAGTGATGGGCTTATGATTAGGGTTGTTGTGTTTGGGTTTGTGTATGCGTAGTGTATTGCTTTTGTTGCGATTGTTGTGGTTTTGCCTGTTTGTCTTGCCATGCAGGCGACGATGCGTTTGGATTGGTCGTTTAGGAGTTGTTGTTGGTATGGGTAGGGTTTGAAGTTGAGGATTAGCTGTGCGAAGAGTGTTGGGTTTTGTTTTAGTTTGGTTAGTGCGTCTGTGTGGTTTTGCATTTTTGGAGCCTTTTTGCGAGGGTTTTTGCTTGGGTTTGGATTTGGCTTAGGAGTGTTGCGAGGTCTTGGGTTTGGTTTGGTTGTGTGTGGAGTTTGAGGAGTGTTGATAGTGTGCGTATGTGGCTTGCGAGGGTTTGGTAGTAGAATGCGCGTTGTTTGTCGTATTTTGCGTTTTGTGCGAGGTTTTGGAGTGTGTCTATGATTTTCCATTCTGTTTCTATTAGTTCTTTGGCGGTTCGGGTTTTGCTCTCTGTTTGGTCTAGACCCCCCTTATTTATAGGTTGAAATGGTGGTTCTGTCATGTGGTTCACGCTTTTTGTGTTATGAATATGCCGGTTAGTGTGCCTGTTAGGGCGGTTATTGATGCGAATATTTCGCTGTTCCATTTGCCGAGGAATGCGATGTGGGCGATTTCGAGGATTGTTAGGCTTATGGTCATGGCGATTGCGAATTTTACTCCGAGAACCAAGCGTTCGTCTGGTGTGGTTTCTGTTGTTTCGTTGGTGCTGCGTTGGCTGGTTTTGCGTGTTAACGCTTTTTTAATTGGGTCTTTCATGGTTCACCATCTTTTGTTGTTTTATGCGTTTTGTGCTGGTGCGTTTTCCGCCGACTAAGAAGCTGTTTAAGAGCTGTTTAGCGTCTTCGGGTGGAACGTGGTTTTTGATGATGGCTGTGATGTTGGAAGCCCAAGCGACTGGAACAGCCGTGTAATCAATGTCGTAAACTCCGTCAGCATAGCGAAAACTGTTCTGAGCAAGAATGATATGCCTATTCTTCTCGCCCAAAACACCCAAGAAAATACCCCAACTATTGACAGGAACATCAATACCACTTAAGCCGCCACTGAGACTTTTGCCTATACTAGCGTCAAACCAGTCTACTTTGACAAGGTCGCCAAGGCTTAAACCTTTAACTTGCTTAACAACCTCCTTCATATTACATCATCAAAAGAAAAAGAGCGTAATGAGCGAATATAAAGAAGAGCGAAATTTACCAATTCACAAATTTCGAAGTTGAGAAGAAAAATCTTTCTTGCTCTGAGTTTTATTTAACCATTTCCATTCAAACTACCATTTGCGACTTAGATATCTTTAGGGTTTTTGAATTGCCAATATTTTCTCGAATCAACAGTCCTTAGCTTTGAACAGCATTCCATCAGTTCTTAAGTCATCATAATTTGCGCATGCAATTAGTCCATTTTTAGAAATTACATCTATCAGATAAAAAGTCTCTCTGGCTAACTCTCTAGCATACTTGAACGCTTCTTTTTTTGTTGTAAATACCTTAATTTCCCTCATTTGCATCGTATTTGGATGACTTGCTTCTACTATGAAGAACTTTTCGAGTTCCATAACCAAAAATAAGCGTTAAACAATTTAATATTTTTCTAATTTCAAGCAGTTCACTAACTGTTGGAAGTTCCTTGGAATAGATAAGTCGCAAGAAAACGTATATTTTAAAGGGATAATTTTGCTTTTGAACGTCGAAATGGTTTTCATACCAAAATCTTTCGCTATTAATACTGCTCTTAAACACTCAGGGCCAAATTCGCCTAAATAGCCTTCAAGTTGCTCAAAATCTCTTGTTACCGCTCTTCCCACCTTTATTTCCACCATAATATTTTTGGATTCCCCAATCGGCACAGCTTCTTTGATAAAAATATCAATATGCCCCTCTGGAAGCGCTTTTTCCCCTAATACTTCAAGATTTTCTGCCTTAACTTCATCCACCGAAACATCTTCTAAAAATCTCTGTAATTTTTCCTTGTCGCATAAATAGTGGCGGAGTGCAGACTGAAGAATTATCTCTCTAAATGGAAATACATAGGGAATATTTACCAAAGATTTGTTTGTGGAAAACTCTGGGACAAACGTCGAGGAAGAAAATTCTAAGTTTAAAACATTTTCCAAAAATTTTTCACCCATTTGAGAAACATTTTGTAATGTAGTTTGGTCCGCTTGAAAATGCGTTTTTCTATAGCCACCCCTTAAAAGCAAATTCTCGGCAACATATGCAAATTCTGCTCTAATTAGTGGTTCCTCAAATTTTCTAACAGGCCTAAGGTGTAACCTAAATGGAAAATAATACGTTTTTCTTGAGATTTTGAAAGTGACAGGCTTCCAAGGCGGTAAATTCTCAGCGTTTCGGAGAGCAACCTTCTTCTCAACTCTATAAAGATTATGAGCTTTGGCGGCATATAAAAAGGAAACGAAATCGCTTTCTTTTATTTCACAAAAAGTCCAAAGTCCATTAATACTATTGGTAAAACCTGCTAATGCGTGTTTTTTACATAACTCCAAGTTTTCTTTATTAGATACCGATATTAAAAAGTAATTTACCGTTTCCTACCACCTTTTGAACGAATATGCTGAAAGTGATATAAAGTTTTTCAAATAACCTTGAATACGTCCTTCACGCTCTAAACTGGATTCTTGAACAAGAAGACATCAACTTTTGGGGAAGACCTCCGAGTAAGCAACAAGAGATAAACGAAATTCTTCAGAAGTGCAATGTAACTCCACTAGAAGATAGGCTTGGAAGTCAACTAGCCATATCACTATTCTGTAACGTAGCTCTCGGGATACACCCAGTGCAAGCTTTCATAAAAGCCAATCTCGATGTCTTACCAGTAAAGAGAGCAAGAGGAGCGAAATAGAACAAAAAACCGAAAAAATAGCCCATTTCTGTTTAATACTTCAGAGGGTTGTTATGTTTGTTATTTCTACTGCTACTACTTTCCCTCTCTTATCATAATGCACTATCACCCTTCCATCCCCCGTCGGCTCGCCTTCACTGTGCTCAACATGCCTAAACCTCACAAAAAGGTCGCCAACATCATCACCATAATCTACCGTAACAACCTTACGAGGCAATTTCAACCCATACCTCTTCTCAACCTTTTCCAGAACCTTCCGCACATCAATGTCTAGGAGAGTTTTAACCTTCTGAAACTCTTATACCTCCTTGCTTTTCTCCGAGAACTTGTATAGTAAGCGGTTCTTATATAGCCTTCCCCATGCTCCTTAACATAAACAACCACCAAATAATCAGAAACCTCACCCACAAACCTCTTCAAAACATGAAAAGCACCACTCGAATCCACATAAACCTCATCAGGATTAGAAACCGCAACCAAAACAAAACCCCGCTTATCCTTCAGCTCCGGATGCCTCAGAACAATATGCTTCCACCGCTCCTCCCTCAAAACAACCTTCGTCCCATCGAAGGCAATAACAAACATCACAACAACCCCAAAAACACATTATGCAACGCTTCATGCTTAAGAAACATTTACTCAAAAACTCTACTTC
>Ga0207433_10012169_pt1 | contig 12924 bp, 11 predicted proteins | sample YelNatPaOPGAMG01_FD_187559 | JGI IMG/M metagenome (GOLD analysis project Ga0207433, IMG submission 187559) | Hot spring thermophilic microbial communities from Obsidian Pool, Yellowstone National Park, USA - OP-RAMG-01 (SPAdes) (version 3) | ecosystem: Environmental > Aquatic > Thermal springs... | reverse complement strand
TTCTGTTTATCGAATTCTCTTAATGTGGAGAAAAGATTTTTATCATCAATAATTTTTATATCATATTTTTTACCGTATCTCAATATATTCTGTTTTTTAACCAAGAGGCCTATTTTTAAATTTTTTGGTTCCAATTCAGAAATAAATTTTTTAATTTTGTTTATTTGTGTATTGTTATTACCTGTAACGAGTATAAGTTTAGATTTAATTAAATAATGAATAGACTGAGTTGATGAATAAGTATTATTAATTTTCTCTTTTTTTAAGTTAATTTTGGGTTTGGGTATTATTATATCTGTCTTAATTACTTTTTTTAATTGTTCAACAGTAATACTACCCGGTCGTAAAATTTTAGGTGAATTTGATGTTAAATCAAGAAGTGTTGATTCTAATCCTAATTCTGTTTTACCTGCATCTATTATAACATCTACTTTACCAAATAGGTCATCAATAACATGTGTCGGTTTTGTTGTTGAAATATAACCCGAAATATTAGCACTTGGTGCTGCGATAGGAACCTCTGAATATTTTATTAACGATAATGCAATTTTATTTTTTGGCATTCTTATAGCAACAGTATTAAGTGATGCTGTTACTACATCAGGAACCAATTTTGATTTTTTTAATATTATTGTAAGTGGGCCGGGCCAGAAATGTTTTATTAATTTAAAAGCAATTTCAGGGATATCTACTGCTAATTCGTATAAGTATTTTATATTATCAATATGGACAATTAGTGGCTCAGAGAATGGTCTTTTTTTTACTAAATATATTTTTCTTATTGCTTCATTATCAAAGATATTTGCTCCTAAACCGTATACTGTTTCAGTCGGAAATACTACTAATCCGCCTGTTTTAATTATTTTTGCTGCTAATAATATTTTTTTTTTATTTATTTTATTTTTATTTATTTTCAATAATTTTGTCATATACTTATTTTGAAGTTAGATCCCATCTTATTAAGTTCATTAGTTATTTCATCAGGTAGTTTATTACCGAACTGTGATAAGAAATTTTTTATTAAGTGGAGTTCTTCTTTCCATTCTTCTGGCTCAATCTTAAATAATTCTTCTAAATTGTTTTTAGAAATATTCAATCCAGTTAATTCAATGTCTTTTATTTCAGGAATAAGACCAATTTGAGTTTCTTTTGCATTAGTTTCTTCAGGTTTTGTTACACGATCTATTATCCATTTTAATATTCTAATATTTTCACTAAATCCAGGCCATAAGAATTTATCATTATTATCTTTTCTAAACCAATTAATATAAAATATTTTAGGTTGATATTTCATTTTTTTACCCATATCAAGCCAATGACGAAAATAATCACCCATATTATAACCACAAAAAGGTAACATTGCCATAGGATCTCTTCTTAACTGACCTTCTTGATGTATTGCTGCAAAAGTTGTCTCTGAACCCATTCCTGCACCCAAAAATACTCCGTGTTGCCAATTAAAACTCTCAAACACAAGTGGTATAAGTTTAGTTCTCCTGCCACCAAATAGTATTGCTGAAATAGGTACACCTTTTGGATTATTATATTCTGGTGATAGCAATGGACATTGTGATATAGACACAGTAAATCTTGAATTAGGATGCGCAATTTTTGTTTTTGACTCCTTTGTCCATTTTTTACCTTGCCAGTCAACAATGTTTTCTGGAATATTCTCTGTTAATCCTTCCCACCAAGGTTCATTTGTATCAAGATTGAGTCCCGTATTGGTAAACAAGGTCGGATAAAATTTACCTGATTTTAATGTTTGCATTATAACAGGATTCGTCTTCATTGAAGTTCCTGATGCAACTCCAAAAAAGCCTGTTTCAGGATTTATTGCATATAATCTACCATCCTGACCAATATTTAACCATGCGATATCATCGCCTATTGTCCATACCTTATAACCAGGTAATGCCGATTGCAACATAGCAAGATTAGTTTTGCCACAGGCTGATGGCAATGCTGCTGCTATATATACTATTTTGCCATCTGGTGTCTCTACACCAATAATAATCATATGTTCAGCTAACCAACCTTCTTTAAATCCTAACCATGATGCTATTCTCAATGAAAAACATTTTTTACCTAAAAGAGCATTACCGCCATACCCTGAACCAACACTCCAGACAAAACTTTCATCAGGAAAATGCATTATGAACCGTTTATTGATATCAAAATCACCTACTGAATGTAATCCTTTAACAAAATTTTCTGAATTACCTATTTTCTTTAATACAAAATCTCCCATTCGTGTCATTATTCGCATACTTATAGCAACATAACTGATATCGGTTAATTGTATACATAGTTTTGCATATGGTGAGTCAATATGTCCCATTGCATATGGTAAAACATACATTGTTTTTCCACGCATACATCCGTCTGATAATCTTGTTAACATTTTTTTCGCTTCGTCGGGTTTCATCCAATTATTGTTGGGTCCTGCTGTTTCTTTTCTTTCATGACATACATAAGTTAATTGCTCCGTTCTTGCAACATCTGTTGGATGACTTCTATGTAAATACGAATTTTTCCATAATTTGTTATTCAATTCATAAAAAACAGGATTACCATTAATATGTTCATTATACATACCTTTCTCAATTAATTTATGTGCTTCTTCTTCAGACCCATTACACCAATAGATATCATCTGGTTTGGTTAATTTTGCCTGTTCTTCAACCCATTTTTCGTAATAATTTACCATATACTAATTCCTTTCTATTTTTATCTATTGATGCTTATTATCTTTATCTTTTGGTCTAAATAAATCTAAAAATCTATCTTCGTATTCTTTATATACTCCTAATTTATCCAGTTCTTCTTTTAATTGTTTTGCTTTAGAAATATCTTTTTTAGCCTCATTAAAGTATTTTTCAATTTTTTCTTTTATTTTTGGATCTATTTTTCGGTCTATATCAACTATTTTTTGGAATGTTTCATCAGAGATAATTTCATTTTTATTTTCTGGTTGAAAAATTTGTTGTAGTTTATCTAAATCTAAAAATTCAAAAAATGTCTCGATTCGTTGTTTCATCATTTTGGCTTCATATTCTAATTCTGTTAAATCTAAATCAAGTTGAATATGGTCAGATAAAACTTTTAATACCGCTAATGATGTTTCTGGATTTTCCATCTGTACAGTATAAAAAGGTAATTCACCTAAAAAACATATTCCTTCAATATTATATTCCTTTGCAACACCTAATAGCAACCCATTTAGACCACTTATTTTCCCTGTATCCATTATTTTTACATTATAATTTTGTTTCAAACCATGTAGTAATTTTTTTTCTGTAGCAGTTACCCACACCCCTAAATTTTGCTGATAAGTAACAGAAATAGGCATTGCAGCAAAAGTATAAATTCGTCTAATATTTAAATTTATTGACTCTTCAATAATAACTTTTGCATATTCATAGTTTTTATTCAGTTCAGGTTGTGCAGAACATTTAAAGAATATTAAATCATTATCTTTATTTGTTTTATGATAATAAAATTCACCAACTGGATATGAAGGTATTTGTATTTCATTATCGATAATAGTTACCTCTGAAGGAGAAAAGAATTCCTTACCACTTAATTCAGCAAATTTTATTGACTTGAGTTTGTATATCAAATATTCAACTGATTTTATTGCTACAAGCCCCATACCAGGCCAGCCTGCAATAAGATAAGGGTTATTTAATTCAGGGATTTTAATAAATTTAATATATTTGTTTTTTTCAACCATAATTTTTCTCTTCAAATTATTTTGCCTTTATCACCAGTTAATTTTTCTTTTTCTAATATTTTTTTCCCTTCTTCAAATGCAATTTGTACTATTTCATCATAAGTGTTCCATACTCTACTTTCAAATGGACGTTGTTTGAATGATTCTAAAAATTTTTTAAATTCATTAAAATAACTACCATAGATATGATATGAATCAGAAATATCAACATATCTACCTATCTTTATTTCTTTATTAATTTTTCTACTCAATTGTTCAGAAATAGTTTTCTGTAAATCAGTTAATGCAAATATATTCATAAATGCAGCTTTATACGCATCACGGGAGCGCCAGTGTGTATTCATATTTAGGAAATAATTATTATTAGAATCCTGAGATAATCTGCACCATATTCTCTGTAAACAAGGCGGATCATTTGTTAAAGTATCTATATGAGGAATCCAAGTTATACCCTGTGCCCTACGACTATATGGTGATTGTGATAAAGTGTTAATTATATAATCAATTTGATTAATAGTATCTTTATTTTCAAATATTTTGTAATTGAATAAACGTTGATGATAAGTATATGTCCATTTTCCTTCATCAGGATTTATCCAGTAATCATGAACTCCTTCTATTACCTCTTGTCGATATATTTCTAAATTTTCAAGTCCTGCAGGGAAATTCTTGTGTATTCTTGGTTCACTTAATGGTTCTTCTATAACCATTATCATAGTGACATCTCGACTAGGAGGATCTTCTGGTTTATCATATTGTGTCTTTATAATACAACCTTTCTCCCATGTCTCAATTAATGATTTTTCCCATACTTCAGGGATTGTTTTACCTGATACAACGATAACAGGTATATTATTTTCTATCATATTTATCTCCTAATATTAAAAATATTTACGGAGTTCTGTTCCAATATAATCTTGTTTTGTAATAAAATATATTTGTGGTCTTTTTAACATCATATCTGGACTCATATTTTTGTCTATATACATATCAAATATACTTGCTGTTATTAATATAACTCCTAATGTATAACATATTGTACCAATAGTAGGACTATCATTGGTAGTGTAATAATAACCAAGTAATATAAATCCAGATCCAGAACCTAATTTTACATTGAGATTTACTGACCATTGGTTACTATTAGTAAAACTGATTTTGGGGATAAAAAATATAAATAGTATAACTGTAATCAATTTTAATATACTCATTTTTTTGTCATTAAATAAGTTATTATTAATGAACTATTTTAACCAAATTTTCTCTAACTCTTTGTTTATACTAATTTTCTCAAATAAGTCCAATTCTTTTTTAGGATTTTCAAAAGACTTTTTATTGGTTTTAATTATAGGCTTAATAAACTCTTTAACATTTAAAACCTTGGCACCATTTATTCTAACTGATTGTCTTAATTCTTTATCATCGGTTACCACAATAATGTTTCTTGGATTATCTGATTTAATGACAATGTTTTTAATTCTATTATCAGCCGATTCTTTTTTAGTAAAAATTATTTTTAAATTATATTGTTTTTCAATTATATAGTCATTGGTTAAATAATCATCAATATAATTATTTGAAGAAATACCGTCGAATACAATTATAACCTCATTTTTTAAAGAACCCTGAGGTCTCTGTATCTTAAATAAACGTATCAATTCATCACGTCCTTGTTTAAGTTTTTTACCTGTATATTCAGGCATCTGTTTTAAAACATTATAGCCGTCAATAATGTATTTTATAGACATATTATATTAATATTACACAAATTTTTCTAATAAGTCAAGAAAACGAATCAAATCATGTAAAATCTAACCGAAGCAGATAACGTCAAGTCATTTGAAATCTAACCCAACTGGTATTATAATGAATACCGGAGATGGTTAGATTTATGAAATATAAATTCAAAATGGAATACTTAAAAAAGATTTATCAAAGATATCACAGAGCAAATCGAAAAGAGAAAAAACAGATACTAAATGAATTCTGTGAAATATGTAGTTACAATCGTAAATATGCCATCTGGTTGTTAAACAACATCCATCCTGAAGATCGTTTAGCAGAAAAAAGAAAATCCAATTACAAATATAAAAAGAGCACAATTTCTATTCTGGAGATTATATGGGAAGCAGCTGGATATCCCTGGTCAGAAAGATTAAAAGCAATGCTTCCCATATGGATTCCTTACCTTAAAAAACATTACAATATATCTCCTGAAACAGAAAAAGAATTATTTTCAATGAGCCCTTCTACATACTATGAATGACCTTTACCGCAATGAACTAAGATGGTTCCAGAATTTCTTCCAGCCATCTGTAAAACTCATATTTTTGTCTATTTTTCTAATCTAACCTTCGGTTAGATTTTTAAATGACTTGACAGGGAAAAATAAGTTAACTTTAATCTGGATTTTATATAAAGTATAAATGTTATTTTATTTAATAGTAGTTCATTAAAAATTCTTTTTATTTCAGTCCGTTTATAATAAAATTGAGTATTTAAGTATAAAAAATAAACTTTGTTTTGAACATATTATTTCTTTTTTTTAATGTTAAGATACAACTAAATAATAATTCTGTTTTGATAAGAATTAAATTTAAAAATTATATATAATTAAATTGTTATGTTAGATACACATGTGCATCTTAACGAATTAAACAATATATCTCAGAAAATTACTGATGCAATAAACTTAGGTATTAATGGTATAGTTGCTGTTGGTACTGATTATATTAGTAATAAAATTAATCTTGAGTTATCAACAAAATATTCGTTCATTGAAATGAAAATATATTTAGCAATGGGAATACATCCTAATAATATAGATAAAAATGAAATTGGTAAAACAATAGATTTTATCAGAATTAATTCTAAAAATATCATTGCATTGGGTGAAATAGGACTCGATTACAAAAATAAAACTATTGATGAACAAGATAATAGAGTTCAAATACATGTTTTTGAGACACAACTTGAATTATCAAAAGAGATTTCTAAACCAGTTATTATCCATTCACGAAACGCTTGGAAAGATTGCTTAGAGATAATTAAAAACCATAAAATAAATAATGCTGTATTTCACTGGTATAGCGGTCCAAATGATATTTTGAAAATGATAATTGATTTAGGTTATTATGTTTCAGTTACACCAGCATTACAATATAGTAGAGGTCAGATTGACACTGTTAAGTATACACCTATTGATAGAATATTAGTGGAGACAGATTCTCCAGTTAGATATAAAGATGAGTTAGGTAATTTTTATATATCAGAACCTAAAGATATTATTAGAACAATATCTCTTGTTTCGAAGATAAAAAATATTCCGTATCCTGAAATAGTGACATTGACAACAGAAAATGCAAAAAAATTTTTTAAGATTAATTAAATGAAATGTATTTTTGTTGTGGTTTAGGAACATACCATCTTATAAAATTCCAGCCCATACCTATTGGTGCAACTTCTGGTCCGATAAAACGTTTATGGATAACAGGTAATGCTTCAGAATAATATAAAAATATATATGGTATATCATTAAAAATAAGTTTATGTATTTCACGATAAATTTTTTGTCTTTGATTTTGGTCAAAAGTACTCCGTCCTTTAACGAGTAATTCATCAACAGTTTTGTTTTTATATGAAACAAAATTATATTGTCCTTCTTTTGTTTGTTCAGAATGCCATATACTATACTGGTCAGGATCACGACCTAATGCCCATCCAAGGATAACAGCTTCAAAATTACGCTTATTAATAAAATCGTTTATAAATGCACTCCATTCCAGTATCCGTATATTAACTTTTATACCAACTTGTTGTAATTGTCTCTGTATTATTTCAGCAGTAAGTTGTCTTAGTTTATTCCCTTGGTTTGTGATAATAGTAAATTCGAATTTTGTTTTATTATTATTCTCAAGTATACCATCGCCGTCATTATCAACCCAACCACATTCTGCTAATAGTTTTTTGGATTTTTCTGGATTGTAATCATAATCTATAACATTTGGATTATAGGCCCATGTCGTTGGTAAAAAAGGTCCTGTTGCTGGTTTACCTATTCCAAGTAGCACTCCATCTATTATTTCTTTTTTATTTAAAGCGTGGGCTATCGCTAATCTGACATTTTTCTCTTTAAATAAAGGATGAAGTAGATTAAATCCGAGATAAGTATAAGTAAATGATGGGTACCGGAATTTATTATATTTAATAAAAAAATCTTTATATGCTTTATATTGGTCTGGAGTAAGTCCCATTGAATCAATGGATTCATTTCGTAATTCAAGAAATTGAACAGATTGGTCAGGTATAATTCTAAACATAACACGATCTATATACGGTCTGCCTTCAAAATAATCATCATTTGCTACAAGAACAATTTTTTCGTCAGTTTTCCATTCAACAAATTTAAATGGGCCTGTTCCAACAGGATTTCTATTAGCGGGATGTGAATTAAAATCATATCCTTTAGGAATATTTTCAAAAATATGTTTTGGTATTATGCCCATACTCCAAGATTCGAGAGCAGGTGCATATGGTTTTTTATATTTTATTTTTATAGTATAAGGGTCGATTATAATCAATTTTTTTACTAACATAAAATCACTTGAATATGGTGTTCTGACGTTGGGGTCAATAATTTTTTCGTATGTCCATTTTACATCTTCAGCAGTAAAAGGTTTTCCATCGTGCCATTTTACATTTTTTTTTAATTTAAAAGTAATAACAAGTCCATCTTTTGATACTGTCCAAGATTCTGCTAAATCGCCAACAAGTTTGATATCTTTATTATATTTAACTAATCCATTATAAATAAGTGCATTTATTGCACCGGATGCTGTATCAGCAGCAAGTATAGGATTAAGATAACTTGCATCTCCGAGTAATGTGTCAACATAAGTATCACCATAGGATGGTTTTATATTATCAGTGGAAATATTTTTTTGTTTTTCAAATGATATTTCTTTATTAGAACAAGATGTAAGAACTAACTTTAAAACAATAATAAATATAATTAATTTATTTCTCAGGCAAAATTTCAACAATAACATGATTTTTATTAAAATATTTATTTGCAACTTTAACTATATCTTCAGAATTAACTTTTGTTATATCAATTAAGTATTGTTCATCATATTTATAACCTTTACCTAATATTTCCCACCAGCCAAGAAACCATGCTTGTCTACTATTTCTTTGGTGGTCTAATAAATATACTCCTTTTATATGGTTTTTTATTTCATCTAATTTATTTTCACTGATCTTTTTTAATTTTAATTCGTCTATAATAGAATCTATTTTTTTCTTAGCTTCGTTTATTTTTGATTTATCAAGTCCAAGATAAATGATAAATCTGCTTGTATATTTTTTTGATGGATAAAAAGAGCCTGTTTCATAACATAATCCTGATTTTTCTCTTAATTCCTGAAATAATTGTGAACTCATTCCGCTACCTAAATATGTATTTAATACTTTAAGAACAGGATAATCATTATTATTTATTTGTGGAACAAGATAACCATACATCAGATATGATTGTTCAAATTTCTTTTTTAAAGTAATAGTTTCGTTACTAACTAGTTCAGGTTCTTTTAAAATAACTTTAGAATTTTGTGCTTTTGGTATTGTAGAAAATCTTTTTTTAATATTATTTATAGTTTCTTTAAATGATACATTTCCAACTACAACAATGATTATATTAGGGGTTCCATAATATCTATTATACCAGTTTATAATATCATTACGTGTTATATTTTTTATTGATTCATAGTTACCTAAGTTTATCATTGAATAAGGATGTTCTTTATATAAATTTTTTATTAATGTATCTGATGCCACATTAAATATATGATCTTCCCGTGATTTTATTGCTGCTAAAATAACCTTTTTTTCTTTTTCAAGTTCCTCTTGAGGAAAATTAGGATTTAATAAGACATCAGAAAGTATTGTAATCGCTTCTGAAAAATGTTTACTCGGTATTGACACAGATATAGTTGAATAATCATCATCTGAATCGGATGATATTGTTCCACCTATTGATTCTATTTCGATAGCAATTTGTTCTGCTGTCCTGTTTTTTGTTCCCTTAAGAAGTAGTGTTTGTACCAGATTAGTAATACCACTATTTTTTTCCGTTTCTGTAAATGAACCAACATTTATAAAAAGTTCTATTTCTACAATAGGTAATGGTTCTGTTTTTTTATGTATCAGAATAAGTCCATTATCAAAAATATGTTTGGTTATTTTATTATTCATAGAATTTGATTTAGTAATTATAGAAGTTAGTATTAAAAATATAAAACATAATCTATAATACATCTATTTATTTTTTTCCGGTGTAATAATTGTTGTTGTTAAACCTATATAATATTTTTTTATAAAGTTAATTACATCTTTTACTGTGACTTTATTTATTTTATTAAGATAATTTTCTAATATATTTAATCTGTCAATTATTGACCAATAACCAATTAATGATGCCTGTTGATGAAAAGTTTCTTGAGAAAAATACCATTGACTATTAATTATTTCTTTTGCACGAATTAGTTCTTGTTTACTGATACCTTCATTTAAAATTTTTTCTATTTCTATTTTAATTTCTTTTATAACACTATCTGTCTTGTCTGGATCGCATAAAGCAGAGATATAAAAATAACCTGTTCCTTGTTGTGAACTAAATCCACAACCTATTGAATACACAATTTGTTTTTCTTCTCTTAATTTACGATATAATCTTGAACTTAGTCCTGAACCAAGTATAATTGAAAGAATATCGCCTGAATATTGGTCCTCACTATCAAGTTCTGGGCCAAGAAACCCACATAAGATATAATCTTGTTGAACAAAAGATTCTATTTTTCTAGATGATACTGGATTAATTGGTTCAATTAAATTATTTCTAATGTTTTTTTGACCAGGATATATATTTGAAAACTTTTTATCTATTAAGTTCTTTGTGCTTTCTATATCTATATCACCTACGATAACCAAAATCATGTTACGGGCACAATATTTTTCTCTATAATATGATATAAGTTTATCTTTAGTTAACTCAGAAACACTTTTTGATGTTCCTATTATTGTCCATTTATATGGTGTAACAGTAAACAACTGATTAATAAAATTGTCATATAGTAATCTTTCTGGATTATCGTTAGAACGTTTTATTTCTTCAAGGACAACAAGACGTTCTCGTTCGAGTTCATCATCAGGAAAAGTTGAATTACAAGCGACATCAGCAATTATATCGAGAGCATCATTAAATCCTGTTTTTGAAATATCAACATAAAATTCAGTATATTCTTTTGATGTAGCAGCATTTATTATTCCACCATAGGATTCAATGATATGTGTTATTTCTGTTGCTGTATATTTTTTTGTCCCTTTAAAAATCATATGTTCAAGAAAATGAGATATACCATTTTCCTGTTCTGTTTCATCAACAGAACCAGCATTTACCCATAACTGAATTGATACAGTAGGAATTCTATGATCACTTTTCAAAAATATTGTTAATCCGTTTTCTAAAGTATATTTATTTATGTTTTTTAGTGGAGAGAATTTTGAATACACTGGAAATGTTATTAATAACAGAGTCATAATAATTATTTTCCTCATAAAAGTTCTTGTTTTTTTATCTAAAACAGTATTAAATTAATTAGATAGCAATAGTGATAAGTGTTTCCGTTGTGTTAACTCCTTGCACTTTTCTTATTTTACTCACAACAACATTTGTTAATGTGGATAAATCAATTGATTCAACATCAATAACTAAATCCCATCTTCCAAATACAGCTGTTACATGGCTAACACCCTTAATTTCTTTAATTTTTAATAATGCACTCTTTTCTTTACCCGCCTGCAATTTTACAAGTACTATTGCTGTAACCATTTTCCTAATTCCCTCCTCTAGAAATTCTTTATTAAGTTATTATACAAAATTATTATATTTTTTTCATTCAAATATATTGACTTTTAAAAAAAGAATTTATATTATTCTAATTACTTATGTCAAGAGAATCAAGTTTAAGAGTGTCATTAATAGAAGGGATATGGGCATGCATAATGTTTGGGCTTACAGGGAATTATATCACGCCTTTTGCATTGTTTATTGGTGCAACGAATTTTCAAATAGGATTACTTAATTCAATTCCACAGTTATTCAGTTCTTTTATACAACTTATAGCTGATGAAATAACAAAACTGATAAAAAGTAGAGTAAAAACAATTTCTTATTTTGTTTTTTTACACGGTATTTCATGGATTATTATAAGCCTTATTTTTATTGTTCCGAAACCATTACAAGTTGGACTATTTATTTTACTGATTACATTAAATAGTGTTTTCAATGCATTACCATCTCCAGCATGGTCAAGTTTAATGAGTGATACTGTCGAGAAAACAAAATATGGTGAATATTTTTCATGGCGTAATAAAATAATGGGATTAGTAGCACTAATAAGCAGTTTTTTGGCAGGATTCTTTCTATTTATTATGCCTAATAAATATATTGCTTTTATTATTCTTTTTTTTGTTTCAGGAATATGTAGAATAATTTCTGCAATTTATCTTGCTAAAATGGATGATATACCTGTTGAAAAATCAGAGAAAAAAGATTTTTCATATTATCAATTTATAAAACGATTACCAGAAAGTAATTTTGTTAAATTTGTTTTATATGTTGCATTAATAGATTTAACAGCAAATATAGCAGGTCCGTTCTTTTCTGTTTATATGCTTAAAGATTTAAGTTTTAGTTATTCAACTTATACAATTATCAATTCAGCAGGTGCATTATCAGGAATACTAACATTGCCTTTCTGGGGTAAATTCGCTGATAAATATGGTAATGCGAGAGTAATAAAAGTAACAGGATTAATAATAACAATTTTACCGGTTTTATGGATTTTTTCAAAAAATCCATTATATATAATATTTGTAAATATATTAGGTGGATATATTTGGGCTGGATATGGATTAGCAACAGGTAACTATATATTTGATGCAGTGTCATCTGAGATAAGAACTCGTTGTGTAGGTTATTTTAATTTTACAGTAGGGATATTTATATTTTTAGGAGCACTAATAGGTGGTTTTTTAGCAAAACATTTACCAGGAATAGTTTTAGATTCATCATTATTAACACTATTTTTAGTTTCAGGCATACTAAGATTTATAACGAATATCTTTAT
>Ga0207433_10012164_pt1 | contig 12929 bp, 10 predicted proteins | sample YelNatPaOPGAMG01_FD_187559 | JGI IMG/M metagenome (GOLD analysis project Ga0207433, IMG submission 187559) | Hot spring thermophilic microbial communities from Obsidian Pool, Yellowstone National Park, USA - OP-RAMG-01 (SPAdes) (version 3) | ecosystem: Environmental > Aquatic > Thermal springs... | reverse complement strand
ACACAGTTTGACCCTAAACTGGTAGAGATTTTAATATCAATAATAGAGGAGGAATTGAGAGGAGGATAAAATGAAAAGGATAGTATGGAGGTTTAGCCTATTAATCTTAGTATTGATATTTGGATTGGCATCTAGTGGAGGGTGCGCTGGGTTCCTATCCTCCTGTGTCCCAGACAAGAATCCCCCCATTGTGTTAATAACAAGCCCACCCAATGAAGCCTATGTAAAGGGAACAGTACCTATACAGGTTACAGCCACCGACAATGTTGGAATATCTAAGGTAGTATTCTATATCGATGGTGTTAAGGTAGGAGTGGGTACATCCGCTCCATATATCTATAATTGGGATACATATGGACTCCAGGATGGCACAACCCACACCATCTATGCCGAGGCGTATGATTATGCTGATAATATAGGAACTAGCCAGGTAATAACAGTTACAATAGGGACTAGCTGGACATTTATGGTCTATATGAATGGGGATAACAGTCTAAGTTCGGAAACCACCTATGACCTCCAGGAGATGGAAAGTGTAGGTTCTACAAATGGTGTAAATATCATCGTCCAATTAGATACATATGGTAATAATGGCTGCTGGAGATATATGGTAAGACAGGGCAGCCTAGACCTTCTTGCCCAGCTACCTGAATTGGACTCCGGTTCTCCATCTACACTAACGGATTTTGCCAATTGGGCTATGCAGAATTATCCTGCCAGATATTATGCCCTTATCATCTGGGACCATGGAAATGGATGGAGAAGAACTACTATCACTAGAGGCATATCTCAGGATGTAACGAGCAATTCTATAATAAGCTCCGCAGGGCTTAAGCAGGCTATAAATCAGATGAGTAATAGAATAAACCTTCTTGGTATGGATGCCTGCCTTATGTCAACGATAGAGGTTGCCTATCAGGTTAAGGGTAATGTGGATTATATGGTAGGTTCTGAGGAATCAGAACCGGTAGAGGGATGGCCATACGATACCATACTCTCTGCGCTTGCAGATAATCCCTATATAACCCCAAGAGACTTTGCCTCAACTATAGTAGACAGATATGTATCGAGCTATTCAAGTACAGAAGGGGTTACACAATCTGCCCTGGACCTATCTGGGATAGACCCTCTAGTAAGTTCCTGTAATACCTTAGCCCAGACCCTGATAGATAATATGAATAGCTATAAAAGTAATATCCAGAATGCAATATCGAATACACAGAACTATAGCGGTGATCCCAATCAGTATGACCTGTACGATTTTGCCTATCACCTGTTGGGGATAAATAGTTCCATATACACCGCCGCCCTTAATGTTATGAATAATGTTGGGTCAGTAGTAGTAAATGAGAGGCATTCATCAGGTGGAGGGGTAGGGAATTCCCATGGAATATCGGTGTGGATTCCAAACTCAACCGATTATTCTAATAGTATCTCTACCTATTCGACACTGGACTTTGCCATCAATACCAGCTGGACACAATTTCTTCAATCCCTACTATTTTGAGGATGTTATGGCTACCTCTCTGAAAATATGCCCAAAAACCGCCTAATTTTTCACGCTATTGTGTTTTTTGGGGTAAGGTAAATAAATTATATCTTTTCTGTACCTTACCCCCGTTTTTGACCCTCTATTTTGATGTTTTTGATCCAGAATCCTCTCTGCAGTCTGGACAATCCAGATATCTTCCTGCCATACACCATTTACATATGTCTTTTTGAAATTCTATCTCAGGTCCTTCTTCTTTTCTAACTTCTGAGCTCTGACCCATAATCTCTATCCTCTGATTCCTATCACCCAGATATCCTGCCACAAGCTCCTTGCTCGCTGGAGGATGACAGACAGCACAGTATAAACGTGCATCGTCCTTTGATATCCACCAGTAGCTCCCACCACAGGTATAACAGGTCTTTTCCTCTGGAGGAAGGACCTTTATACCATCACCAAAGACCCTATAGAAGAGTTGTACGATATCTCCGGTAGATCTTCCCCCTATAAATCCTCTAATCCTTAAGATATTTATAATCTCAGATGTATCTATCCGTTTCATCTATTCCTCATAGTATGAGTATTTTGGATAGAACTTTAAATCTACAGTCTGATGTGACATTCCATACCTGTTCTTCAGGATCTTTATCTGCAGGTCAACTGGTTCCTTCTTGAACGAAGACTTCATCCTCTCTACTATATTCTTACCCTTATCATTCCTCTCATCTGATGGTAGCTGTAAGCCCATAATGACATCCGCAGTGTACTCTATCCCTCCAGATTCCTTCAATGACTCGTAGGTAAATTCTGTAGAATATGAGCTTCTATTTATCGAACTTATTCCAATAATCAATGTGTCAAAATCCCTGGCTATTCTCTTTAACTCTGAAACAGTAAAATCTAACGCCTGTTTATCTGTTCTGAAGCTCAGGTCCGGAGGCTTGAGTATCTGGATATAGTCAACAATAACTACCGGGGTCCTTCCTGTGGTCGATACAAACCCCTCCAGTTCATTCCTGATATTCAAGGCACTTGTTGAGAACATCCCTTCAAAGATGGCTATATTCTCTCCGATACTCCTGAGGCTCTCAATTATAAGCAGGGCATCCTCCTGGGGGATCTGGAAGTTTCCCCTCATCACATCGATGGTGGGAAGTTTTATCCCATACTTATAGGATATCATACTGAAGAGTTTAGCCATAAGGTCAAGCCTTGATTCTTCTAGTGCAAAGTAGAATACCGGTATATCCTTTGCTATGTTATAGGCAAGCTGGAGGATGAAGCTTGTTTTGCCTAGACTTGTAAGACCCCCAAATATCGTTAATCCTGGCCTCAGACCTCCACCTATGTAGTCATCAATCCTGTTGAATCCTGTCCTTATCAGTTTCTGCCTTCCAATGTTGTTAAAGAAGTCCTCTATGTAGTCCGCTACCCAGAAGACAGGGTTGTCCCTATTTATGAGTTCCTCGATTATTTCTTTTAATCCCTGATACTTCAGGGAATACTCATTTACATCCTTACATTCGGGAAGTTTGACTGTTTTTACATTGAAGATAAATTCGTCTCTAAAGTGTTTTACAAGTCTCTGTCCTGCCGTATCATTATCAGGTATGAGGATAAACTCGGTCTCTTCCAATTTATTCTTGTGTGTTTTACATAGTTCTAAGAACTTGTTGAAGTTACTCACAGAGTTTAGGGCTATTGCATAATATCCTTCCTCTTCCAGGCTCAGGGCATCGAAGATACCTTCCACTATAAAGATTCTATCCGGAGGCTTCTCAAGGTATCGGGCATTGAAAACCCTTGATGGTTGATTTGGGAGATTATAGGTCTTTGGTATATCCCTTCCATAAACCTCTTTAAATGCCTTAGCTGAATCCTCATCTCTTCTAGCTATGAAATATCTGCATTGATTATCAGCATCCCAGAATGGAAGTATGTACTTATAGCAGGAATAGAACCTCTCTTTTTCCTCTGTATTTGGCTTAACAATAGATGGGATCTTACCAGCAAAGAAGTTTAAGCCAGTAGGTGAAAATCCAAGCCTGTATCTTTCTATCGTCTTTCTTAAGCCTCTAGAAGAATAGTAATCTGTTCTAGGTATATAGTCATAGAGTGCTGAGACCAGATAGGTAATGATAGTATTATCGGCTCTTGTGGAGGTTTCCTCTCCAAATGACTGTTGTAGTTGAGCAATCCCTCCACCTTTACCTTCACTAAAACAGTACCAGGAGTTTGTATGGTTAAAGATGGTAAAGGTGTCGTTATGATTACAGAATGGGCAGGGATTAACCCTGTAGGTTTCATTTCCAACCTTCTCCGGCTTATAGCCTTTCTTTGTAATGTACTCCAGACAGTTCATTTTCACCTCTTTTTCTGTATAGAATTAATTAAAACCTTAGTATTCCTTATGGGAAGGCTTCTTTAAAGAAGCCTTCCCATATAAAATTTATATAATTTTATAATTGCAAAATCCATCCCACTTGTGATGAGAGCTCTTGCGAATGTTTTCCCCAAAAATTGCACGGATTTCCCCACAAAATGCACGGATTTCCCCAAAGATTGCACGGATGCCTAAAAACTAATCCTCATCTCGCTTTCTAACCACACCATAAACCATCTCCCTTCACGCCTATATACCTCTGTATATAACCTTCCCTCTAAGAGGATACTGTATCCCCTTATTATCTCCTTTCTCTTTGCCGCCTCTAATATGCCCTCCAGCTCGTCCCTCGTCCTCGATGGATTATGCCAGTTTATCTCTAAGCCACATATCTCCAGCAATCTCTCTATCTTTACTGTTGTATATAGAGGGTCCTTTCTGTTCTGACTCATAAATGCCTTACGTCTCATAATAAATATTGCCAATAACTTGAGTGGGGCATCTCTGTTTGAGATGGTAAGGACCTCTGGGGCTTCCCTTGGAAAGAAGTAGACCCTGTTTGTATCAAAGTTTGGGATAAATTTAACAATAGCATCCCTTATCTTTTCATCACCATCATCGAGTATGGTCAGTGCTATAGCGAATGGGTTTAATCTTATAATGTCTTTCGGCTCAGCCTGAGGGAATAACCTTAAGACAAAATACGGGACCTTTTTACCAAATGGTCTTGTCCTTAATTCGAGATTCTTTATCAAGGTAAGGGCATTAATCGCTCTGGCTTTATCCTTTGGGTAGAACCCGTGGGTATATCTATCCCCGTCCCATCCTCTCTTTTCAAAACCCGTATCCTCCATCAACCTGGTAAGCCTTATCTGGGAATATCCCCTACAGGCATAGTAGATTAACGTATAGAGAAAGGTTGTCAGGATCGATTTGTCCTCTAGCTCCAGAGAGTTTATGGATATCTCAGTCTTTTTGCTATTCCTTCCTATGGAGATCACCCTAGGGGGACTGTCTATAACCTCTGAGAGCGACAGGAATAGGGCGTCCTTGGTTAGTCTTGGCCTTTCCATTGGAAGAGATGGAGCTATTCCCTTCTCATCCGTCTTCTCTATAGTTTTTCCCATTAAACCTCCTATCTTCTAAAATTTCTTGAGAAACAGTAGACAGGAATCTGAATATGGGATAAAATATAAAAAGGAGATCTTGAAAAATCCATATTCAGATTCTGCCTTATTACCCTAAGCTTCTACGATAAGCTTAGGGTTTTTTTGTCCCTCTACTTTTATTATACCATTTAATCCCGCGATAGGGCAGACCCTGTTTAAAGTAGATATAAGAACTTCTATTTTATATACCTTTCCTTAACTATTTCCCTCAGACATAGCTTGACTATAATCTCGGGGATCGGCTTTCCTGCTTTAATAAAGACCATTCCTCGTTCTTTTGCCTTCAATTCTGCCTCCTTATAGAGTCCTTCCAGGTCCTCTTCAGGGAGATTTCCCAAGACCTCATCTATCCTAGCTGCCATCTCTTCCTCTCTCTGTCTTTCCTCTTCTCGTAGCCTCTCCTCTTCCTCCCTCTTTCTTCTCTCCTCTTCTTCTATCTGCTTCATCTTTTTAATAGTTTTATACCTTTCTACAGCCTCTGCCTCATACTGTAATACTGCCCCAAATGTCTTCATATTAAAGTTTGTCTTTTTGGCTTCTTCTATAGCATAATCAACTATGAAGTATGCTATCTTTTCTCCATATCTCTCCAAGAGTTTCTTCGCCTGGTCAAGTTCTTTATCTCTTGGTAGGGATACATCGATACCACTGTTATTTTTATAGAAGTATTTTACAAGCTCCTCAGGAGGTATTTCCCTCTTTATAATTAATGTGGCATCTTCAAAGTTTACTGATGAAGCTGAGGTAACCTGAGTTATATCTATCTCTGTGGAAAATCTTTTGTACTCAGCCCTAGCCTTTTCTCCTATGGGATATCTTATCAACCAGTCATCCTTTTTCCCTTTTATCTCAACCCAGAGAGGTGTTTTTATGTAACCTTTTTCTGTAAGCTCTCTATGGGGTTCACTGAGTATCTGCTGAGCCTTGGAAAGATATTTCTGTCTCTTCATTGGGATCTTCATACACAGGGTAGAATATCTAAACTCTGCATATTTGCCTGTCTTTGTCTTTATAAGTTTATAAAATATAGGTCCCAGAATTTCATAGAGTCTCATCGCAATAGATGAGTTAAGGCTTTTGTAGTAACCATTGTCTAATGGTCTTAGATATCTGGCATTTATATTATCCAAAAAATTGGTACCAAGGAATAGATAGTTCTCTTCAGCAATAGTGCCATCATCAAGCTTTTTCCCCTCCCATACTATCCTATCAAATATATGAAAGGTGTCACTTATCCATCCCTTCTTCTCCTTACTGTAGAACGTGTTCTCAGAGATGATTGTAGTATTACTCATCCTCTGGAGGGATTCCCTCACCCTTTTTGGATTTTCCCCATGAGGGCTTATACCCATTCTTTTACAGAGACTATAGATTGAACCAAGAGGGATGGGATTTTGTATAGGTTTCGGGAGTTCTTCTATGATCTCTAATATAGCATTGAATAGTTTTTTATCAAAGGCGCCTGGAATACCGCCGAGATCTGGATGACCGAGCACCCTCCAGAGGACCTCTACCCTTTTTCCGTCCCTATTTATTGTAGCTCTTAATTCTAAAGTCGTATATTTTTTCTTTGTATCCTCTAGGATGAAGAATGGAAAGTTTAAAAGGTTTACCTCTGCCCTGACAATCTCGACAGTGTTTTCAGCTGGTATAAGCCTCCTTTCGTCTGTAATCTCTTCTTTCTCTTCTTCAAGGTCCTCCTGAGTATCTGATGGGGATAATAATTCATCTATCGCCTTAGCATATTCTGGGTCTTTTGTCGCCTTATCTGACTCGGAAATCCTGATTATTTCTACATTCTCAGGGCTGTGGATAACTTCGGGCTCGGCGGAACTTTTTTCTTCTTCTTTATCTTCTCTATCAGAATCTGTTTTGTTGAAGCTTTTTTCTATTATATCCTTTACTTCGTTCTCTTTTTTTTCGTTCTCTCCCATATTATTTCCTCCTTTATGTTTATTCTATTTTATCTAAGAATTAATTTAGATAAAATCTATTTAAAAATTTTATTTAAAATAACACACATATATGTGTGTGTCAATATTACTTAAAGAAACTTAATAATACTTAGTGATTTGCGATTTTTTAGAATTGATGAGACTTTTTTGGCAATTTTTTTCACCGCTACTTAACCATTTTTTCACCGCTACTTAACCATTTTTTCACCGCTACTTAACCATTTTTTCACCGCTACTTAACCATTTTTTCACCGCTACTTAACCATTTTTTCACCGCTACTTAACCATTTTTTCACCGCTACTTAACCATTTTTTCACCGCTACACTATATGATGTGTTTTTTATAGAATTTTATCATCTTTCTATCATTTTTTATAAAATGCCATCTTTTTGTCTCTATAAGAAGATTATTCCTGTTTTATATTACATAAACTATGTCGCATTTTTATCATAAAACTCTTCACCGCTACTTAACTATTTTTTCACCGCTACTTAACTATAGGGATGCTGGATTTATCAATAAAAGTCCTCTATCCTGGTAGAAGAGTAGGCAAAAAATTAGTCTCAATAGTCTATGAAAATATAAAGAGTTATATATGCTTGACAATTTAAAACTTTTTATGTTACACTGTTATTGGTAACCTAACGTAAATATTAGGAGGGGTAATGCCTACTATATATGATGTGGCAGAGCGTGCAGGAGTCTCTGCTATGACAGTTTCAAGGGTAATAAATGGTAAAAGAGATGTGAAACCTTCAACAAAGGAAAAGGTGTTGAAGGCTATTGAAGAGCTTGGCTATGTGCCAAATTCATTTGCCCGTAGCTTTGTCCTCCAAAAGACAAGTAGTATAGGGCTTATAATCTCTGATATTACCAATCCGTTCTTTACCACATTGGCTCGTGGGGTAGAGGATACGGCAATGAAGAACCAGTTCAATGTTATCCTGTGCAATACCGACGAGGACCCAGAGAAGGAACAGATCTATCTAGAGGTTCTATTGAGGAAGAGGATAGATGGAATTATCCTGGCTTCAGCCAGTGGGAAGAGGGGACCGTTAAAGAACATCCTTATGAGAGACCTTCCTCTTGTATTGATAGATAGAAGGATAGAACATCTAGATAGTGTAGATGTGGTAAGAGGAGACAACGTATTGGGAGCGTATCTATTGACAAAGCATCTAACAAGCCTGGGACATAGACGTATAGGTATTATAGTTGGGAATCGGCATATCTCTACAGCTACAGAGAGGGTAGAGGGATACAAGAGAGCATTAACAGAATCTGGGATCCCTGTAGAAGAAGGTCTTATAAGGTTTGGAAGATATTCAAAAGAGGATGGTTATAGATTAGCCAAAGATCTACTAACTATGGATAATCCACCCACCGCGATATTCGGTGGTAATAATTTTATAGCTATAGGGGCAATAAGGGCAATAAGAGATTTGGGACTAAAGGTCCCTGAGGATGTGGGACTGGTTTCATTCGATGATATAGAGAGTCTATCTGAGGTATATCCATTCTTTACGGTGGTAACACAGCCAGCATACTCGATGGGGGTAATAGCTACCGAGTTATTGATAAGAAGGATAGAGGGTAGGGACAAGGTAAAGGAGAAAAGAGAGGTGGTCCTTCAGCCGGAGTTAATAATAAGAGAATCAGCAGGGGAGAAGTTAATGAAGGGAGATGAGAGTGGAAGGAAGGAGGAAAGTAAATAGGGTACGACATCTTTTGAAAGACTTTATAAGGAAGAGGTCTAAAAGGTGGGGCATATAGCTAGAAAGGAGGAAACGCTATATGAGAAGAATAAGGGTGTTTATAATTGGTGTTTTGACATTATCCCTGATTATGGTGCTTTTTGGTGGAGTTGCTCAGGCAAAGAGGTTATATATACCTCTTATCTCTAAAGGATTTCAGCATCAGTTCTGGCAGGCAGTTAAGTTGGGAGCAGAGAAGGCTGCCAAGGAATTCGATGTAGATATAACGTTTGAGGGACCAGAGAGCGAATCTATGGTTGATAAGCAGATAGATATGCTCCAGGCTGCCATCAATAAAAATCCCGATGCTATTTGTCTTGCTGCTCTGGATAGTAAGGCGGTTATTCCTCTACTTGAGCAAGCCAAGGCAAAGGGTATTCCAGTGATTGGTTTTGACTCTGGAGTGGATAGTCCTATTCCAGTTACCACCGCTGCTACCAATAACGTTGCTGCCGCTGCGCTTGCCGCTGATAAGATGGCTGAGCTCATTGGCTATGAGGGAGAGGTAGCAGTTATAGTTCACGATCAGACCAGCCGTACCGGTATTGATAGACGTGAGGGATTCGTAAATCGTATAAAACAAAAGTATCCAAAGATCAAGATCGTTGATATCCAGTATGGTGGTGGTGATCAGCTCAAATCTACAGACCTTGCAAAGGCAATTATTATGGCGCATCCAAACCTCAAAGGTTTCTTTGGTGCTAACGAAGGTTCCATCGTTGGTATAATTAATGCAGTAAGGGAGTTGAACAAGGTTGGAAAGATCGTTGTTATAGGATATGACTCAGGAAAGATCCAGCTAGATGCCATCCGTTCTGGTCTAGAGGCTGGAGCTATAACACAGAATCCTATTGGCATAGGCTATGAGGCAGTAAAGGCGGCAGTTATGGCAATAAAGGGTGAGAAGCTGCCAAAGGTAATCGATACTGGATTCTTCTGGTATGATAAGACCAATATCGATTCTCCTCAGATCAAGCCATTACTCTATGATTAATACCCAATAGACAGGGGGCTCTTTAAGAGCCCCCTGTAGAGAGGTAAAAGGATGGACAAGCCTCTAATCTTAATGGAAGGGATAGAAAAGAGTTTCCCGGGGGTACATGCATTAAATCAGGTTCACTTCGACCTATACCCTGGTGAGGTCCATGCCCTGGTTGGAGAGAATGGTGCTGGAAAATCTACCCTAATGAAGGTACTCACCGGAGTATTCCCTAAGGATGCAGGGCATATATACTATAAAGGAAAAGAGGTAGACATTCCAAATCCAAGGGCTGCACAACTTCTAGGTATCAGTATTATCTATCAGGAGATGGAATTAATGCCACATCTTACGGTGGCACAGAATATATTTATTGGGCGTGAACCACGGAGGGGTTTTAGGTTCCTCTTAGATGAGAAGGAAATCAATAGAAAAGCAGAGGAACTTCTCTCTTCACTTCATATAGATATAGATCCCCGCACCAAGGTGGCTGACCTTACCGTAGCCAAACAACAGATGGTGGAGATTGCCAAGGCGCTATCGTATAATGCGGAGGTTCTAATTATGGATGAGCCAACCTCAGCATTGAGTGAGACCGAGGTAGAAGAACTCTTTGAGACCATCCGTCATCTCAAGAATAATGGGATGGGGATAATCTATATTACCCACCGTCTAGAAGAGTTAAAAGAGATATCTGATCGTATTACTGTTATGCGGAATGGACAGTACATAGATACATTGGATACGAGAGAGGCGACCCTTGATAGGATTATAAGTCTGATGGTAGGAAGGGAGATCTACCAGACATCTAAGAGGAGCTCTGAGAAGGAAGATGAAGAGGTTGTACTTGAGGTGAGGAATTTAAACCGTGGACGTGTTATTAAGAATGTAAGTTTCAAATTAAAAAGAGGAGAGATCCTTGGCTTTGCCGGTCTATTAGGGGCTGGCCGTACCGAGGTAGCAAGAGCAATCTTTGGTGCAGACCCGATAGACTCAGGAGAGATATACATAAAGGGTAGGAGGGTCCATATCAAAAGTCCTACTGACGCTGTAAAGCATGGGATTGGGTATCTCTCTGAGGACCGTAAACGTTATGGATTGATGCTTGGTCTGGATGTAGAGGACAATATCGTTATTGCAACCCTTGAAAGGTTCTTGGGACGTCTAGGATGGGTAAAGAGGTCTAAGACCTCAGAAGAGGCAAGAATGCGTGTGGACGAGTTAGATATAAAGACCCCAAGTCTGCAGCAGAAGGTAAAATATCTCTCCGGTGGTACCCAGCAGAAGGTAGTAGTTGCCAAATGGCTAACAAGGAACTGTGATATCTTGATATTTGATGAGCCCACCAGAGGTATAGATGTAGGAGCAAAGAGTGAGATCTATAAGCTCCTCAATGAATTAGCAGAGAGTGGTAAGTCAATAATTATGATCTCTTCGGAATTGCCGGAGATCCTACGTATGAGCCATCGTATTATAGTGATGTGTGAAGGACGTATTACTGGCGAATTAATGGCAGAAGAAGCCACTCAGGAACGTATTATGCAGTATGCAACAATGCGTACAAACAGTGTAATATCTCCGTCTTCAAGGCGGTAATAAAGGAGCTATGATATGGAGAAGGTATTAAAAAGATTTACGATTAGAACAGGGGCTATGCAACAGGTATTGATATTTGCAAGTCTAATAGGAATGTTTATCATATTCTCTTTAGCCTCACCGAATTTCGCCCAATTTGAGAATATAATCGGAATACTGCTTGCTACTGCTGTCAATGGGATATTGGCTGTAGGGGTTACATTTGTAATAATAACAAGTGGAATAGACCTTTCAATAGGTACAGTTATGACCTTTTCCTCTGTAATGGCTGGGGTATTTATTACCTTCTGGAGATTACCAGTAATAGTGGGGGTACTTGCTGGAATAGGTGCGGGAACCCTATGCGGTTTGATAAATGGGACTATAATATCAAAATTAAAGATGCCACCCTTCATAGCTACCCTAGGTATGATGATGATTGCTAAAGGACTTTCCCTGGTGATATCAGGACTAAAACCTATATACTTTGTTGATACACCGGTATTTAGCAAGATCGCTATGGGCTCGATCCTACAGATCCCAAATGCCGTTATTGTTTTCTTTGGTGCAGCTATAGTTGCTAGCCTCATCCTAACAAAGACGGTTTTGGGTAGATATACATTTGCCATAGGTAGTAACGAAGAGGCAGCTCGTCTTTCAGGTATAAATGTTGATGCCTGGAAGATAGCTATCTATGCACTCTGTGGTTTTTTTACGGGATTAGCTGGAGTTATGATGGCATCTCGACTGAACTCTGCCCAACCATCATTGGGTCAGGGCTATGAACTGGAGGCGATAGCTGCAGCTGTAATAGGAGGAACATCCCTAAGTGGAGGAGAGGGAACCATCCTTGGAACGGTGATAGGTGCATTCATTATGAGTGTCCTTACCAATGGGTTGAGGATCCTCTCTATCCCTCAGGAATGGCAGACAGTAATAACAGGTATCATCGTTATAGTGGCAGTATATGTAGATATCCTCCGCCGTCACCAGAGATAAGGAGTTTGGCTATTATTTATGGCTTCATCAGGTTTGCTGTACCTTCATCGAATAGACTCTCTATTACACCACTGGTGGTATGTAGATAGATATTAAACTCATATGGTCCTACCAGTGAGTTCAATACACCGCCACTGCATCCATATGTATATGGAAATGTAAAGGCAAGGTCATAGTAGTCACCACTGGAAACACTTACAGGATTACCTGTCATAAGGAGTATGAGGGCTGTTAAAGATGGAGTTATATCTTGAGTAACGTCTCCTCTAGCGTGTATCCTTGCTCTCCATGGGTCAGCATTTCCACTATACACATTTGCTGTTATAGTATACTGAGCAGCTGGGGCACTATAGGTTACTGTTACAAGTCCACTACTAAAGTATCCATTCTGGTCCTGAACAAGGTTGGTTATCGTGATTCTGATAGGAACGTTTGGATTCTTGCTACTTGTTAATACCCCTTGCCAGTTTCCTGATAGGTCTGGTATATTAGGATTAAAACATCCTCCGGCAGAGCCAATTAGAAAGACCACTGATACTAAAAATATTATGAGCCTTTTAAACATCAGTTCCACCTCCTAATCTATACAGAAATCTTTCCATAGAAATTATAATATCTCCGAGAG
>Ga0207433_10012163_pt1 | contig 12929 bp, 7 predicted proteins | sample YelNatPaOPGAMG01_FD_187559 | JGI IMG/M metagenome (GOLD analysis project Ga0207433, IMG submission 187559) | Hot spring thermophilic microbial communities from Obsidian Pool, Yellowstone National Park, USA - OP-RAMG-01 (SPAdes) (version 3) | ecosystem: Environmental > Aquatic > Thermal springs >... | reverse complement strand
CGGTCTGTGGACCACACCTTGAGTTGTGGGATAAAAAGGGCAATCGCCTTTCTTCTCATTATGAGGCATTGTTGGCTGGTGCTTCGGCGATTAAAGAGGGAAAGATTGTAGCGGTAAAGGGGTTGGGTGGTTTTCATCTCATCGTTGATGCCCATAATGAAAAGGCAGTAGTCCGATTACGCCGACTGAAGGTACGCGAGGAAAAACCATTCGCCTTGATGTATCCTTCATTAAAAGTAATTAAGCAAGATTGCATAGTCTCGGAATTAGAAACAAGATTACTCCTTTCGCCCGAATCACCAATTGTCTTACTTAAAAGGCTGGAAGATAATAATGGAACAGGAATTGCTTCATCGGTAGCACCGAATAACCCGAATCTTGGTATTATGCTTCCTTATACACCACTCCACCATCTCTTAATGGCAGAACTTGGATTTCCGGTGGTGGCAACCAGCGGTAATATCTCGGATGAACCCATTTGCATTGATGAATATGAGGCACTAAAAAGGCTGGCTGGGATTGCTGATTTATTCTTGGTTCACAATCGGCCAATTGCCCGACCGGTTGATGATTCAATCGTCCGAGTGGTAATGGATAGAGAATTAGTGATTCGGCGGGCGCGTGGCTATGCACCACTACCTATCCATTTGAAAGAGCCTTTGCCGCCGGTTTTGGCGGTCGGTGCCCATCTGAAGAATACGGTTGCGATAACGGTCGGTAAAGATGTCTTTATTAGCCAGCATATTGGCGATTTGGATACCGGTTTGGCATTCGGCGTTTTTAATAAAGTGATTGATAGTTTTAAAAAGTTATATGAATTCAAACCGGAAAAAGTTGTCTGCGATATCCATCCGGATTATGTCTCAACCCGATTTGCCGAAGCGACTGGCTTACCAGTAATTCACGTTCAACACCATTATGCCCATTCCCTTTCGGTAATGGCAGAGAATGAACTAACCGGCAGGGTTTTAAGCGTGTCTTGGGATGGAACTGGTTACGGATTGGATAATACGATTTGGGGTGGTGAGTTTTTGTTGGTCAAAGATAGTTCATTTGTGCGAGTTGCCTCGCTACGCACCTTTCGTCTGCCGGGTGGCGAAATCGCCATCAAAGAACCAAGAAGGAGTGGACTGGGAATACTCTATGAAATTTTCGGCGAAAAGGTTTTTGCAATGAGAGAACTCTTGCCGATTAAAAGTTTTTCTTCAAATGAACTTAAAATCTTAAAGACGGTCTTGGCACGAAATATCAATTCACCAATCACCTCCAGTATGGGCAGGTTATTTGATGCGGTTGCTTCAATTATTGGGCTTCGGCAAAAGATAAGATTCGAGGGGCAAGCCGCAATGGAAATGGAATTTGCCTTAGCCGGAATTAAGAGTGACCAACATTATCCATACAAAATAGATGGAGCCAAGATTGATTGGGAACCGATGATTTTAGCGATACTCAAAGATTTTAAAGATAAGACTCCTTTAGGTTTAATCTCGGCAAAATTTCATAATACATTAGTTGAAATGATTATTGATGTAGCAAAACAAATTGGCGAAGAAAAGGTAGTTTTGACCGGTGGTTGTTTTCAGAATAAATATTTAACCGAAAGGGCGGTCATTCGTTTGACCAAAGAAGGGTTTCGTCCTTATTGGCACCAAAGGGTTCCGCCCAATGACGGCGGCATTGCCTTGGGACAAGTAATAGCTGGGTTATTAAAAGAGTATTAATTCTATTATCGAATTAATATGAAATTTTGTTTTTTATTGTTAGACTGGTTTTGAAGAATTATTGAATAAACCCCAGCGGGTAGATTGGGCAGGAATATGACCGATGGCTGATGGCGAATATTTTCACTGAATACGGTACGACCCATAACATCTATAATTTTTAATTGACCATTTGAATTCTCCAAGCCAAGACAGTCAATCGCTATTTGATGTCTGGCGTTGACGATAGTTCCTGGGATGATGTTAAAAATTGGCTCTTGATTAGTCTTGACGAATGAATCGGCGATGCGGGTATACAAAGTATTGTAGATATAGACTCGTCCTGCATTCAACCCACGGCTATCGTGACCCGGTGCACCAATACAAAACTCCCTATACTGGTCACCATTAATATCGCCACAAAAACTAACACAAGAACCAAACATATCGCCTTCGGCTTCGCCAACTAAAATCGTATCTGGTACTGTGTTCATTGGGTTTCCGCCCAAAAATAAATAGGCATAGCCAGGACCATAGGGAGTGCCATAATTATCGCCATCCGCTCCCACCATCAAGTCGTCATATCCGTCATTATTGATGTCACATTGTCCGGCAATCCAACAGCCGAACCAATCATTGCCTTGAAGGACAATATCAGGGGGTTGACCGATATTTTGACTACCGAAATGAATATGAATCTTATTGGTCATTGAAGCACCTAACCCAATATCATTTAGGCCGTCACCGTTAAGGTCACCAAGTGCGGCAACCGAAATCCCCAACTGACGATTTTGTTCATCGCCTTCCCAGGTTATATCAACATTTGGGTCGGGTGGATTACCACCAAAATAAAGAAAACAACCACCTCCGTGTAAGATACTGCCGGTATGGCGATAGTCACCGACCAGAATATCGCCGAAGGTATCACCATTTACATCACCTAAAAGTGCAACCGCTAGACCATAGTAATCGCCATTTCCATCATGCAGAGTTAGGTCAGGAATAGTGTCAAGGCTATCTCCGCCTAAGAAAAGAAAGGCTTTACAATCACCAGGTGCGCCAACCAGTATATCCATACCGCCGTCGCGGTTTACATCATAACCGCCGCTGATGCTAGTGCCAAATCGGCCGGACCGAATCTGACCGGTAAGAATTAAGTCAGGAATTGTATCAGGGTTAACTGAACCAAAATGCATATATACTCTTCCCGCATTTGTGCCACCGGCATTGTCGCGTGGTGCACCAATCGCTAAATCGTCAACTCCATCGCCACTAATATCGCCAAGCGAAGCAAGGCTATTTCCGAACTGAGTGCCAGGTATGCCAAGGAATATCAAATCCGGGGTTGTATCAAACGAACTGCTACCAAAATAGAGATAAACTTTACTCCAACCCGGTTCACCAACTACTACATCGTTAAATCCGTCATTATTGAAGTCTATTTCACCTGTGAGCGCATAACCAAACTTGCCACTGGTAGTATGTCCATCCAGAACCGCAATTTGTGCCAGACCAAGGTTAATACACCAAATCAGAAAAAATAGTGGTCTTATCTGCAACCCCAAAATTTTAGCTTACCTACTCAATACAAGACGCATTGGTTTTAAACCATCCACCTGGCACAGGTAGACACCAGAAGGCAGAGGGTTTAAATTTTCATCACTGCCATCCCAAATAGCACTATTTCTAATCACTAATTTCCGCACCAATCTGCCCATTGCGTTGAAGATTGAAACATTTAATCGTTGGTTGGTTGAATTGGGTATCGTTAAGACGGTTTGGGTTTTGAATGGATTAGGGGCGGCAAAAAATTTGGAATGGGTCAAATCAAATTCAACTTGCGGTTCAGTCAGTCCAGTATGCCACATTGCATGAGAACAGTATTGAGCCTCAACATCCCCTGGTTCTGGGTGCATTGAAATTGTTGCCAGGTCATTTCGAATATCAAGGTCAATTGACAACCAATCACCCGGAAAAGGCCAGGTTTCCCATACCCGACTTGGTTCGGTCCAACTTAAACCACCATCTTCGGAATAGCGATAATAAAGTTCCCAACTTGACTCATCATTCCAAGCAAACAGTAATCGGGTGTCTTCAACATCAAAATGATAGCCGAAGTTAGTGCCTACCAGCAGAGTGGGTGTCTGCCAGGTAATGCCGCCATCGGTTGACCTTGTGACTTTAACTTCGTCATTGGCAGTTTCATAACACAAGTAAAGGTTGTCGTGAGCACCGATTCGAATAATTGGGTAATAGCCAACGCCAAGCATCGGAGTGAGATTAGTTGTATCAAAAGTTCTTCCATTGTCGTTCGATACCGCCAGATAAAGGTAACTTGAGTTTTGTCGTCGGTAGGAAAGCGCGATAAAAATTCGTCCGTCATTGCTAATGGTCATTGATGGTCTCATAGCCTGGGTATTTGCCGGGTCAAATGGTAATAGCATTGGAGTGGAGAAACTCGCCCCACCATTGGTCGAGCGACAAAAATAAGTCTTTTCCTGAAAATACGCTGGGTCGGTTGAGAATACTAAATTGACCGCGTTGTCTGGTCCGATTGCAACATCGAAACCCCGGGGCGAACCAGCATATTGGTTACCAGTGATTGAGATATCAAAAATATTCCAGTTTACACCCCGGTTATCCGAACGAGAACAATAAAGGTGATACTGGAGATTAGCATGTTCTGGTCTTAACCAGTAAATACAATAAACCGTATCACCGGTTGTCGTCAGTTTTGGTCCGGAACACTCAGCGTGCACCCAACTCGGGTCGCAATAGTGGATAGTTATATCCGATGACCAGGTTCGATTGGTATCATAGGATGCGGCAAAATAGATACCGCCATCACTGTTGGCGAATCCGGTATGAGTCCAGGCTTGGTAAATTTCGTTATTGGCACCGATACAACCATCACCCGTAGACCACCATTCGCTTACCTCATTTGAGCACATTACCGGATTACTAAATTCGAGTCGGGCATAGACAATAGTTAATAAACAAAAGAAAACGACCAAAAAACATTTCATCCGACCTCCTTTTTCTAAATCATACTTAAGTTTATTTATAATTAGATGATTGTCAATTGGAAAATTTTTATGTCACCCCAAGCGAGGACTCACTTTACAAACCCGATTTGACCGAATCAGTCACACTCCGCCTTAGGCGGATTGCCCGTTCTCCGTTTTCCGTTGCCCGTTCTCCGTGTTTCTCTTACTCCCTCCTCTCTTACTCCCTCCTCCCTCATAATAAATTCGGTCAAAAGTGATTGACAAGTTATTGGTTTTAAATAGAATTAACTTATGCGGCGGAAAAAGATCCAGCGTGCTGGGTTTAGTGGTCACCCAAAGTTTCCATTGAAGCCAATAACCTTATCCTTGATTGCTTTCTTCGTAATCCATTCAATCGCTTATAATCAAGGTTGGCAACCCCAAATTCCACCCCGAACCGACCGGAATCTTTTTGATGTCTGGTTTGTTAGTGAGAGTGTCGGCTGCGCCTGTGGTAATTTTGGCTTTTTGATTAAGACCACAGATGGTGGGATAAGTTGGCAGGATAGAAGTGGCGTTACCAATAGTTGGATTGATGATATGTGGTTCGTCTCGGACGCTGCGCCTTGTATAAACTCCCGAATTGGCTATGCGGTAGGTGAGGCCGGGACAATTCTCAAAACAACCGATGCCGGCACCAATTGGCTTTTGCTCAATTGTGGTTCAAATCGCAATCTCTATGGGGTCTGTTTTCCTGATACCAACAACGGGTGGGTTACTGGCCAAGGTGGTGTAATCTTTTATACACCGGATGGAGCAAATACTTGGTATTTACAAAATTCCGGTTTAACCCTTGCCATCTTTGACATTGAATTTGTCAATCCGGATACGGGTTTTGCGTGTGGCCAGAATGGGTGGTTTTATAAGACCGCGGATGGCGGAAATAATTGGTCACTAATGAATATATCTTCAGTCGATCTTTATGGGCTTAAGTGTGTAAGTGGCAGTGAGTTATGGGTGGTTGGCGCCAATGGTAGAATTTATCGTATCACTAATTTTGGCAACACCATTGAGAGTTGGCAATTGGGCAATTTTGTGCTTAAAGCGGTTGAAGTAAAAAACAATAAGGTTTGGGTCTGTGGCCAATACGGAACAATCTTTTTCTCACCCAATAATGGTGATACCTGGATTCAACAAAATAGTCAAACAACTAATTACTTAGACGAGATATTCTTTTTTGACGAGAACCGAGGCTGGGCTGTAGGGATGCAGGGAACAATTCGCTACACTGAGAACGGCGGGGTTGGTTTAGATGGAATTATCCCTATTTCGCCCAAGACCGACATTCGGATTAGTCCGAATCCAGCTCGTAACCAATTAAAGTTCTTCTTAAGCGATAATTTGCCCAATTCCAATAAACTCGTAATCAAATTTTGGTCAATCACTGGTAAAATGGTGAAACAATTTGAAATCTACCCTTCAAAGACCTTTGCCTTATCAATTACTAATCTCCCAACCGGTATTTACTTTGTTACAGTTAATAGTCAAATCTTGGGACAAACAAAAATTATCCGCATATAGTTTAAAAGGGTGCGTTCACTTTTCCGAATCATTGATGTCAATATTAATCGCCTAACCGAAGGCTTGCGCGTTACCGAAGAAGTTGTCCGATTTGAAATTTGTGATAAGCAACTTTTGACTACGATTCGTAAAATCCATAACCGCTTAACCAGAAAATTAAAAGACTACCGATTCTCAGTAATCCCTTTTCGGCGAAGCGAAACCGATTTGGGCAGGTCGGACAAATTTGATAAACTGAGACGGCAAAATTTAACCGATGTCCTCTTCGCCAATCTTAAACGTTCCCAAGAAGCGGCACGGGTCTTAGAAGAAGTTACTAAGATAAACGACCAGAAATTCTCGGCTTTTTTTAAACGAACCCGTTTCTCACTTTATGACTTAGAAAAGAAATTGGTCTTGAAAATATACGGCAGGGAATAGTTAACCCTCCCTTTTATTCCCTCCCATCAAGAGCAGGAAATATTCCGTTGGCCGTTGTCCGTCCTCCGTGTTTTACCTCTTCCCTCAATCCGCCTCAGGCGGAGTCACGGTCCACGGTCTTACTCCCTCATCCCGATCATCTAATCACTGCCTTATTATCTTAAAATCAAAAGTTTATCGGTAAATGTGGTGGAAGATTCTTGGGACCTATTTTCTTCTAACTTCGCCTTTATTTGATAGAGGTAGACACCGTTCGCCGGCAACACACCTGTATCATCCCGACCATCCCACTTAATCTGATTGTAGCCTCTTGAACATAACCGCTCTGGGATTGTCTTTACCGGTCTACCATTAATAGTATAGATATTGATTTGAACATAACAATCCCTGGATAATGTAAAAGTGAAATAAGTTTCTGTCTTTACTGGATTAGGATAGACCAGTGCGTTGGTAATTTCTAACCCTTCGCTTAATAAATTTACCCAGACCCGTTTTTCGGTTTGATTGAGTTGACAGTCATAGGCAATCACTACCAAGGTATCAAGGTCCTTTGTCAATTTGATGGGTGAAGGGTAAACGAATTGGCCCTGGGTATAAGAATTATTGCTATAGATAAAGTATTGGCTCAAACCAACCGGACTACGACTACTTGGGTCATAAAAGAAGAGACTGCAGTTAGCAGTGGTGTTGGGAAGGATTAGAATTCCAGAAGGGTCATAGACAGTGCCGGAAAGGATGAATTGGTTTGGGACTTTACTGCCATTTCTCAAGTATTCGCCATCCGCATAGAGATTGACAATTGGACCAGTGGTATCAGTGCGGGGTGCCGTATCATAAGTGATTGGAATTGAATCCTTCAATAAACAATAAAAATTTTCTTGAGAAAAAAGACCAAGTTGAATCCTTGCGCTATTTGCAATTGGTGTGTAACCTTCGCCGCGCATATAAGGGCTTTGGCCACGCGGCACAATAAAAGGTATCTCAATACCGGATTGGTTGCATTGTCCGATACCGCGGAAGAGTTCAAAGCCGGGTAATTGGTAATTGACCGTGTTAATCCGTCCATAAAAATAACTGGAATAAGTTCTAAGCCACTTTGGACCGAACGCAGTTAAATAATAACTGCCCGATTGAACACCTAAGGGAGGCAGGGAAACTGTGCACAATTCACCTAAACGCAAGGTATCCGGAGTTATAGAAAGTCTTTGGGCTTTTAATTCCGGTAGATTTAAGACGGTTGCTGGGTCGCCAAAGAGATGGTATTTGTAATCATAATGCCAGGCAGAAAAAAATGCCTGTCCAATTGAGACCGGTAGGTTAGTAGTGTCATTGATATAACCAAACATTGCTGAAGCAAAATAGAGATTTGTGCCACTACTGGTCGCCTTAGTTGCCCCTACGGTTCCGATACAACCATCATCTTCCCGAACCAATTCTTCGGCAATGGCTTGAAACCTTGTATCTTCAAATCTTCCCACACCGCAACTGCCAAAAAAGGCAAATGGATTCCTTCGTTCATTCTGCACCTTGACCACATCTTCTTCCACATAAAACGCCTTCTCGTGCGCCAGTTGCCAACCCGCACCATGGCCAAAATAGGCTAAGAGTAATGCGCCTTGATTTAGAGCCTGGATAAAACTGGCACGGGCTTGAGGTTTGGCATATTCATTCCCAGGGGCAAATGGGTATTCAGTAAGATAAATCTTAACCGGCTCTAATCGGTTTTGGAAAATCCCAGCAATTGCATCGCAATCAATAATATGAGTCCAAATCATTCCATCGTCTGGTTTGTCTCTCCCTTTCCATTCGTCATCAGCCAAGAGTAAAAGACGGGTGTTCCAAAATCCGAATGGTTTTGCGTCATACTCTTTCACTTTTTGAAAAAACCTTTGGACTTCTATTGTCGTCCGAGCGGTTACCCTACCTAATATCATATCCGGAATTTGGTCATCATCTAAGCGCGCATAATAGACATCAATTGCTAAAGCAGCTTGGGAATAGACATCCGGGTCAAAATCAAAACCTTGCTCATAGGCTGGTAGAACCGGGAAATCATTAAAACCCAGATTATTTCGATAATCATAAGTCGCATCGCCCAAGAGTAAACCAAAACTGGGCAATTTGTTTTTGAAAAATTCTTTTATTGCACCCGGTTCTTCAATACCAAAGGCGTATTCGTCATAGACATCCGAAAGTTTGACCGCCCAAGCCCTTGCTTGGGGAAGACCTAAAATATTATTGGTTCGGTAGCGCGCCAAAAGTTTTGCCGCATCGTATAATTCGTCAGGAGCGATAATAATGTAATCGGCTGAATTGGTTTCGGATTTTAAAGAACCTAAGGAACGTTCTTTTAAAGCAATCGGTCTTTTAAGCTTTGTTATATCGGTTATATAATAGAATCTCTTTGTTTCATTCGTTATCTGGAAGAAAAGCGAGTCGCCGGTTAAGGTAAAGTCAGTAATCCATTGCGGTTCAAATTTATCTGTTACATCAAAGATGAATGGTGTTTGTCTAACCCCTTTCACCTGAACACGCACTTCGCCGCTATCAAGGGAAAAGTCAAGTCCATAATTCCTGAGATTTAATCGCTGACGATACTCAACATCAAAATAATCCAAGTATAATTGCATCTCAGTTGAACCAGTGAGTTGAATCCTTAGGGTATTATCATCCGAACTCAGTGCTGGCAATGTCTCCAAGGTGAATAGATAAGGGGCAGAAGAAGCGGTTCTTATTTGACCCGAACCAATCAGGGTCTGATTTAGATAGATATTAAAATTGGCAGTTAAGTTTGTAGCGGGTTGATAAAAGGCAAAGGTCAATTTCAGCAATGAATCAGCATTGGGTAGGGTAAAAGGTATTACAAGACTGGTATCAGACCTATCCGCCGCCTTTGTAATGTAATGCCACAGCCACAAAAGACCCGAACGGGCTGGACAAAGCACATCTTTTTCAAAATGAATCTTACTCTTGGCACTTTTAACAATTTGGGGATTTTCGCCGTTGGTAATAACTTTTGGTCTAATTCGCTTACCATTCTTGCCACCCCAGGTTAGCCAATAGTAATTGTAATTGGTGAAGTAATTGGTTTTAAAGACTTGCCGGGTGCTATCCCAATCCGATACCCCTACTGCCCAAAACAGGATATAATCGCTTCGGTCAAATACGGAATCGTTTTCACCGTAGACATAAATTGGAAGTTCAATCATTGAATCGGGATAAAAGACATTAGATGTCCATTTACCGATATTGAATAACCGGAAAGATTTTGGATTGATTGAGTTGGGATTTATTCTAAAGGTTTTCAAATCATCATAGGTAATCTTATAGACACCGGTTGATTCAACTTTTATCTTCAACCACGGCTCAGAGATTTCATAAAAATTTTTCGAAGTTTTTTTAGGTTCAGGCACTTTCCAATCCTTAGCCATATTCCCATTAAGCAGTGTCTTTTCATAAATTGGGTCAAAGACAGGTGAGGCAAGTTCAGGGTGGCTCTGCGGTTCTGCGGTGAACTGGAGAGATACAGTTAGGGTCTCAAAGACCTGAAGTTCTTTGGTAATTGGATTGTATTGGGCGGGCGCGACTAAAATTTTACAAACTCTAACCGAGCGCCAAAATCCGATTTCTTTAATCTCGGCTAAACTCTGGGGCAGAAATCGGTTTTGTTCATAGACCGCGCCCTTTTCAAAAATTGTCTTATCCCAGGACTGTTTCGGCACTGGTGCAATATTGATTGAACGAAAAACCTTCTGCCCTTTTGGTACAACCCGAAGCGAAACATTACCGGTTTGAGGGATTCCAACCATTACCAAAGCCATTGGTAAGTCAGGATAACCAACCGGAGCGACAAGACGCTCGTAGCCAGGTAATTCAAGTTGATGAAAAGTAGTTTTACTTTCGTCTAAGACCATTAAATCAATAGTTGGACTAATTGTGGAAAATTGAAAGGTTATGCCTTTGGTTGATGAATTGATAACGCTCAATATGGAGCGTGTGCCAAGTGTTGTTCTATAGAAGTTGCGTTGGGGCAATCCGCCTTTGGCGGATACGCTTCGCATAGTATCGTCAACCGAAGTTCCATAAAGTCCGATTGGAACTTGCTCGGAAACATCTGAGGAATAAGCGTCTTGGCTTGTCACCCAACTCGGATCCGCCTTAGGCGGACGAGAAAGCGAGGCAAACAAAATTAAAACTATTAAGCACAACGAACCAATCTGCCCTTGGCTGATTAAGGTTTTGAATCTAATATTTTTCATCAATTATAATTTTAAATCTAATTAAGCCCAAGTCAATAAAAGTGTTTAGATTAGGAAAAGTCTATTCGGGCAACTTCTTATGGGTTGCTTTAATTTTTGATTTATTCGCAAGGCTGAAGCCTTGCCCTACAATTTTTGGCGATGTAGGGCAACCCTTTATGGGTTGCATTTTTTATTTTATGGATTTTTACATTAATTTGCAAAGCTAAAGCCTCGCCCTACATTATGGGAAAGATTTCCAAATTATTTTCAAAAATCCCTGCCTACCAGCCAGCCTCCCGAGTAACCTACGGGGCAACCCCCGAGGCAGTCCCCGAGGCTGCTTCCCAAGTTGCCTCCCAGACCGCTTCCGAAGTTGCCTACGAGGTCGCTCCCCAACCAGCCTCCGAAGCAGTTCCCGAGGTAACCCCCGAAGCAACCTACCAGGCAGCTCCCGAAGCCACTCCCCAGGTCGCCTACGGGGTCACCCCCTAAGCGGTACCCTCTCCCAAAGGAAAATTAAATATAAGATAACAAAAATCAGAAACTTAGAAGAAATTTTTGTTTGATTTTTATGTGCCTATTAGGCACAATTCCAATATCCAAAAGACATCAAACCAGATGATGTTAACTTTGTGTTTTTGACTGCTTTGAGACATACGCTTCATTTTGTGCCTAAGACGGAATTTTTATTGCGGGTTAAGATTTTAAAATTTTACCCTTTCGGATAACGGTCTTGATAAAATTTCTGCCGAATTGATAAGGAATATGTTGATAGTTTGGTATATCAAGGATTATAATATCTGCCTGTTTGCCAACCGATAAGGAACCTATCTTATCTGCCAATCCAAGCGACCCAGCCGCATTGAGCGTAGCGCCAATCAAGGCTTCGGGTATGGTTAATCGGTAGAGAAGGCAGGCTAAGGCTATGACAATCGGCATTTGATAAATCATACTGGTGCCGGGATTAAAGTCACTGCCCAGAGCAATCCTTAACCCCAATTTCCGCATCGCTTCTATTGGTGGGCGGTCCTTGGACTGTAAGAATAAAGAGGTTGTTGGTAGAAGTACCGCTGTAACATTGTTTTCCTTCATCTTTTTAAGACCAATTGATGAGGGATAAAGCAAGTGCTCAGCCGAAATTGCCCCGACTTCACCCGCAACACAAGCCCCACCCGACTGTTCAATCTCGTCAGCGTGAATTTTGGGTATTAGACCATATTCTTTGCCACATTGCAAAATTTCTTTTGCCTCTTGAGCATTGAAGACAAAATTCTCGCAAAATACATCACAAAACCTTGCCAGTTTTTGCTTGGCTACGCTGGGAATCATCTTTTGGGTAATTTCATTAATATAGTCCCGTTTTTTCTTACCGGTTGGGATACTGTGCGCACCTAAAAAGGTCGGGATAATAGTTATTTTATCATCTTCTTGTAATCGTTTAATCACTCTTAAAATTTTTAGTTCTTGCTTGGTATCTAAGCCGTAGCCTGACTTAATCTCAATCGTAGTTGTTCCCCATTCAATAACTGAGTCAATTCTTTTTCGTGCGAGTTGATAAAGTTCTTCTTCGGTTGCCTTTCGGGTTTGGTGCACGGTTGCCATAATACCACCACCAGCTTTTTGAATCGCTTTATAGGTCTTTCCTGCCAACCGCAGGGCAAATTCATTAGCACGGTCACCGGCAAAGACCAGATGGGTATGACAGTCAACAAAACCAGGCATCACAACACAACCCGTAGCATCAATAATTCGGAATTTAGAATGGGGAATGCGAACTTGAGAGTCTTTGCCTACCGCATCAATTTTGCCGTTTTTGATGACAATTGTCCCGTTTTCAATAATACCTAATTCATTCGCTTGAATTGTCAATATCTGATTGGCGTTTTTAATAATAATATCGTCTTCTTTTTTCACACTTTAATATATGAAAAATTCGGTTGCGGTCAAGCAATAACAAAAAAGTTGAATTGCTTGACAGAAAATTAATTAAAAGTTATAAT
>Ga0207433_10012162_pt1 | contig 12931 bp, 9 predicted proteins | sample YelNatPaOPGAMG01_FD_187559 | JGI IMG/M metagenome (GOLD analysis project Ga0207433, IMG submission 187559) | Hot spring thermophilic microbial communities from Obsidian Pool, Yellowstone National Park, USA - OP-RAMG-01 (SPAdes) (version 3) | ecosystem: Environmental > Aquatic > Thermal springs >... | reverse complement strand
TGCCCAATTTGGTGCTGGTCTGCCCCTACCACCACCGGCGCCACCACCAAGGCCACATCACCATCACCGGACCCGCCGACGCGCTCACCGTCACCGACAGCGACGGGCGGCAACTACGCCCGGGCTCCCTGGCCCGCCCATCCACCCGTCCCCCACCCGCCGTGCCGCCCTACCCCGGCCCCAGCGGCGAACGCGCCCAATGGTGGTGGTACCAACCCTTCCAACCCCAACCACCACCCAACTAGACCGGCCAGCAGCCTCGCTGCGACACCGAAATTAGTTGGCGCACTGACGAGTTGGGGCACTGACGAATTGCGTTTACGCTAGCCACCGCTGGCCCAATACCCAGGGCCCTCGCCAAGATCCCCACCGACGTGCGCACCAAATCGAGCCAAGTCGGGTCCGACGGTGCACCGCCGGTTCGACGGGACATCGACCGCGCGCCGACAGCAGACCTGGTCGAGTCCTGCCTCCTGCAGGCGGCGGCCGGGTCAGCGCAACTCGGCGATCACCTTCGAGAAGTTGTCGATGTGATTGTCCTGCACGGTGAATGACGTGATCCCGTACTTGTCGCGGTAACCGCGCAACGTGTCGGCCATCTCGCGCGGTGTCCCGCTGAGCACCGACGGCATGGACAGCAGTTCGTCATCGGAGAGCTCCGAGGCGTACATGCGCGTCATCGTCAGGTCGGGCATGCGGGACCCGTCGGTCGGCACGGCGGTGATGGCCAGGTTCAGCTCCAGCGAGTCGAACCGGTCACCGGCGGCGCTGCGCACGAACTCGACACGTTCGGCCAGCGGGTCGTCGACGTCACGGACCCGGGAACCGGTCAGGCCGATGATGGTGGCATGCCGGGCAGCCAGGGTCAGCACCCGGTCGCCGTTGCCGGCGATCAGGATGGGCATCGTCGGGTGGTGCTCCGTGAGGTAGGTCGTCATGTGCTCGAGGTGGTCGACCCGGGCGCCGGCGCTCGGGTACGGCAGTTCGGCCGCCTCGAACTCCTCGCGGACGTAGCCGGTGCCCAGCCCGACCTCGAGGCGGCCGTCGCTGAGCACGTCGAGGGCCTGAAGGTCCCTGCTGAGCAGGGCCGGTTTGTAGAAGGCGGCATTGAGCACATACATGCTCATCCGCATCCGAGTGGTGATCATCGCGGCCGCGGTCAGCGTCGGGAACGGAGCCGCCGCGCCGATATGGTCGGGCACGCACAGCACGTCGAAGCCGAAATCCTCGGCACGCTTAACCTTCTCCTGCAACCTCTCGCGGGATTTGAAGAAGCGGATGCTCATCCCGAAGCGAAAATCCTTGGCCACCAACAACCTCCGTTCGACAGTACGTAACATTCACCAACAGTTGGCGGCGCCCACCAACCCCCGCACCAGGCCGGCGGTGACCGGTGACAGTCCGTTGTCGCCGGCCGTTTGCCTGCGCGGGCCCAGGCCCCGGACGCGCACGGACAACTCCAGCTGAGCCCCGCCGTCGCGGACCCGGTTGACGGGATTGTCCGGATGCAGGCCGCGCAGTGCGCGCGGCATCCTGTCGAGTTCGGTGACGACCTCATACCCGCTCAGCCGGATGTGCCGGGCCAGGTGGTCGGCCAGCGCGCGGTTGCGGCCACCGGCCAGCAGTTGCGTGCTGCGCCCGATGCGGCCGTAGCCGTGCAGCGAGACCGCGACGTCGACATGGTCCAGGAACTCGGCGAGGCGCGCCGACTCGGCGGGGTCGAACAGGGCCGACGGCAGGTGGTGCGGATAGCGGTCGGGGTGGCGCAGCACGTACAGCGACGCCCCGGCGGCCTCGGCGGCGCGTTCGGCGATGACGTCGGTCATCTTCTCGAGGCCGCCGCCGTGAATGGCGAGAAAGCCGAAGCGCGAGCGCAACCGGCTGAGCTCCACCATTCCAGGCTCGCTCAGTAGCTCCGAAAGCGACTGTGGCGCAGGCCCGGTGGCGGGTGCCGGGCGCGGCCAGTGCGCGGGATCCCAGCGGTGCAGAAACGAGATCCAGCGCTGTGGCAGGCCGTGGTGGACGGCCCCTTCGATGATGCGCGGCAGGTAGCCCGGCCGCGGTGGACCGGGGATCACCCGGTGGTCGATGTACACCCAGGCCGGCGACGGGCCTTCGCCGGTGGCCACGGTCAGCCGGTCGCGCCGGTAGCGCACGGGCACGCCCTCCGCGCCGTCGAGTGCGGCCAGGTCGCTGTCGGAGACCTGCCAGAGCACCCCGTGCACCTGGCTGCCGGACAGGGGCTCGATGGTGGCGACGCCGCGCTGGTTGATCAGCCAGTCGTGGTCGGACAGCACCGCCGGCCGCGGATCGGCCGCATCGGGACAGCGCAGCGCCATCTGCCTGACGCACAGGTTCGATCCGTATGCGAAGTAGGGATGCCGCCGGGCCGGCATCTAGCCGGCCACCGTCAGCCAGATCAGCACCACGTTGAGCAGACTAACCATTACCGCGACCGCCCACCCCACAACGGTGATGAGGGGATGGTTGGTGTCGGCGCCCATCAGCCGGCGGTCGCTGGTGAGCCTGATCAGGGGAAGTACCGCGAACGGTATCCCGAACGACAGCACGACCTGGGAGAGCACCAGGGTGCGCGTGGGGTCGAACCCGAGCGCCAGGAGCGCCAGGGCGGGGCACAGGGTGACCAGGCGGCGTACCACCATGGGCACGGATCGGCGCAGCAGCCCCTGCATGATCATGGCGCCGGCATAGGCGCCGACCGACGACGACGCGAGCCCCGAGGCGAGCAAGCCGGTCGCGAACAGCACCGCGATCGCCGGGCCCAGGGTGTCGTGGATGGCCGCGTAGGCGCCGTCGATGGACACGGTGATGTCGCGGTGTTGCAGGTTGATCGCGGCGACCAGCAGCATCGCGGCGTTCACCGTCCCGGCCACCGCCATCGCCGCCACGACGTCGACGCGGGTGACGCGCAGCAGCATGGTCCGCCGCGGGCCCGTGTCGGGATGTCCGTGCCGGTCGAGTACCAGACCGGAGTGCAGATACACCGCATGCGGCATCACCGTCGCGCCCAGGATCGCGGCGGCCAGCAACACGCTTTCGCTCCCCCGGAAGCGGGGCAACAGTCCGCCCATGACGGCGCCGGGCGGGGGTGTCTTGACGAAGAAGCTCGCCGCAAACCCGATCGCGATCACGAGCAGCAAACCGGTGATCATGCGCTCGAAGATGAGCTGGCCGCGGCGGTCCTGGATCGCCAGCAGCAGCAGGGACACGACTCCGGTGACGATCCCGCCGATCAGCAGCGGCAGGCCGAACAGGATGCGCAGGGCGATGGCACCGCCGATGACTTCCGCGGCGTCGGTCGCTACCGCGACGAGCTCGGCCTGGACCCAGTACACCAGCCGCGCCGGACGGCTCATCCGCCTGCCGATCGTGGCGGGCAGCGACCGGCCCGTCACCAACCCGAGTTTCGCCGACAGGTACTGGACCAGGCCCGCCAGCACGTTGGCCACCACGATGACCCAGAGCAGCAGGTAGCCGAACTGTGCGCCGGCGCTGACGTTGGCGGCGACGTTGCCGGGGTCGACGTAGGCGATGGCGGCGACGAACGCCGGCCCGAGCAGGTACCAGCTCGTCTTGAGCCCGGACTGGGTGCCCTGCGCCAACGTCTCGACCCTCGATTCAGTTTCCCGAATAAAAAAGTGAGGTTAGCCGAATACGCCGACGGGAGGTCACGCCCGGGCCCGGTGTGCGGGTTGTGGCCTCACCCGGGGACGTAGAGCCCGCGGCCCGTGACCAGCGGCAGGTCCAGCGTGGTCCGGATGCCCGCCGGCGCGGCGACCACCGCGGGGATCGCGTTGACGACCCGCATCGCGGTGGCGACCAGTCCGGCGTGGTTGTGGTCGCCGAGTCGGCTGCCCAGGCACACGTCCATGGCGTAGGAGGGTTCGCCGGTGATCTCGATGCGGTAGGAGCCGCCCGGCTGTGCGGGCTGCGGCCAGTCGGGGCACAGGTCCCCGCGCAGCCGGGTCACATGCTCAAGGACGACGACGGGATCGCCGTTGACCATCCCGAACACCTCGAAGCGCAGCGCCGCGGCGGTGCCCTTGGCGATATGACCCGACGCGATGTCGAAGTCCTCGGGCGCCGGTTCGCGGGCGTAGACCTCGGCGACCTCGTCGAGCGTGATGCCCAGGCCCGCCGCCAACTGCCGCACCACCGATCCCCACGCCATGCTCAGCACACCGGACTGCAGCAGCATCGGGATTTCCTCGAGCGGCTTGCCGAAGCCCATCACGTCGAACATGACGGTGTGGCTGTCGTAGGTGGCGTAGTCGACGATCTCCATGCAGCGGATCTGCTGGATGTTCTGGCAGGTGCCCGCCAGGGCCAGCGGCAGCAGGTCGTTGGCGAAGCCCGGGTCGATACCATTGACGAACAGGCTCGAATTTCCTTCCTGCGCAGCATTTTCCAGCGGCGCAATCAGATCCTCGGGGATCACCTGCCACGGATACTGCAAAAAGACCGGACCGCTGCCGACCACGTTGACGCCCGCCGCCAGGATGCGCCGATAGTCTTCGAGGGCCTCGGGCAGGCGGTGGTCGGCCAGCGCGGTGTAGACGGCGCACTGCGGGCCGGTGGCCAGCACCGCGTCCAGATCGGTGCTGGCCAGCACGCCGGTCGACTCCGCCAGGCCGGCAAGCTCCGCCGCGTCCTTGCCGGACTTGGCCTCCGAGGACACCCAGACACCGGTGAGCTCGAACTGCGGATTGGTGATCAGCGCCTTCAACGCGTGTACGCCGACGTTGCCGGTGCCGAGTTGGACGACGGGTATTGGCATGACTGCTCCTCTAGCGCTCGGGGCTCACTGGTCGGGGGTTCACAGGTCGGGCACGGGTATGTCGAGGTTCGGGTAGGTGAGACCGCCGTCGACCTCCAGCGTCTTGCCGGTGAGGAAGCTGCCGGCTGGCGAAGCCAAATAGACTGCGGCGGCAGCGATGTCGGCTGTGTCGCCCAGGCGGCGCATCGGTGTCGCCTTCTCCATCGGCGCACGCAGCTCGTCGTTGGAGGCCACCACGTCCAGCGCGGAGGTCAGGATCGAACCCGGCGCGATGGCGTTGACCCGGATGCGGGGACACAGGTCCAGGGCGGACAGCCGCGTGTAGTGGGACAGGGCTGCCTTGGCGGTGCCGTAGGCCGCGAACCCCCGTCCGGCCAGGCGGCCCATGGTCGAGGTGATGTTGATGATGCTGCCGCCACCGGAGTGCTCGAGCATCAGCGGCGCGGCCGCGACGGTCAGCGCGTGCGCGGTGGCGACGTTGAAGGTGAACGCGTCCTTGAGGTCCTTGGTCGAGGTGGTCAGCAGCGTGTTGGGCATGGTCCCGCCGACGTTGTTGACCGCGATGTCCAGGCGGCCGAACGCCTCGACGGCCTGAGCGGCCAGTTGCGCGGTCGCCTCCGGATGGGCCAGGTCGGCGGCGACGGTGTGCGCGCGGCGACCGGTGGCGCGGACCTGTTCGGCGACGGCGTCTAGTTGGGACTGGGTGCGCGACGCGATGAGGACGTCGGCGCCGGCTTCGGCGAACGCCAGGGCGATGGCTGCACCGATGCCGCGCCCGGCACCGGTGATGACGGCGACTTTGTCGTCGAGGCGGAACCTGTCAAGGATCATTGCGGCCTTTCTTCGTTGCGTCGTGGGTCGAACGCTAGCAAGCCGCGCCGTCCCGGCGAAGGGTCTATTCTGGAACAGGTTCTAGTTTTGCACACGCGCGCGCGCTGACGACGTGGACCATCACGGTGGGCGCGGCACCATCGTGGCGGCGCTGTTCGTCCTCGGCCTCTGGATCGTCACCCGGGGATTCCAGCAAAGCTCCTTCGCCGTGTCGTTGGCGTTGGTGCTGCTGATGTTGCCGGTGGTGGCGCGACGACGAGACCGCGCCGGCGCTGGTGCGCGTATCGTCGCGCACCGGCGTCGCTGAACGGGCGCGTCAGGACTTCGAGGCGGCCCGCGCGCGGGGCTTCTTGGCGGGTGCCTTCTTTGCGGCGGTCTTTTTCGCGGTGGTCTTCTTCGCCGGCGCGTCGCCGTCGCTGTCGCCGCCCGCGGATCGCGCCTTCACGCTGGCTTCCAGCTTGGCGAGCAGATCGGAGACATCTTCGGTCTGGTCGAGTTCCTTGGGTTGTTCCTCGGTGGTGAATGCTTCCCCGCCTTCGAGTTTGGCGTCGATGAGCTCTTGGAGTTGTTCCTGGTAGCTGTCGTGGTAGCGGTCCGGGTCGAACTCCTGGGCCATCGATTCCACGACCTGCCCGGCCATTTTGAGCTCCGCGGGTTTGATCTCGACCTCCTTGTCCAGCACGGGAAAGTCGGGATCGCGGATCTCGTCGGGCCACAGCAGGGTGTGGACGACCATCACGCCGCGCTTGCCGAAGTCCTTGACGCGCAGGGCCGCCAACCGGGTCTTGTTGCGCAGCGTGAAGTGGACGATCGCCATCCGTTCGGCCTGGGCGAGCGTCTTGGCAAGCAGCACATAGGATTTGGTCGACTTCGAATCCGGCTCGAGGAAGTAGCTGCGATCGAACATCATCGGGTCGACCTCGCTGGCCGGCACGAACTCGAGCACTTCGATCTCGCGGCTGCGTTCCTCGGGCAGGGTGGCGATGTCGTCGTCGGTGATCACCACCATCTGCCCGTCGTCGGACTCGTAGGCGCGGGCGAGGTCGCCGTATTCGACCACCTCGCCGCACACCTCGCACACGCGCTTGTACCGGACCCGCCCGTTGTCCTTGGCATGCACCTGATGGAACTTGATGTCGTGGTCTTCGGTGGCGCTGTAGACCTTGACCGGCACGTTGACCAGCCCGAACGCGATCGAGCCCTTCCAGATGGAGCGCATGTAAGTCAGTATGCCCACCCGGTTGGCCCGCTAACAGCGCGCCGGCCGCGCTACGCGCGATCCGCGGCGGCCTCCAGCGCGGCGCGGTCGGGCAGGTCGGCGCCGGGCCGGCCGATGGTGAGCGCCGACGACAGGCTCGCCGCGTGCAGCGCGGTCGTGAGTGCGTCGAGCCCGATCCGGCCGAGGTCGGCCCGCCGGTCGGCGCCGAGCAAACCCAGCCCCCACAGCGCGTCCAGGAGGCCGACGGTGAAGGCGTCGCCGGCGCCGACGGTGTCCACCACCCGGACCGGCCGGGCGGCCACCGCGGTCTCGCCGGCCGCACACAGCGCCAGCGCGCCGCGCTCGCCCATCGTCACGGCGACGATCGCGGGCCCGGCGGCCAGCCAGGCGCGCGCCGTCCGCTGCGGCTCCCGGCCGGGCTCGATCCAGCGCAGGTCCTCGTCGCTGACCTTGACGACGTCACTGCGCTCGACGAGGCGCTCGATGCGTTCGTGGGCCAGGGCCCGGTCCTCGATCAGGGACGGCCGCACGTTGGGGTCGAAGCTGACGGTTGCCGACACCCGGTAGGTGTCCAGCAGCGCGGCGACGGCCAGGCAGCCCGGCTCCCGCACCGCGGCGATGGATCCGGTGTGCACCAACAGCGGCGGCGCCACTTCGGGTGTGCCGGACAGCTGCCAGTCCAGGTCGAAGGTGTAGGCGGCGGACCCGTCCGCGCCGATCGCGGCCACCGAGCTCGGCGTCCGGGCCGCGGACACGCTTCCTGGGACCAGTTGTATCCCGGAGGCTTTCAGGTGCGCGGCGATGCGCTGTCCCGAGTCGTCGTCCCCGATATGGGTGAGGAAATCGATCTCGTGACCCAGCCGGGCGAGCCCGACCGCGACGTTGAGGGGGCTGCCGCCGACATGGTCGGTGGTGCCCCGGTACTTGACGACGTCGATCAGCGCCTCGCCGATCACCAACCCGCGACTCATGCCCGCACCCCCTTCGCCCTATTTTCGGGGCCGCCCGCGCGCCGGGTGGCCTGGCGCCGTTCGGGCGAACCACCCTGTCGACGGTACCGGCGGCCACCGCCCGGCAAGTACGTTGACACGATGGGGTCCACGGCGCAGGCGCGGGTGCAGCTGACCAACGCCGACAAGGTGCTGTACCCGGCCACCGGGACCACCAAGGCCGACGTGTTCGACTACTACACGCGCATCGCCGAGGCGATGATCCCGCACACCGCCGGGCGCCCCGCCACCCGCAAGCGCTGGCCCAACGGCGTCGACGAGGACTCGTTCTTCGAGAAGCAGCTGGCCTCCTCGGCGCCGGACTGGCTACCACGCGGCAGCGTCACGCACCGGTCCGGGACGACGACCTACCCGATCGTCGACAGCCTGGACGGGCTGGCCTGGATCGCGCAGCAGGCGGCGCTGGAGGTGCACGTGCCGCAGTGGCGGTTCGTCGCCGAATGGACCCGCAGCACGGCCGAGGAGCTCAGGCCCGGCCCCGCCACGCGGTTGGTGTTCGACCTCGACCCCGGTGCGGGCGTGACGATGGCGCAGCTGGCCGGGGTGGCCCGCGCGGTCCGCGACCTGATCGCCGATATCGGCCTGACCACCTTCCCGCTGACCAGCGGCAGCAAGGGTCTGCACCTTTACGCCCCGCTGGCGGAGCCGGTGAGCAGCCGCGGCGCCGCGGTGCTGGCCAAACGCGTTGCGCAGCACCTGGAAGAGACGATGCCCACGCTCGTCACGGCGACCATGACCAAAAGCCTGCGCGCGGGAAAGGTGTTCGTGGACTGGAGCCAGAACAACGGGGCGAAAACCACGATCGCGCCCTATTCACTGCGCGGCCAACAGCATCCGACGGTTGCCGCGCCGCGCACCTGGGAGGAACTCGAGGACGCCGGGCTGACCCAGCTGCGCTACGACGAAGTGCTGGCCCGTGTCGACCGCGACGGCGATCTGCTCGCCCCGCTCGACGCCGACGCGCCCGTCCCGGACCGGCTGGCCAAATACCGCAGCCTGCGCGACGCCGCCAAGACCACCGAGCCCGTTCCGGTAGTCAAACCCGTTACCGGTCAAGGCAATACGTTCGTCATTCAGGAGCACCACGCCCGCCGGCTGCACTACGACTTCCGGCTGGAGCGGAACGGGGTGCTGGTGTCGTGGGCGGTGCCGAAAAATCTGCCCGAGACGACGTCGGCCAATCACCTGGCGGTGCACACCGAGGACCACCCGCTGGAATACGCCACCTTCGAGGGCAACATCCCCAAAGGGGAGTACGGGGCCGGCAGGGTGGTCATCTGGGACTCGGGCACCTACGAGGCTGAAAAGTTCCGCGACTCCGGCGAAAAGGGCGAGGTGATCCTCAACCTGCATGGGAACCGGATCTCCGGACGCTACGCGCTGATTCAGACCAACGGCGACCAGTGGCTGGTGCATCGGATGAAGGACCAGAAAGCCTTCGACTTCAACGAGATCGCCCCGATGCTGGCCACCCACGGTTCGGTGTCGGACATGAAGGCCGGCCAGTGGGCGTTCGAGGGCAAGTGGGACGGCTACCGGGTGCTGCTCGAGTCCGATCACGGCGCCCTGCGGTTGCGCTCCCGTCGCGGCCGCGACGTCACCAAGGAATATCCCGAATTCCGTTCACTGGCAGCAGATGTCGCCGATCACCACGTGGTGCTCGACGGCGAGGCCGTCGCGCTGGACTCCTCCGGTGTGCCCAGCTTCAACGCGATGCAGAACCGCGGCCGCTCCACCCGCGTCGAGTATTGGGCGTTCGACCTGCTCTACCTCGACGGCCGTTCCCTGCTGCGCGCACGCTACGCCGACCGGCGCAAGCTGCTGGAAACCCTGGCCGGCGCGGGCCATCTCATCGTTCCCGACCTCGTCCCCGGCAGGGACGGCGCGCAGGCGCTCGCGCACTCCCTTGAACACGGTTGGGAGGGTGTGGTGGCCAAGCGGCGCGACTCCACCTACCAGCCGGGCCGGCGGTCGGCGTCATGGGTCAAGGACAAGCACTGGAACACACAGGAAGTCGTCATCGGCGGCTGGAAGGCGGGAGAGGGTGGACGCGGCAACGGAATCGGCTCGCTGCTGATGGGCATCCCCGGCCCCGACGGGCTGCGCTTCGCCGGGAAGGTCGGCACCGGTTTCACCGAGCGCGATCTGGCGAACCTGAAGCAGACCCTGGCGCCGCTGCACACCGACACGTCACCGTTTTCCCCGTCGCTGCCTCGCAGCGCGGCCAGGGGCGTGACGTTCGTCGAGCCGGTTCTGGTGGGCGAGGTGCGCTACAGCGAATGGACCCCGGACGACCAGCTGCGCCAATCGAGTTGGCGGGGGCTGCGCCCGGACAAGAAACCGAGTGAGGTGGTGCGGGAATGAAATGGGTGACCTATCACGACGCGCGCGGCGAGCGGACCGGGGTGCTCTCCGGTGACGTCATCCACGTGATGCCCGCGGGCGTGACGCTGCTCGATTTGATCGGGCGCGGCGCCGACGGGCTGCGGCAGGCCGGCGAGGAGGCGCTGCGGTCGCCGGACCCCGTGCGACTCGACGGGGCGAGGCTGCTGGCACCGATTCCCCGCCCGCCGTCGGTCCGCGACTGCCTCTGCTTCCTGGACCACATGCGCAACTGCCAGGCCGCGCTGGGTGCTGGCCCGGCACTCGCCGACACCTGGTACCGCATTCCGGCCTTCTACTTCGCCTGCCCGGCAACAATTCTCGGGCCCTACGAGGATGCGCCCACGGCGCCCGGGAGCGCGTGGCAGGATTTCGAGCTGGAGATCGCCGCGGTAATCGGCACCGGCGGCAAGGATTTGACCGTCGAAGAGGCCGAGGCAGCCATCATCGGCTACACGATCTTCAACGACTGGTCCGCACGGGACCTGCAGCAGCTGGAGGGCCAGCTGGCGATCGGGCAGGGCAAGGGCAAGGACAGCGGGATCACGCTGGGCCCCTACCTGGTGACACCCGACGAGCTCGAGCCGTTCCGCCACCCCTCCTCTCCCGGCCGGCTCGACCTGCAGGCGGCCGCCCTGGTCAACGACACCATGATCGGTTCGGGATCGACCGCGCAGATGGACTGGACGTTCGCCGAGGTCGTGTCCTACGTGTCGCGCGGTGTCACGCTGAGCCCCGGCGACGTCATCGGCTCGGGCACGGTGCCCACCTGCACGCTGGTCGAGCACCTCAATCCTGCTGCGCTGGAGGAGTTTCCGGGCTGGCTGCACGACGGCGACGTCGTCACCCTGCGGGTCGAGGGGCTCGGGGAAACCCGGCAAACCGTCCGCGCCGCCGCGGCGCCGCATCCCCTGCCCGCCCGGCCCAACCCCGACGTCGCACCCGCACCACGTCGCGTCAACCCCGGACCGGCAAAGGTGCCCTACACCCGCGGGCTGCACGAGGTCGCCGAGAGGGTCTGGGCGTGGACGCTGCCCGACGGCGGCTACGGGTGGAGCAACGCCGGCCTGGTCGCCGGCGACGGCGCCTCGCTGTTGGTGGACACGCTGTTCGACCTTCCGTTGACCCGCGAAATGCTCTCCGCCCTGCGGCCCTGCACCGACGGCGCGCCCATCACCGATGCGGTGATCACCCACTCCAACGGCGACCATACCCACGGTAACCAGCTGCTCGACCCGTCGGTGCGGATCATCGCCGCCGCGGGCACCGCCGAGGAGATCGCGCACGGGATGGCTCCGGAGATGCTGGCCATGGCCCAGACCGCCAACCTCGGCCCGATCGCGACCCCTTACGCGCGAGACCGGTTCGGGCACTTCGATTTCAGCGGCATCACGGTGCGCAACGCCGACCTGACTTTCGACCGTGAGTTGAGCATCGACGTCGGGGGCCGGCGGGTGGACCTGCTCAACCTCGGTCCGGCCCACACCGCGGCGGACTCGGTGGTGCACGTGCCCGACGCCGGGGTGCTGTTCGGCGGCGACCTGTTGTTCATCGGTTGCACGCCGATCGTGTGGGCGGGCCCGATCGCCAACTGGGTCGCGGCGTGCGACGCGATGATCGCGCTGGACGCGCCGGTCGTCGTGCCCGGCCACGGCCCGGTCACCGATCCCGACGGCATCCGCGCCGTGCGCGGCTATCTCACCCACGTCGCCGACGAGGCCGAGGCCGCCTACCGCAGGGGACTGTCGTGGGCCGAGGCCGCCGACGCCATCGATCTCGGCGAGTACGCGACCTGGCTGGACGCCGAGCGGGTTGTCGTCAACGTCTACCAGCGCTACCGCGAACTCGACCCCGACACCCCCCAGCTGGCGGTCATGGCCCTGCTGGTGATGCAGGCCGAGTGGCTGGCCCGGCGGTCGCCATGAGTGCGAAAGTGCAATCAGCAAACCGATTCCCACGAACAAGTGTCGGCAGTTGCACCTTCGCGGCTCAGGCCCGCGCGGCCCTGACCAAGCCGATCGGGGCCGCCGGGATCGGCCGAATCCACCGTAGGCGCTCTCGAAGAGCACCCACGTCGCCTACGGTTTGCGTATGCACGCTGTGGAACTGCAGACCCTCGAAGACAACATCGCCTGCCTCACCCTCAACCGGCCCGAGCGCCTCAACGCCATCGACGGTGCGCTGATCGACGGCGTGGACGACGCCCTGACCGTGCTCGGGGGCGGCGAATTCCGGGCGGCGATCCTGACCGGTGCGGGACGCGGGTTCTGCGCCGGGGCCGACCTGAGCGGCACCGGCGAGCCGTGGACGAAGCCCGGGCCGACCACCCCGCCGTTCAAGGTCAACTACGACGCGCAGGTCCGCCTGGCCGACCTGTTCGTCCGGCTCTACGAGCTGCCCATCCCGGTGATCGCGGCGGTCAACGGCGTGGCGGTCGGCGGGGGGCTGGCGTTCGCACTGGTTTCCGACGTGCGGGTCGCCTCCGAGCACGCCCGGTTCGGGTCGGCGTTCATCAAGGCCGGCTTCTCGTCGATGGACATGGGCACCAGCTATCTGCTGCCCAAGATCGTCGGCGCCGGGGTGGCCCGGGAGCTCATGCTGACCGGCCGCATCATCGACGCCGCCGAGGCGTACCGGATCACGCTGGTGCACGAGGTGGTGGCCCCCGGCGACCTGATGCCGGCCGCGCTC
>Ga0207433_10012154_pt1 | contig 12943 bp, 8 predicted proteins | sample YelNatPaOPGAMG01_FD_187559 | JGI IMG/M metagenome (GOLD analysis project Ga0207433, IMG submission 187559) | Hot spring thermophilic microbial communities from Obsidian Pool, Yellowstone National Park, USA - OP-RAMG-01 (SPAdes) (version 3) | ecosystem: Environmental > Aquatic > Thermal springs >... | reverse complement strand
GCAATCCTGAGTGTCGTCGTGTCGTTCTTAAATCCGAGCGCTTTAGAAGTTTCAAGTAGTAGCCATGCCGTTTCTACATTGTGTCCGAACGAAATGTGATCCTGTTCAAAATGAGTAGTCCTCAGGTAGTTATTCGAATCGCGGTAAGATATAGGTGTCCAGTCACGCTTGAAGAAGAGAGTAAGGTACGGGTGGTTTCCTATTGCAATGTCTCTTACTTCATGGAACAAAGAATCGAGCCGCACCCTCAATAGACTGTCGGGCCAAACTCCATAAAGTTCAGTGAACGCCTCCATTAAATGGATCATCGAGTTCTGATCCTTTGGAGGAGTTTGTTCAAATCCATTCGTATACGGTTCGCCCTCTCTCGACAGGTATTGGAAGTAACCACCATAAACTGGATCGTAGCTGTGCTCATTAAGCCAGGCGAAAGTCTTTTTGGCCAAATCCAGTGCAGATGTGTCGCCAAATGCTTTGTAGTACTCCGCTAAACCATATATTGCAAATGCATTCCCGTATGCTGTCTTGATGATACTTCCGCCGCTCGGTAAAGGTTTCCCCTCCCTGTTCACAAGGTCATAGAATCCACCGTACTGTTTGTCCCACATTACATTCTTGAGAAATTCGTATCCATGCCTTGCATAACTGTAGTACGGCTCTTTTTCATGAAAATAGAGAGATGCGTTTGCATTCGACCAGACAAGCCTTGCTTGAGTCACTATCATCTTGTCTTGAGGTCCATCCAATTGCCACTTGTAGTTGATATCCGTAAAGTAACCACCATATACTGTATCCAGGCACAACGGGCAAAAGTGGTCGAGTTCCTCCTTCAACTGTCGTTTAAGCTCAGCAAGAATGACTTTCTTATTTGTCTCGACCCCTTTCATCGCTTTGAATCCCTTCTGTCCTGATGTAGCTGGCAAATAACAAAGAAGGAATGTGAGGATCGAGAGAACAGAGACATAGATTCCCTTGACTCGATAGTTCATAAAACCTCCGTGTTTATGGTGATTGAGTGTAGAGTACATTCATTGCAGCCTTAGCAAAAATTTCAAGATAGTGTGTTTGTTCAAAGGTTCTGCTACCAGGCTGGATTGAGTTTGTCCAGCAATATTCAAATGTGACTCTTTCGACAGTCAAAGGACACCGCATGTCAATAGGTAAGACCGAAACCAAATGGAAATAGGGGGTTATAGTTTGCATCGCCTTTATGCAATGTGACCTGATTCATATTCCCTGGCCAGGTGAATGAGAGCTTGCCTGTCGGGCGAAAGTCGCCAAACAACACATCTGTTATACCTTCGCCTTCAGTTCCAGGAAGCCAGGCAGCTATAAATGCATCTGAATTCTCAAGAGCTTCATTAATGATCAATGGCCTTCCGGAAAACAATACTGTCACTATGGGAATCTTGTCTCCCTTCAACCTTTCTATGACCTTCTCATCATCCCTCGACAGGTAAAGTTCTTTCCGATCTCCCATTCCCTCGGCATAAGGAGTTTCTCCAATTACAACAATTGCAATTTGGGCATCTCCAGCATTAGTCCCATCTTCCGAGAATATAACCTTTGTGTCACTGGACACAGCGTTCTTCACTGCCTGGAGAACTGTTGTTCCTCCCTTAATCATTGAATCACCACTCATCCCCTGCCAGCTTATCGTCCAGCCACCACACTGATTTCCAATATCATTTGCACTTTTTCCGGCAACGAGAATGCTTTTCAAATTCTTCTTAAGAGGAAGGATGCCATTATTGTTCTTCAGCAGCACGAGAGACTCGCGGACACATTGACGCGCTACTTCCCTATGGCTCTTTGAACCAATTGACTGTATAAATGATTTATTGGCAAAGGGATGATCGAAAACTCCAGTTTCAAATTTTACTCTCAATATTCTTCTCACGGCATCATTTATGCGCTCAATTGGAACCCTACCTTCATTTACAAGCTCCTTCAAATCTTCAATAAATTCTATGTAATTGTTCTTCTTACCCGGTCCAGACGGAATCATAATCATATCCAGGCCAGCGTTCACTGACCTCTCGATATCGATCTTGTAATCAGGACCCAGCTGATCAATTGCCGCCCAGTCGGACACCAGGAAACCTTTGAACCCAAGTTCCTTCTTCAAAACATCAGTCAATAAATATCTATTTCCAGACATCTTGACCCCATTCCAGCTGCTGTACGATACCATAATTGTCTTCACGCCTGATTTTATCGCAGCTTCATAAGGAGGCAAGAAAAGTCTTCGGAGGGTTGCTTCGTCACATTCCGTATTCCCCTGATCTATCCCATTGGTAGTCCCACCATCACCAACGTAATGTTTTGCACATGCCAGACGAGAAGATGGATTACTCAAATCAGTTCCCTGCAAGCCTTCTATGAAAGCTGCACCCATTTTTGCAACCAGCTCAGGATCTTCGCTGTAACTTTCGTAAGTTCTACCCCACCTCGGGTCACGAGCCACTGCAACGCATGGAGCAAAATCCCAATTGATACCAGTTCCTGCCATTTCTTCGGCAGTAACCCTTCCCTCCTTACGCACCAGATTTTCATCTCCCGTACAGCCCATGCCGATATTGTGTGGAAAGATTACTGTACCAACAATATCATTATGACCATGGACAGCATCAGCACCAAATAAGATCGGTATTCTCAAGCGAGATTTCAGTGCATAGGATTGGAGCGTGTCGTAGTAATCCGCCCATGCCTCTGGATTATTTTCTTTTATTTTCGAATCTCCCCCAATAAGGATAGAACCTAAATTGTATTTGGCGATATCGTGCGGATCCGACAACGCTGTAATATCAACCTGCGTCATTTGACCGATTTTTTCCTCTAGTGTCATTTTAGAGATTAGAGAATCGACGCGTTGCTCAAGGCTTTGTTGCTGGGCATCTGCAGATTGGACCACTGCTAATGTAAAGACTGATATTGATATAAACAGTAAATACAGTAAGTGATTAGCATGTGCAATCATCCTTCTCTCCTTTTTATCAGATATTCCTGGAGTATTAAGTTTCACACTTACTCAAAATATTCAAGCCAATAAATCGTCAGATGAAACTCCGCTGTTAAATATTAGAATTTTCCAAGCATTTCCTGCAGGGTCTTTTTAGCAACGACAGCCTTGAGACTCATATCAAAAAATATTATGAGCTTTTGCCTTCCCGTATATACTTATCTTACTCCATACGAATCCAACGATACAGAGGTAGTCGGGGGAGGTATTTCTCCCCCGATTCCTCTTCGCTTATTGGAATTACTCATTACGGTGTGCAGAAAGTCACTTGTGCACATCGTGAACAGATTACTTAATTAACAACATCTTCTTTGTCGCAGAGAAGCTGCCCGCCTCCAGGCGATAGAAGTAGACACCACTGGCATATCTGGCGGCATTAAACGTCACTTGATAGTTGCCCGGATTCTGGTAGCCAGAAAAGAGCGTTTCCACTTTTTGACCAAGTACGTTGTACACTGTTAGAGTCACCAGACTCCTCTGAGGCACCGAATAGTTTATCTCTGTTGTCGGGTTGAACGGGTTAGGATAGTTCTGTTCAAGTACGAAAGAGTAAGCGGTACCAGGATTTTTCTTGATGCCTGTCACTTTTTGTTCAAGCTGAATGTAGTCTATATTGGCGCCACCTCCTGACAGGACAAAAGTGTGGGTCCCTTGAGAAAGCTGTACCGCGTCAGAGAGAGCATCGTGACCAAGTCCATCAGAATTCGCTGGAAGAGATAGACTCAACGGCGATCCATTATCTACCTTAATTTGTACCGTTGTGTTTGCTGTCGGGTTCTGGTAGTTCACATTAATGGCATAGTAGCCAGAAACAGGAACGTTTAAGTTCCACGTTATAGTTCCGGCAGTACCAAGTGAGTCATATTTGAAGCCTGACGCCACCCACTTGACACCTTCAGCTCCCGGCGTACACAGCTGCACAACTGCGTCAGGTGCCTTTAACTTGAGAGTATCTGTACCCCCATGCACAACAAGATCGATCTCCGAAAATTTCACTTCACCCCAGCCACCGCTCACAACGCCAATTGTGTGCTTACTCCCGGCGGCAAAAGTAAACAAACTATTGGCAGAGGCTCCAAATGGACCTGGATTGGAAAGCTCCATTGAATCAGCCACAATTGGGACCCAAATCCACTGGTTGTTTGGTAAACCTTTTGCTGGTCCCAAGTTTGGATCAAAAACAAACTGTCCCCAGCCATGTGCTCTGTCGACGAACTGTTGTCCGTCAATTGCAAGGTCTGGCCCACTCATACCACGGCCACACTCGTTGACCAGCCATTTTGTATCATACTGTCCAGCATCGGGTGCAGTGAAAGACCATATAATAGATCCTGCACCATTGGCTTGGTCGTAGTAAGTAAGGCCGGGAGTAGATTTTACAACAGTAGTGCCTCCAGCTGTACCATGCTCTGCTTCAGCAAGTGTATCGACATTGAAGTAAAACTGCTTCCCTGGAATACTTTCGATTTGTCTAATGTACTGAGCCTTGTTTGCATAAAATGTAGCTAATGCAGAAGGAAACCAGTTAAGGTCACCAAGCGGGAGCCCATCCGTGCTCGCCGTCATGAGAGAAGCATCGGTGTATGTAAAGTTCTCGGGCAGTGGCCATGAGGCTGCTGTCCACAAAGTGTCGTGGGTTGTTGGATCGGTTTGCAAATCATAGAAATATGGTGCAGCATTGACAACTCCAGCTCCGTAATATTGATAAGCTCGGACAGCATTTGCAAACTTGTACATGGCCTGAACCATTGCAGCATTGTCAGGATTTACCGTGAACTTAGGATATGCACTGATCCAGTTTGTATCCTGGATTACCATTTGACCGCCATTTGCAGGGCTGTAAGTCGTAAAGAACGAGTCCGTTACAGCATTAGTGTACCCTTGTGCACGAATTGTGTCTCCATATTGCGTCTTGAAGTATGGATCGAGGAAAGCCGCCAAATTGGAAACCGCTATTCGTCGCCCCGTCTCTGGACCATACGAACCCGGCAGTGGCGCAATGGCAAACATGCCAGTTGTATACGCCCTGGGATCACGACCTGGTGCAAACGTAGGGCTATAATCACACAAAGCTTCGCCCCACCAGAAGACATTCACAAGGAGACAGTTGGTCACGTAGGCTGTCCTCCACCAGCTCCCTGATGTGCTGTGAATACTGCGTCCAATATTCACAAGCGTATTGTGATTGAAACGGAAATACTTTGCAGCTCCCCCTTCAAGCTGAAAAGCCGTCATGTTGACGTTGAAGAACGTACAGTTCTCGACAACAACAGTATCCTGATCCGCCCACATTGATATACCACGGCCTGTCCACTGCTGCGTGGGTGGCCTTTCAATTAGGTTGCGGAACTTGCAATTCGTAAAGTAGACATCATTGTTCTTGCCATTCCATGCCATTATCGCAAAGTTCGATCGCTCGAAGATGCAACTGTCGATTGTGCAGTGAAGATTGCTCCCCTCGATTTCGATAGGCTGGTAGTATGTCTGTACGCCATTTTCATCAGAGCCGATGATATAGAGATTCTTCAGATAGAGATCGCCATATGCTTGAATCATCTTGCCCGGGGTGCCGTTCTTCGTATTCATCTGCACGACTGGAGGGGCTGTCTCCAATGTTGTACCTGGTGATTGTCCTACAATGCGCAGTGGAAACCCGTTGTTTGTAATCGTCTTTGTATTCCAGTAGTACCCACCTCTTAGCAGCAAGTACACACGATTTAAATCTGCCCTCGTGCCACCCGGGAGAGTGTCACCCATAACAGCATTAGCGAGTGCATCATATATTAGATTACCTTGACTATCCTTCCACTGGACAACAAGGGTGTCGCTTGCTGCACGTGCTTCGTTTCCAAAGACAAATATAGCCACCACAAGAATAACGCTGGCAAACATGGCCTTCACATTTGCTTTCATAGTATACCTCCTATGCTTTTTGGTTGGTTCATTAGTAAAGTAAAGACAAATTTTACATTCTCCCTTCTCTGATCCATGTCTTCATACAACATCATAGAGTGACCCGCACACCCACATCCATTGTGAAGCCATAATACTCAATGTAAGATGGGTCTTTTAATGTAGATCCCGTGAAGTTTTGATCAGGCCTGTTGTTCAAGTTGTTGAGATTCAAGAATACCACGACATTCTTTGTAAGTTTTTGCTGTAGTGTAATGTCCCAGCGTGCATAAGGTCCTGTGTAAGAGCTCAAGATTGGACTTGGCACTGTCCCGATATAACCTATGCCAGTCAACTTGTCTGTTTGATACAAATATGACGCTCGCAGAGAAAACCCTCCTAAATCGTATCCAATCGTAAGGTTAAAAATATCTGAGGGCTGATCCGGCATCCGTGTCGTAATCGACGTGGTATCGAATGAATATTTAACCCTTGGAGGATAACCAGAGGTGGATGAAATGAGGCTGTCATATTGCAATTTCATCTGCGAAAACATATGAGTGTAGTTTATATCCAGCACCAGTCCGTGAAGTATCGAAGGCAGATACCAGAAGTTGGTTTGCCACTCGACTTCGAAGCCGTAATATGTAGCGGGATTCGGGTTATTCATATACGTACTAACCTGAGGTGAAGCTCCTTGATACCAGCTTGGAGGGATGTTCAAACTTGAATCTGGTTTCAATCCACCTTTGAGCGTGTAGGTGGAATAAAAGACGAGATCCTTGACATCTTTATAGAAACCATCGACAGAAAAGAGTCCGATTGTATTGCTAAATACAGAAACTGCCGCATCGTAATTTGTCGATCGCGAGGTCTTCAGCTGAGTGTTAGCTGCTTGAATATAACTCTGATCTGCACTGACATAGGAAATTGGCGCATACTCGATGTAGTCCGGTCTGGCAAGCGTTTGAGTCCGAGCTAATTTTACCTGTAGCCAGTTAACTGGCTTTACAATCAAATTCACGTCAGGGAGCAAGAACGAGTTTTTCCTCTCCGTGGTAAGGCGGGTGAAACCAGCAGGGGGTTGTTCAGGTGCCTGGCCAGATTGGACTTGAGCAAATCTCTGCCCATGATACCTCGTGTACTCAGCTTCCCATCGCACACCTGCCAGAAGAGTCAAATAACCACCGAAGTTAAACTCCCCCATCAGATAAGCATCCTCATATCGCTCAATTCCATCGTAGTTATTCCCAAAAGATCCTATTGAGTAAGGGAGCCACACCCTAAGGCTGTCGGGGGCTTTAATCAAAGCATCTGTCATCTGGTTCATTTTACCTTCGTCGTAAACGAGCCCCAGCGGATATTCGCCATTTAAGAAATTAGATCGAGAATAATTAGTCAAAAATGGAGTTATTGGCAGACCGCCATATTGTTTGATAATCGATGCAAGGTTCCATGAGGGAAATTGTTTATCTAAATAAGCAAAAGCAGCATTAATACTCCCACTGCTATTACCATACTGCAATCCGCCGTTCCCGACTTGACTCTGTGTATTGGATCGATCAATCCAGCGCAGTTCTCCGCCCGCTTTAATGTATCCCAACTGGTCGCCAATCCTGAATGGTATTTCGAAGTTCCCGTGCATGGATGTTTGATTTTCTATAAGCCTTGTCCCATAGATGTATATGTTAGCAAGTCTGGTGTTGCTCGAGTCGATGTACGTGCTCTGCGCGATTTTGGTCGGAGGGTCAGTTGGGTGATAATTCGAGTCCAGAGCCGCAGCTTCCTGGTCAAACTGCCACACGCGATCGTTTGGATTACTAAATAGAGAGCCCGATCGCGAAGCACCAAAATCGTAACGTATCCAGTTAAAATCCTGCGCAATGCCGACAGCACTGGTGAAGACATTTGTTTTACTATTACTTTGCTCTAATTGATACCAGTGACGATCAGTGTTATAAGGTGCCGATGGTGTCCAGATAATATTGAGATGATATAACCCATTCGCCGTAAGCTGGTTGAAAAACCCGTCGGCTTTAACTTTACCGTTTGGGATGACGTAGTCCACAAGTAGACTCGCACCAGCACGCTTCTTGTTAACTTTTTCTTCCCTCAACTGTAGCTCCCCAGTGACAATCCCTCCTGTTGCAGCCCATGGGAACCATGAATCTTGAAACTTATCTGCGCTGCGGTCATAGTTGTCCGCATGAACACTTGCAATAACCCCGAGCCGATCGGAAAAGAACCTATTGCTCCCGCTTCCCTCGAAATTGTAGTTCTGGTAATATTTCTGGAGTGCATTGTAACCACCTTGTGCCGACGCATTAAATTGAGAACCCTTTGGTGCCTCCTTGAGCTGTAAGTCCACGGTACCACCAAGAACATCGGGATCCATATCGGGAGTGACAACCTTCTTCAGCGTAATTCCGTCAAGCATATTCGAAGGGATGAGCGAGAGATCAACACTACGGTCGGTCGTACTCGTTGCTGGAAGGTTTACGCCGTTCACTGTCACCAGACTGTACTTTGGGTCTAGGCCACGAATCTCCACTTTTGTCGCTTCACCACCAGAGCGTTCAATAGACACTCCGGGTAGACGACCAATCGACTCTGCTGCGTTCACGTCAGGGAATTCCTGAATACGCGCTCTCGAAACAACATTTTCAATCGTATTCGATGAAAGTTGCTGGTTAATTGCTCCAAGCTGTCCCTGAGCCTGAGCCGTAATCGTCACTTCTTGACCCTGAATTGCTGTTGGACGAAGGTAGAAGTTCTGATTCGTAGTCTCATCCTTGATGATTAGCACCCTGACAGCGGAAGAAACATATCCTACGTAGGAGACGATGATTGTATGTTCACCCACTGGTGCACCGTGAATGACATACTCCCCGTTCAAATCAGTTGAAGCCCCGATGCTCGTTCCTCTTATAAGAACCGTTGCCCCGGGAAGCGCTTCCTTGCTCTCTGCATCAAACACCTTTCCCTTGACAGTTCCGCTGCCTTGTTGGGTATCCTGTTTCTCTGTAATAACAATATGGTTACCTTCCATGGCAACCCAGCTTAAATTCGTGTTTACGAGAACCTCATTTAGTGCCTCAGCAAGTGTAACGCTTTCCAAATTGACACTGACTACCTTATCGATCGGAACCGCGTCCTCGCTATAAGAAAAGTTTACTTCTGCAAGTGACGAGATTGCGGTCAACACTTTCCTCAAAGTAACATTATTGAGCCTCAATGATATCCGCCGACTCAAATACTGGATGCTTTGCAAGTTCGAGACATCTATCCGCACATCTGACCAGTTCCCCTCTTCAAATCGTGGCGGCAAGTTGCTCACCTCCTGAGCCTTGCTGGTATGCACACTAGAACACAACAGAAGAATAACCACGATCAGGAATGGGTAACAACTACATTTACTGGTGAACTTCTCCTTTCTCATATGAAGCGTCCTTTGTATTATTTATTCTTTTACTCTCCCTCAAGAGCGGCTCCGAAGGCACGAAGAGAACGGAGTCTTTCCAGATTTTATATTTGAGATTTAACGAAAGAGCAATGATGTCGAGGACTCGTTTTGCGGGATCTCGATTGTCGAAGGAGGTAGTGATTCTTTTCGAAAGAATAGAAGTATCGGATACAAAACAATGGATCCCATATATTCTCCAAATTTGTCGTACCACGTCACTCATCGCTTCATTGTGGAACGCCTGCTTTCCATCCAACCATTGAATATCCCTCGAGACATTTGTATAACTTGGCGGAACCATCACACCACCCTTACCTATGACACAATATTGATGACCCCTAACGAGGATATTTTCTTGTGTCCTCCCATTTGGCTGGACAGATATCATTCCCTCTATAACTGCCAGCCTGGTCCTTTCATCATCAGGCCAGGCTTTAACGTCGAACTTCGTGCCAATATCCCTGATGGTTCCGTCAACCACATGAAGAATAAAAGGTTGAGCATCAGAATGAACAACTTCGAAGTATGCTTCACCCTGCAAGTAAACTTCACGAACACCTTGCGAACTTATGCTGTATTTCAGTTGACTTGCCGAATTCAAGACAACCTTTGTTCCATCGGCAAAATTGAGAGTTACCTGTTGACCAGGTTTGGTTTGTGCTTCCCAGAGGGCAAACTGCTTTGCCCTCTCGAGGTTCTGCTTTTCCATCACAATTTCTCTGAGGTACCGAATCGTATACAGAGATCCTATAAGTGCGATAAACGTCGCCGCAATTGCAATGACCGTCTTTAGAGACGAGGAAGAGCGTTTCGGCTGCGGCGTAATTCGGTGCAGCCTAAAGCCACGGTTTGTCCAGGAGGTCCCTCCCGTCTCGTTAATCTTTGCACTCAATTTTTCCAATGGACGTGCATAATCCCATTCCTTGCCAACCTGGCTCGAGACATCCCACACAGCTTTTAGTCTATCGAACAAGTCTTTGTTCTTCGGACTGGAGTTAATCCACGCTTCTATTTTGAGTTTTTCTTTCTCGGTGCACGTTGATGAGAAGTAACGCACCAAAAGTTTTGAATTAGGTTTTCTTAACATGAATCTCTTTCCATACCACTCTGGTAAACATTGTTGAAATCACTCGAGGATTACATGGAGAATTAATCGAACAGCTCGGTTTCACCATCATGCGTCAGTTTTTTATCTTTCATCTATTATAGTACACGCAAGCTGATGAAAACCCCTACTTTGCCAGAATAATATCTGGATTCAAATCAGAAACTTAGAAGAGGTTTCAAAAAAAGGCGAGTTGGTTATCAGAATTCTCCCTTTTTCAGGTCTATCCGATGAAATCCTTGAGCGATTTTCTCAAGTGATCAAATGCCCGAGCAATGTGATTTTCGACTGTTTTCTTTGAAATACCAAGCACATCCGCGATTTCTGAATAACTCAGCCCCTCCTGCCTGTTCAATGTGAATACTAATTTGCATTTCAGGGGAAGCTTCTCTATCGCCTCATCGACCGCCGCCGCGAGCTCTCTGTCAACCATATCCTGGAATGAGTCCTGCCAGGATACGACTTGTAGATTTTTATCTCCAAAATCTACAGCCTCCTCGTGATTGTCCCTTATGTTATTGAGCGCTTTGTTTCGGGCGGATTTAAAAAGATAAGACCTTATTGATTGACCCGGGTCCAATTTCTCTCTGTTGATCCAGATGTTCTCAAAAACACTCTGGACAATGTCTTCAACATCTTCGTTTGAATGAACCAGCCTGTAGGTAAACCTGCAAAGGGAACTGTAATACTTACGAAACAAAAACTTAAAGGCGAGCTGGTCACCCTCTTTTATCTTTGATACCAGTTCCTCCTCATGCTCGGGAGGTGTCTCAACGGGGTGACCCCTCAAATTTCTCATCACGTTCGGAATGTACATAATGCTAAGATAAAAATCAAATTTCGAGAGTAGTAGGCGTAACAATTCTCGGTTGGTAGAATTAGCATAAGTTGTTGGAATGATTATAGATGCCGAGATTATCCAGTTCACGAACAGGATAACGAACGCATTTTTAAAACAAAGCCGAAACCTTTCGCAAGCTGCAAAGAAAGGAAATATCGAAACGGTTTCGCCCTAATCGAGTTGTGCAAACTCAAATTGGCATATCGCCATTGGATCAAAAATCACCAACCGGAAATTAACACGCTTACCGAGAGTAGCTGCGTCGAGAAAAAAATAGTTTAGTGCAAGACCTCCACCAGCGGCATGTGAGCCCGTAACGACCGAATTCTTAAACTTCCATTTCCACACTCTCGTCTAACTTAGCATAAGGTCGACCGATTTGATCTCAAGAACCTTGTCATACAATTCAGGAGAAGTGCACTATGAAAAAAGAACTAGTTGTTGCTCTCATTCCTTTGTTAGCCGCTCTCGCAGGGTGCTCATCGGCGGTAGAACTGACAAGCCGCTGGCACACAGGAAGAGCCGAATCAAAAACGGAAAGCGCCGTATATCTCAAAGATGAAAATCTAATTGCAGACTTTCAGAACGATAGTGAATACATCTACGTGTCACTTGCTACTAATGATCGCTTTACGCAGCAGCAAATCGTTCGCTCTGGACTCACAGTTTGGTTTGATTATCAGGGGGGTAAGTCGAAACGTTTTGGCATTCACTATCCAATTAATGTTTGGTTCACTCCGTACGGCGAGAGGCATCAGTTTCCTGGCAGAAATCCAGACACCTCCTGGACAATCCCCGAGAACCTATCTGACGAGATTGAAATCTTTGGCCCTATGAAAGACGAGCAGCACCGTATGAGGATGGAAGATACAAGAGGGATCGACGTGAAAATCGAGAACCAAAACGGCACAATGTATTATGTTCTTCAAGTCCCCCTTATGGATAACGAACAACACCTTTACGGCATTGGGACGCATCCCGGCGCCACTATTGGTATTGGCGTTGAAGCTGGAAGCCCTTTTAGCAGAAGCCGTCCCGAGAGCTTCGGTCGTGGTTTTGGTGGTGGTTTCGGTGGTGGAATGAGGCGACCATCTTTCGGTGGCTCTCGAGAAGGATTCGGGGAACGCCGAGAACCATTAAAAGTATGGTTCAAAATTCACCTCGCAAAAACAAACAGTGCGTAATTGACTCTATCACCCGGAGCATATTTCAGGGTTATAGAGCATCGTACGGCACGGGCTTCTTGTTAGGTTCTAACAGCTTTTGTTCCAAGAGAGAAGCAATTACTCTTCTCAATCTCTCAATATCTCTGCCTCTCTTTTTGGCAATTTGAACATCTTTCCAAAACTGGTTCGTCCATACTGGAGTGAACATCAAATGCCCAGCTTTTTGAATAGCTCGGCAGCGTCCCTCGCCTTGTAGATATTTCTTCTTCTTCGGCTGTCCTCAATAGCCTTGCGTGTCACCGCATTCGGGATCTCGACACGAAACGGGATTCCTTTCTTGAGTTTTATTTGTCTGAAGTAAATACTTATCGCATCAGTCGTGTTCAGTCCAAGCGTACGAAGTATCTTCTCGACTTCACTTTTCAATTCAGGCTCAATTCGTGCCTGAACCATT
>Ga0207433_10012148_pt1 | contig 12947 bp, 7 predicted proteins | sample YelNatPaOPGAMG01_FD_187559 | JGI IMG/M metagenome (GOLD analysis project Ga0207433, IMG submission 187559) | Hot spring thermophilic microbial communities from Obsidian Pool, Yellowstone National Park, USA - OP-RAMG-01 (SPAdes) (version 3) | ecosystem: Environmental > Aquatic > Thermal springs >... | reverse complement strand
CGATCTCGCATCATAGATATTTCTAATCCTTCAAGTCCTAAAGAGGTTGGCTATTTTGATACCGGCGGGTATGCCTATGGTGTTGCGGTTAGTGGCAGCTATGCGTATGTGGCCGATGTTGATGATGGATTGCGCATCATAGATATTTCTAATCCTTCAAGTCCGAGGGAGGTCGGCTATTTTGATACCGGGAGCGAAGCTCTTGATGTCGTGGTTAGTGATCGCTACGCCTATGTCGCGGACGCTGGTGATGGACTGCGCATCATAGATATTTCTAATCCTTCAAGTCCTAAAGAGGTTGGCTATTTTGATACCGGCGGCGATGCTCTCGGTGTTGCGGTTAGTGGTAGCTACGCCTATGTGGCGGATCGCGGTGATGGATTGCGCATCATGGATATTTCTAATCCTTCAAGTCCTAGAGAGGTTGGCTACTTTGATACGGGCGACGCACAGGCTGTTACAGTGAGTGGTAGCTATGGCTATGTAGCGGATGGGTTTGATGGATTGCGCATCATAGATATTTCCAATCCGAGAAGTCCCGTTCAGGCTGGTTTTCTTGATACTCGCAGCTATGCAGTGGGTGTGGCTGTGAGTGGTACCTGTGCCTATGTGGCGGATTGGGGTGACGGACTGCGCATCATAGATATTTCCAATCGTTCAAGTCCCAAGGAGGTCGGCTTTTTTGAGACCTGGGGCTCTGCTCAGGGCGTGGCGGTGAGCGGAAGCTATGCCTATGTGGCGAGCGACAGATTTAGCTACACATACGACCACAGCTTTGTCTTTCCCGAAGGAGAGGAGGGTGGGGGATTGTACATTATCAGGATTGACCTGCTAACAGGTGTGAAGGATAATCCGGGTCCAAATGCTTTTGCATTATACCAGAACTACCCAAATCCCTTCAACCCATTAACCACTATCACCTACCAGTTGCCTGTGAGCAGCGGCGTGACTCTAAGGGTTTACAACATTCTCGGTAGGGAAGTTGCGACGCTGGTCAACGGGCACCAGAATGCAGGAAGTCATTCGGTCACTTTTGATGCGAGCGACTTGCCAAGTGGCATTTATTTATACCGCATGGTGGCAGGCAATTTCAGCGAGGTGAGGAAGATGGTGGTAGTCAAATGAAGAACAGTGGAGAGTGGAGGAGTAAGATGGAGGCCGGAAGCTTTGAGCTGTTCGGCCTTGAACCACGGACAGCGAACAGCACACAAGGATTTTCTAAGTTTACTAATCTTCACTTCGCGTCGGTCCGTGGCGTCCGCCTTCGGCGGACTTATGCTCACAGATGCAATTGCAACCGGCAACCAATTTGGCGGTGGCGCTGGCTCAGTCAATAACGGGGAAAAATAGCGGTCTGGGATTCGGAAGGCAATTTGTCAATGCATAAAGGAAGGCTATTTGCAAATGAGTCAGACGAATTTTAATATTACTTAGTTTGTGGAGGGAGCGGCATGAAAAATTCGCCGTTGGAAATTTTGCCGATCATCTTCTCACTGGTTATACTGTCATTCTTTCTCCCGTTCGTCAACGTTAGCTGCAGCGGACAGAAAGTTGCAACGCTCACAGGCATTCAACTTGTCTCTGGAACTGCGGTGCAGCAGCCCGGCGGCTTCACCAAAGCGGAGAACCAAGAAGTCCACCCTGAGCCAATGGCAATTGTAGCCTTTGTGAGCGGAGTATTTGGGCTTGTGATTGCTTTCGTGAGAGGCAAACCAAGTCATGTTGGGTCGGCTGCGGCAGGCTTCGCTGGAGCAATTGCATTGTTATCGCTTAAGTCAAAGCTTGATAACGAAGCAATGAAGCAGGCAGGCGGTATGCTTATGGTGCGATACGAGGTTGGGTTCTGGCTTACACTTGTGTTCTTCGTTACCGCTATGGTCGTAGGGACATACTTGTACATACAAGAAAGAACAAGGGTGGGGGGCTACAAGAAAAGCCACCACCTGAATGCGGAGGCTCAGCGGGAAAGACAGCATTATACGTCATGATGAGGATGAGTCATGTTCCAAGAATTTAGATCTGGAAGGAGCGTTGAGAAGTGATGTCTTATTCTTGCTATCGCCGTGAATCACTTGTTACGTCTCGCGTTCTTCATAATCTGGCATCATCAGGTGTGCATGCGGGGTCTGTGTTTCTTTACAGGAGTGTGTACATTACTGGGTTAGTGTTTTACCTTTTCTTCAGTTTGCTATCTATTATTTCTGCAGATGCGCAAGGTAGTTCTAATGTTGCATGGATCACGCCGAAGCCTCAGGGGAGCACCTTGAATCGCATCATATTTCAGAACAATCAGTCCGCGTGGATCGTTGGCAACTACGGCACCATTATGCATTCTTCTGACGGTGGTGCTACATGGAAGTTGGTCCCTTCTGGCACTATAAATGACCTGAGGGGAATCACATTTGCCGATGATGAAATTGGCTGGATCGTCGGTGACAACGGCACAATCTTGAAGACGACTGATGGCGGTATCTCATGGGAGGCAGTTCCGTCTTTGGTAGAGACAGGGTTAACAGACGTTGCATTCCAGGACAAGAATAGTGGTGTTGTAACTGGTGAATTTGGATTAGTCCTTCGCACCACCGATGGTGGATTTAACTGGTCTCTTGCGCGATACAATGATCCACGTGACTACAACCGTGTTATACTTGGGGAGAATCGAACGGGCGTCATTGTTGCGAGCGACGGGACAGTTTCCGTTGTCGATAAGTTAGGTCCAGTTCTTCCAGAGGTTGGGAAGCTGTGTGATGAATCACTTATTGATGCGGCGGTTTCTCCTGACGGGAAATCTTTTGCTGCAATTTCGCACGAGGGCGGGGTTTTCCTCACCGCCAACCTTGACGACTTGAGTCACTGGTCGGAGTATGAGCTTCCGGCAAAGAGAACCTATGCATCTGTGGCAATGACTGGACGAGAGAGACTCTTAGTAGCAACAGAAGGAGAGCTTCTCTGTTTCCAGCCTAATTCAGACAACCCTGAACTCTACGTCGACTTACCTCTGGCAAAGATCCGTATTGGCTCAATTGCAATCCGTGACAGCTCAACTGCTTTTGCCGTAGGGGCAGATGGTGTGATTGTTCGTATAGATCTGCTGAACTACAAGGCGACATTGGTCACGCAATACAATCTCCCTTTTTTAAAGCGCGTAGTCTTTGTTGACCAGAATAACGGCTTGGCTCTCACACAAGATGGGCGGCTGTATCTCACCGCTGACGCCGGCAACACTTGGCTTAACGAGGAGCAGGTGCCCGTGCTGAAACGAACGTTCGCACGTGGAGTACAATTTATTTCCAAAGATGTTGGAATTGCTCTCTCTAATGAGGGTTTGCTTGCGACCAAAAACGGTGGAAAAGAGTGGAAGCTTATACGCCTTCCGGCTCCTCTTGAAACGATTGCCTTTGGTACCTTGACACCCGGACGCGTCTGGTTCTCGGGGTACGGCTTTGTTGGTGTTTCGAAGAGAGGCGGCAATGACATCGAGCTTTTCATCTCAAAGCAATTGCATGTCCCGTCTGAAGACGAGATCTCTGACGCTTTCGAGAGCTGTTCACTAAAAGTTGTTATCAAGAAATCGATCTCGCTTGCAGACTCAGTTGAGTACGTACTTGCCAGAGGTGAGGGAGAGTGGTGCGCTCTATGCACAAACGGTTCAAGATTCTATACCAACGATGGAGGTCGGACATGGATGTATATTGACGGGCGTTCTGAAGGCGTGGATCCAATATCCGGGCTTTTTAGGACCTTGTCTGAAGTGCGGGAAACAGCGGTCGAGAAAGAGGCTCACCAGACATACGCAAGGTCTACGCAGTTCTTTTCACCTATTGTTGGGTGGATACTCTTGGGCAATGGTGTGGCACTGAAGACAGCGAACGGTGGGCTCTCCTGGGCAAGGCAAGAGCTTCCAACGAATGATGATCTTACTTCAGTTTGGTTCTTGTCAGATAACGATGGGTGGATTGGCACAAGTAAGGGGAGAATTTTCTCAACCCATGACGGTGGGGCGACCTGGCAGCTCATAGGGAGTGGAATCGGTGGAAGCATCAAGTCGGTTCAGTTTATCACACCTTTATTTGGCTGGGCTATAGATGCGTCGGGGAAAATCTATTCAACGGAAGATGGTGGCGAAAAGTGGATTGAACGATTCCTTCCCTCCTATGAGCAGGTTAGTGACATTGTGCTGGACCCTTCGGGTGGCGCCGTATGGATAGCTCAGGGCAAGAGTCTTAACATATTTACCTCAACCGGCGGAGCATTGGCTGCACCGGTTAAACTTCCTATCAGAGGGGAACTTCAGTTGCTTGGTACAGGGGTAGATTCATCTGTTTTCTTCGTCACCAGTGCTGGTGAAGTTGGCTCAATTTCTTTAAGCAATCCCGTTGCTTACATATTTCCATCTCCCTTGCCTACCACTGCGGTCAATTCAATTGCTGGTCCTGACCAATTTCACCCTGTTCTTGTGGGTCCCTTAGGACTTGTTATACAGTTTAGCTCTATTAGTACAGGCACGAAGTGGTGGGAAACAACAACAAATTGGAGAACAACAAGTTACAAAACTGCAAATGACTTTACTACTATTCAGTTTCTCGACAGCCACAGAGGGGTCATCGGTGCAACCTCGGGCAGACTATATGTGATAGAAATAGAAAATGCAGGACTTGCCATCCATGAGCAACCGCTGTGTACTTTTTCTACCATAAGAGACATTGAAGTGTCCGTCAGTCATAATAATATTGTGTGGGCGTCAGGTGATAACGGGACGCTCCTTGCGTCGAATGATGGTGGGCACTCGTGGAAATCCATCGCGGTTCCGTTCAGCGAGACAATTAATGGTGTGCAGTTCTTGCCCCCTGATCTGCTCTTTATCTATACAACGAATGGGAAACTAGTTTATTCAAGCACTTTTGATCTTCAAGTTGAGGAAAGATAAGATGCTAATACGTGTCCAAGGATTTATTTTCATAAGCGCTTGGTGCATCGGGCTATTCTCAGGAACTGAGGCTCGTTCGCAGATGGAGGACGTGCTTCGCTTAGAAGTGGCGACCGCAAAGACTAAGCATCCGTTTGTGAAATTTACCTCTGCTGGTCCAGGGACGCTTAAGGTCATGGTTAGAGACGAGTTACAACAGCCAATAGCAGGGCTTCAGAAGGAAAATTTCACGATCTACCGCGGCACGGTAAAGGGGGAAATTCTCAGCGTCAAAGAAAATGTTGAGGTGAAGGAACTGGGTCGACGAGTGGTCTTGCTCATTGACAACAGCGGTTCCATGAGGCCCAGTAGAGATTATGTCGTGTACGACCTCGAGAGCTTAATCGCCAGCTTCGGCAGGAATACATCAGTTGCTGTGCTGCTATTTGGCGAAGGGGCTACAGCACCAGCTGCTAAGTCACTTTTTGAGTATGAAGGGGTTCCGCTGAAGCTAAAAGGTAAGTGGTTTACGACGAACAAAGGCGAGTTGATGCGTTACCTTCGTTCTGAATTTTTCCGGGCGGGTCTTACGAATAAAACCTACCTTTTTGATGAAGTATATGCTGGGTACCAAATGTTGGAATCTTCTCGTGAGCGAAATTCAGACGATCTCGCCATCGTTCTCTCTGACGGAGAAGACAATGGAAGTCAGACTACACCGGAGGTTATTCGGAGGTTATCGTGGGGCTCGACGCCATTCTACACGATAGATTATCTGAGAGGAGAATCAAACGAATTTCTTGTGTCGCTTGCCCAAATGTCTGGTGGAAAGTACTTCCGCGCGGGGAGTATTTCAGACTTGCGGAAAATCTTCAAGACAATCTCTGAGCAGATTGTCAGCGGTGGATATGAGATCAAGTATCGTTTGCGCGAGCCACCCCGTGGTGCGCTGACGTTTTATGCAGCATCGCTTGATATCAATGATACGAGCCGCGTAAGTACCAGGGTTGATACGCTGACAGTTGAAGAGCAAATTGTGCGACAACAGTTCCCTTTGCTCACGTACATTTTCTTCGATCAGGGGATGGCAGAAATCCCGGCAAGGTACCATACGCTTCATTCCTCCGCGGAGAGTGAGTCATTCGATGAGACTAAGATTCCCGGTGGCGCTATTGAACATTATTATCATGTGCTGGATATAGTTGGCTCGAGGCTGAGGGCAAATCCCCAGACCACCATCACACTCGTTGGTTGCACGGATGGTACGCCTGTTGAGAATGGTATTCAGGGGCTCAGTAGGAAACGCGTTGAAACAGTTCGGGATTATTTTGTAAATATTTGGGGGATAAGCGAAAAGAGGATAAGACTTGAGACGCGTGGACTTCCTGAGAATCCATCAGCAGTTTCGCTGAAAGAAGGACAAGAAGAAAACCGTCGTGTAGAAATACTTTCCCCAGACTGGGAGCTTATGAAGCCTGTGGTGTTTGAATCTCGTGAGTACCAATCAACCCCAAGTGCTGCCGTCTTCCAGATACATTTCCAACTTGAAGAATCTCTCAGGCGATGGGACCTTGCCATCTATTCCGAAGGAAGGATATGGAAGTGGTTTACCGGAACGAGCGAACATAATGCTGAGCTTCGCTGGGACTGGAAAAACGATAATGGTGATCTGCCGCGAAGCTCACTGCGGTATCAGTGTACAGCAGAAGATATATCAGGCCTCGCAGGTACAATCGGTACTGCGACTATTCCTGTGAAATTTCTTTCCCTGGAACGCAAGCAAGTCGAGCATCTGGCGGATAAAGACATAGAGAAGATCAGCCTAATTCTCTTTGACTTCAACAGTGCGGCCCTGGGTCCCAAGAATGAGAAAATCCTGCAACTAGTCTATTCACGTATTTCCCGAAACTCGTCTTTGCTGGTGATTGGCTCCACCGACGTAATCGGTGACGAACAGGCTAATTTGATTTTGTCGCAAAGGCGAGCTCAGGCCGTTTATGAGCAATTAGTTGCATCTCTTGGACATTCGATCCCTATACGCACAGTTGGATACGGTGAGTCATTAGCCCCCTTCACGAATTCATTGCCTGAGGGACGGTTCTACAATAGAACTGTGCAGATCGTCATTGAGACGCCGCGTGAACAAGAGTGAAGAAAGAATTTTCCATATCGCCCTGGCGGAAAGAGGTGTTTCTGCACTCGCTGCTTCTATCTGTGCTCGTGCCATTGGTCGTTTTTCTCTTTGTCACTATGGTTCGGTTAGGACTATATGACAAGCTTTCTGATGTGAGTTTTCTTGATTTTGCCTTTCAGGCACGAGGGCAACTAAGAGGAGACAGCAGAATTGTGATTATCAACATCGGCGCAGTGCCGGCGCCTCGCGCCGACATCGCAAGGGCAATTGAGGTAGTAAAGAGATGCCACCCGAGCGTAATTGGGCTTGACATTTTACTCGATCAAGCCAACGCATCAACGGAGGATATTCGCTTGAGTGAAGCAATGAAAGGGATGGTACCGATAGTGGTACCCAGTGGGCCAGACTCGTCGTTTCCTAATTCTCTATTTCTTCATCCAAATGTCTATCTTGGATTTGCTGACTTGCGCTTGGGAGGAGATCGGGTTGTGCGGCGGTTTGTTTCTGCTTACCGACATGATAGCCAATGGCGACCTTCCTTTGCGGCGGAGCTAGCGGTGCTGGCAGGAGAGCCGATTTTTACCCGGTTTCCGTGCAACAAAGATTATTTGATCAATTTTGCGGGCAATGAACAAAGCTTCTCTCATTTCCATTTGTCGGACATCATTGAATATGAAAACTTATTTGGCGATGATTTGCCAGACGAGGTTATCTCTATTTTCAAAGGTAAAATCATTCTTTTTGGATACTTCGCAGATGAATTTACCTCGTACCCTATTGTTAGCGACCTGTATTTAACCCCTATAACTCCTTTGTTCTCGCGTTCAATTACTAATGGGATGTATGGGGTCGTCATTCATGCGAATATTCTTCACACGATGTTGACTGGTCAGAAGATTACTGAAGTGAAGAATTATTGGGGTGTCGGGGCAGCCTTTATTTTGGTCTTCTCTAATCTTTTCGGGCGGTATTCTCTTGTTCGCGTTCCCCGTGGCCGGCGGCGATTGATTTTTTTGAGCGTGTATATAACGGAGCTTGTCGTGTTGCTCGTTTTCCCCATCTTCGCATTTTACTTTTTTGACGTCCATATTGCACTTTCCGTGCCTCTTCTGTCACTTGTAATATTCCCACGTGCAGAAGGTTGGTACTACCGCTTTGTTGATAATCTGGGAATTCCGATCCGAAGGCTCGCTCTGAAAAGGTTTCCCTCATTCGTTAGTCGGCCGTACCTTGCTGTTTTTGAAGCTTCTCTTCTTCGGGACCGCTTGAATGCAGCGTTGCACATCGCGTCGATTCTACATCCATTTGTCGAGTTCCTTTTGTCCAATGAAACTGAGGAGCCATATTCGCGGTTTCGATTCATGCTGAGAAGGGACAATGCTAAAGAGAGGCTGAAGAGGGCGCACTCACATTTGGAGAATGTCCTTTCGAGCCTTAGGTCATTTGTTGTGCTTCAGAGTCGTCTTCGAGAGGCCGGGAAGGAGTTTCTGCTGGGGGAGGGTGCTGTTTACGAAAAACTAAGTCAACCTAATTTTTCGGACGACTCTTCGTCACTGCTCCGGAGGGTTACTGAAACATCGGTGGCTGCGCTGCCAGTACGAGAATTCGACATCCGGTATGAAAACCAGTTCCTTGAGTTGTTTGCAGCTGTGAAACGGGTTCTGCGTGAATTACGACCCTTTTTCCGTGAAGCACGATCGGAGGCGGCAGAGACTATAGATACGTCAATCTCCAGAGAACGCCTGGTTCGCTTGCTATCGAAGAATGGTAAGAAAACAGAGCTGTTTCCATTTGTGATTGTTCGCACATGTCAAGTTCATGGGGAGGAGGAATTCTTCGTTCTCAGTCGCCAATGGGAACTTAGCGGTGAAGGGGAATTTGATGGAAGCAGCTATCTTGGTCCACAGGTAGGTTGCTTTTTTCTTGGAAAGATTTCTTTTTTGAACGTTTAAGCATGGTGCAAAACGAACAAAATGGGAGGGAAGGTCATGCGTAATTTATTCACTTTCGCAGTTATTCTGTTGCTTGCTGGTATGGTCCAAAGTGCTGTTGCTCAGGATTCTTGTAGGTTTGTAGCCTTTGTGGTGCGCGGTGATGTGCAATACGTGAGACATGGCCAGGCAATTCAACAAATGAAAGCCCTGCAGTTTATTTTGCCGAATTCTGAGATAGTGATGGGGGAGAATGGTTACCTGAAAGTTGGAGAAAGAGGAGGAACATTTGTCGAGCTCCGCAATAAGGGGAGGGTCACTTACGAGGAGCTCAAATCGATCTTTGAACAAAAACCCGCTGTGCCTCGAAGAACTCTTCGGACACTTCTCGAGTATATGTGGCAGCGTCTGATTACTGGCGTATCCTTGGTTTCAGAGAAGCGAAACGAAGCGCTTGTCCCCGGGGCTATCCGTGAAGCTGGTGCCGAAGCTATTGGGACGATTCTCCTCACGCCGAGAAACGGTGCAGTTGTCGGAGATACGATAACACTGTTGTGGTATGACGGCCAGTACAACGGGGCGCGGACCCTTGTAGTGCGTGACAGAGATTTTGATACGGTGTTTCGGACAGAGGTTAAAGGTTCAGCGTTTACTAAGAGCGTGCGTGAGCTCCATCTTGAGCCTGGTCAGGTCTATTTTTGGTCTGTCACTCAGAATGAAGGTGGATTTCGTGATGTGGCTTTCAAAGTCGCGGATCGGTCGCTGGCGGAAAAAGTGAATTGGGCGATCGGTGAAATTGAACGGTTGACCGGCTCACAAGGGGCAGCCGGTTGCATAGCCAAAGCCTTAATGTACGAAAAGTACCTATGCTTCGGGAATGCGTACTTTGAATACGCCTCTGCAGCGAGGGATGACGCCAGCGGAATGGCCGATGCGCTTTTTGCATCTTTCCTTACTGAGAAGCTCGGCTTGGCTCCTCTTGAGGCGGCAGCTGTCATTGCTTCTGTACACAAAAACTGATGGCGTGAAATCGTGTCTGCTGATTCGTATTTGGTTCGGGTAGTTCAACGACTCATTCTTCTGATTTCAGCTTCTGCATGGGTGGCTCTTTCCCAGGCATCGGTTGATTCTACGTTGGAAAGTGCTCTCCGAGCGGAGAGGGATGGGAGATTTCAGGCAGCTGCGGAGCTGTATGAACAATGGCTGAAACTTTCTGGCACCAGCCCTATTGCTAGCTACCATGAGCTTGCGGTTGTTCTTAATAGGCTTGGCAAAATTTATTACGAGCACCTTGGGATGCCGTTCCGTGCCATTGAAGTGTGGAAGCGCGGCCTGGCGATTTCTGAAAGCCACGGAGATACTGCCCTCGTTCTCTCATTTTCGTATAACGCAGGAATTGCATCCCTCTCCAGCGCTCGCTACGCGGATGCCGACTTATTTTTTCGGAAAGCCGAAAGGCTCGCAAGCACGGCGGGAGAAAAAACATTTTTGTATAAAGTCTATCAAGCTCATGCGGCACTCTACGAGCAGCAAGGTGACAGTACAAAAGCCGAGGAATTTCGTGATCGAATGACTCTCTTGCTGCCTGGTGGCGGATCAGCCGACTTAGGTATTGGTTCTTTGCTGAGGCGGGCAGATTCCGCGGCTATTTATGGAGCGAAAGAGGCTGCATTGTCGCTACTGGACAGTGCTGTAGCACTTGCACAGCAGAATGGGGCAAGAGAGTATGTACTGGCCCTTTGCAGCAAAGGGACAACGCTGGAGCATTTTCAGGCGTGGGATGGTGCTTTAAAGGCTTTCCGAACTGCCTATAAGATTGCCTCACAGGTTCAATTTACTTCTGGCATGGCTGACTGTGCATCTGGGATAGGACGTGTATTTTACAATGTCGAGAAGATGGATTCTGCACAGCATTATCTTCAAATTGCAGTTCAGCTCCACTCACAGGTTCAGAATGGCGAAGCCCTTGCTTCGGACTACTACAATTTAGGGCTGTTGTTCCAGCTAGCGGGAAAGAATATTGAAGCAGTGGATGCTCTGGAGCGCTCAGTTGCTCTCTTCGAAGTTGTACGATCCCAGGTCGCTGATGTGTTCACTCGCGAAGGACGGAGAATGTATCTTGCAAACCGGTCGAATGCATATGAACAGCTACTTGCTGGTTTGCAGGCATTCGGCAGGCCGGGTGAGGTTTTCGAAGTCCTGGAACTGCAACAGGCACGAACGCTATATGAAACGCTGCTGGGTCTCGCCGTGGAACAGGTGGAGTTTAACTCTTTTCCCTCCGAGACAATTGTACACGCACCCTCGGGTAGCGATGCATTGCATGTAGCTTACAAGATGGCACAAGGCGTCAGCATGGAAAACGTGCGCCATGATCTCCTTGATAACGAATCAGCCCTAATTGAATATTTCGTTGGAACTGCTCACTCGTACGTATTTGTTCTCACCAAAGACCACGCGGCGGTCGTTGAGCTTGTTCCGCCATATGAGATTTGGCGCATGGTCAAAGCAGTCCGGGCTGTCATGCAATTTCGCGGTATAGCTGAGATCGTCTCGGCGGAGCAGAGGCTTTCTGTTGCTCTCATCAATCCGATTTGGGAGATGATCGAAACGAAGAGACAACTCTTCATTATTCCAAGTGGTCCTTTATGGCTCATCCCTTTCGAGGCACTGTTGAGTGGAGCTGAGGCAAGGCAGTCTTTTGCTGCAGATTCATTTCAAGAGGTCGATTTTCTTGTTAAGAGGTTCTCGATTGTTTACGGGCCGTCGGCGGCTATACTAATGCGCTCTTTGGCGCGGACAAGATCAAGCAGTGACTCACTGCTGTCATTCATCGGCATTGCTGATCCATCGAGGCCGTATTCAATTAAATCGCCAAAAACTGAAATCTCACTTGAGGTAGAACGAGACAGTGTTCTTGCGGCGCTTCCTTTCGCAAGAGACGAAGTCGAACAAATTGCCGCTTTATTTCCGTCTGAGAAAACTCTAGTCATTATGGGAGACGAAGCCTCGGAGACACATGTTAAGAAGGTACTGGAGGCAACACCGGCGAAGATGATACACTTTGCGACCCATGGTTTTCTTTCGAGAAGTGGCGGTGAACAGGTAGGACTAGTATTGAACCCTTCCATTGAAGATGATGGAGTTCTGCGGAGCGACGAAGTCACGCACCTTCATATAAACGCGGATTTGGTTGTTCTGAGTGCCTGTCGCTCCGGATTAGGCACGATAATCGCTGGTGAGGGAGTCATGGGATTTGCAAGGGCTTTTATGCTTGCTGGCGCAAGGTCAGTGATCATCAGTCTATGGGACGTTCCTGATAAGTCAACCTCGATATTGATGAAGAGGTTCTACACTGAATATGCCCGCAGGCAAGCAAAGTTGCCTGAAGCACTTCAAAGGGCAAAGGTTTCGCTTTTGCACAGCGGTGATTACGCTGCACCTTATTTCTGGGCACCGTTTATTGCCGTTGGGTTTTGAAGAGCGAACGCGGTGTGCGTTGTGTACTGCAATTATTACTATTTCTGTTCATCTGACTGCTGAGATTAACTATGACAAAGAACAAATGGATCCGATATCTCTATGCCGCTACTACGGCAATTATAATGCTTGCAGCGGTTGGGGTACTGAAAGCACAGGAGGGAAGGAACGACGTTGTGCGGCTGAAGAATGGCACAGTGTATTTCGGCACGGCAGTGGCAGATACTGTCGAAAAAATGCTTCAGATTCGAACACGCTCCGGCGAGTTGAAAATTGTCCCGTTAGCTGACGTTGATCTCGTGACAACTTATGAGGGAGTGCGAGTTGCCCCGCAACGCGGAATTCAGCGCTATGGCTCAATCAGAGAAGAGGTGCCGTGGACGTGTGGGCGAGAATATCTAATTGTTTTTCTTGAACTGCGCGCGGAAGCAATGAAGGCAAAAAATCTTTCCTTTGGCGGCGAAGCTGCTGCAGGGATTCGGCTGGGAAAATTCTC
>Ga0207433_10012147_pt1 | contig 12947 bp, 4 predicted proteins | sample YelNatPaOPGAMG01_FD_187559 | JGI IMG/M metagenome (GOLD analysis project Ga0207433, IMG submission 187559) | Hot spring thermophilic microbial communities from Obsidian Pool, Yellowstone National Park, USA - OP-RAMG-01 (SPAdes) (version 3) | ecosystem: Environmental > Aquatic > Thermal springs >... | reverse complement strand
TGTAACCGCACTCGAGCGCGAGCTCGCGGATCAGCAGGTGCGCGAGGGTGTGGAGCACGATATAGCGTATCCCGGGAAATCCCTTGTCGGGATCCATCCGTCGCTTCATGCGCCAGCCTCGATGTCCCCCGCGCAACATCGTCTCGAGCCTGTTCACGGCCTCCTTTCCTGCCCAGGTGATGAGCGCAGTGCCGTCGAACTGCAAGAAGATCCCTTCGCCATGGACTTGCGTCGCCGGCACCCACGTGAGAGCCCCTCTTCCGATCGGCGCGCGGGGGGCGCGGTCGTCCCCGCTTTCTGTGGGTGATTCCACCCGAGTAAAGCCGAGCAGAGCGTTCACCTCCCTCAGCCGCTCCAACAGCAGCACCCTATTGATATACGGCTCGAATCCGGTTGGGACGTCCACCTCCTTGCTCATGAAGAACGGGTAGTCGGTCGGTGGCGTCGGTGCCGTGAGCACCTCCCATTCGGGGCCCTTCAGGTCGAACTTCTGGTCATCGCTGGATCCCTTGCGGTGCGCTTCGATCGCTGCCCAAACCCTATCGCCGTCGAACGCTTTAATGCCGGGGAGTTGCGCGGACTTCTTCAACGTCTTCACAACGGCCGCCGCCTCCACAGCGTTCTCGACATCTTCGAAAAATGTCCAACCGTCGGCCACGAGTTGGGCAAGCGGACTCCCGGTCTGTGGAATCGCGAGCACCGACAGCGTCAAAGGGAACCAACCGTTCGTCGCACCGAGAAGAATCGCCCTGGGCACCTCGGTGCAACCGTCCTCGAACCGATCAAGGTGTGGGTGCCGCCCACGGCACCCTGGTAGGTTCTCCGTCCCAACCTGGCCGAACGCCTGCGCCATACTCTTGGCCGCAGAGCAAGAGTCGCATCGCACCCATAGATTCTCAGTCTGGAGAGAGGCACCGCTCTCAAAAAACCGAAGCGTGCCTTTGCATCCGCTCGCACCGCCGTGGACGAACCAGTGCCACGGAAAGTCATCGAGGTGGCCAGCGCGGCAAGCGAGTAGGAAACGTGCGGGAACAGCATCGGCGTCGCGCGGTGACATATCCCCCTTCGAGCCGCGGCATCCCTTATGGACGAATCTCGTGAACTCGTGGCGGAACCGGTCCGCTTTGAGCTCGAACAGCCCGGAATCGAATGGCGAAAGCAGACCGCACTTCACGCACCGCATCCAGCGTGGGAACGGCTTCACAGGAACGCCGACGTATGCCTCTGCGGAGAAGGGATCGATGTTCTCTTCGTCTGTCATCGGGGGCATGCGCAACGACTCCACCTGACCGCCGAGCGCCCGACGCACGTTGGCGAGCAGCCGGGCCTCCTGGATAGGCTGACAGCGGTTGCGCTCCCACCGATCGATGCCCATCGTCACGACGGAGAGATTCGGCAGATCAATCAAGGATCCGGGACCGTAGGTCCATAGGAGCTGGCTCGGCCGGATGTCACCAACGGGTGTCTTGCTCATAGCGCCTCCTCATCGTTCGTCGGGCGGGCCTGCCAAACAGGATCAGTGAGGGAGCGGTCGTCTTCCATGACGAGCCGGACAGCAGGCTCGACTTCGCGCATCGAAGTGGGCACGGTCCAGGTCGACCAAGGCCGGATCCCTGGCGATTCGAGTAGCGGGTATGCCGTCGGACCGGCCCCGTACTTCTGATAAACGAGGGTGCGTCCGCCGACTCCCGCTTCTTGGGCCCAGAAGTCGGCGCGACTCTTTAGCTCCGCTTCCGTCAAGGCCTTCTTCGCCGAGTCCTCCGTCACCTCCCACCCACGAGCGGCCAGCGCTCGTATCGTCGACGTCACCTCCGGCAGGCTGGGACTGGTCATTGCTCCGGCTCCCGTGTTCGGGGAGAACGGCTCGAAGCGATTACGCATCAGCGAGAGCATAGTGCCAGTCAGCCCGCGATCTATCGCGCGGGGTGAGAAGGGCGTGACCGATTGGGCCTCGACATGTTGATAGAAGGTCGCGTGGAAGTGCTCGTACGTCTCATAGTGGGAGAGATCGCGGGGCCGAGCCCATGTCAGCACCGACACGACGAGTCCCGGGAATGCGCGACCGACTCGACTCGTCGCCTGGATGTACTCGGCACTACCCTTAGGCTGGCCGTTCACCACCATGATGCCGAGCCGGTTCACATCGACGCCGACCGACAACATGTTGGTCGCAAGCACGACGTCTATCGGACGGGGATCGTTCTCTCCGCGTCGGATCACCCACTTCCGCTCGGCGATATCGTAAATGCCGTCGAAGCGAACCTCGAGCTGATCCAGGTACTTCGGAATATCGTAGTTCGAGGCGCGTGAGGTGAGCTCTACGATGCTAGCGACTCGCCTCTGGGCGAGTCCAGGCCGCTCGACCAGACTCATCCTTACGCGGAACGAACGCGTCTGCACGTCGTCCTCGGCCAGCCGCTTCATGCCTCCCAACTCCCGCAGCGAGTTGAAGTAACCGACGAGGGTCATGTACGGGTCGGCAACCGGGCCGAAGCTGTCGAACAAGGACTGTGCCGCGGTGAGGATGGCGGTATAGGTCCGAATCAGCACAGCCGGACGCGAGCTACCAGGTGCGCAGACCCCGATGTAGCATCGGCCGGGCCTGCTCGTAATGGGACGTTGCACCGAGAAGAAATCATCTTCGACATCGAGGGCCTTCGGCGGGAAGAGCGCAAGCCTTCGCATGAAGACGTTCCGAACCTGATCCGCCGCACGGCGGGCGGTCGCGGTCGAGGCTACTACCTTGGGACGGACCTTCGTCTCCCCGAAATCCCAACTGCAGAGGTCGTCGACGGCACTTTCGTACAGCCCGACCATCGTCCCCAAGGGACCGCTGATGAGGTGGAACTCGTCCTGGATGATCAAATCGGGCGGGCGCAACGCCCGCACGGGCATCACCTTCGCCGCGGGATGCGGCTTCCGTGCGCGGTGACCCGTTCCGCAGTCGTGCCCGGGCCAGAGCAGTCCATGCCGGCTGCACTCCTCTCGAACTCGGCCGAAGAGCGTCCGGACTTCTGGTCGCCATGCCATCATCGCGAACTTGTCTACGGTCGCGATCATCATGCTCGGCGGTCGGTGGTAAATCTCCTCGTCCACGACTCGGACAGGGATGCCCGGATGCGGACGGTCGGCCGAACGAGCCTTGGAGAATGGACATTGACTCAGCTTGTCCCCGCAGTAGATCGATGTCCTACAGGCGGTCTTGTCCACCTCGATGTCGCGCCCTGGAGAGATCTCGGTACCGCACCACGGGCAACTCGTGAGCTGGGCGGGCGATGCGATCCCCGAACGGTTGCGATCCTTGTCGCGGATCGCCTCAATCGCCTGGTGAGACTGCTCGGTGGTGCCTGGCGTCACGCGATTGCCGACCCAGAGCCCCAGAGTGAACGGTTCCTTCCCCAAGACATCCTCCTCCCACCGGATCGTCTCCATCGCGCAAAGCAGGGTGGCAGCCCGCTGGAACTGCTGCAGAGTGAGAAGTCGCAGCGTGTAACGCATAATGACGGCGAGCCCACGCGTGCCATCGAGTTCGGCCACGACACCTTGCAGGCGTCGAATGCCCATGGCGAAGGCGGCGACCCCGAGATACGCCTCAGTCTTGCCGCCGCCGGTCGGGAACCACAGCAGATCGGCATAAGCTTCAGCCGGACTGGTGCGGTCGACGTGCCTCGGATCCGTCAGAGAAGGAATCGAGAGCAAGAGGAAGGCCAGCTGGAAAGGACGCCATGACCTGTTCTTGGGAACGTTTAGGTCTTCGAGCTCGACTTCTTCCTTCCGGCGCTTCTTGAGGGCGAAAATGGAGTGGACGCGCTGCAACGCCATCGCTCGATTGGCGAACCTGAAGGCGGCAAGGGCGTTCGAATCCGTGAGGAGGACGTCCATGCCGGCCCGAAGACGTTTCAGAGTAATCTCGCATCGGTAGAGCGCCGCATTCGCCGGATCATCGTATCCAACGATCTCCGTGCCGACGCGGGCCCGCTGGTCTCCGATCCACGACTCGTAGTCGTCGACGAGAGTCGATAGCGCTCGCCGGAGCTCTGCGGGTTCCATTTTTGCGAGGGACGACATGTCGAGCCAGCCACGCTCGACCATTTCGCGTATGGCTGGGCGGTCCGTCGGGTCGAGCCCCGGAGTCTCCGTAACTGGCACCTCTAGTCGGGGAATGACCTCGGTTCGGATTTCCACCGCTCGCGTCGGATCATCCGCCGCTGTCTCGGCATGCACGGCGACTCCGTGTCCGACTGCGAATTCGACGCGCTTGCGGTAGAGGAGACCGAGATGATCCCGCTCGGAGTCCTCGACTACCATGTCGTTGCTCGGTCGACGACGGAAAACCGCTGGATCCTGGGGGTTCCGGCTCCGAACGATTATTTCCGGCTGGAAGAGCCAAGCCCGATCCTTGTTTGTTTCGGGCTCCATCTGTCCGTTCACGAGAAATAGCGTCACGAGGCGTTCGCCGTTAGTGTTCGTGCGCACAGTGCCTTGTATGCGCACGTCCTGCTCGCGTGAGTCCGGAACGAAAGGCCGCAGTTGGCCGTCGATCATTGGCACGATCGACGTACCGCCGCAGGGGACACGGCGCCAGACCTTGACTTTCACTTCTTCTCGCTCGCCGGTCTTGCGATTCTTGCGGAGCTTCGTGAATTCGTGCTCGTCGTTCGGCACCCGCTCGTACCGGCCCCACCGAGCCGTTACCGAAATCTCCTCAACGTCTGGCCCGAGACAGAACGTGAGCCCCATGCTCGATGGCACCAGCGATTGGTTATTCGTGGTGTCGATCTCTTCAAGGGCATCATCCTCGGGCTCGATCCGCCCACTGGCCCGGTTGAACTCCGCTCCGGGCTCGTGGAGTGGGGCTTCATTTTCCTCGGCCGACTCGTCGACTTCGTCCGGTGCAGCCGCCGGCTCGACGTTCATGGCCGGGATCGAGTCCCCTGGCTTGCGCGGTGCCAGCTTGCCGACGAGATAGCGGTCTCGAACGCTCATGTCGATCACGAACTCCTCGGGACCGTTTGCCGGGCCGAGCAGGTCATCGCGCGTCCCCAATTCAAGCAACTCGCGTACATACGTGACGTCTTGGATGAGAGGCACGTCTGCCGTCGAGGATATGCCTTCGCGCGCTAGCACGTTCACGAGGTCTTCGGGGCGTAATCGCGACACCAGTCCACCGGGTGGCGTCAGCCCGAAGTCGGCGAGCGAGCCCACATTCTTAACGACGTGCAGCCGGTCGAAGTAGAGTATGGTTGATTCGAGGTCCGTGCGAACCCGTAAGATTCGCCCGACGCGGTTCAGGATTCCCTTCGCATCGACGACGACGACCCAGTGATCTCGGCCTAGGGCACCGAAATCTGTGCGCTCACCGTCGAGCCGAACGACGAAGAGATCGCGCGGCATCGCCTCTTTGGCGATCCATGCCTGTACGTTCGGAGTTTGGGTGGTCGTCATTACGCCGCTCCTCCTTTTCCTACAGCTCCACACGCGAAAAGTGTGGATAGATTCGGTAGAACTTCTTGAACGCCTCGAAGGGATTCTCACCCATGTCGGACTCCGGCAGATCGAAGCCCAGCTTGATCTGGGCATTGTCGTTCGACTCCATCGTCAACCTCTCTAGCGTCGAAAGCGCCGGCAGAGCCAGACGATGGGGGGCATCGGTCGTCGCATAAAATTCCCAGCTCTTTACCAGCTTCTCGATCGCCTGGTCTTCGCTCGAACAGACTACTAGCGTCGCCGTCACCATCGGTTGGCCATCGGCATAATGCGTCGCAAGCGCCCACACGATCCGGCGGTCGCCGAAGCTCAAGGCTTCGTTTTCGACCGCCAACTTCAGTGCGCGAAGCAGGCTCGGGCCATAGGTCTTGAACGTCATGCCGTCGGCGGTGAGGCCGCTGGGGAAGAGTGCGCCCAACCGCTCTTTGAAGCGCGCGAGCCGCCATTCCTGGATCGTCGGCTTCAAGGCACGGTCCTCCGAAGCCTCACCTTCGACTTCGACAGAGAGGTCATTCGGGTCCGGTCTTCCAAGAGACGTGGGGTTCGCGTTTAGCGTCACTCGGAGCACGCTGCCGATGGGCACCGTGCCGATCGTCTGAGCGAAACGCTCAATCTGCGTGGTGATGCCCTTGGGGTTTGTATAGTCGAACCAGATGATGGCTGGGGTATCGAATTCATGCTCGTCGAGGTAGTCCTCGAGCCTCGCGTGAACGCAGACAATCGACGCAATGGGCCGGTTGAAAAGCTGTCGCTTGTGCACCTGCTCGTCGGTCTCGATGCAAGTCATTTTTGTGATGCCGAGTCGTGCGTGGACCAGGCGGAAGTCCTCGAGAAATGCTCCACCGAGTCCGACGTAGTGGTACCTTTCAAGACCAAGCGTAGGGGTCAACCGCGTCAGCAGCGACAGGAATAGCTCTCGATCCACTGCCTTGTTCGGCCGCAACCTGTACGGCAGAGAAGAACCTGTGCTCATCGCTCGGCTACCCACTTCTTTGCCTTAGCCAACGCCAGGTCGAAACACTTTTCACCGACAGTCCCGGGTCTAGCGCTCTCGTCATCGAGTAGAGCCTTGGCAACTATGCGGATCTCTTCGGCTGGCTTCGAGAAAGTGATCCTTCTCGATGACGGTTTCTTGCCTGGCGGTTCGGGAAGAACCTTATTCTTCTTCGGATTGAACTCGACGCCGTCGCCATCCAATCGCTTCGTAGCCTTGCGCGACGCGACCGTCTCAATTGCTCTGCTCAACGCCATGGGACGCGCGTCTTCCCAGTGACGCATCTGCTCTTGCTCCGAACTGGAGTGGTTCTTCCACTGGTTCGTGTAGTCGATCCAGACCCGCATGCCCTCCTTCATCTTCACGAGGGATTCGAGCCACACGTTCGACGAGGTGTCGAGCGCACGCTTCGTAGTGGTGACGGGCAGCTTGTCGGCACGTTTCGAGCGGAACTCGATGATGCCGGTGATGATAGCGAATTGCGGGTGATACAGCGGGATGCCGTCACCCCAGCCCGTCAGGCGGCTCTTGTCGCCCACGATGACCGCACGATCGTTGCAGAGCACCGTCCAGCCGGCGGTGGCGGACGATCGGTCACGCTCGAATCCGGCGTCCTCATCGTCTTCATTCCCGAGGCTGCGGTTGGTGTTGCGGCCGACAGTGATCGAAACCACGACCCCATCGATGGTCTTACGAAAGACGAATGGTGCGGGCCCGTCCTCGCGCTTCGAAACGAGCACCTCGACTCGGACGGGATCCACTGGCTTTCCGTTCAGCTCGACCTTCAGCCCCCACTGAAGGAACATCGTGAAGTGCTCGGAGATGGCTGTACGCACCCTGTTCTCGAATGCCTCGTTCGCGAAATGGCGCGCCACTCCTTCGTAGAGCTCTTTTACAAGAATCGTTGTGCCTGGCTCCGCGAGCTTCTCGCTCGCTTCGGTCGGCTCATTGATCGGCAACGGGTCCCAGTTCTTGGCCTCGAGCCACTGGGACGTGATCGGCACCTCGAACGTGTCGTTGCCGTATCGGGTACGCACCAGCGCCTCTTTGCCCATTTTGAAGATCGCGCGCTTCATCCCGACGCCATACATGCCTATCGTTTCGGTGTCGGCGTCGCGGTCGTCGTCGGGCTCTCGCCCCATCTTGAACGCGTAGTTCTTCGCGATGTCGCGTGGGATGCCGCCGCAGTTATCCTCGATCGAGAAGTAATCTTTGTCAAAGGCGATCCTGACGAAGTGATTGCCATAATCCACCTTGTTTCCGTCGGCGACACGCATCGCACCGTCGAGGCAGTTGTCGAGGAGGTCGAGGATCGCGTCTTCGAGGCTGATGTCGCGCGTCAGCATCGACACGAAGAACTGCTTGGTCGGGCTGGCCTGTGCGCGGTCGTTCCCGGGTTTGCTCATCGGTGAGTCCCCCTTCGTTTTCCCGTTGACGCAGGAGCCGGCGACGATTCAGCAGGTAAGAGCTGAATCTCCAGATCAAGCTGGTCCTTCCGCTGGCTGCGCATCATTCCCTTCGACAAGCGGAATGCCTTTTTCGTGTTCGAAGCCTTTTCCTCGGCGTGTCGCCTATGGTTCAGGTCCGTGAGGCGCCGCAACAGTTCTGTCCGAACGCGCTCTGAGACAGTCAGTCGCACACGGTCGCTTTCCGGAAGGTAAGGCACTTCGCGGAAGTCGAGCTCAAGATCTAGGTCGCCCCAATCGAAAGCATTCAATACAGCGATGTCCAACTCGCGGTGAAGAGCCCGGAGGGCTTCGATATCATGGGAGGTGTCGGCAGGATCGTGAAAACGATTGTAAACGTCTGTCAACCCAATGGACTCCCTCAGCCGAATATCATCGCGGAGTGCCGCGTACCGGCGGCCGATATCCTCAAGTTCATCTTCAGGTCGTGGCATTGGCCACGTCTCAAGCGCAGCTGTCGTGGAATACTGCAGCGTCGCGGCTCCGAGCGTTCCCGCTCGCCAGCGAGCCCATATGTCGTGGAGCGTGCTCTGAAGGACAGCCAGCTCACGGAACCCGTCGAAAAACAAGATCTTGACGTGGTGATCATAGACCGCGTTTGTCCGAACTCGACTGAAGCATAGGTGCTTCGTAGTCCAAGCTGTCGCGAGTGCGTACGATTTTTGTTCGAAGTGTCTCATCAATGCTGGTCTCAAGTCCCATAGCTTCCAGAAGCACTTTTGGTGAATCTGACCAGTCAGCGAGTCCCTATAGGGTTTGACGAGTTCTTCAACCCTACGAAAAGCAGGACCATACTCACGCGCTTTCTCTTCCGGCCAGTCTCTGAAGTAGATTACCCAGCGATAGGGCTTCAGATCGGGCAGGGTGTTCAGATCCTGGCCGTGGAACAAAGGCAGAATAACCTCCGAGCACTTGGGATCCTCAGAGAGAATCTCCAGTCGCTCCTCTGCGCCCAGCTCAAATCCGCGCCCCATCACCTTCTGGCCCTCGGAGAAACACCCAGTTAGAGACCTCAACTTGAGCGGGTTGTTGAGAGCGCGGTCTTCTTCAAGTCCGCCGTCGATGGTGCCAACCCGACGGTTGTCGAGAACGACGTGCCCCATCCACGGAGCACGAGCTATCCACACAATCGAAACGACAACAGCGGCTCGACCAGGCCACGGAAGTCGCGCATGAGCGCGGTAAATAGTGCCACCCTGCGAAATAATCCAATCGAGGCACACGACTCGGGAACCGGTCTCGGCGAGCGATTTCGTGGCCAGGAGCCCGAGGAATCCACCGGACTGAAGGAGACTGAAGGCTCGAAGGAAGAAGTAAGCGCAGAGGTCAGGAGAGCCGGCAATGTTGTTGCGGATGATCTTCAGATATTCCTGGTACGCCATGCCGAAGCGACGACCAACAATACGTCCACCCATGAACGGCGGGTTGCCGACGAAAGCATCGAAACCGCCTCTTCCGTCGAGAAATACTTCTGGGAACTCAAGTGGCCAGTGGAATGGCTTTCGGGGACGCCCCTCCTGGGCGCCGACCGCGAGCTCCGAAGCAGCTCTCTCCGCAAGCAATGTCACCGTTGCGGAGTCGCCCTTCGTCGCTTGATCCGCTTCGACGGCAAAGGCGGCGAGACGCGATTCCAGTGAGTTTGAGTTCCCCATTATGAAAACCGCAGCAATGAATGCGTCAGCGAGCCTCTGTGAGAGATAGAGACTGGCCCGCGCTTCAGAATCGAGAGTGGCGACCGCCTCGACATCACGGATATCCCGGATAGGGATGGCCCGGAGCCGTTGGCGAATCGCTAGGGCCCGCTGCACAGCATCCTGGATACTCTTCCCGAAGAGCCTTCCCTGCGTCCTCGTTCCCGGCGACATCGTGAGCTCGGTGAGCTGCTCAAGCCGACTGATTCCGAGAAGACTGTCGCCGTGCCGCAGATTGTGGTCAAGAAACCCGAAGGGGCGGCCTTTTGCAAGCGTTACAAGCCAAAGAGACAGTTTGGCGAGTTCGACGGCCAGGGGATTCAGATCGACACCATAGAGGCAGCGCTCGGCAACTAGCCGACGAGCTTGCCCGGCGCGCTCCTCTGCGGTTTTCGGAAGCGGTTCCACATCTGCACCGGATTCGTGGACCCGGCCCTCCGTGTCAATGACCTTCCCTTTGGCCTCAGCGATACCCCACGCTTCGACCAGCCTTGCACTGAGGAATCGGCAGGCCTGGACGAGGAACGCGCCCGAGCCCATTGCAGGATCGCAGACCTTCAGATCCAAGAGCGCCGCAGGAGACTTCAAGGTCCACGACTCCTTAGACGCTCCCTGAGCCGGACCATCGTAGACCAAAGGAGTCAGGGTCTCCTCGACAATCTTCTCGGTCAGGCTCTTCGGTGTGTAGTGGGTCCCGCTTTCCCTTCGGTCGATGCCCATCACCACGACGAATGCGCCCTTCGGATGGACCAGCGGATAGCCCCAGGGATCGGTTCGCAAGAGCAAAGCATACGGTTCGAGGCGATCCCGCAGTGCGACGTCCCCGCGGCATGCCGTCAGGAGCCGGGCACTCAGCCGAGGCTCGACAGCGCGAGCGAGCGCATTCCGGATGGAAGACTCGGAGCGGCGTGTCCTTTCCACGAAGAGGGCCACGACTGCGTCGTCGCCGTCCAGGCGAGCCGACTCCAGCTCCCCGAGAGTCACCCTGGGGTCCTTCGCCTGTCCGGCGCACTCCAACTCGAGCGTCACATCTTGGATGCGGGTTACTGTCCGCTCGAGGAGGCCTTCGTAGACGTGGCCGATCTGTTCCACATCGAGAGCACGATAGGAGAGTGTGCGCCCATCGAAGGTCTGGATGGCGTCGAGGAGGAGGAGCACGGTTCTGTCGTCGATGGGCAGCGGAGCGGCGGGTTGAAGTCGCCAGCTAGATCCCTTCAGTCGGCCCTCGAGAAACGGGAACCGATCTGGATCGAAGAGCGAGCCGCCCATCGAGGGAAGATGGAGAGTCGGATGGTCGATACCCCCAAAGACCGCGCGAAATACCGCCAGCAGGCGCGACCATGCGGAGCGCCGCCGTTCGAGGATCTCCTCGTCCTCGGCCTTGAGCTGCATTCGCAGCGTAGAGACTGCGTAGAACGAATCGTAGCGTGGCTCGCCGAGCAACAGGAGCCCTCGCTCCTCGGCCGCGAGGAGGAACACGAGGCGCATCATGACCGTCAGACCGGCCTCGTAGAGTTCCTGGGGACGCACTTCTCTGAGCAACTCCCGGTTCCTATCCTGGTCGGCACGGTCGAGCGCCTGGACCAGGACCTCGACGGCACGGCGCACCTGCTCACCGAGTGCATCGGTTACTTCGTCCTGGTGCTTCAGAGATCTCTCGAAGAGGCTCGGGAGTCGGTCTTGCTCGCGGCCGAAGAAACGACGCACGCCGAGCAGCGACACGAATGCGCGCAGCGTTTCCGGCTCCTGACCCCAGAGACGAGCGTACCAGCTCGCAACGGTGGACACCTGACCCACCGGAGCGTGCACCACCATCCAGCGCTCGCCATTAGTCACCATGCCGAGCGGAAAGTCCGTTGCGCGCAGGTAAGTGACCATGAGATCGGCTGGAGAGCACGTCAGGCCTCCGAATCGCATCGAAGCGACCAAGTCGGCGTCCGGGGAGAACACCTGCACCGGCAGCAGGAGCGCGTCTGAGCGACTGGGGTCGACAATAGCCAAGTCCGGCACGATGGTAATATCGTGTTCGGGTAGCTCGACACGAGCCGCAGCGGAGATGCGGTCGCCGCGACGGAGCAGCGCGTCGTCTACCTCCAGCGCGGTGCGCAAGACCTCCTGGATCCAAGCGTCGTGGAGCCGTTCGAGATCGCGATCCGCCGAGTCCACCGCGTCTCGCCACTCCTCATAGGCGCTGCGGAGCCGCTTGGCTGAGAGGGTGTCCAACTCCTCCAAACCCTGCGGGAACGTCTCACGGAGGACGGGCAGGGCCAGAAAGGGACCCGAAACATCGATGAGTTCCAGCCACTCGTGACTGCGGCTCATCGGTTCCTCCCCCCAGTCAGCGATTCCGGCACGAGGAGGACCACCGCTACCGGGAAGGTGTGATCCACGAGGTCTGAGTGCCGTTCTTCGATCGCAAGCAGTTCCCGCTCGCGTTCCTTGGGGATCCGTGCGAGGCGCGACTCGAGGGCCGCACGGTCTCGCCGAAGCTGGGTCCTCTCGTCCTCCGAGAAGAGCGAGAGCTGGCGAGGGTCCTCGTCCTTCTCGAGTTCGGACTCTAGGTTGGCGATGAGTTCGTCCAGGATCTGCGTCATGTCTTCGATCTCACGACGCTTACGGATTTCAATGGTGTTACCGAGGGTGCGGAGCCGTTCTCTCGATCGCGCATAAACAGCACCCAAGATCGCATCGGTGTGCTTCTCGAAGCGAACCCGGAGCGCATCGAAGAGGGTTGCCGGGATCCTCGCCGCTCGCGAAGATTCGAGCCATTCGCGTATCACCGTCACTCGCTCCTCTCGCTTGAAACTCGCGTTCGGGAGATAGCCGCCGGCCTCTGTGAGCTCTTCGTGGAGACGGTGGTGGCTTCCGCCGGTAACCACAAGACGTGAAAGGACGGCGACGGCAGGAAGGTCGAGTTTCGCGTCAGGCAAAGTCCGGACCGTTGCGCGATTCAGCCTCTTGACATCGTCGCGCGCCCAGACCTCCGCCCGAAGGAGCCGAAGGCTCATCTGGACCAGAGGGTGGTTGAGATGAACGAGAACGACATCGTCACGTCCGTTGGCCACCTCGTGATCGAACGTGATCGGGCGAATCAGCTTCGTGTATGGGTGCTCGAGGCCGTCGAGACAGCGCGACCATGAACCGGCGAGAGGCGGGACGTGGAACACCTTGGCCCCGCGTATTTCGGTTGGGATCAGGTCCGGTCTGTTCGTCAATCGCAACGCAGTCCTGACGGTGCGCTCGATGCGTCCCGGCGTGAGGTGCTGCTCGACCCGAGTCGTCGTCAGGCGCTCATGCAGCTTGGCGATC
>Ga0207433_10012146_pt1 | contig 12948 bp, 11 predicted proteins | sample YelNatPaOPGAMG01_FD_187559 | JGI IMG/M metagenome (GOLD analysis project Ga0207433, IMG submission 187559) | Hot spring thermophilic microbial communities from Obsidian Pool, Yellowstone National Park, USA - OP-RAMG-01 (SPAdes) (version 3) | ecosystem: Environmental > Aquatic > Thermal springs... | reverse complement strand
TCACGGCCTTGATCGCCACCAACATCCTGGGGCAGAACACCCCGGCGATCGCCGCCACCGAAGCGCAGTACGCCGAGATGTGGGCCCAGGACGCCGCCGCCATGTACGCCTACGCCGGCTCCTCGGCTGCCGCCTCGCAGCTGGTCCCGTTCGTCGAACCGCCGCGCACGACCACCGACTCGGGCGGCCCGATGCAGGCCGCCGCGGTCAGTCAGTCCGGGACCTCGAGTGGCCTGAACGTCGGTACCCAACTTTCCCAGCTGACCAGCGCCGTGCCGAACGCCCTGCAGAGCCTGGCATCGGGGAACGCGGCGGTGCCGACCTCGGGACTCACGCTGCCGTCGACCCTGCCCAGCGCGCTGACCAACTGGAACACCATCTTCGGCGCGGTCACGGGCATCTATTCCCCCCAGTCATGGAGCACCATCCCCGGCGGCCCGTTCCTGTCGTTCGGGCAGGCATATGCCTGGGGCCAGAACGGGCAGGGCGCCGCCGCCTATCTGGGCGGCCCCAAAGCGATCTCGGGTGCGCTGGCGCCGCTGACCAGCGGCGCCCTCAAGCCGATGATGAGCTCCGCCGTCGGCGGCGCGCCGGTGTCGGCGTCGATGGGCAGGGCCGCGCTGGTCGGAAGCATGTCGGTGCCGCAGGGCTGGACCGAGGCCGCGCCGGCGATCAGGACACTCGCCTCGATGTTCCCCAATGTGGCGGCCGCGCCCACCGCCTCGCTGACCCCCGAGGGCGGCGTCTTCGGCCAGATGGCCCTGTCGAGCCTGGCAGGACGCGCCATGGCGGCCGGAGCGACGTATTCCGGAGCTGGTTCCGCGGCGACCGGCTCGCTGGGCGGCGTCATCGCGGCCGAGGCGGCGACGGCCACCATCATCGTGATTCCGGCCTTGGAGGACTGAGCGCCATGACCGACACATCAACAACCGACAGCAGCGCGACCGGGCAAGGGGTATAGAGATGTTCTACGGAGCGTTTCCACCGGAGTTCAACTCCGGCCGCATGTATGCCGGGCCGGGAGCCGAATCGATGGTGGCCGCGGCCGCTGCCTGGGACACGTTGGCCGCCGAATTGCAGTCCACCGTCTCCGCCTACTCGTCGGTGATCGACACGCTGAGCGGCGGACCCTGGGTGGGGCCGTCGTCGATGAGCATGGTGGCCGCGGTCACGCCATACCTGTCCTGGATGCAGGCCACCGCCGCACAGGCCGCGCACACCTCCAACCAGGCCACCGCGGCGGTGGCCGCCTACGAGTCGGCCTTCGCGGCGACGGTCCCGCCGCAGGAGGTCGCGGCCAACCGGACCCAGCTGGCGTCGCTGGTGGCGACCAACATCTTCGGGCAGAACAGCGTCGCGATCGCGGCCATCGAGGCCCAGTACGCCGAGATGTGGGCCCAGGACGCCCTGGCGATGGACACTTACGTCGGCTCGGCGGAGGCCGCAACCAGCCAGCTGACCGCGTTCACCGATCCACCGCCGACCACCAACGCCGCGGCGTCGACGGCGCAGGCCGCCGCGGTCGGCACGGCGACTGCCACCCCGGCCGCCAATGCGGCGGCGACCCTTGGTTCGATCATCCCCCCGTTCACCCCGGCGAACGGGCTACTCGGATACCTCGCCGGATTCGCGACCTGGTACCAAACCCTCGCGGAAAATCTCCTGAACGTTGTTCCGAACGGGGCCAGCTGGTATGCCAACCTGTACAACGCCTTCAAGATTCCGATTGGCCTGACCACGCAGTTCAACGACATCGGGCTGCTGATCAACTTCCCGGTGTCACAGTGGCTGAAGTTCGCCCCGCCGGTCGCCTACGGCGCGCTTCCGAAGGACGCGCTGGGGGCCGGACTCGGCGGGCTGGGCTTCGGGCGCGGCACCCTGTACAACGCGGTCAGCCCGGTGGCGGCCGGCCTGGGGCGCGGCACCCTGGTCGGAGCGCTGACGGTGCCGCCCAGTTGGGCCTCGGCCACCCCGGCCATCCGGACGGTCGCCGCCGCGTTGACGGCCGCCGGGCCGGAAGCGGTGCCGGCGGCCGCCCTCGGGGAGGGTGGGCTGCTCAGCTCGATGTCGGTGGCGGGCATGCTCGGCAGCGCCTTCGGGGCGGGCGCCCCCACCGTGGCGGGCCGTGCCACCGTCCGCGGGCGCCTCACCCCACTCAAGGAGCTGAAGGACGGCACCTCACCGGAAAAACTGAAGAAGGTGGTCGCACAGATATCGGAGAAACCCGAGAGCGTGCAGCACCACAACGTCGATCAAGAAGGGCTCGACGCGCTGCTCGAGCAGCTGGCCAAGAAACCCGGCATTCACGCGGTGCACCTGTCGAAAGGCAAGCCCAAAGTAGTGCCGTCGGAAGCGCAGATGAGTTAAGTGGCAACGTGTATTCAGAGCATCCCGCCGGCCGCGCAACGACCGGATCCGGCGCCGAGAGCAGCGGCGTGCGAGGCGGTCCGAGCAGCTCAGGCGAGGTTCGCCGAAAGCGTAAAAGCGTAGAACCAACTGGGAGAATGGTAGGGACAGCGGTCGACCGGGCAAAGTCGACGGTAAAGTTTTTCGAAGCCGCCGCTTTGGTCGAATACCGAATCGGCACAATTTCCTCGATGCGAGGGAAGGGGTAACTCATGAGGATGTTTGTCGCGCTGCTCGGCGCAGCGGCGGTGATCGGTTTTGCCGCGCCCGCCTATGCCGACCCGCCGGAACCGGACGGGGACGACGCGGGGTTCGTCGCCGCGCTGAACCAGGCCGGCATCTCCTTCGCGACCCGGGAGGGTGCCGTCGCCGCCGGCAGGGCGGTGTGTTCCTTCCTGGACAACGGCGAGAGCGGCCTGCAAGTGGTGCACGACGTGAAGATCCACAACCCCGGGATGGACATGGAGAACGCGTCCAACTTCGCGTTGATCTCGGCGAAGTACTACTGCCCCCATCAGCTGTCCAAGGCCTGACGGACACGGGCCGCGCCGGCATGGGACGGCTACTGGCGTTGCTCGGCACCGCCGCCGTGATCGGCTGCGCCGCACCCGCATCCGCCGGCCCCGACGACGCGTTCGACGACACGGGTTTCCTGGCGACGGTGCGCGACGCGGGTCTGCGCTACGCCAGCCCGGACCAGGCCATCGCCTTCGGCAAGGCGGTGTGCGGCTGGATCGGGAGCGGCAAGTCCGGCCCTGAGCTCGTCCACAACCTGCAGGACGAAAACCCGGGACTGACCACCGACCACGCCACCCTGTTCGTGGCGATCTCGGCGAAGTACTACTGTCCACAACGACTCGCCACGACGCACTAGCCCCGACACCGGCGCGTTCCGGAAAGGACGAATAGTCAACGCGCGCAGGTGGATTGCGGCTTGACCAGACGGCTGCGCACCGGCGACTGGGCGCGGCGCAATCGGTTGTGACCGGGGTCCACCTCCCGTTCACCTGCGCGTGGTTAGCTGCCGCGGTCCAGCACCGCCCGGGCGGTGCCGGTGTCGTTGCCGAGGGGAGGGATGTTCCGTCATGCAGACACTGAGCGTCGCCGATTTCGCGCTCCGGCTGGCCGTCGGGGTCGGGTGCGGCGCCCTCATCGGTATGGAGCGGCAGTGGCGGGCGCGCCGGGCCGGGCTGCGCACCAACGCCCTCGTCGCCGCCGGCGCGACCCTGTTCGTGCTCTACGGGGCCGCCACCGAGGACACCAGCGCCACCCGGGTCGCGTCCTACGTCGTGTCCGGGATCGGGTTCCTGGGCGGTGGGGTGATCCTGCGCGAGGGAGTCAACGTCCGCGGTCTCAACACGGCGGCCACCCTGTGGTGTTCGGCGGCGATAGGCGTGCTGGCCGCGTCGGGACACCTGGCCTTCACGGTGATCGCCACCGGCGCCGTCATCGCGATCCACCTCTTCGGGCGCCCGCTCGGGCGGCTGATCGACCGCGACGACAACGTCGAAGACGACGAGGGCCTCCAGCCGTACCTGGTCCAGGTGACCTGCCGACCCAAATCGGAGACGTACGTCCGCGCCCAGGTCGTGCAGCACGCCAGCAGCAACGACATGACGCTGCGCGGCATCCACGCCCGGCAGACCGGCGACGACGAGATCACGCTGAGCGCGCATCTGCTGATGGACGGCCACACCCCGGCGAAGCTCGAGCGGTTGGTCGCCGAACTGTCCCTGCAACCGGGGGTCCGCACGGTGCAGTGGTATGCGGGGGAGACGGCCCAGTAGCGGCACCGAGGACCCGGCGCGCGACATGAACCGCCCATGCCCGGGGCAACCCGGATCTCGGCAGATCTGACGGCGACGCCGAATTGAACCGTTGTCCGAACTCGGCGGGCACAGCAGCGTAATAGTCTGTTCGGGTGCATTCCGTTTCGGACTTTCTGTCCGCACTCCCGCCCCAGATGCGGGATCCTGTTCTGTTTGCTGTTCCATTCTTTTTGCTGCTGTTGACGCTGGAATGGACCGCGGCCCGCAAGCTGGAACGCCTCGCGTCGGACGTCGACGGGTCCCGGCCGGAGTCCGGGGCCTATCAGACCCGAGACTCCGTGGCGAGCATCTCGATGGGTCTGGTGTCGGTGGCCACCACCGCAGGCTGGAAGGCCCTGGCGCTGCTGGGCTATGCCGCGATCTACGCCTACCTGGCACCCTGGCACCTCTCGGCAACCCGCTGGTACACCTGGGTCGTCGCACTCCTCGGCGTCGACCTGCTGTACTACGGCTACCATCGCATCGCCCACCGGGTACGGCTGATCTGGGCCACGCACCAGGCGCACCACTCCAGCGAATACTTCAACTTCGCTACCGCGCTGCGCCAGAAGTGGAACAACAGCGGCGAAATCCTGATGTGGATTCCGTTGCCGTTGTTGGGGGTTCCGCCGTGGATGGTCTTCTTTTCCTTCTCGGTGAGCTTGATCTACCAGTTCTGGATCCACACCGAGCGGATCGACAAACTGCCGCGGCCGTTCGAGTTCGTCTTCAACACGCCGTCGCATCACCGCGTGCATCACGGCATGGACAAGCTCTACCTGGACAAGAACTACGGCGGCATCCTGATCATCTGGGACCGGCTGTTCGGCAGCTTCCAACCGGAGGTGTTCCGCCCCCATTACGGGCTCACCAAGCAGGTCGACACGTTCAACATCTGGAAGCTGCAGACGCGCGAATACGTCGCCATCGCCCGCGACTGGCGAACGGCCGGCCGCTTCCGCGACCGGCTCGGATACGTGTTCGGTCCGCCGGGCTGGGCGCCGCGCGAAGCGGCCCGGGCCGGGACCGCCGACCCGATGGTCACGACACTGTAACGCCCGCACCGGTCGCCGCGAAGACTCCTGCGTAACGGAAAGTAACGCCTTAGTCTCGATTGGGTCGAGATTTGGCACCGGCGGATCGGAGTTCAAGGTGCGTCGCCGAGCATTGCGTGTATTCGCCACCCCGGTCATGGTCGCGGCCTTCGTGCCCACATTGCCGTCCGCGGCGGCCCGCGCGCAGGCCACCGTGGTGTACCCGGGCATGGAGATCCTGCAGGACAACCGGCTGTGCACGCTGGGCTACGTCGACCCGACGATGCGCGTCGCGTACACGGCCGGGCATTGCCGGGGCGGGGGAGCCGTCTACGACAAGAGCGGCAACGCGATCGGCCGGATGGCCACTTTCCGGGACAACACGCCCAGTGGCACCACGGTCGCCACCGACCAGATCATCAACGACTACGAGGCGATCGTGCTGGACGACGGCGTCACGCCGAGCACCGTGCTGCCGGGCGGGCGCCTGTTGCAGTCGAATCCGGCCGTCACGGTGCAGGCGGGCCAACCGGTGTGCCACTTCGGGGTGGCCACCGGGGAGACCTGCGGGACCGTCGAGAGCGTCAACAACGGGTGGTTCACCATGTCGCACGGGGTGCAGAGCCAGAAGGGCGATTCGGGCGGGCCGGTGTACCTGGCGCCCGACGGCGGACCCGGGCAGATCGTCGGGATCTTCAACAGCATGTGGGGGGATTTCCCCGCCGCGGTGTCGTGGCGGGCCGCCTCGGACCAGGTGCGCCAGGACCTGGGCGCGACCACGAACCCCGGCTGATCAGCGCGGAGTGCCCGGTTCCGGGGCCAGCACGAAGACCGGGATCGACGGCGCGGCGGCGCGCAACTGCTCGTCACCGGAGTCCGGCGTCAGCCGCCCGGGGACGAACCCCCTGACCTGCCAGTACCACCTGGCCAGGTAGCTCCGCAGGACGTCGGGCTTGGCCGCGTCGTCCAACTCGCGCGCAAGGGCGCGCTCCCGGTGCCAGCGCGGGCCCACCTCGACGACGCCCGCGGCCCGGATGTTGCGCGCCCACTGCGTGTTTCCACGCGGTGAGACGAGATAATCCACGCCGTCGACGGTCAAAAGATTGACCACCACCGACCGTGGCCGTCCGGTCTTGCGGCCCCGGATCCGCAGCGCGCGGGTCCCGGCGATGCTGATCCCCATCTCGGCCAGCCAGCGGATCGCAGCGTTGGCGGCGCGGGCGGCCCGGTTCGGCTGCTGGTATTGCGTGACCATGGTGGGTCCTTTCGGCCGGGGTGCCCGGCATTCCCTTGAGAGCACCGCTCTCGGTGTTCGACACGCTGCCACATCCAACGTCGAGAATCAAGAGCGGTGATCTCGGTTGTGCGAGACTGGTCGCGTGGGCAAACGCCAGGAGTCGCGGGAACAGATCGAGGCGCGGATCGTCGAGCTGGGACGCCGCCACCTGGTGGACCGCGGCGCGGCCGGCCTGTCGCTGCGCGCGATAGCGCGCGACCTGGGCATGGTGTCGTCGGCGGTATACCGCTACGTGTCCAGCCGCGACGAGCTGCTGACGTTGCTGCTGGTCGACGCCTACTCCGACCTGGCCGACACCGTGGACCGGGCCCGCGAGACGGGCGGCGAGCTCTGGAGCGACGACGTCGTCACGATCGCGCGGGCCGTGCGGGGCTGGGCGATCACCCACCCGTCCCGCTGGGCCCTGCTGTACGGCAGCCCGGTCCCCGGGTATCACGCCCCGGCGCAGCGTACGGCTGCGGCCGGCACCAGGGTCGCCGGTGCGTTCCTCGACGCCGTGTCCGCCGGCATCGCGACCGGGGACATCCGCCTGACCAATGATGTTGCCTCACAACCGACGTCGGCCGACTTCCAGCGGCTCCGCCAGGAATTCGGCTTTCCCGGCGACGATCGCGTTGTCACCAAATGCTTTTTGCTGTGGGCGGGGGTGCTGGGCGCGATCAGTCTGGAGGTGTTCGGCCAGTACGGCACCGACACCCTGACCGAACCCGAGGCGGTTTTCGACGCTCAGCTTCAGTTGCTTGTCGACGTGCTGGGCCGGCCCTGACCGGCGGCCATCGCGCCCGTCACCGCAGCTGAATTAGAACGTGTTCATCCGGCACCGGAGGACTCGACTAGGCGGGCCGCGGCAAATGCCCCGCGCCCTTTCTGGCGGTCGGCACGCTGGGCTATCCTGCGAGACGATGACCCCCTCCGTTTCAGCGCCCACGCAGATCGCCTGGGTCACCTCGGACCTGGACGCCACCGAAACGGCCCTTACCGGCCTGTTGGGCGCCCGGAAATGGATCCGGATTCCGGACGTACACTTTGCCCCGGACAGCTGCAGCTACCTCGGCGCGCCGGCAGATTTCGTCGCCAGCATTTCCCTGAGCTATCTCGGGGACATGCAGCTGGAGTTGATTTCACCGGTCCGCGGCCCGAACATCTATAGTGACTTTTTGCGCGACTCCGGACCGGGACTGCACCACATCTGCACGGAGGCCGACAGCCCCGAGCAGTTCGACACGGCCCTGGCGCGGGCCGCCGACCGCGGCGCCGCCGTCGTGCAACAGGGCGTGATGCCCGGCGGCATTCGGTTCGCCTATCTGTCGGCACCCCGGGGGGCGTGCCGTTTTTGGAGATCGCCTACATCTCACCCGAGATGCGGGCGTTCTACGACTACATCAAAGAGCAGCAGCGCTGAGCCGCGCCGGCGACGATGCAGAGCGCAGCGATGAGGAGGAGCGGCGCCAATGAGCAGCGCCGCCGACGATGCAGAGCGCAGCGATGAGGAGGAGCGGCGCCAATGAGCAGCGCCGGCGACGATGCAGAGCGCAGCGATGAGGAGGAGCGGCGCCAATGAGCAGCAAGACACCGGCAACGATCAGCGCGGACGACGTGACGTCGTGGTCGGATGACGTCGACGTCATCGTGATCGGATTCGGCATCGGGGGCGGTTGCGCCGCGGTCAGCGCGGCGGCCGCCGGCGCGCGGGTGCTGGTGCTCGAGCGCGCCGCCGCGGCGGGCGGCACCACTTCCCTTGCCGGAGGGCACTTTTACCTCGGCGGGGGAACAGCGGTGCAGCAGGCCACCGGTCATGCCGATTCGCCCGAGGAAATGTACAAGTACCTCGTCGCGGTGTCACGCGAACCCGAACTCGACAAGATCCGCGCCTACTGCGACGGGAGCGTCGAGCACTTCAACTGGCTGGAGGACCTGGGTTTCCAGTTCGAGCGAAGCTACTACCCGGGCAAGGTCGTGGTCCCGCCGGGCACCGAGGGCCTGAGCTACACGGGCAACGAAAAGGTGTGGCCCTTCTGCGAACAGGCCATGCCGGCACCGCGCGGGCATTCCGTGCCGGTGCCCGGCGAGTTGGGCGGTGCGTCCATGGTGGTGGACCTGCTGGTCAAGCGTGCCGACGCGTTGGGAGTGCGGGCCCAGTACGAGACCGGGGCCACCAACCTGGTCGTGGACGACGGGGCGGTGGTCGGCGTCGCCTGGAAGCATTTCACCGAAACGGGCGCCGTCAAGGCCAAAGCGGTCGTCATCGCGGCAGGGGGTTTCGCGATGAACCCGGACATGGTGGCCGAGCACACGCCCGCCCTGGGCCAGCCGCGCCGCACCAAACACCACGGGCTCGTGGCGCCCTACATCCTGGGCAACCCCAACGACGACGGGCTGGGCATCCGACTGGGTGTCTCGGCGGGCGGGGCCACCAAATACATGGACGAGCTGTTCATCACCGCGGCGGCCTATCCGCCGGAAGTCCTGCTGACCGGCCTGATCGTCAACAAGGAGGGCAAGCGGTTCGTCGCCGAGGACTCCTACCACTCGCGCACCTCGGCGTTCGTGCTGGAACAGCCGGACCACACCGCATACCTGATCGTCGACGAAGGGCACACCGAGATGCCCGAGATGCCGCTTATCCGGTTCCTCGACGGCTACGAGACGATCGCCGAGTTGGAGACCGCGCTGGGCATCCCCGCCGGCAACGTCGCGACCACGCTGGACCGCTACAACAAGTTCGCGGCCGCCGGCGAGGACCCCGATTTCCATAAGCAGCCGGAATACGTTGCGCCACAAGACAACGGCCCGTGGGCGGTGTTCGACTTGTCGCTGGGCCGGGCGATGTACTCGGGGTTCACCATGGGCGGCCTGGCGGTGACCGTCGACGGGGAGGTGCGACGCGGCGACGGCACGGTGATTCCGGGGCTGTACGCGGTCGGGGCGTGCGCGTCCAACATCGCGCAGGACGGCAAGGGCTATGCCAGCGGCACGCAGCTGGGTGAGGGTTCGTTCTTCGGGCGCCGCGCCGGAGCGCACGCGGCCCACGGGGCGCTGGGCGCGAAGGAGCGTTGAAACCCCGCGCCGAGAATGTGATTCTGCAGAGCAAATACAAGCAGAGGTCTGCAGCCGGCTAGACCTGCGCGGGCTCCTTCTCCACCGGGCCCAACCGCCAGTCACCGCCGCCGAGCAGGTGCAGCTTTCTTTCGTGGTGCTGTTCGACGGCGGGCCGATGACTGACGCTGACCAGCACGCAGTCCGGCAACTCGGCGCGCACCAGCTGATACAACGCAAACTCCAGCCCCTCGTCGAGCGCCGAGGTCGCCTCGTCGAGGAAGACCGCCTTGGGCTTGGTCAGCAGGATGCGGGCAAAAGCGACGCGCTGCTGTTCGCCGGGGGAGAGCACCTTGGCCCAGTCCTGCTCCTCGTCGAGCCGGGCGATCAGTGGGCTCAGCGCGACTTTGCCCAGCACGTCGCGCAACTCGGCGTCGGAGACCTCCTCGGGCGAGTTCGGATAGCACACCACGCTGCGCAGGTCGCCCAGCGGCACATACGGCAACTGGGACAAGAACATCGTCGCGTTGGCCCCCTCAGGGCGGCACAGCGTCCCGGACGCGTACGGCCACAACTCGGCCAGGCTGCGCAGCAGCGTGGTCTTGCCGGACCCCGAGCGCCCGGTGATCACCAGCGACTCGCCCCGGTCCAGCTGCACGTCGAGCGGGTCGATCAGCTGGTCTCCGGCCGGGGTGCGCACTTCCAGGCCGCGGAGTTCGACCGCCGACTGCTCACTGTCTTTGACCAGGATCGTCGGCAGGGCCCGGCCCTGCGTGTTGGCGTCGACCAGCCCGTGCAATCGGATGATCGCGGCCCGGAAGGCCGCGAACGCGTCGTAGTTGTTGCGGAAGAACGACAACGAGTCCTGGATGTTGCCGAAGGCCGTCGCGCTCTGCCCGACATCTCCGAAGTCGATGCGGCCCGCGAACAGCCGCGGCGCCTGAATCACCCATGGCAGCGGCACGATCGCCTGCGACATCGAGAAGTTCCATCCGTTGAAGATGATGGTGCGGCGAACGAACCTGCGGTAGTTGTCGATGATCGGGGTGAAGCGCCGCCACAGTTGCACCCGCTCGATCCGCTCACCACGGTAGAAGCCCACCGCCTCGGCGGCGTCGCGCAACCGCACCAGGCCGTAACGGAAGGCGGCGTTGAGTTTCTCGTTGTTGAAGCTGAGCCAGATCAGCGGATGACCCAGCCAGATCGCGACGACCGTCGCGATCAGCACGTAGACCAGGACGACCCAGAACATCGCGCGCGGGACGGTCACGCCCAGCACGTCGAGGTCTCCGGACAGATTCCACAGGATCGCGGCGAACGAGATCACCGAGGCCACCGCGTTGACGGCCCCGAACAACAACGTGCTTCCGGTCCCGTTGGACGGGACGTTCGGTGTGCCGCCGGCATTGGTGGTGAAGATGTCGACGTCCTGCTGGATGCGCTGGTCGGGGTTGTCGATGGTGTTGTCGATGAACAGGTCCCGGTAGTAGGCCTTGCCGGCGAGCCAGTCGTCGGTGAGGTGGGCGGTCAACCACACCCGCCAGGCGATGATGAAACGCTGCGTCAGATAGATGTCGGTCATGATGCGGATGACGTACAGCGACGCCAGCACGCTGAAGATCACCAGCGACATCCAGAAACCGTGCACCCCGGACTGCCGGACCCTGTCGTTGCCGGCCGCCAAGCCCTGAACCGCGATCTGCACGGACGTGTAGAGGTCGTTGCCCTGGTAGCTGAGCAGCACCATGATCCGCACGGACAGCACCACCGACAGCAACAGCACGCCGAGCATCGCCCAGACCCGAACGCTGCGCGCTCCGACGAAGTAGCCGCGGGTGATCCGCCAGAACTGCCGGCCCCAGGGCGTGAAGTACCTGAACGCGACCAGCACGAGCAGCACGCAGACGGCGCTGATCACCCAGGCCTCGGCGACCCAGTGCAACGACTCCACGGGTGCCGTCGACCAATTGATCGACGGCTTAAACGGTTTCGCGCCCAAGCTCGGAGTCTCCTTTGTATCCGGAAGGCGGCGGATAGGCTGCGGTGATGAGCACCGACGCCGTCTCCACCCAGACCATGCATGCCGGCCGGCTCGTCGCGCGGCGACTCAAGGCCAGCGGTGTCGACACCATCTTCACGCTATCCGGCGGCCACCTTTTCTCCATCTACGACGGCTGCCACGACGAGGGTATCCGGCTGATCGACACCCGCCACGAGCAGACGGCGACCTTCGCGGCCGAGGGCTGGTCCAAGGTCACGAGGGTGCCGGGCGTGGCCGCGCTGACCGCCGGGCCGGGCGTCACCAACGGGATGAGCGCGATGGCGGCGGCACAGCAGAATCAGTCGCCCCTGGTCGTGCTCGCCGGCCGGGCCCCGGCCGGGCGCTGGGGGATGGGTTCGCTGCAGGAGATCGACCACGTGCCCTTCGTGGCGCCGCTGGCCCGCTTCGCCGCCACCGCGCAGTCCGCCGACGCGGCCGGCCGACTCGTCGACGAGGCGTTGCGCGCCGCGGTGACCGCCCCGTCGGGCGTGGCCTTCGTCGATTTCCCGATGGACCACGTGTTTTCGATGACCGAGGACGACGGCAGGCCCGGGGCTCTCGCCGACGGGGCATCCGCAACCGCGCCGGCCCACACGGACACCCGGGCGCTGGACCGTGCCGCGACGCTGCTGTCCGCGGCGCGCCGGCCGGTGATCATGGCGGGCACCAACGTGTGGTGGGGGCACGCGGAGGCGGCACTGCTCCGTCTGGCCGAGGAACGGCAGATTCCGGTGCTGATGAACGGCATGGCCCGCGGCGTGGTGCCCGCCGACCACCCGATGGCATTCTCGCGGGCGCGGGCGAAAGCACTGGGCGAGGCCGACGTGGCCCTGGTCGTCGGGGTACCGATGGATTTCCGGCTCGGCTTCGGCGGGGTGTTCGGACCGCAGACCCAGCTCGTCGTGGCGGACCGTGCCGAACCCGGGCGCGAGCACCCGCGTCCCGTCGCCGCCGCGCTCTACGGCGACCTCACCTCGATCCTCTCGGCCCTCGCCCGGGGGGCGGGCGGACCCGACCGCCACGACTGGATCGGGCAGCTGCGCGCGACCGAGACCGCCGCCCGCCATGCGGAAAAGGCCGACCTGGGCGACGACAGGATCCCGCTGCACCCGATGCGCGTGTACGCCGAGCTGGCGCCGATGCTGGACCGCGACGCGATCGTCGTCATCGACGCCGGCGATTTCGGCTCCTATGCCGGCCGGCTGATCGACAGCTATCTGCCCGGCTGCTGGCTGGACAGCGGACCGTTCGGGTGCCTGGGTTCGGGCCCGGGTTACGCCATGGCCGCCAAGCTGGCCCGCCCGGACCGTCAGGTCGTCCTGCTGC
>Ga0207433_10012136_pt1 | contig 12953 bp, 10 predicted proteins | sample YelNatPaOPGAMG01_FD_187559 | JGI IMG/M metagenome (GOLD analysis project Ga0207433, IMG submission 187559) | Hot spring thermophilic microbial communities from Obsidian Pool, Yellowstone National Park, USA - OP-RAMG-01 (SPAdes) (version 3) | ecosystem: Environmental > Aquatic > Thermal springs... | reverse complement strand
ATGTCCGACACCACCGAGTTGACCCACCCGTCGATACAAGCCGTGGTCAGGTCACCGGCCTTATTTCGCCGACCTGGCAAATCAACGGTCAGCACCTTTAGTTCCGGCTCCACGCTGCGGATCACATCGACGGTGGGCTCCCAACAATCAGCGGCGAACCCGCCCCCGTGCACGAGAACCAATGCGGGCAATCCCATCGCCAGGTCCTCCTTCGGCGTCGTGGGCCCAGTACAGCATCGTAAAGCTCGTCGAGGAAGGGCACGCCCAGATTCGCGCACCCTTCCGCACAGACGCCGGGTGCCGCATCGTCCGGGGTCGAGGGTGCCTGGCCCCAGTGGTAGGCCCTCGGAGTAGAGCCAGGGCAGGGGCACAGGCCGCCCGGCTAGGCAAGGGGCACCGGGGTAGGCACCCTGGGTAGGGGGCAGGCAGGGAGTAGGGCACAGGCAGGGCCTGGGCTACCCCTGGGGTAGGTGGGTGCGGGTGGCGTATGTGCAGGTCAGGGCCGGTGCAGGGCACCCAGGGGGTATACCCTCGCCCCCGCCTGTTTGACCGGCTGGTTATGCGGCCGAGCCATCCTGTACGGGTTTTGAGGTCGACGGAGCTTGAGCCCGACCAGGATCTCAGCCTCGTTCCGGCAATTCATTGCGGCGATCGGATCCTTTCGTAGAACTCTTTCCCGATCATCCGCGTGACGGTCTCCCGGAATCCCGGCTTGTCGAGGAACGCCGTCAATAGCGCGTCATTGCCGCTGTGTCGGTCAATCATTACCCCTTCGAGAAGGTCTTCGAAGACGGTCATGAATTGATCGAGATCATTGTTGAGGGCAATGTCCTTGGCGCGCTTATTGTTCTCGACCTCGGCCTCGACCTGTTCAAAGAAGAGTTGGTCTGCTTCGGTGAGATTGAGGCCGAACCGGGTGTTGAGAACCTCGATGATCGCGGACAAACGTTCGACAGGCTGTTCGTGCTGCTTGCCGCGGCCCTCCCCTGTTCGACCGGGGATCTCGGACTCTTCCTCATCGACCGTGGTCAGCGAGGCCGTCGCGAGTTCGCCTCGTTCGATCCGAAGGTGGGTGAGCACCGCGGCGTCGGACAGGTCAGGCAACTCATCGCCCTCGTTGCGGGGCAGACGAGTCAGCAGGATCCTGCCGTAGAGGTAGACCTGTTCCATGTCGGTGGACTGGAATGGCACTATCTGGGCGAGGAAAGCGTAGAGACGGACGTAGTCGCGCAGAGCGGTGCGGAAGTCCTCGCGATCGTCGGTGTCGAGTTCCAGGAAGCGCCCGACTGCGAGATCGGTGCCGACATAGAGCGCCTCGTTGGTGGCGGTGGTATCAGTCAGCAGTGCGATGACCGTCTGCTGCATGTCCGTGGAGTCGATGATGCCGGCGTCGAGGATGCGGGTCTTGAGGTTAGACAAGATGTTTGGGTCAGTGGGCTCCGACCAAGAGCGTTCGTAGAAGGGCGCGAAAGCGGCGGCGATGTCATCGGCGGAGTTCACGAAATCCAGCACGAACGTGTCGGTTTTACCAGGGTGGGTGCGGTTGAGCCGTGACAGCGTTTGCACCGCCCTGACTCCGTCCAGTTTCTTATCGACGTACATGGTGTGCAGCAGGGGTTGGTCGAAGCCGGTCTGGTACTTCTCGGCAACGACGAGGATCTGGTAGTCGTCGGTGGCGAATCTTCTCGGTAACGCGGATTCCGGAAACCCATTCATCGAGGACTCCGTGAACCCCATGTCGGGGCCAGCGCCGGGAATGTCCGGGTCAGACACGGTGCCGGAGAAAGCAATGAGGGCCGCGACGTTGGTGTAGGCCTTCTCGGAGATGTATGCGTCGATGGCCTGTTTCATCCGTACCGCATGCAGCCGGGATCGGGTAACCACCATCGCTTTGGCCCTGCCCCCGATCTTGTGGGCGGTGTGGTGGCGGAAGTGCTCGACGATTATCTCGGCTTTCTGGGTGAACGCCGAGGGATGCAGTGAGACGAACCGGGCCAGCGCAGCGGCGGCCCTACCCTTGGGCACCTCGGGGTCCGCGCCGCTCAACCCGTTGGCCAGTCGGTAATAGGTCTTGTAGGTCAAGTAATTGGCCAGTACATCGAGCACGAAGCCCTCGTCAATGGCTTGGCGCATCGAATAGAGGTGAAATGGGACGTGTCGGACTGCGCTGGGAAGCTCCGGTGCTGGCTCAGCCTCACCGAACAACGCCAGAGTCTTTTGCTTGGGGGTGGCGGTGAACGCGAAGAATGACAGATTGTCATGACGGCCGCGGACCTCCACCGACTTCGCGAGCAAGTCCTGCAGATCAGGCTCCTCGACCTCGTCAGCCGCTTCGGCTGCGGTCAGCGCTGCATCGCCATGGAAGCCGGTCAGTACTGCTTTAAGATCCTTGGCCGCCTCGCCCGTCTGGGAGGAGTGAGCTTCATCAGCGATCACCGCGAACCGGCTGCCCTGTAGCTGAGTAGCCGCCTCAGCGACGATCGGGAACTTCTGCAGGGTGGTGATGATGATGCGCGCCTTCGCCGACTGGAGGGCCTCGCGCAACTGGGTGGAGTTCTGGTCGATCTTTTGAATCGTTCCTGGCGTGTGGTCGAACGAAGTCACGGTGGACTGCAGTTGGCGGTCCAGGGCGACGCGATCGGTGACGATGATGACCTTGTTGAAAATAGGCTCGTCGGGACCAAGTCCCACCTTGACTGCACCGGGTCCGAGCAAGACCGGGTCGGACGGGGTGTGCAGCGTCGCCAGAGTATTAGCCAGCCAGGCGATCGTGTTGGACTTTCCCGATCCCGCTGAGTGCATCGCCAGGTAATTGTGGCCGGGGCCGTGGGAGCGGACATGGGCGACGATCTTGCGGGTTGAATCCCACTGGTGGAAACGGGGGAACAGTATTTTGCGTTCGTGCGGCTTGATCTTGGTCGGCGACTTGCCACCATTGTCTTCGTGGGCAAAGGACCCGATGATGTTCAGCCACGCGTCGCGCTCCCACAAAGTCTCCCACAGATAGGCGGTGCGATACCCGTTGGGGTTGATGGGATTTCCTGCGCCGCCCTGCTTTCCGGGGCCGCCAGAGCCCTGATTGAACGGCAGCCATTGAGTCTGCTCTCGGGCCAGACGAGTGGTCATGAAAACCACGTCCTGATCGACGGCGAAATGCACCAGCGAGCGAGCTCGGAAGATCAGATCAGCAGGATTGCGGTCGTTTTCGTACTGTGCCTGGGCATCCTTGACACCCTGACCGGTCAGTTGATTCTTCAGCTCAGCGGTCGCGACAGGCAAACCATTTAGCAGCAGGAGCACATCAAGGGAGTCGTGCGGATTGGATTCTGAGTGATGAACTTGCCGGGTCACCGTCACTCGGTTGCCGCGGTAGAGGTCCCACAACTCCGGGGTGATACGGTGCGCTGGCGCCCAATACGCCAAATCGAATTGGACTCCGAGATCCTCCACGCCTTTTCGCAACACATGCAAGGTCCCGCGGGAATCAATTTCGGACGCAACCCGCTTGGTCAAGTGGTCCACGGCCTGGTCGTGGCCACCGCGCAGGGCCACGAGCTGCTGCCACCGCTCGGATTGGGTCTCCGCGACGAAACGAATCAACTCTTCAGTGTCGATTCCAAGGTCTACCCGATACGAGCTAGGGGAGCCTTGCTGCCACCCGTTTTCCAACAGGCGCTGTTCGATCGTCGCCTCGAATGCCGACTCTGCGTGCTGCTTGCCCATCACAGCACCCCACGTCCGGACGCTGCCGATGCGTCGAACTCACCAGTCACTGCCGCAGTGATCAGTGAACACTTCCGCTCGCCAAGTAGTGCGATCTGCTCACGCATCACAGTTTGGGCTTGCCGGATCGACCGGCGAATCCGCGTGACCTCTTCGACGATTTCGGCCTGAACTTCCAGGGGCGGAAGCACCACAGGCACCGACCGGATTCCCCCTTCGAGGTGGGGGTGCAGCGCACCAGTCGCCCGGCTCAGCAGCGAGTGGTACCCGAACGATGAGCCCAGGTAGGCGCCCAAGAACTCACCGCTGACAATCTCAGGCCGTACCCGCAGAATCTGCAGGGCGTGGCAGCTGGCCTCGCCGAAATCGGGCGGAACCACTGCCACCTTGCCGATGTCTCCGGTTTGTACCACCAGCACGTCACCAGCTCGCAGATGAATCCGCGGCCTTTCGGCGTGCCACTCCGGCGTGACATAGAAGCGCCTGCGTTCGAAGTCGATTTCACCTGCTTTGATGTGTGTGCTCTGAATGTAGCGGATACCATCATCGACCAGGATGTCTCGCGTCGGCCCGACATACCCATTAGTCAGCTGGTGAAGCACCTGGGAAAGCCGGGTGGCTTTCCAGCCGTGGGGCAGAGGGTGGAGTGCCTCCGCTTCAAGGGTGGCGGGCGCGTGCCACCCGCGGGCCAATAAACATCTATCTGTCGCCAGACCTGACAGTTCCTCGAGATCAGCTATTTGCGCTTCGAAGAGGGTGAGGGCCTCAGCGATACGAGCGGTTTCGGCATCTAAATAACTTACCGTCTGGCGCTGAACGTCAATCGGCGGCAGAAGTAGGGGGAGGCGACGTAGGTCTTCCCATGCCAAATCGAACTGCGACGGCGGCATCCACTTCGAAAGCCGGGTCAGTTCGCTTAGGTAAGGCGAACTGTGCAACAAATAGTCCACATAGCGCGTCTCGGCGAGCCCGGTCGGCCGGCATACGAAGTATGCGGGACTAACGATTCCGTTGTAGTGGCTGGTACCGAATCCGCCTTGCCAAGTCCGGAGTTTGTTGAAGACTAGGTCGCCTGGGCGAACGCGTAGATACTTCGTTAGATCGGAACCAAGTTCGTTGTGGTTGTCGTCCCGCGCTGATCGGGGAACGACGCCGGCCCCCAAGAAAACTGACAACGGCTCGAGTTGGGCGGCGTCCGCTTCCTTACTACGGCTGAATACCGCCAGGAATGGATGCCATTCCGATTCCGCCTTAGCATGGAGCGCGTTCAGTATCCCGACGGTCATTCGATCCACCCCAGCAATTTGCGAATGCGTGCCTCGCGATCAAGGATGTCTCGGTCAATGTCTGCGACAGTGCGGGGCGGGGTGTAGATGTAGAAGTGGCGTGTAAACGGGATCTCGTAGCCGACCTTGGTTTTGGTGTGATCGATCCAGGCGTCAGGTGCGTAGGGGTGCACTTCACGAGTGAGATACTCGTCCGGATCTTCGTCGAGAGGGACGTTTTCGTAGTCACGCAACTCAGGGTCCGGCATCGGTTGCCCTTTGCGATCGCGGATGATCTCGGCGTCTGGGTCGTAAATAGCGGCGAGCTTCAGTACCTCTTTGGCGACGCCCGCAGGTGCTCCAACCGCTGAAAGTGCCCCGGCGCAGTCCTTTTCAGTCTTGTATTCACCCACCAGATCCGCGTAGGTGGCCGGTTCGCCGCTGCCTTCCTTCGTCCAAAATTTAGTGTTCTTCAGGGCGTCGAGGGTGTCCTCGGTGATGACCCACTTACGCCTCAGTGGCTGCTCGACGGTGATCCGTTGGAAGCCAAAAGCGTTGTTGTGGAATACCTTCACCCGTGAGTCCTGATCGGCGAGGTGCGGCGCATCGTTGTAAATACGGGTGATCTCAGCGATCGCGTCGTCGCTGAGGTAATTGCGCTTGCTACCGAGGCTTCTCCTCATCTTACTAGCAAACCGGCGGGCGTCGATGAGGGCGACCTTGCCCTGCCGTTCCGGTGTTTTGCGGTTGGTAAGAACCCAGAAGTAGGTCGAGATTGGCGTGTTGTAGAAGAGCTGGTCAGGCAAGGCTACGATGGCTTCCAGCCAGTCGTTGTCGATGATCCAGCGACGGATGTTCGACTCACCGGATGCCGCAGCTCCGGAGAAAAGTGGTGAGCCGGAGAATACGATGGCCAGCCTCGTACCGCCTTCAACGGTCCCGTTGCGGCGGACCTTGGCGGGTTTCATCTTCGAGATCATGTGTTGCAGAAACAGGAACGAGCCGTCTGACACGCGGGGAAGGCCAGCCCCGAAGCGGCCGTCTTCACCCTCGTTCTCGGCTTCGGCCTGGATGGCGTCGGCGTACTTCTTCCAATCGACACCGAATGGCGGATTCGCCAGGAGGTAGTCGAAGCGAGCGGCATGGTGGCCGTCGGCGGTGAAGCTATTGCCCAAGACGATGTTTTCCGGATTCTCGCCTTTGATCAGCATGTCGGAACGGCAGATGGCCCAGGTTTCGGGGTTGAGCTCTTGCCCGTAGACCTCGAGGTGTGCATCGGGATTGAGTGCGGCGAGGTGGTCTTGGGCGGTGGACAGCATGCCTCCGGTGCCAGCGGCGGGGTCAAGCATGGTGCGGACTGGTGCGGTGCCGGACAGAGCCTTTTCGTCCTCGCTGAACAAGATGTTGACCATCAGCTTGATGACCTCGCGAGGGGTGAAATGTTCACCGGCCGTCTCGTTCTGCATTTCGGAGAACCGCCGCAGCAGCTCTTCGAAGATGTAGCCCATGGCATGGTTGGGCACGGTCTGGGGGTGCAAGTCGATGTCGGCGAACTTGGCCACGACCTGGTAAAGCAACCCGGCCTTATCCAAGGTGGCGATGCGTTCGGCAAATCGGTATTTCTCGAGTACCTCAGCTGCACCGGTGGAGAAGCCGGCGACGTATGAGTTGAGGTTGGCTCGGATGTTGGCCGGGTCATTCAACAGTGCTTGGAACGTCAGCGGACTTGTGTTGTAGAACGGTGCGCCGGAGATCCGTTCGAGGATCGGGTCGACGTTGCTGACTTTGCCCGAAAGGCTTTCAGCTTTGTCGATCACGTTTCGCTTGGTCGGCTCCAGCACGCAGTCAAGTCGGCGCAGGACTACGAACGGCAGAATGAACTGCCCGAACTCGTGGGGCTTCACGTCACCCCGCAGCAGATCGGCCACCGACCAGATGAACGCCACTTTGTCGCTGAACCCCTCAACGTTGTAGGACGTCGTCATCGGTCACTCCGTTCTGATGTTTTGGTACCAACTGCTCCGGACCCTGTCGCATCGGAAAGCGCTTGTAGAAGTGCTTCGGCGGCTGCAGCTAATTGCCTAGCGCCACAACGAATCTGTTCTGCGGCCTGCGCGTAACTAGCGAGCTTGTTCTGTTCGTGGATCGGAAGTAGCGGGAAGGATAGATCAAGCGCGCGTAACCCGGGGATGGTTGTTGCAGTGGCGTGAATACTGTTGCGGCCGGTAGCCAGTGCGAGGGCGAGGTAGTGAGGATTGAGCACGGCCGGGTCGCAGCGCAACGCAGTAATAGAACCGGTCGGGACCAGGCTGGAGACCGTTGAAACGGTTGCACGGATCTGGCGGTCGGGTGTGACCCACACCAAGACGTCACCGCGTCGGACGAATTGGCGGTAAGTGAAAGGGTCTTTTCCGAGCCGGGACTTCGCGTCGTACTCGACGGCTTCCCCGCGTCGCATCGCTTCGGCATCGGCAACCCGGAGAAGAGGAAGCTCGGCATTGTCTCCTGAGGACTCCCGCCGTTCCTTCGGATGAGCTCCACGACGGATGATCTCAATCAGGTCATCGTCGCGGGCTTCTCGGATGGTGATCATAACCGGATGATCTGGCACTAGCGGGCAAGGTTGAATTTCGTTGACCAGGACCTTTTGTCGAGCTTGATCCAGGGCAGAGGTGGCTTCCTCAACTACTCCGATTAGTTCGGACGCTGACGTGGGAGTTGCAGCCCGTGCACACCAGTACATCGGATCAATGTTTACTGCTTGGCCGAGTAACTTGATGGGTGCGACAGCGACGAAGCGAGGGTCATCGGCTGGAATGAGCGTTGGACTGGAAGGGTCGTCAAGCCATTTGCATAGCAGATGCGCTAGGTCGGCATAGGTTTCCCCGTCTGACGGGTCAATCATGGAGTAGTCGATTAGCAGGAGGTCGGTGGTGGGTTCACGGCGCCGGGACAGGATCCAAACGTCTGACATTGTCTTGCTGGAGGGATGCGCGTTCGGCGGCAATGTCACTATGGCAGCAAGCAATCCTCGTTGAACGAGTTCCCGACGAACGTGATCGGAACGATCTTCAGAGGCGAGGCTGTGCGGGAGGACTAAAAAGGCCTCGCCACCCGGGGCGAGCGCCTGCACCGCGAGCTGTGGCCAAGCCGCATCAGCAGATCCTCTGACCGGCCCAAAGGGTAAGCGGCGCAGTCGTTCGTTTGTTGTGGAGTCCACCCTGCGACCAAATGGAGGGATGCTGACCACCGCGTCGAACGTGCGTCCGGCAAGCACGTCGTTCTCGAGAATGTCAGCGTCAATAGCAATCTCGGCGTCAGCACGCCGGTTCAAGCGGGCATCGGCTATGAATGCCTCCACGAAGTCGGGTTCTAATCCGAGAAACTTCGTCGTCGGGTGCTTCTGACTGGCGGCCGCCAAGAGAGCCCCGGTACCGCAAGCGAAGTCCAGCGCCGTCTTCGACTCTTCGTGGACCAGACCCGCCAGAAAGTTGTGTAGATTTCGCACTGCCGAGATGGCGCCCGAGGTTCGCCGCCACCGGCCGAGGTCGTCGAACTCTTGTGCTGCTCGCTCGACTAGTTCTGCCTTGTCTAGGTCGTCAGCCTCGATGTCTACCTCGAGGAACTCCCGGATGGCCTCCGCCTGCGACTTGGTGGCGCGAATGGTGGTGTCGAGGTCGTCGGCACTGATTTGCACGGGGTAGCGCTCGTCGTAGCCGCCTTCCCAGTAGCTAATGCGCTCACCTTGGATTGCGGCGATGAGAAGGATCAGCGGATCAGTTCCCTCGTCACACTGCACATCGTTCGTGGTGTATCGCCAGTTCCGCACTACCTCCGCGGCGCGGTCACTGCTGGCGAGCTTCTCCGGGTAACGCTCCGCCAGCCATGCGCGGACAGCTGCAGCGTCGAACTGCGGTCGCCCCGGCGGCGAATCTGGAAGAGGCCTGGGGAACTCCTCATGACGCTTCTGCCAGTTGCTGACCGTAGCTCGCTGGACGCCGGCCAGTTCGGCGATGTCGCTGACCGTCATTCGACTGGTGTGCGTGGCCATCAGGCGCTCCGGGAGGATTCGGTATCGAGCATGAAGTTAATCTCGCAGCTGGCGGACGCAGCGAGCTTCAGGGCGGCTGACAAGCGGCCCTCCGGTGCAATCACGCCTACTCGCAGACCCTTTCCGATCAACGCGGCGACAGGATGGGCGAACCCTCCATCGCCGGTGACAAGAATGGCACACCCGAACCGCAGGGGAAGGCTCTCCGTCGCAATCACTTCCTGCAAGGCGCGGTCAGCACCGTCTCGACCGGACCGTACGACGTGCCGAGCGTCAGCCCACCCAAACCCGGCTGCCAACAAGTTGTGATGACTAATGCCGATCACTACATGATCGCTCCGCCATGAGGCCGGTAGCCAGGTACGCCGCGCGGACTCGCCGGGTGTCCGCTTCAGTCACGTGACCGCTGCCAACCACATTCTCAAGATCCACAAGGTGGACCTTCCGCTGCTGGAGGCCCTTAGTACGCATCGGTATGACTCCTGGTTTTCAGGGGCATCGCAGTGGTTTGCATGTTTTCAGTTATATCGGTCTGACAACGGGTTGTCAATAGCTGCAAGATGCATGCTGGAACGTCGTGACACCAACGTGGTGATGAATTCGCCCGGGCACCATGAGCCTGCCCAACGCCAGGCGCTGCTGTACCTTTTCCAGCCGCGCTATTACCTTCCAATTGTCAGTAACCAGCACCGCTCCACGCTCCGAAACACCTTTTCGCAATACCTTCCCGAGGGGCCTAGCAGCGACCTCGACGCAGACCTTCGCGTTATCATCGACGCGATTGAAGGCCAAGCCGGCGGACCCGTCGATGTCTACGACGACACATGGCGCCCGAAATGGCTTCCTAAGCACCCGACAGAGCCAAAACCGTCTGTTAGCCAGGAAGGCTCGCCTGCCGACAATGCCTCGGATGCACGACCTTACTCGGTGGCCGACATCATCGCCGACGGATGCTTTCACTCAACTGAGCGTCTACAGAAGATCCTCGACCACTGGCAGGACAACCAGAACCTCGTGTTGCAGGGAGCACCTGGCACGGGAAAAACGTGGCTAGCCAGACGACTGGCGCAAGCACTCATCGGCTCCCAGGCGCCGTGGGCGATTCGGCCCGTGCAATTCCACCCCAACACCTCCTACGAAGACTTCGTCCGCGGTTGGCGACCCACCTCGGGCGGTCACCTCGTGTTGACCGAGGGTGCGCTGTTGCAGCACGCTGAGCGTGCCCGAACCATTCCCGATGTCCCTCATGTGCTGATCATCGAAGAGATCAACCGAGGAAACCCCGCCCAGGCGTTCGGCGAGATGCTGACCCTAATTGAGAGAAGCAAGCGCAACCCGGATGATGCACTGACGTTGAGCTACCCGAGATTTGACGGCGAGCAGTACTACCTGCCCGACAATCTGTACCTCCTCGGCACCATGAACATCGCTGACCGCTCACTGGCTCTGGTCGACCTCGCGTTGCGCCGCAGGTTCAGCTTTGAAACGATCGAACCGGCCCTCACCGACGCATGGGCGGCGTATCTCGCTGAGAAACTGCCGAACGACGGTGGCGGACTCATAGAGACGATCCGCGGTCGAATCCTAGACCTGAACATCACCATCAGCACAGATCCTATGCTTGGGCCGCACTTCGCGATAGGGCATAGCTTTGTCACCCCGACTCATGCTCAATCCGACGGCAAGGCTTGGTTTTTCGGAGTCGTTGACACCCAGATCGCCCCGCAATTGTACGAATACTGGTTTGACAACCGCGAGAAGGCTGATACAGCTGTCGCGGCCCTAAAGTCCTTGACGGATTAGCAACCGTCATGATTACTCTTGGCGAAGGCGCCACGCGGATCCCTGCACGCAGTCTTTGGTTCTTGCTGATCTACGCCTCGGACATGCTGGCCCAGTTGCGTACCAATGAACGCGATCAGATCCTGGCTGGCGAACGAGACGATGACCTGATAGATGTTATCGCCGAAGTCCTTGTCGTCGAAGTAGAGAACCGGCTGCGTCGTCAGCTCACATTTCACTACCGGCACCGGCGTGCCGACCTGAACCGAGTCCGTGGCCGTATAGACCACCTACGCACAGAAAGTCATCGACTATCTGACCAGGGTCGAATCGCCTGCCGCTTCGACGAACTCAGCGTCGATTCACCTCGTAACCGTTTCATCGCACACACCCTGCTATCCAATGCGCCGGTCATCCGAAGCGACCTCGCTCAGCGTTGTCGGGCCGCGGCCTTCCGGATGCATCGGCTTGGTGTTAGTGCGATAGCCCCATCGAGATCCGAACTATCGAGGGACAGGCTCGGTCACCACGACGTCGGCGACCGACGCATGCTCGACGCGGCTTATCTCCTGCGGGACATGGCGATTCCAATCCATGAGCACGGAACCGTCGACCTGCCGCTGCTGCGCGAAGATGCAGCCGTACATCGTAAGCTCTTTGAGGGAGCTGTCCGCGGCTTCTTTCGGTACACCCTGAGCGGCCAGGGATGGGATGTGCGGGCGCGCACACTGCGATGGAAGCCATCGGAGGAGCCAGAGCCATCGTTCCTTCCCGTCATGAAGACTGACATCACGCTCGAGCATCCAGCCAATAAAAGACGCATCGTGGTGGAGACTAAGTTCACTGATGCCCTAGTCGACCGTGACGGCAAGACCACCATCGAAACGAGCTACCTCTACCAGCTCTATGCATATCTCGCATCGCAATCCGGCTTCGGTGACGACGCCGCAGATACCGCAGAAGGCGTTCTGCTCTTCGTCAAGACCTCCAATCGAGAACTGTTCACTGCGGAGAGGTCCATCCAAGGACACCGCATTCGCTTCCTCTCGGTTGATCTCGCCGCGTCAGCTGCCGACATCCGTACACGTTGGCTGCAATGCATTCAGAATTGAATTACGCAGCATTCGCTAGCGCCTGTCACAGTCGTGCGTGGTCCAGCACGGCTCACCAGTGGCTAAAATCCTAAACGCCTACGGGACTCTTGTAATTCGGTGAATCCTGGCGCCTTGATTGTCGGCATCTTGATCGGACGTGCAAGCGGGTCCTGCGTTTCAATGTGCCGATGGCACCATTCCACCCACCCGAGGGCGGCCACGCGCTCATCTGCATCGGCGATCCTTCCGGCGCGCTTCTCAAGAGCTGAAACGTAGCGGCGCAGCCGTCCTCCAAGTTCCCAAGCGTTCAAGTCAGCGAGCAGGTGTTCGGCGAGCCCATGCTGCTTGTACTCCGCCATCGCCAATTCGTCCTCGCGCGCTCTGCGCTCCTGTGCCGTAATTTGGCGTTGCCGCTCAGCCTCTTTGCGCTCGGCATCTATGGCCGCCCATCGCTCGTACAGCGGCATGACGTCACAAAGCCGCGACTCCAACTTCAACGCAGCCGTATCCGCCCATCCCACTTTGGCGCTGTAGCCGCTATCTGTCGCCAGCGTCAACTGCAGCCTGCCGGACTTCACGTAGTCGTGTGACGGAATGCGATACCACGTATCCCGTTTGGTCTTTTCGACTTCCTTCGCGGTGGCGACGTGTGCGACACGTTCCTGCGGTTCCGAGATCGACAAGGCGCACTTCACACCGCTGACTTCGAACACCATGCATCCGACGATGCCGCCGGTCTGCTCACCATAGCCGTATTGGTTTGGTCGCCTCGACGCCCGCACGCTGTGGCCACGGGCTTCGGCTTCGCGGGCTAGGCCCTGCAACAGCCTCAACGCTCGCGGCCGAAGTGATGCGCTGATGTGGTCAAGTCGCTTTTCCGCTCTAACCCTGATTTTTCAGCGGGCTATGGGTTGAGGGCCGCGTCGTAGCGCGGAAGTGCCCTTCCTGCAAGGGATAATCGTGTTTGTGGAAGACGACGATCATCCCAGAGAAAGGGCACCCGTGTGGTGAATGCTACCGGTTTGTTGTTCGATGTCG